>Ga0078972_1000866_pt1 | contig 122974 bp, 116 predicted proteins | sample YelNatPaOPGAMG01_FD_67568 | JGI IMG/M metagenome (GOLD analysis project Ga0078972, IMG submission 67568) | Hot spring thermophilic microbial communities from Obsidian Pool, Yellowstone National Park, USA - OP-RAMG-01 (SPADES assembly) (version 2) | ecosystem: Environmental > Aquatic > Thermal... | reverse complement strand
TTTTCAAGAACAGAATCAGAATTGAGATTGACCCCAGAAGGCAACTTAAAACTATCAACTAAAGGCGAATGAAGATGCAAATCGCATCTTATCCAATCAGCACCATAGTCAAATAAATCTACTTCTGAAAAATTTTCCATCGTTTTTACTCCCACCAAATTAATGGCTTAATTAATTTATAATCCAAATCTTCACGGACTTTATCTAACTCAAAAATAAGCGAGCGTTTTTCGTTGGCTTTTTTAGATTCAATTTTTGAAGCGTCGAAGTAAAACTTTAAACACCCCGTCCCTTTGGGACACCCCTCTATAAGAGGGGAATTTTCAAACTCAACCGGCAAACTTCTGAAAATCCGGTCAGTTTTAACATAATAAAGCATCTGTGTTTTCCAAAAGAGAATAACATCTTTTTCGTCGGTATAAACCTTTTCGTAGATATTGTTGTGAAATGGCGTTGAATTGAAATAGATTGAGCCGCTTTCGGTAAAGTAGCGGCTGAAAAAGGAATAGAGCTTATCAAAAAGCTCGTCCCGAAAGGCAGGATATTTTCCCAAGGCAGTTTCAATATCTTTTTTAAGAATATCCTCAATCTTGCGGTAGTAATTTGATTTTATCCTCATCAAATTAACAAAACCGCCAGTGCCTTCAATCTTGGCGCCGATAAATACATCTTGCAGGGCTTTGTAAAATTTTTGTTCTTTGGTCATAGTGTTTATTTCATTAAATCATCAAGCGAAACGCCAAGGGCTTTGGCGATTTTTTGTGCGGTGTCTATTGTGGGGCTTTGAATTGCCCCCGACTCAATTTTGATAATCGTATTATGGGAAATATCAGCCAATTTGGACAATTTGTCTTGCGACAACCCCCTTTGCTTTCGCAACTTTTTTATATTCTTCGCTATTGTTGTTTTTTCGTTTGACATTATTGTATGATAGTATTAGTATTAAAATACAATGACTATCCTAATATCCGATGACTAACACTAACGTTATAATACACAATTTAATTTGTTTGGTCAATAAAAACGAAGAGAGTTCTTTATTGTTGCCCGCAAGATTTGCAATGTTTAGATTGGTCGGGGCGAGAGGATTTGAACCTCCGACACCACGGTCCCGAACCGTGTGCGCTACCAGGCTGCGCTACGCCCCGAAAAAAATAAATTTTAACATATCAATAAATCAAAATGTAATCAGCGTCCCCGGATTTAATTGTATTCGGGTCAATATATTTTTCTATATAAGGTAAAATTACCCTGTGATTTATTTTATCGGAAAAATGTTTTAGTTGCGCTGGTATTCCCCTTTTCCATGCGTGTCCGTTACCGGCAAGAACAACCATTTTTTTATCATTATGTTTTTTAAAATACCCTGCGATATTATATGCCATGGACTGATCCCATAAAAGCTGGGCTTCACAAAAAAATTGAAAATTGTTCCCTCCGTGTCCGTGCATTGCATATGCTCTTCTGATGAATTTCATATATTCCTCATTTACAATACATGCAATTTCAGGAGGAAGTCTTTTTAATTCTTCTTTTGTGAGTGAAGCAAAGCCCGATGTTGCAACTTTTCTGGTTATCTCAGGAGGCACGTTCAGACCAATAGCAGGCAATTTATTATCTTTTATAAAAATAAATATATCATCATAGATGTTCCATGGGAAATTCCAGTTTTTATAATATACGCGGATAAAATCTTCCGTGTTTATATTACCCGAACTCCACAAATCGAGCTCTTTCTGGCTTTCGTAATTAAACATCTCCAGACCAATAACAATAGGTAATTTTTCAGCAACGAGGGCTTTAATAATATTAAGCTGCATTTCATGGTGAAATTCTCTATCGTGTACTTCACCAACAAAAATAACGTCAACTTTTTTTAAATCCTCGAGCATTTCAGAAAAAGTAATAAATTTACTATCTGCCGTGCGGAAGACCTGACCATGTTCTGCATAAGCAAATAAACAAAAATTTATTAGAAATAATATTGTGAAAAAGAATATTTTTTTCATGGTTTTTCTATAATCCTTATTTTCATCTCTATTCTTTCATTTGGATTGTCTCTTGAGTCTCTTGGTTGATTTACTATTTTTTCAGCCACTTCCATGCCAGATACTACTTCTCCAAATACAGTATATTTTCTGTCAAGAAAAGGCGCGTCCGCGACACATATAAAAAATTGAGAACCTGCAGAATCAGGATGCTGTGCCCGTGCCATCGAAAGTGTTCCTTTCTTATGAGGTCTATCGTTGAATTCAGCTTTTATACTATAACCCGGACCACCCATTCCATGTGTTGATTTATCGAGATTTCTCGAGTTTGGATCGCCTCCCTGTATCATAAATCCAGGGATTACTCTATGAAAAGTTGTGCCATCGTAAAATCCTTTTTTTGCGAGTTCGATAAAATTGTTGACATGGTTTGGAGCTGCTTCAGGAAAGAATTTAAGTTCGATATTTCCAAACTTTGTTTCAATTACAGCAGTTGTTTGAGCCATTTTTTTAATCTCCTCTTCTGTGAATTTCTTTGATTTTACTTCTGAGAAAACGGTTGAACTAATCAAAATTAAGATAAATGCTAATATCAATACGACTTTTAATTTCATGGTGCCTCCTTTTAATATATTTAGTATTATCTCTTCTTTTTTCATGAATCTTTTGACATTACTCTATATTTTATTATTTTAAAGCAAATCATGTTTGATTTGCAGAATTTTTGTTTAATCTTAATTTATATAAAAAGCAAATGAAATTATAATAATAAAAATATGTTATATTAAACATTAAAAGGATATATGAATGGGAATTGATTTCAATGTTGCCATAATAGAACTCGGGAAACTTCTTCTCGCTGCTATACTTGGAGGAGCTATTGGTTTTGAGAGGGAGTCTCACGGTCAGGCTGCAGGAATACGCACGAATATCCTTGTTGCCTTAGGCGCATGTTTGATGATGTTGCTTTCACTTAATATGGAAACATTATTCAAACATTTGAATACAGATTCAGTTGTGCGTCTTGACCCCGGCAGAATTGCATCCTATGCTATAGCGAGTATGGGTTTTCTCGGCGCAGGAGCTATAATCAAAGGGAGAGGAACTGTAAGAGGACTAACAACTGCTGCAGGTCTTTGGCTCGTGACAGGTATCGGTCTTGCAATTGGTGCTGGTTATATTTTCCCTGCTATTGCAGGAACCATATTAAGTTTGATAATTCTATATAACATCAGGCATTTAAAACCTTTTATTGCAAGGGACACATATACAATTTTAATTTTACGTTTTGAGGGAAGCAACTGTCTTATAGATAGAATTAAAGATATACTTGCTGAATTTTCAGATGTTTCTATAATGAACATAAGCCTTAGACAATCTTTCTCTCCTGCAATGATAAGTTATCACATAAGGCTTGTGGGAAAAGAGATTAACTATTGCAATAAAATGATTGACAGACTATCAGAAATCCCGGGTCTTATAGAATTAAGCTGGGAAGAAGGGAATGTCCCATGATGTTCAGTTTCTATAGTTTCTAATATATGTTTTTACTTTTTGCCTATAAAGTTTACGCAAATTCTTTGATATTTCTCCCACAGGATATTTATTTTCATCAAGTTCAGAAACGGGCATGACTTCCATCGTGGTATTTGTTATGAAAATCTCTTGAGATGTATAGATATCACTTTTTGTGAATTTACCTTCTTTTACTTCAATGCCCTGTTTTTTTGCAATCCCGATAACAATACCCCTTGTAATGCCGTCGAGTATCCCGCAATCAATGGATGGAGTAAAAAGCATATTGTTTTTATAGAAAAAGACATTGCTTATTGTTCCCTCTGTTAGTTTTCCATAAACATTCAGCATAATGGCTTCATTAGCATTTTTTTCTTTGGCTTCTAATTTTGCAAGAATATTGTTAAGAAAATTAAGAGATTTTATTCTGGGGTTTATTGCTTCTTTAAGGTTTCTGCGGGTCTGTGCAATTATGACCTTTAATCCTTTTTTATAAAGTGCTTTTGGATAATCTTTTTGTTCTTTGACAATTATAACAATCGAAGGTTTCTGACAAAATTCAGGGTCAAGTCCCAGCGAACCACAACCCCTTGAAATTGTAAGACGTATGTAAGCATTTTCAAGCCCATTCGCCTGAATAGTTTCATATATTGCTGACTTTAGTTTCTGTGAATCATAAGGTATCTTTAACCCGATCAGAGATGCCGAACGGAAAAGTCTTTCAATGTGTTCATCAATCATAAATACAATTCCATTATAAGCCCTCATTGTCTCATAAATGCCATCACCATAGAGAAACCCATGATCAAAAACAGAGACAACAGCATCTTCTGCTGGAACTATTCTGTCATTTAGATAAACGTACATAAGATATTATAAAATATTTTCAGCAGAAGTTTTTGGTATTAAATTTATGGCAATCAAACATATTTCATCAGCGTCTGAATGTCCAGTCATTAGAAAGATATTTACTCTTTTCAATATTAGAGACAAGCAATAGTTCTTCTTGAGTTGGGATTGAATCAATGAATTTTATATTGAATGTTTGTTCAAACGATGACCTGATTATTTCTTTGAAATTTTCAATTTCAATATCAGGCAATAAATATTTCAAAGCAGTAAATTCTTTAATGTTTTCCTGAATTTCATTTAGCTTAAAGATTTTTTGCAATAGTTTATTATTGATTGATATTGGAATTGAACCCTGCTGTAACATACAATTTCTCCATCTTTTTTGAGCAGAGCCAATAATTTTTTTATTATTCACTGAAAGCTCAGCAAATGATATTGAGTCAAAACATAATGGACTTCCTTTTTCTTTTTGATTAAATAAATGTTTTTTATCTTGTAAAAATTTGATTTCAGTCATAATTCCTGCTCTTTTAAAAGCATGTTGAAAAGCCTGACTAATCTTTTTATAACTTTCCATTAACCCCCCTGAGAAAATTCCATCGGATGTTTGTGAAGAAAAGCTGTAGGTTATTTCTTCATCATGCAGCAATGCTCGTCCTCCTGTAGGTCTTCTAACCACAGGAATTCCTTTTCCGGCGCAATATTCAAAGTCAATATCTTTTATTTTTTGAAAATAGCCAATACTCACAGATGGATTTACCCAGCCATAAATTCTTAATGCAGGGACTGATTTCCCTTCTCTTACAGAAATAGCGAGAACTTCATCCAGAGCCATATTATAAGATGCACTGCATAACCCAGAATCTATAAACCGCCATGTGGTCATCATAAGATATTTTATAATATATAATATGATTCATCAGTATCATCTATACTAAATCTAAGAATGCTCTTAAATCTATTGCTTTTGCCCATTATTTTTGCATATTTATTATGTGTTATAATTAAAATATTCATGGAGGATTAATTGGCTATATTTTCATATAGAGCGACTACAATAGAAGGTAGTATCATTGAAGGAGTTATTGAGGCTACAGATGAAAAAAGTGCGATAGATAGGCTTAAAAACTCCGGGTATATTCCTTTAAATGTTTCAGCACCTCGCGAAGATATTAAAAAAAGGTTCGCTTTTCGTTCATCAAAAAGTCATATTCTTACTTTTACAACTGAGCTTTCAGCTCTTCTTGGAGCAGGTCTTCCACTTGATAGAAGTCTTAATATTCTTGCAGAAATATCAGAGAGCAGCGAAATGAAGGGAGTAATACAATCTGTGCTCAGGTCTATCAGAGAAGGAAGTTCTTTTTCTGATGCTCTTGCAAAACATCCAAAAATATTCCCGAAATTATACGTTAATATGATACGGGCAGGTGAAACCGGTGGAGTCCTTGATGTTGTTCTTGAAAAATTAAATGAATTTCTCGAATCTTCAAGAGCACTTAAAGAACATGTGGTTTCTGTAATGCTTTATCCTGCTATTCTTATAATCACCGGCGGAGCATCTATTATTGTGCTTCTTACCTTTGTCCTCCCGAAATTCTCACTTATATTCGCAGAACTTGGTGGATCGTTACCTTTGCCAACAAAAATATTGCTTTCTTTCAGCAATTCACTGCGCGCCTATTGGTGGATTTTCCTTTCAGTGTTGATAGCTGCATGGATTATTTTCAGAAATTATATAAAATCACCTGCCGGCAGGTATCAATGGGACTCGTTCAAGTTAAAACTTTTAGGTGATATTATTAAAAAACTCGAGACCGCGAGGTTCTGTAGAACTCTCGGTACTCTCCTGAAAAGCGGGGTGCCAGTGCTACAGGCTCTCAACAATGCGAAGGATGTAATCAGCAATCAGGTTATTGCTTCCGCGATAGATAAGGTTTCTGCCGGAGCAAAAGAAGGGAAAGGAATTGCAGCGCCTTTGGCAGCTACAAATGTATTCCCTCAGCTTGCTCTTTCCATGATAAAAGTCGGCGAAGAAACAGGACAACTCGATGCAATGCTGATAAGGGTTGCAACAACTTATGAAAAAAGTCTGAATGTAGCAATCAAAAGATTTGTTTCTCTTCTTGAGCCTGTTATGATACTTGCGATGGGATTAATAATTGGATTTATTGTTATATCAATGTTAATCTCGATCTTCAGTATTGTGGAACTTCCTTTTTAGGCGGTTAACTAAAAAATAAATCGTTTGCTCTAAGATTACTTTACATTATGCAAGACAGAAAAAAAAGAGGATTTATCCTTATTGAACTGATCGTTGTATTATTGCTTATAACCATAATTATGGGAATTGTAACTGTATTTTTTGCAAATTTTCTTCCTTCGAGCAAATTTGATGCAACTGTCAGAACAATTGCTTCAACAATTAAACATGCCCGTGCTCTTTCAAAGATAAATAATGAAACAAAAATTATCACTATTGATATTGATTCGAGGAGATTTGGGATTGAAGGAATTGGTAGCAAAGATATTCCTCAAGGTATTGGAATCAAGATTATTGATCCGTATTACGGGGAAATCGTTCATGGCAAGTACCGTTTTATTGTATATAATACAGGCAATATTGATGCAGGGGACATAATCCTATGGAATTCTTCAAAAAGCAGTACTATCCGTATAGACCCTATAATCGGAGCAGTGGTTATAAAGCAAAATGAAAAAAGCTGACAATAATAAAGGATTTACTTTACTCGAGATTCTTGTGGCAACCGCACTGCTCGGGATTGCGATAACAGTGGTGCTGCAGCTTTTTTCTGCTAATATTAGAGCAATAGGTGATGCGAGTGACTATGTAAAAGCAGTGACATGGACTGAAATAAAAATGCGAGAATTGCTCGATTCAGCCAGCATGGAAGAGAAATCATACAGGGAAACAGCAAACAATGGTTATACAATGGATGTTTCAATTACTGAAATCCTGAAGGAAAGGACAGAAAATCTTAATGTCAGGCTTTTTGAGATAGTCCTTACAACACACTGGCTGAAAGGCATAAAGGAGAAATCTTTTACTTTAAGAACTTTAAAAACAGTGCGGAAAGAATGATCTGCTTCTCAAAAATATTCAGGATTAATCACAACAGATTTGAAAATATTTTTATCAATTCTCGAAATGGTTTCACTTTGCTTGAATTGACAATATCTATAACCATGCTTGCATTAATAGTTCTTGTTATCGCGGGAGCACTGAGACTTGGATACAGATCAATTGAATCAGGGGACAAGAAGATTGAATCTGCCGAAAGAATGAGAATATCTTTTCATATAATTGATTCCCAGATACAGTCATATATCCCTTTAACCTATATTGATAATGGAGAAAGAAAATATTATTTCAAAGGGAACAAAAATTCTATGCAGTTTTCAACAAATTATTCTGTCTGGGGCGGTGAAAGAGGATATGTTGTAACTACTTATGACATTGTTGCATCTGAAAATAATAAATATGCGCTTTTAGTCACTGAAAATACTGTTGGCATGGGATTGGCAAGACAAACCAGACTTCTGGAAAATTATAATGCGATTTCATTTAAATATTATTATAAAGACCCCACAGAAGAACATGGAAAGTGGATTGAAGAATGGAGCGATGATACAACTGTGCCCCGGAAAATAAAAATATATTTTTCTTCTGATACAGGAGATACTGAAATGATAGTTCCCTTGAGAATCAGGACATCTCTCGATGAAGAAGACGACATAGATTTAAATATTGCTGATAATGAATGAGAAATAAAATTAAAGAATATTATTCAGAGATTCCTGTTCAGGAAAACGGTATAGCTTTAATTATAGTATTATGGATACTTACTATACTCATGGTTCTTGCTCTATCTTTTTCTTACGCTGCAAGAACCGAGATATATTCTACAATAGCCTTCAGGGAAAGCATAGAAGAAAAATTTCTTGCTGAGGCTGGAATTCAGCGTGCTATTACAGAATTGTTTTATCATCAGATGTATAAGGATCAAACTATTGAACTTGAAGGCCTTGATGTATGGAAAACGGATAATACTCCTTATGATATTCAGACAGGCGGAGGAGCTTGTACTATCAGAATTATGGATGAAATGGGGAAAGTGGACATAAACGCAGGTTCTGAAGTAGTATTAAAAAACCTTTTTGTAAATTCTGGAGTGCAGCCTGAACAGGCTGATATTATTGTTGATTCTATGATGGACTGGAAAGATCCAGATGATTTGCACAGACTTAATGGTGCTGAAAGCGATTATTACATGTCTCTACCTGTACCTTATAAGGCAAAAGACGCTAATTTCGATACACTGGAGGAACTTCTTCTTGTCAAAGGTATGTCTCCTGAAATATTATATGGTAATAACGAAAAAGCAGGGGTTATAGATTTCTTGACCGTGAATTCAAGACAGAGAAGAATAAATATAAATGCAGCACCCAGGGAAGTGCTGATGGCAGTGCCAGGAATTACTCCCGAACTTGCTGATACTATAATTAATTTGAGGCAAAATAGTATAATTGATTCTCCTCAAATGATTGCGCTTCCACCTGAATCTCTGAATTATATAATTACAGGGGAACCAACATCAGCAACATTTACAGTAACATCAACAGGAAGAAGCAAAAATAAGAAGGGAGGCTATACAGTACGGGCTGTTATAAATATAACTGGACAGGATAATTACAGAATTTTGAGCTATAAAAGCCCTGCTACAACAAACAAATGAACGGTACAATTGTTCTAAACAAAATTTCATCTTTTGCATCTTCTTCTACATCAACTATTATTAATGCAATAAATCCTTTGTGGCGTTTGCTTACGTTCAGCCTGGCTGATGATAGAATTTATCCAGGGAAAGCATTATGTGTTACTATCGAAAAAGGCCTTATTTCAGCAGCGTTTGGTTCAAGATGGTTCTCTGTTATTAAAATAAAACAGGTTAAAGAATATCCTGTTGAAGAAGGAAAAATTCCGCAGCCGGATATATTTGCTTCGTCGCTTTCTTTTGCGATCAATGAGTTTGGAGCAGATGGCAAGAACATCATTTTAAACATTCCCAAATCCTGGGTTATAGTAAAGACTGTTGAATTTCCTTCAGCCGCCCTCGAAAATCTATCCAATGTTGTTTCTTATGAACTTGATCGCATAACCCCTTTTAATTCTGAAGACGCATATTATGATTATAAAATCATTGGTGAAAAAGAAGGTAAGATTAGCCTGTTGTTAGCTGCTTCAAGAGCAGATTTAATAAATCCATATCTTGAAGCAGCTAATGAAAAAGGTATTCCTGTTTCGAAAATAACGTTTAATTTATCAGTGATGGAAACCCTGTTACGCTACAACAATAAAAGAACTGAAGAAGCATTCCTTGAAATTAACAAGAATGGTTATGAAGGAGCACTTTTTATGAACGGAACCATTCTAAATACATTCTCTGGAAACTTTAATACAGAAGATCATCAGGAAAAAATAAGAATATTAAAAGAACAGATAGAACCCCTCATGCAAATTTTGAAAATAAAAGAAAAACCCGAGAAACTAACCATATTTTTGAAGGAAAAGGATCATTCAATTAAAGAAATTATTAAGACTGTTCTGCCGTATTCAATAAAGTTTATTGATGAAACTCAATTTAAAGTCAAAATACATAATGCTAAATCTTATTCTTCAGCTGCCGGAGTTATTGAATACTTATGGCCAAAATCTGAAGGACTGAATCTTCTCAGCAAGGGAAATCACCAGAAAACTAAACCCCCGTTCATACTTAGTTTTATATTAATCTTTGCGATAATTATTATGTGGGTTTTATATATAATTGCTCCTCTTAGAGTCGAAAAACAGAGGTTAAATGAAATCAACAAGCAGATTGAAATGCGCAAAGAAGAAGTGAAGAAAATTGAATCTTTAAAGAAAGATATTTCAGCAGTCATTGATGAAATAAATCTGATAAATAATTTCAAATATTCAAAACACATGGATATAGATTTGCTCAAAAATCTAACGTCTATTTTGCCAAAAAGCGCATGGCTTTCAAGGGTCAGGATAACCGAGACCAATGTTGAACTTGAAGGATATACAACTGAATCTGCAACAGCAATTCTTTCCAGACTCGAGGCATCTCCATATTTCAAAAAGGTAGAATTTTCTTCCCCGACATTCAGAGATACAAGGCTAAAATCAGAACGCTTTAATATAAAAATGGAAATCGAAGGATTGAAAAACCAACCATCCTTTGTGCCAAAAGGGAGTTCCGAAGATGAAGAAGAATAAAACCCTGATTTTCACTATACCAGCTATGGTAATTATTGGAATCATTCTGCTTTATCAATACGTATATATTGGAATACAGGAAGAGCTATCATCAATTAAGGAAATTCAGGAAATGAAAACAAAAACCCTGCAAAAATATATGAACCTTATAGCCCAAAAACCCGAACTTGAAAAACAACTTGCTTCTCTTAAGGAGGCAAGAAAAGGAGAAGATTCAAAGCTGATTGAAGGGCAGACAATATCTCTTGCAGCCGCTTCTCTGCAGGATATAGTTAAAGATACAGTTACAAGAAGCGGTGCAACGATAACAAGCGAACGTGTTGGAAAAACAGAAGACCTTGGAAAATTCAAAGTAGTAAGTGTTAGTGTTGACGCAAATGTGCCTGACACAAGAGTTCTTAGGGATATATTGTATTCTCTCGAAACACGTACACCTTATTTAATTATAAAGGATCTTGATATAAGAGTAAGAAATTTCAGGGATCCGAGAGATCAGATGGTTAAGTTCGATGTTGCAGCCCTTACAGCAAGCAAATAAAATAACACAGAGCAAGATTAATAATTAACAAGTTAGGAGGAGAAATAATATGCAATCTATTAAAAGAATTGGAGTTATAACAAGCGGCGGCGATTGCGGTGGACTTAATGCTGTTATTAAAGGTGTGGCAAGAGAAGCATATTATCTCGGTATTGAGTCTGTTGTTATCCCTCATGGTTATGCCGGACTTTATAATCTTTTAAATATGGATGAAGTGGTGCGTCTTAATGCTGAAAGAGTAAGCAAAATTGAAGCATCACTTGCAGGTTCTGAAGCAGGACATTCGCGTGTCAAAATAAGCAAAATCTCTGACCCGGAAAAATATGAAAAGATTAAAAAAGGGTTAAGTAAATTTGGTATAGACGCGCTTGTTATAAGTGGTGGAGACGATACCGGTAGTGTTGTTGTTGACCTTTCTTCACAGGGAATACCATGTGTTCATGTTCCGAAAACAATGGATCTCGATCTCCAGTCATATAGTGTTGGAGGAGATTCGGCAATAAACAGAATAGCTGTTTTTGCAAGAGAACTCAAAACAACAGGAATGAGCCATAACCGTATTCTTGTAATTGAGGTATTTGGAAGATATGTGGGACATACAGCCCTTCGTGGCGGGGTAGGTGCAGAAGCTGACGCTATACTTATACCCGAAATCCCTGTTGATTTTGATGTGCTTTATGAACATATGAAAACAACATTTTTTGCAAGAATAGAAAGAAGCGATGTAAAGGCAGGCACATACATAATAGTTGTTGCCGAAGGCATAAAAAATGCAAACGGCGAGATGCTCTATGATGAATCAATACCACCTGATGCATTCGGACATAAAAAACTCGCAGGTGCAGGGAAATATGTAAGGCAGCAGCTTGAAAAAAGGCTTAAAGCTGACCCTGCTGTAAGAGAATTTATGCAAAGAACAGGAATGTTTGCTCCAGGAGTATATGAAACCCCTGAAGTCAGAGAAGTGACCCCGGGACATCTTGTTAGGGCAGGCCATTCATCAGCTCGTGATGTCAATTTTGGATACAAAGCAGGTGCTGCAGCAGTTTATCTTTTGATTGAAGGTAAAACCGGAAATACGGTAGTTAATGTTGAGGGTAATAAAATCTATTATCAACCAACGTCTGAAGTAATAAAACGTAGAGAAGTAAATTTAAGTGAAATTGCTATATTTGAGAGTCTCGGCACCTGTTTTGGAAGAAAGCCCGAGAAATTTATTTATGAGATAGTCGAACAAAAAGGACATATCGAAAGACATCTGTAACCAGAAAATAATTTTATTGTTTTTAGGGCGGGAATTAACCCGCCCTTGTATTTTAAAGCAAACCTGCTAATTCAGCATTAAACTCTTTCCTGACAATTGTTGGTTTTATAGTACTATTTACAAGCCCTGTTGTATTATTAACTTTTAGTTTATTAAACAATAATTCGAATTTATCTCCAAGCTCCTTCATTATTTGTTCTTTAATATCAGCTGGAAGATCCCACCATTTCTTTTTCAACGGTCCAAACCCTTTTTTTCTTGTGCTGTAAATAAATTGCTCTTCTGTCTGCCCTTCTTTCCTTTCTTTTGCATATTCGGTTCTTATAAAATTGTAAACTTCTTCCCTGAATTTTTCTGGAAGCGCTTTGCTATCATACATAATATTCTGAAAACCGGTTGCGAGATGAACTTCTGACGTGCCTGTCTCAGGGAACATATGAAAAGCATCTTCTGGCAATGTTGATGCTCCATGCTGTACACAACCGGAGAGGCCGTATTCTCTCCTTGCAAGATCCGATAGTATCCTTAAAGTCTCAAAATCGATTTTAACCTGTGCCAGAGAACCATCTGGCAAAACAACTCCACCATGGCTTGTGCCTGTCTGAACACTCAATTTACTGAGACCTTTCCCTGCTTTGAAAGTTTCTCTGAATCCGTCAAGATAAGCTCTAAGCTCATCAGGATTACTGTTTTTCTTGCCGATTTCTCCGATTTCACCGCCAATTGAAATCTCTATTCCAGCAGGTTGTATCCCTCTTATATACTCTGCCATTTCTGCAGTCCTCTCAAAATTTGGCCTCTGCTGTTCTTTAATGGTTGGTTTTTCAAGGTCAACTATTGTTGATGTATCAATGTCAATGTTATAAAATTCTGCTTCAATCGCTTCTTTTATAAGTCCTTTTACATATTCGATTTCAGGTTTTGGGTCAGCAAGGTAATTTTTTCTTACAAGCTGGAAATGATCTCCCTGAATAAAAACAGGACCTTTATAACCTTCTCTTACAGCTGCTGCAAGTACAACAGTGGAATATTCAAGAGGTCTTTGTTTTGTATATCCGATTTCAGAGCGAGCAATCTCAAAAATGAAAGCTCCTGCTTTCATTCCCAATGCCTTTCTGAATATTACTCTTGCTGTGTCATAAGTAAGTCCTCTAATATTAATGGCAGGAACAGTAAATCCTGGATAATTTCTACCCATTTCTTCATATAATGACTGAATAGATGCAGGGATTGCCCCGGCAGCTTTAGCGATTTCTTTGATAAGAATTAGGAGATTGTTTTTCTTTTCACCCTCAGAAAATACAGCCTCATAAATAAGAGAATCCATAATATTTTTAACAGCATTTAAATCCTTGATTTCTATACCCTGATTGCTTATAGATATTAATTCTTTTAAATTCATACTGCCTCCTTTATAAAGGGTAATATAATTCTTTAAACATTTTATCAATATTTATCCAAAGATTCTATTAAAAATTATAGCTTTGGATTTTTTGCTCTGAGAATGGCACGCGCGGTTTCTATATCTTCACGAATCTGTTTTTCAAGAGCAGCAACATTAGGGAATGTCCGTTCATTTCTTATCCTATCTATAAAATACACCCTTAAATATTCACCGAGTAAATCTCCGGAGAAACCAAACAAATGAACTTCATAACTAACAGCTGTTTCTTTGAATGTGGGATTTTTTCCTATATTGGCAACACCATCATAAATACTTCCTTTATATCCAACCCTTACAGCGTAAACTCCTTCTTTGGGAGCTATTTCTACAGGTGTGGTTATATTCGCAGTAGGTATATTTAGTATGCTCTTTCCCCTCCCTTTGCCTTTAATAACAGTTCCCAAAATTGAATATGCTCTTCCGAGATACACTGAGACTTCCTGCATCTGTCCTTTAAGAATAAGATTGCGGATACTGCTACTGCTTACGGTATTCCCGTGCACTAAAACATCAGGTACTGCTGTGGCATGAAATCCGTATTCTTTTCCCCGTTTCTTTAGAAGTTCTATGTTACCTTTTTTGCCTTTTCCAAAAGCATAGTTTATTCCAACGATAATTTCTTTTACATTCAATTTATTGACAAGTATATCTTTTATAAAATCATCGGGAGGTATCTGTGCAAATTCTTTATTAAAAGTCACAAAAAGCAGAATATCTATTCCCATCTTAGCGATCAATCTTGCTTTTTCTTCAGGAGTTGTCAGGAGTTTAACATCTCTTTCAGGAGAGAGAACTTTTACAGGATGAGGGTCAAAAGTCATAACTACAGAAGTGCCTTTTATTTCTTCAGCTTTTTTCCTGACCATTGAAAGTATTTTTTGATGTCCGAGATGCACTCCATCGTAATTGCCTATTGTAAGAACCGTGTTTGGATAAGCTCTCTCGAGCGCTTCAAGACCTTTAATTATTTCCATGTGTAGCCTCTTTCAAAAGATTTTCATATAATTTTTCTACAGCTTTCTTTGTTAATTCAGGTGTTTTACTATTGTCGATTGTAAAATCGGATTTTCTAATTTTCTCTTTAACCGGCAATTGAGTTTTTAATCTCATAATCGCATCGGTTTTATTTATGCCTTTTTTCTCGAGTCGTCTTATGGCTTCTTTTTTAGTGGTAAAGACAGTAATTGTTTTGTCAAAAATATTTTCATAATTTTTTTCAAATAGCAATGGGATTTCGATAATCGCGATGCTATACTCTTTTTGTGCTTTTTTAATTTCAGCAGATATTTTTTTTAAAACCAGAGGATGAAGTATATTTTCAAGCTCGGTTCTTAGAGAACTGTCTGAAAATATTGCAGCAGCAATTTTTTCCTTATTAATTCTATCGTTGGGGCAAAAAAAATCATTTCCAAAAATCTTTTTTATTTTTTTTTTGACATAGGATTTTTCAAGAAGTTCTCTGACAATTTCGTCAGCACCAAGAGTATAAGCCCCGCATTTTCTAAACATGGACAGAACAGTACTCTTGCCCATACCATAATTGCCAGTAAGTCCAATTAGCAGCATAAGGTTTATTATACAACATAAGTAAAAGTAATCCTAAAAAATATCAACATCTCCCATTGTGTAAAAAAGATTTTTTTTGACAATATCAGTTTCAAGAGGGAGTTTCCAGATCATATTTGTTGTAATTATCTGGGTTTGTTCTATATTATAATTTTTTAAACTTTCTTTGAAAGGTTTTGAAACCCATATATGAATTTTTTTTTTATGAGCGAATATTTTTTCAAATGCTTTAAGGGCTTGTCTGAATAACTTAAGATCTGACATGAAATCAATTATGAATAATTCATCTTCCTGTTCTTTTGTAACAAACCAGCACTTTAAAATTCCTGAATGAAAAGCTCCATAAAGCTGGTAATTATTAAATGGATTTAAAGCATACCGCCAATTTAAATAAGCTGTGTCTCTAATAACAGATAATCCCAAAGAATTACTAATTGAATTCCATAAATTATTTATTTCAATATCATTCCATTCTAAATTCTTTATTTTGCATTTATTAAAAAATGTATACTTAGGGGTTTTAGTATAATCTACTGCTTTTTCAATTTCATCGTACACATCTATTCTTTTCCCAAGAATAAAAGGTCTGTGACCGGGGAACCCATAACAAAATACTTCGGTAAACGCTTTGGCAATATCTTCAAAAAGTTTCTTAATTATCATACTAAAAATGTTCTTTGTTCCAAAAAAACCACGTGCTTTTGGATGAACCATCACATCAGCTATTTGGAAAAACTGATATGGTTTCCCTTTGAACAACCCTTTTAATGGTACAGCACCAGCATGCCCAATAAGATTTCCATTAGAATCTTCTGCTATTTTTGAATATATTTTCCCATTACCGGGAATATAATATTTCCATTTCCATTGCTCTACTGTCATGTCTTTTCCGAATACTTCTTTGAAAAGCATTGTGATATATTTTTCATCGCCTGATTTATATTCTCTAATAACAAAGGAATTCATAATATATGCTAAAATTATAACATGTCCTTAAATGAATCCGATATCTATCCATTTTCTGTAACAGATCTATCAAGTAAAGATGCTCTTGTTATTGCACCTCATCCTGATGATGAGACTCTTGGCTGTGGTGGTTCAATAATAAAACATGTTCAGGCTGGAAGTAGAGTCAAAGTAATTTTTCTTACAAATGGTGATAAGGGTGATTTTAAAGGAAAATTCGGAAAGGATTATATAAATATCCGCAAGAAATCTGCAATCAAAGCAATGGAAATACTTGGAGTTAATGATTTTGAATTCTGGGAATTCGGTGACAGAGAAATAAATGCTTCTCTTGACAAGATTTCTGAAAAAATAAAAAATTCAATGGAGACATTTAATCCGTCTGTCATCTATGCAACTTCGCCACTTGAAGCTCATCCTGATCATAAATCAGCATTTAATCTTGTATGGCAGTTTAGAGAAACCTTTAAAGGCTGTTTTGCATTTTACGAGGTACTTATGGCTTTATACCCTAACATACTTGTAGATATAACAAGCCAGTTCAAAAAAAAGCAAAAAGCAATCAAACAATATAAAACAGAAAACTATTACAATGATTATCTTGAAAAAATATCTGGATTGAATCGTTTCAGAACAGCTACACTGCCAAACAGTATCAAATATGCCGAGGCATTTTTACTGATTAATACTCCATTATCTGCAAGCTATCTTAACAGTAATTTTATTTTTAATTCGCAATTCCATTTCATCAACAATGTATAAACCAAAAGTTTCATCAATTGCTATTATTTTTACATTTAACTTAACCCAGAAATGCAATTGAAATAATGCAGATGTTCCGAGAAAATTTATTTTCTATAACAACCCTTGCTCCCTTTGATAAAAGGGAATTTGTAACCATATGCCCTTTTATTATGAATATCTTTTATAAAATATACGAATACTGGATTTTGCCATAGCGAATGCTTTATACTTTAACTAAATATTTAGGTGGAATTTAGCCTCTACACTATAAAAAGAGGTAATATGGGGAATAACAATAATATCGGGAAAATTAATTTAAAAAGCAGGGTCTATTACTCGCCTTTAGGTTTAGTTCTTATTATAGGTCTTTCTGTATTCCTTGCAGAAGCATTCATTATGTTTTTGCTTTCTTTAATACATCCTATTTCGATACAGACATGGGCGTTTCTTGATGCGGCTTTGCTTGTTTTAATACTTGCGCCTATATTGTATTTTTTCGGCTTCAGACCCTTAATAAGTCATATAAATGAGCGAAAAAAGGCTGAAGAAACAACGCAACTTGCCTATGCTGAATTAAGACAGGTTTTTCATACTGCTGCTGATGGAATAAGACTGATTGATGGAAATCATAATATATTAAGGGTTAATGAAACCTTTGCAACCATGTCAGGATTTTCTAAAGAAGAAGCAAAAGGCAAGAAATGCTACGAAGTTTTTCCAGGTCCACAATGTCATACCGAACGCTGTTCTTTGAAAAGAATAATGAATGGAGAGGAAAGAATTGAATTTGAAGCTGAGCGTATAAGTAAAGATGGCAGAGGAATTCCATGTATCGTTACTGCAACTCCTTTTCGCAGTCCTGGTGGAGAATTTATTGGAATAGTTGAGGATTTTAAAGATATAACAATCAGGAAAAAAGCTGAAACTGCTCTTAAAAGAAGCGAAGAAAAACTAAATGCAATGCTTTCTTCAATTAATGATTACATGATAATGATTGATAAAGGTTTCAATATCATATGGGCAAATGATGTTTCAAAAGACACTTTTGGAAAAAATATAATCGGAGAAAAATGTTTTTCAGTATTTTTTGAAAGAGCAGAGTGTTGCGAAAATCAACCATGTTTTGTTGCCCAGGTATTTAGTGATAGCAAACCACATGAAAATGAAATGGAGATTACCACAAAAGAAGGAAAAACTCTTTATTTCCACTGCACAGCAAATGTGGCTTTAAAAGATAAAGAGGGCAATCCTTCAGGTGTTCTTGTTATATCAAGAGATATTACTGAAAGTAAAAGACTTGAAAGACAGCTTCTACAGGCTCAAAAAATGGAGGCAGTTGGGCAGCTTGCAGGAGGCATTGCTCATGATTTCAACAATATTTTGACCGCAATAGTGGGATACGGACATTTGCTGCAGACAGAATTAGGAGAACATTCAAATCAAGAAATAAATGATTATGTAGATTATATCTTAAAATCAGCTAAAAGAGCTGCAAACCTGACACATGCTTTACTTGCATTTAGCAGAACACAGATTATTAATACAAAACCAGTCAATATTAATGACATAATTATTGTTCTTGAAAAATTGCTCATAAGACTCATTGGCGAAGACATAGAATTAATAACAAATTTGTATAAAGATGAATTAATTGTTATGGCAGATACCACGCAAATAGAACAAGTTCTTATGAATCTTGCTACCAATGCAAGAGACGCGATGCCAGACGGAGGTACTCTTATAATCAAAACTTCGAGTGCAAATATTGATGAAGAATTTTCAAGTACCTATGGCTTTGGCAGGACAGGCAATTATGCAGTAATATCAGTTGAAGACACAGGCGAAGGAATGGATGAAAAAACAAAAGAAAGGATATTTGATCCTTTCTTTACCACAAAAGAAGTGGGTAAAGGAACAGGACTTGGTTTAGCTATGGTATATGGAATAGTAAAACAGCATGATGGATTTATAAATGTGTATAGTGAATTGGGCAAAGGAACGACTTTTAAAATCTATTTACCTTTAATTGAATCAAAAATACAGCAGGAACACCAAATTGAGCAATTGAAAATAAAGGGAGGAAATGAGACAATTTTTATTATTGAAGATGATTTTCATGTTAGAGACCTTACAAGAAAAATACTTGAGCGCGCTGGATACAGAGTTTTAGAAGCAGCGGACGGTCAGGAAGCGGTAAAAATATTCAATGAACAGCTAAACAATATAGATCTTGTTATTCTTGATGTTATAATGCCAAGAAAAAATGGTAAAGAAGTATATGAGGAGCTTAAGAAATTAAAGCCTGAAATTAAGGTCTTGTTCACAAGTGGCTATACATCAGATATTATTCATAGAAAAGGGATAATTAAAGAGAACCAGAATTTTATACTTAAACCTGTCTCGCCACAGGCACTTCTGGCAACTGTAAGAAGCGTTTTAAATAAAGGTTTAAAAGAGTTAAGACACGGTAAGTAGGATTATTACATTAGAACTGGTGAGCCGAAAAATACTTTTCAAAGTAATTTGAAAAATTTTCATGTAGTTCTCTAATCCATTTTATTCTGTTTAACCCATCCCGCATAAAACCCATGAAACGTTCGTCAAAATAATCTTTTTGAAAGTGAAATACGCCGTTACGATAACGTCTTAATAAATTGACATTGGGTGAATCAAGCAGTGAATCTATATTTTTATCTCTAAGTTTCAATTCCTGCCAGCCTTCGATAACTATATATAAACTTGCAAACCAATAAGACATGTAAAGATTGTATTCAATTTCAAATTCGGTGTTTGAAAGGAGTCCTTTTATATTCTTTTCAAATAATAATTCAAAAGACGCCTTCATTCTGTCAGCCCATATGAAATATTTATAAAGATTGAATATTCTGCTATCATAAATATTCTGTTTCTCTTCCATAGAACTGTACCTTAATTTTATTATTGTCCGTTCAGACCAGAAAAATAAGAAGTTGTTTAAAAAACTATTCTTAAAGAATTCAGGTTGTCAAAATTAAAATTCTTTCAATATCAGCACAACTTTTTTTCTTATTTATAGCAGTAGATTAAATTTAAATTAATAAAAAATCTGGTATATTTTTAGCTTTATTTGATAGTATAAAATAAAAAGGAAAAATAAGGAAGGAGTATAAAAATGCAAAGGAAAATTATAGTTATGATTGCCTTTATTATTTCAGCTTGTTTACTGGTTTCGCCATATATTGCTTTTGCAGGTTGTGGTTCTGATAGCAAGGAACTTGCAATACCCAAGAAACTACTGGGAGTTATTAAAACTGTTGATGAGAAGAATAACTCGATAAATGTAAGGAGCGATGTAAGTTATGACCCCTTTATTATCAAGATAGACGAGAAAACAATAATAAAAAAAGATAATGAAAACAAGACATTCAAGGATATCAGGGCAGGAGAAAGAGTAAGAATAAGATATATCGAAACCGAAAACGGTCTGGTTGCAAAAACTATAGTCTTAAATCCTGAAACAGAAGGAAATAAAAAATAGAAAAAATTGGCACTTAAACCTCTGCTGTTCAAAATAATTTAAATCCAAAGACCACACTCGCATAAAATAAGGATTTGAGAAGGATAAATCCACTGTTTCAAAATCAGGTTACCCCTAATCTTTTCCGCCTTTTTATTATGCTGTCCAAATCTGGATCATCAGTGCCTTGGGCGAATTCACCACAAAAGTCTTGATCTTCAAATTCTGTTTGATCGTCTTGAAAAATATCTCGGTCTGCCACCTGTCTTTATAAATCGCTGCTATGGTAGTCGATCCAAAGGAAAGATGGTTCGTTAGCTTCTTTATATTTCCCTTTAATCCGTTTTCTAATGCATAAATGGCATCCGCAATTTTTTTAAGCTTCAGATTTTGGAATTGAGGACAAATCTTTTTCTGCACGCCTGCGGATTTCAATTTCATTATATATTATAGCCATCAGCATGAGTGCTTGAAATGATAATAGTTTTATGTTGTTAACATCATTCAGCCAAGTAATCGTTCAATTGTCTCTCATTTATTCTTGAAATCCTCATTTTCATCTCGAAACATTCTCATGTCGTTTTATCTATGAGCTTGCCCTTTTTTACCTGGAGTGTTTAACCATTGCTTTTTTATTAAGCACCCATGCTTTTCTGTTGCTGTTGTTTTAACCTGTACTCCTACAAGTTTTTTTGAATTTTCGTTTGAAACAAAGATATCAATTCCTTAGAAGAGAGGCAGAGGGAGTCATAGTCCTGTACTTGCATTTTTCGTGTTAAGTTGATTATTTGGTACGTTTTATAATTTTTCCACTTTTTGGAACAATGGCAATTCCTGAAGAATCAATATGGCATCTGAATCTGTCTTTTTCAGGTTCAAATCCGATTTCAGTGCCTTCTTCAATAATATTCATTTTGTCAATTATTACTTTTCTGAGTTTGCAGCCTTTTTTAATTATTACATCGTCCATTATAAGGGAGTCTTCAATAGTTACATCATCTTCGACAATTACACCTGTTCTCAAAACCGAATTTCTTATTTTTGCTTTGCTAATATAACATCCCTCTGTAATTAAACTATTCCTGATATCTCCTCTTATTATTTTTGTTGCAGGTCCCTCATGTCCTGAAGGATGAATTGGCCATTCATTATTGTTAAGTTCAAAAAGGGGTGATTCGCCAAGCATATCGAGATGCGCGTTGAAAAAAGCTGATATATTTCCTACATCCCTCCAGTAACCTTTTTCTTCGTAAGGCATGGTTCCTGGTATTATATTTGTTGCAAAATCATATGCAAATACTTTTCCTGTATCAACAAGATCAGGGATTACGTGTGCTCCAAAATCATGTTGTTTTTTCCGTTGTGCTTTTGCAAGAGCCTCGAGCAGGATATCTTTAGTGAATATATAATTGCCCATTGAAACATAGGCTTTATCGGGATTATCAGGCATTGGTATAGGTTTTTTGGGTTTCTCCTGAAAGCCTGTAATTCTTTTTTCATTGTCTGACATTATTACTCCAAAAGATGATGCCTCTTCGATTGGGACAGGTCTTGCTGCAACAGTTACAAAAGCATCTTTTTCAATATGAAAATCTATCATCTGTCTAATGTCCATCCTGTATATATGGTCTGCCCCAAAAATAATTACCATTTTAGGATTATGTTGCTGGATAAGACTTACATTTTGAAAAACTGCATCCGCAGTTCCCTGAAACCATTCAGGTCCCATGCGCATCTGCGGAGGCACAACTGTTACAAAATGATCTTTGATTACAGAAGACAGCCCCCAATGGGTTCTTACATGTTCAATAAGAGACTGCGATTTATATTGGACAAGCAAATATATGGAATAAATGTGTGAATTTACAAGATTGCTGAGTACAAAATCAACGATTCTGTATCTGCCTCCAAAGGGTACCGAAGGTTTGGAACGGAACGCTGTTAAAGGAAACAATCTTTCCCCTTTTCCTCCTGCCAGAACAAATGCAAGTATTTTAGGATGTGCCATTTTACCTCCAGAGATATATGATTTATAATTCTACAACAGTAGATTTTCAAAGACAAGCTTTATGGTTTTTTTAAAAATATCATTTAATTCTGCCTCTTTGATTTTTAAGAAAAATAGAGGATAATTTAAAAAATCTCTGGTCTTTTCTCAATTCTTCCATGCTAATCTGATATTTTTGTTTCCAGTTAGGATGTTCGTCAATTGTTCCGGGCAGATTCTGTTGATTTAATGCGCCAATAATATCGTCAAGACTCACCATAAGTAGTTTGCACGGAGTTAATGAAAGAAATTCATAAATAGAAAGGCAAAGTTCAAAATTCATATCTATTTTTTCAGCAGCTTCTTCAGAAAATTGAGGAGGTAAAAGTTCCTTTGATTTAAGAGCAAAGAGCATTAATTTTTTATCCCTTTCCCTTTCATCTATATACTTTTGCATATGGGTATTGTCTTTGAACATGTTGAATTGTTTTTTCAGCTCATTATCTTTACCATACCACCATCCATAAATTGTCGGAAGGTCATGTGTTGTGATAGAACATAATGCGAGTTCAGGGTATTTTTCAGGCTCAAGAAAAGATGGGTCAGGATATTTTCTTTCAAAATAAAATAACCTGTATGAAAGTATGCCAAATTTCTGGAGAGTTTCACGAGCATTCTCACCAATGGTACCAAGGTCTTCTCCAATAACAATTGTTTTGTTCAATACACTTTCGAGAGCGATTATTCTTATTAAATCTTCAGCATAACATTTAACATAAGCTCCGTTTCTTGCTTCCTCGCCTTCGGGTATCCAGAAAAGTCTGAATAATCCAAGAGCATGATCAATTCGTAATGCTCCTGCATACTTCATATTTTTACGTATTATTTGTATAAATAATTCGTATCCAGAATCTCTTAAACCATCAGGGATTAAGGGCGGAAACCCCCAGTTCTGTCCATTGATATTAAAATCATCAGGAGGAGCTCCGAGGTTAATATTCTCAGCTATTATATCAGGATAGTTCCACACATCAAATCCCCCTCTGATTGAACCTACTGCAAGGTCAAGATAGAGTCCGATCCTCATTCCTGTTTCTTTTGTTAGTTTTGAAATTTCGGAAAGTTGTCTGTCAATTTGCCATTGCAAATATTCGTGAAAAAGGATTTCTTTCTTATGCTTTTGAGCGAAAAGTTCTAAGTCTTTATTTGAAGAATTTTTATATTTCTCAGGCCATTTGTTGAAATCGAATCTGAATTTTTCGTTCAGTGTTAGAAATAGAGCGAAATTTTCAAGTTGTTGACCTTCATTTTTAATATATTCTTTGAATTTTAGAGCATACTCGCTACATTTTAAATAGTGATTTTCATAGAAATATTCAAATATTTTTCTTAAAGCATCTTTTTTCAGTGAAACGATTTTCTCATAATCAATTAATTCTGATTCTTTTAATTCTTTTATCTTTTTCAGATATCTTGTTGATTTTAGATATTTCTGGATCTCTTTAGATTCCTTTATTTCAGGCATGTTCCCGACAGCGATATAAAGATAATTTCTGAATAATCTGCTGATCGGTGAATAAGGACTGATTCCATAAGGGATAGTATTCGGAATATAATGCAAAGGATTAAGTCCCACACAGTCACCTTTTAATTCAGAAATCAAAGAAGTAATCTCGGCAAGATCTCTTAAGTCACCTATCCCCCAATTTTTCTCCGAACCAAGAGCATAAAGATTAATCGATAACCCCCATGTTTTTGTATTTTCGAGATCCTGTGGCATATAACATCTGTCTGGTGTAATTATTATCCTGGATGTTTTTGAAATTTTATTTTTATTTTCAGGAAAAATATTCTCGGGATGCTTGCATTCAACAGAAAGCAGATAATATCCAATATCTAAATTCTCATTTACGGGTAGAAGAATTTTTACAAACCTTTTTCCATCAAACCATTGTTTATCGCAATTATTTATATAACCCGGACCGGGTTCAAAAGTTTTCTTAGATTTAAATGGTTTTTTATCCGATATTGATTCACAAATTGAATTTTGTGCGGTGTAATACCATGATATGCTCAAGCCTCTTTCCCGATCCTCATCAAGCTGGATATATAAAGGTATATTGACAGGCTGGTTGTTAACAGAAAAAATATACACCGGTTCTATAATACTATTCCATGGATATATACGAAGCCTGTTGATTTCTTTAATAATTTCTTCTTCAGATTCTATATTCAATCTCATTGCTTTCAGAATTTTTTTCTTTGTCTCAAAAGGTGTTATATGACGTGTTCCAAAAATATCCCAGTAATCAGGAATAATTCCGCAGAGTTCCGCGAGTTCATTTATTAATTCTTCGTATTTTTGCATATAGATAACCTAAGTAAAATAATGTAAATTAAAGTCTTATAAGTTTCCTTAATTCTTCGTAGGACTTTTTTTCTATCGTGTTGTGAAGATTTTTACCATAGGAGTCCATAGTAACAATTGCAGGAAAATTATCAATTTCGAGAGCCCACATAGCTTCTGCTATCCCGAATTCTTCGAGTTTCCATACGCCAACAACTCTTTTAATCCTCTCTGCAAGGTAAACAGCTGCACCTCCTATAGCATGGAAATAAACACAATGATTTACTTTTAAAGCATTTAATGTTTGTTCTCCCATCCCTCCTTTTCCCATTATACCTTTGAATCCATATCTAAAAATTACTTCAGGTTCATACATGTCAACTCTAATGCTTGTTGTTGGTCCACAAGCTATTATTTCATAATTATTGGCTTTTTTACGCACGACAGGTCCGCAATGATAAAGAACAGAACCTTGAAGATCAAAAGGAATTTCTTTTCTGGACGGTTTTTCTTTAACAAGGAATTTGTGTAACTTATCCCTTCCAGTAACAATTAATCCTGTTAATAAAACAAAATCACCTGCGTGGAGAGAAAGAACATCTTTTTCCTTTAGAGGAAGCATCAGGCGCTTTTTGATATTAAATTCTTTCATGGCTAAATTTTAAGAATAACTTTTGATTTTCTATGTGCCCAGCAGGAGATTGAAACATCTACGAAATATGAAGCAGGATGTCTATGATTTATACCTATTTTAACTGCAAGAGCAGTTGTTTTACCCTTAAATCCCATCGGACCTATGCCAAGCTTATTTATATCTTTGAGTATTTTTTTCTCGAGAGCATCCAGTAAGCTATTTTTATTTTTATCCTCTATTTCCCTTAAGAGTTGTTCTTTTGAGAGTCTGGTCACCTGATCCTTTGTTGCGCCTATCCCTATCCCAATAAAGTAAGGAGGACAACCTCTGCCTTGAGCTTTATAAATTGCATCAAGAACACATTTCCGAACGCCATCAAAATCTCTTTCAGCCCCGATTTCTTGAATTGGTAATTTATAAATTTGACCTATATTTTCACTGCCCGAACCTTTCAGCATAAGCTCTATTATCAGTTTGCTGTTATTTACCTCTTCAATATAAATAACAGGAAATCCTATCCCGGTATTATCACCAGAGTTTTTATCAGTGAGCACATCAACAGCATTCGCTCTTAATGGAATATTTCTTGTTGCAATGCGTGTGGCTTTTATAATTTCGTTCTTTATATAATTATGGCTTATTCCAAATGGAGCTTTTATAAAAAAAATAGGTACCCCTGTATCCTGACATATCGGTTTTTCAAACTCTCTTGCCATTTTTATATTTTCAAGAATTACTTTAAGAGCTTCTTTTGCGTTTGAATTTTCAATTTTGAAGATTTTTTTTAGTTTAGTTTCAATTTCATAAGGCAGGGATGTTGCAGTCTCTCTATATAATTCAACAAGAATATCTCTAAGTTTCAGCATTAAATACTATAACATGGAAATATATTTTCAGTTAATTAAAATAATGCAGACATTGTTTAAAAATTTATTTTATTTCATGAAAAAGGACATTTAACAATAACTAAATTTATGAAACAAAATAAACTACCTTTGTATAAGAGCATGCTTTAATTTATATTTTGATGTAGTTGCCTGTTTTATCTCTGAGGCTTACGCTTTGACTTCAGCCTCAGTAAAAAAGACCCATGATTTTGTTTCATAAATTGAATCATTGCCATTTGATTATTTTATTAGTTGTTTGCCATAAACTATAAGCTTTTTGCTCTTCGCTAAGTTCCCCCTTTGTTAAGGGGGATTAAGGGGGGTTGTATATTCCTTTGTTGTTTTTTATACTTCAGCCTTCAGCCTAAAGCCTTCAGCCTTTTTTTGCTCTTCGCCTTTGTTGTTGCTCCGTGCTCCGTGCAGTTTTAATTAAACGCTATAACGCAATGAACGCTATAAACGCAATGAACGCTATAACGCTATAAACGCTATTTGCTCTTCGCCTTCAGCCTTTTATAAATTTCGTAATATCTGTGAGAAAGTTTGGACTGGAATTTACGATTTAAATTGTGGAGTTTAATATATTTTGAAATTATTTCAGGCAGGCAAATAAGAGTTCTGTTATAATTAAATTACATGTTTGAATCTATAATACTCGGTATAGTTCAGGGACTTACAGAGTTTCTGCCCGTAAGCAGCACCGCACATTTAATTCTTCTGCCCTGGATATTCAACTGGCACGGGGATGTTGATACCCTTACTTTTGATATTGCCCTGCATGGAGGAACCTTGCTGGCTCTGCTTGTATGTTTTTATAAAGACTGGATAGATTTATTGTCGAGAAAAAGAAAGCTTCTAAGTTATATAATTATTGGTTCAATCCCTGCCGGGATAGCAGGCCTTTTACTCAATAATTTTGCGGAACAATACCTTCGCAGTCCTTTATTGATAAGTATTATGTTAATTTTAGTGGGCTTCATAATGCTCGCAGCAGAAAAAATCTGTAAATATCGCAATCAGGATAGTATTAATTTGAGAGATTCAATTTTTATAGGTATTGCACAGGCTTTTGCAATTATACCGGGTGTGTCAAGATCCGGAATAACTATATCGGCTGGATTATTTAAGGGATTGCAAAGAGATGTAGCAGCCCGATTTTCTTTTCTTCTTTCAACTCCGATTATTGCAGGCGCTTTGCTTTTGCATATAAAAAAAGCACTTACAAACTATACAGAATATGATCTGCAACTATTCTTATGGGGATTTATTGCTTCTTTTTTAACCGGGTATATCGCTATAAAATTTCTACTTGCTTTCTTAAAAAAATATCCACTTAACATTTTCGTATATTACAGGTTTATTCTTGCTGTTGTTATAATAGCAGGTATATGGCTCAAATCTTAAAAAGAATCAAAGAAGAAGTTATCGGTGTTATAGCGATAATGGCAAGCCTATATTTTTCCCTCATTTTTCTGACGTATTCCTTAAAGGACGATGTTCCTTTTTTCAGAATTACGAAGCCTCCTGAACCTGTTCGTAATTCCGGTGGAGTGATTGGAGCTTCTATTTCGGGCTGGCTTATTATTTTTTTAGGTGTAGCCGCATATCTTATACCTGTTTTTATCTTGGTATTTGGAATAAAGAGATTACTTGGGAAAGAAGGTCATAAAATTTATATTTTGGGGAATATTCTGCTTGTATTCTCTGTTTCTTTTCTTTCCTCTTTAATGGCTGATACTTTCAATATTCAATTAAATCTTTTTCCTGACGGTATTGGTGGTTTGATAGGAAAAATGCTTTCTTATACAGCAGAAATGTATTTATCATATCCAGGTGCATATATATTATCTCTTTCCCTGCTTCTTGTTTCTTTGATTCTTGTCAGTCCTTTGTCTGTTACAAACATAGCATTAATAAGGAAACCTAAAGAAAACTATTTTCAGGAAAAAGAAAATGTGCCCGAAGATGAAGAAATAATAATTAAAGATATTGAACCTGCTCCGGTTGTCAAAGCCAATGAACCTGAAGTAATTCAGAGCCATGATACAATAATAGAAAAGCCTGTAAAAGATGGAACTTATAAACTCCCGCCTATAGAATTGCTGAATATATCTGAATTCGTCTCCTCCAAGCCGACAAAAGAAGAAATAATGAATGACTCTTCTTTAATCGAAAAAAAGCTTTCTGATTTTGGCGTGGAAGGAAGAGTCGCTACAGTGCATCCGGGGCCTATAGTTACCATGTATGAATTTGAACCAGCTCCAGGGGTGAAGATTACAAGAATTGTATCCCTTTCTGATGATCTTGCTCTTGCTCTTAAAGCACAGAGTGTCAGAATCTCGCCTATTCCCGGAAGAGCGGTTATTGGAATCGAAGTCCCTAATAAAAAGAGAGAAATTGTTTGTTTAAGAGAAATAATCGCTTCTGAAAATTTCAAGAAGAGTAAATCAAGACTTACTCTCGGTCTTGGTAAAGACATATCAGGAGCACCTGTTGTTGCAGATCTCTCAAAGATGCCTCATCTTCTCGTAGCCGGAGCCACCGGTTCAGGAAAAAGTGTCTCAATTAATTCAATGATAGTCAGTATTTTATATAAAGCAACTCCTGATGAAGTAAAAATGCTGATGGTTGACCCTAAACTTCTTGAACTTTCAGCGTATGAAGAAATTCCTCATCTTTTATCACCGGTTATTACAAATCCAAAAGAGGCAGCAGAAGGACTTAAGAAAATGGTTATAGAAATGGAACGCAGATACAGGGTGATCGCTGAAAAAGGTGTAAGAAATATTGAAAGCTTTAATCTTCAATGTGAAGGAGAAGAAAGACTTCCTTATATTGTAATCATTATAGATGAGCTTGCTGATCTGATGTTTACGGCTCCAAATGATGTGGAGGATTCAATAGCAAGGCTTGCTCAAATGGGAAGAGCATCCGGCATTCATCTTATACTTGCAACTCAAAGACCTTCTGTTGATGTAATCACAGGCATAATAAAAGCAAACTTTCCCGCAAGAATTTCTTTTCAGGTCACATCAAAAGTTGACTCAAGAACCATTCTTGATTCAGGCGGTGCAGAACAATTGCTTGGCAAGGGAGATTTGTTATTAATGCTTCCCGGTACAAAAATTATAAGAGTACACGGAGCGCTTGTAACAGAAGAGGAAATCAAAGCAATAACCGAGTTCATAAAAGTTCAGGGACATCCTGATTATACCCTTTTTAACAGTATTCAGATGCCCGTAGAAAAAGAAGAAGAGTTATCATCAGAAAGAGATGAAATGTATTATAAGGCAGTTGAAATTGGTGAGGCAACAGGTGAGATTTCAATATCATCTATCCAAAGGAGACTGAAGATAGGTTATAACAGGGCGGCAAGAATAATGGAACTCCTTGAAGAAGACGGGCTTGTAGGTCCTCCAAAGGGCGCTGGTAAGCCGAGGGATTTTTTAAGAAGAAGATAAATAAAATTTTTAAACACAAAATGCAATTGAAATAATGCAGATATTACGAAATTTAGAAAAGGCTGAAGGCAAAGAGCAAAAAAAGGCTGAAGGCTTTAGGCTGAAGGCTGAAGTATAAAAAACAACAAAGGAATATACAACCCCCCTTAATCCCCCTTAACAAAAGGGGAACTTAGCGAAGAGCGAAGAGCTTATAGTTTATGTTAAACAACTAATAACACAATCAAATGGCGATAACTCAATTTATGAAACAAAATCACAGGTCTATTTATACTGAGGATGAAGTCGAAGCGTAAGCCTCAGAAATAAAACATCAACCACATTACAATACAAATAAAGTCTTGTTCCTATGATAAGGTAGTTTATTTTGTTTCATAAATAGAATTATTGTTAAATGTCATATTTTCATTAAATAAAATAAACTATTAAGCAATGTCAGCATTATTCGGGTTAATTGCAATTTTTGAGTTTATGATATTTTATAAGCCTGGCGTAATAATAAGGTTTTGTATAATTCTTTCAAGTAGTCCTCTTTTAATAAGATGAAGATTCAAAACATAATCTATTTCTTCTAACCCTTTTCTAAATTGATTTTCCTGACCTGCCCAACCACTGCCTTCTGTAATCCATATAAATAACCATCCTGCATTATTTAATTCTTTTTGTCTATTGATATAAGCATCAACTATTTCTTGAGGTTTTGAACCGGTTCCGCCATAAATATTGGCTTCGATATTTAAAAATAGCCTATTTTTTATTAAAACAAAGTCAAATTTTCTTTCACTTAAATTTTCTGGATAAGGATAACCTAATTTTTCAAATATTTTAAATTTCTTCTGAGAAAATAACTCGAAATCATATTGCTGGCTTATGATTCTTAAGGGTTCTTTGAGCATCAATTCTAATGTTGAACCACTTCGATTTTTCCTGGCATTTGTATCCATACCGGTTTCAACACCCAAGAGATAATCCCTCAGACTTTTAATTTCATTGAATAGGTCTGTTATACCCGTCTTCCTGCAAAACTCTATGATACTATCTATTTCTGAGTCTTTCAGCTTTCTTTTTTTGAAAGAAAACTCCTTTATTATGTCTAATTCCGAAATACTAATTTTCACATCCCTCACTGCTATTATAAGTGGAAAAACAGGCAATATTTCAGGATATTTTAATAGAATGTTAGATAAATCCTTTTCAATATTATTTGAACCAATGATAGACCCTAATATACCTATTTCAATTTTATACTTTTCAACATTCCTCCTAATCTTTTCCCAATCAACAAAATAATTAAAAGTACGTTGTGGATTAGAAATAGAATTAATAAAGACTTTAAGAATATCTTCAAATGAAGATACACCCAAAACCTCTTTATATAATATGGTATCCTTCATTTGTTGAGTTTTTTATAAACTAACAAATATTGATGGACAATTTGTAAATTTTGTGATTTTTCAGAATATTTATCTTTATGATTTTCAGTTGCAGTTACAATAATTTCTTTTAAGGAGAAGCCATGTAGTTTTATAGAATCGTATATATATTTTGCTATAGGTTCTAAATAATCGTTAATCCTCACATCTCTTGTCTGAATAACACAATATCCATTTTCTTTAATATAATGGCTTGCATTATATACAATTTCTTTTAATTTCTCTAAATATATGTTTATATATGGATGAGTTATATTTTCATTATTAAGACAGGGAGATTTAATAAATAGTAAATTAAATTTTTTATTCAAATTTGAAAAAGTATTCTCTGTTAAATCATTTTTGCATGAAGAAAGGTTAATAATTCGATAATGATCCCTATCTCTATACCTTTCAATTACATTTTTATTTAATAAATTTTCAAATTTGTCTTCTGGAAATATCCAGACAGTTGTTGTTTCCATTTCTTTTAAATCTTTTTTTAGATGAGGTATTGCCAATATTGGTTCTACCAATCCATATGTTGCAGTTTGTTCTTTAATCATATTAGGTTTAAATAATGGTTTTTCAAAAATTGGTAAATATTCATGTGCTAATAGTAGAAAATTAAACTTAATACTGTTTGCATACCAAAAGCCTGTTGTCTTACAATTATGTTGTCTTTTAATAACAAGTTCTTTTAACTTAAAACCAGCATTTAAAAACACATTTATTAAATTAAATCCCAAAGGAACTACATGCTTATGTCTTCTCATATCGCCAATAAGAATTACACATTTTCTACCGGGTTTTAAAACTCTATAACTTTCCATAGCAACTTTTTCCATTTCCGTTAAAAAATGTTCGGTATCAAGATAAGATAGATCACCTTCTTTAAATTCTGTATAGTGAATAATATTTGCATAAGGTGGATGTGCACATATTAAATCAATTGAGTCGCTTTTTAGATAAGACAAATCTCTTGCATCCATAACAGATAAATCTGGTTCATATATTTTTTCTGGCAAAAGTTTATTTTTTGGAACTTCAAAATCGACATTTTTTTTCGCCAGTTCAATGGCTTTTTCATTAATGTCATGAGCAATACATCTTCTACCTAATAATTTGGCTTCTACTGCAGTTGTACCAGCACCAACAAAATAATCTAAAACAATATCCCCTGGTTCTGAATATCTTAAAATTACATTCCTTGGAATATATGGTGACCAGTTTCCTCTATATTCACCACTATGCGTAGCCCAGTTGCCACGGCTTTTGAAACTCCATACAGTTGTGGTTTCTTCTTTAAAATCATTTGGTGATAAGGATTTTATTTCTTTTTGGTTCTTTAAAATACTGATACTAAGCCCGGTTGCTCTTCTGATTATTTTTTCTAATTGATTATAAGTAATACAATATTTTTCCCCAATCTCTATATCAGAAAGCCCTTTATTTTTATCTGCAATAATTGCTAATTCAAATTCTTTCTTATTATGACAAAATTTCATGTGTTCATTAAGGGTACTTGTTGAAATATTACAGATAGGACATTTAATCTCATTCGTTACTTTAATACATTTTTCTACCATTAGCATTCCTTCTATTAATCAAATAAATTTAGTCCTTAATATTTCCCGCGTTTCTTTAAAAATTAATATGTTACCAGAATTTACTTGATACTGAAAAATTAAGGTTACTATTTAATTAGTCAAAGCAATTCTCAATTGTTTATCATTAGAATTATTATTAACCTTTTATATAGTTAAGAATTATTTTGTATGAAATATTAGACTCTATTATAAATCTTTGATTCCTTGCAAGCAATAAAAAAGGAAAAATTAATGTTGTTTTAAACACTACCTTAAGCCAAATAATGCAGACTTTGCTCAAGAATTTATTTTGTCCGCCGGGGGCGGGTAAACCCGCAGGGGCCGGATAAACCCGCCAGAGGCGGGTAAACCCTATAATTTTATGAAAATAAGACATCTAAGAATAACTCAATTTATGAAACAAAATCACAGGTCTATTTTTAATCAGGAGCGAAGCTTATACTTCAGTTTTTTTAATTTTGTAACATCTGTATTACTTTAAATGCTTTTTGGGTTAAATTTATGAGGAATAAAAATAAGATTGTATCAAAAAAATCAAACTGGCGGAGGGGGTGAGATTCGAACTCACGGTAGAGTTACCCCTACAACGATTTTCAAGACCGTCGCCTTAAACCGCTCGGCAACCCCTCCGTTTTTTAGAATAGAATATGGCAGAAAAAAATGAACTTTAATATTATAACAAAACTTTTAAAAATATTGTTTTCCCTGAAATTGATTTATTTAATATTCCTCTAAAATATCAAATACTGTTATAATTATAATACAGTGTAAAATATTTTAAAATTAACATATTGAGGTAAACATGAAAGATTCCGCTATTCAGCTGATTTTACAGGCAGGTTTGATGGTTAAAGCAGTTCTTTTGATATTGCTTGGTTTTTCTGTTGTTTCATGGGCTATTATTTTTTTTAAGCATAAATATTTTTCAAAAGCAAAAAAAGAATCAGAACAATTCATGAAAGCTTATAGAACGAGCAAAGATGCTAAAGGTGTTTTTCAAGCAACAAGAACTCTGAGCTTCAGTCCTATAGCAAATCTTTTCAGGGCTGTTTACGGAGATGCAGTACATACAAAAGAAAAAACCGAGACAAGAAGACTTCTGAGAAGATATGGTGCGCTCGAGGCTGCAAAACTTGAAAAGTATCTCAATTTTCTTGCTACCACTGGTTCAACAACACCTTTTATCGGTTTGTTTGGAACTGTATGGGGAATAATGAATTCTTTTCATGGTATAGGAAGTGCTGGAGCAGCATCGCTGGCTGTAGTCGCTCCCGGTATCGCTGAAGCTTTGATTGCAACAGCCGCAGGTCTTGCTGCGGCAATCCCGGCTGTTATTGCTTACAATTACTATTTAAGCATGTCCAGAAGTATGATCATTGAAATGGAAGATTTTGCCGAAGAATTATTGGATTTTTTTACAGGTGATAGTGTATGAAATTCACAAGGGAGAAAAAAGTTCTTTCAGAAATAAATGTAACTCCTTTTGTTGACGTAATGCTTGTATTACTTGTTATATTCATGGTCACAGCACCTCTATTGCAACAAGGCATAGATATTAATTTACCGAAAGCAAAAGGAAAAGAACTTCCAACCGAAGAGAGAATAACTTTAATTATTAAAAAAAGTGGCGTAATATATATGAATGACAATCCGGTATCAATGAAGGATATGAGTAATAAACTAAGAGCAATAAGCAAATTGAATCCGAATGTATTTTTAAAGGCAGATAAAGATGTTCCGTATGGTTTTGTAGTAGAGGTAATGGGCGAAATTAAGGAGGCAGGCATAGAAAAGCTCGGAATGATAACTGAGCCCAAGATCAGTTTAAAATGAAGGTCACGGATCTTCAAAGGACTTTGATAATATCAATTGTCCTTCACATGCTTCTGTTATTTATTTCACTGCTTTTTCTAAAGCAGACAAAACCTTTTGTCATGCCATCTGCTTATACTGTTAATCTTGTTGCCATCAATGCCATACAACATAGAGAAGATATTCAGAAAGGTAAAATCTCTATGCCTGAAACTATAAAAAAGGAATCTTTAACTGAGAGCAAAAAACCGGAGAAAGATATTAAAAATGATACGGGAAAAGAAAAAGATATTGATTATATTGAAAAGAAGATATCGCTCATGGCAGCAAAGAAAAGGGTAGAAGAAAAATTTTCAGAACGTAAAGTTATTTCATTAAAGGCAATGGAAGGAAAGAAAAATAATCCTGCTAAAAATAATATTGCAAAAAATAATTCAAACAATACATACACATCTTCGAAAGGTCAAATTAGTTCCGATGATTATTACACAAAGATAACAGATGAAATACGTCAACAATGGGTTTATCCTGATTTGGGAAGTAAAAATATTGAGGCAATCGTGTCTGTAAAGATACTTAGAGATGGAACCGCAATTGTTCAGAAAGTTGAAAAAAGCTCGGGAAATGCTCTTTTTGATCGTTCTGCATTAAGAGCACTCGCCAGATCAAGTCCTTTACCTCCTCCCCCATATGAAATGGAGATTGGCGTTAGATTCTACCCATGAATGAAAAAATGAAGAAAAATTCAAAGCTCAGAATTCAGGATTTAAAATTCTGGAAAACTGTCTTCCTGATCTTTCTTGTTTTATCTGTAATTATTCTTGGTAAAACTTATGCAAAAATTTATATTGATATTTCTTCTCCCGGGCTGAGGAAATTGCCGATAGCTATACAGGAATTTTCAGGCCCGCATGGAAAAGAAATAGCTGAAATAATTAAAGATGACCTTGAGTTTACCGGTTTTTTTTCTTATATAGATAGCATTGCTTATATTGAAAATCCTGCAAAACCTTTTAATCCTGCAAACTGGAAGCCATTGGGAGTTGATGCAGTGTTAAAAGGCGCTGTGATAGAAGGTAAAGAAATTTCAGCCAGAGCTTCTCTTTATGATGTTCTTGAGGGTGAAACTGTGATGCAAAAAGGTTACACAACAAGCAGTGAATTTATAAGACTTCTTGCTCATAGCATAGCTAATGATGTGTATTATCTTTTGACAGGTGAGAAAGGTGTTTTTAAGACAAAACTTATTTTCGCTGGCGAAGATAATCACGGGAAAGGGATTTATCAGACTGATTGGGATGGAGCAAGAATGCACAGACTGACTTCAGGTGGAAATGCTATTATGTCTCTTAGATGGTCAAGGGATGGGTCAAAAATTGTCTATTCAGCCGAAAGAAACAGGGAATGGGGAATATATTTGCTGGATTTGAAAAAAAGAATTGAGCATAGAATATTTTCTTCAAAAGGAATAAATATTGCCGGAGATTTCACACATAATGGGGAGCAAATTATTATATCTTCTTCGAAAGAAGGAAACCCTGAACTGTATAAAATAGATATAAGAGATGGTAAAATAATAAAACTTACTTCATCACATGGAATAGATGTTTCACCTTCGGTCTCTCCTGATGGTGGTCAAATTGCTTTTGTTTCAGACAGAGGCGGAACTCCACAAATATATTTAATGAAAATAGACGGTTCTGGAATAAGGAGATTAACATTTGAAGGTTCATATAATACTTCTCCGAGCTGGTCTCCCAGAGGTGATAAAATAGCTTTTTCAGGTAGAAGTGGTTCGAATCAGATATTCTTAATAAACCCCGATGGTACAGGATTAACCCAGCTCACCTCTCACGGCAATAATGAAGAACCCTCATTTTCTCCTGATGGTAGATATATTGCTTTTACATCTGATAGGGATGGCAAAAAGGCAGTTTATATTATGAGGGCAAATGGAGAAGCTCAAAAAAAGATTTCTCCTCCAAATATGAAAGCATATTGCCCACGATGGTCTCCGTATTAGTTTTTAGGTTAATACTAAATCCACATTTTTGGGTTTATTGAAAAGTTTGCTTCAAATTAGTAGAATAATGATGCGTGAAATTTTATTTATAGTTTGTAATTCGGGTCAGCCGAATTAGTGGTTTTCAACAAAAAAACATTCTGGAGGTCTATAATGAAAAAGTTAAGTGTTATTATATCCCTTATATTAGTAGTTTTTGCTTTAACAGCATGTCCTCCGAGAAAGGTTGTTCAACCAACGCCTCCTGATACTTCACAGCAGACCACTACCCCGACTTCTTCACAGCAACCCAATATCTCGGAACAAAAAATACCGGAAATAAAACAACCCGAGCGTGTAACCGAAACCCAGATTGCAAAAATAGAAACAACAGACGATAAATCAAAGGTTCAATTCAAAGAATTAACCGATATGTTTGAAGATATTTATTTTAACTATGATGAGTATGTCCTTCAACCAGATGGCAAAGCTATACTTGAAAATGTATCGAACTGGATGCTGAAGAATAAAAATACTGTTATATCACTTGAGGGGCATTGCGATGAAAGAGGCACAAATGAATATAATCTTGCTCTTGGTGATAAGAGAGCAAAATCTGCAAGAGATTATCTTATCGCTCTTGGTATTCCTTCTGAAAGACTTCAAACTATAAGTTACGGAGAGGAAAAACCTGTTTGTACTGAAAAGACCGAAAGTTGCTGGGCTAAGAACAGACGTGTGCATATAGTTGTTTTGAAGGAGAGATAAAAAGTGAATAGAATTATTAACTATATCTTAAAAATAAGAGCCAATATATTTGGTCTATTATTTATAACTATAATCTCAATATTTTTTTCAGGTTGTATGACTTTGCAGGAAATGGAAATGCTTAGAAATGATATTAATAGACTTCAAGCCGAAAATACTTCTTTGAAATCCGAGCTTGAAAAAATAAAAGACAAATCTGGCACAATTACTGCAGGTGAAGAGTCCTTTAATGCAATCAGGAAAAGTCAGGCTGAAATGCGTTTGGAGCTTTCTGGTGTTATTAAGGATGTTCAAATGCTCAGGGGTAAATATGAAGAGAACAAAGAATATACCGAGAAAAAGCTGAGAGATACAGGTATAGAGCTTGATCTTTTAAGAGCTCAAGCAAATACATATGATAATCAGATAAAAGAGATTAAAAACAGGATTAATGCTCTTGAAAACTTTGTACATATTCAGAAAGAAACCGCAAGGGAAACACCAAAACAGGCTGAAAAAAAACAGGAAGAACTTAAGAAAGAACAAACCACAGAACATGCTGAACAGGTTCCTAAAACCGAGATTGCGTCTGCAAAAAATGCAAAAGCAAGATACGATGCTGCTTATAATATGCTTGTTAAAGATAAAAAATATAAAGAATCAAGAGAGATGTTTGAAACATTTATAAGAGATTTTCCAAAAGACCAGCTCGCTGAAAACGCATATTTCTGGATAGGTGAAACTTATTATAATGAGAAGGATTTTGAAGGAGCAATTGTTGCCTATGAAAGTTTCTTGAAAAAATATCCCAAAAATCAAAAAGTGCCTGCTGCTTTGTATAAACAGGCATTGTCTTTTATAGAAATCGGTGATAAAAAAAGCGGTAAATTAATTCTTGAACAGGTAATAGAGAAGTATCCAAAGTCTCCTGAAGCTGAAAAAGCAAAAGCAAAACTTGCCGAGATTGATAAGCAACCTGCAAAGAAACCTGTCTTGAAAAAGAAGAAAAAATGAATCAACTCAGGGATGGATTCAAGCGCAAAATTGATTATATGCGCATTTCCATAACTGACAGGTGTAATCTTCGCTGCATATATTGTATGCCCGCGGGGTTACCCAGGCCGATTCAATATAAAGAAATATTGAAATATGAAGAGATTGTAAGAATAGTTACAATTGCAATTTCATCTGGTGTAAAAAAAATAAGACTGACAGGCGGAGAGCCGCTTATAAGAAAAAATGTTGTTGAGCTTGTAAAAATGCTCAAGGAGATTAAAGGGATTGAAGAACTCAGTCTTACCACAAATGGTATTTTCCTCGCTGATTATGCTGAAGAGCTTGCGGATGCAGGACTTGACAGGGTTAATATAAGTCTTGATTCACTTAATTCTGAGAGATATAAAACTATTACGGGCGGAGGCAATCTTGATGATGTATTAAAAGGAATTGAAGCTGCCGAAAAACATGGTCTTACACCTGTAAAAATTAACATGGTTCCTGTTCGAGGAATCAATGAAGATGAAATTGAAACTTTTGCGAGTCTTACATTTAGAGCTCCTTACCAGATAAGGTTTATAGAATTTATGCCATTCGGCTCGCGTGAATCATGGACACCCGAGAGATTCATATCCATGGATGAAATCAAATCATTTGCCGAGAAAATAGGCGTTTTACATCCTGCAAATTTAAAAAAGTCCGGGCCTGCTCGTTATTATAGATTTGAAGGTGCTTTGGGTGTTTTAGGATTCATCAGCCCGCTCAGTAATCACTTCTGCAATGAGTGTAATAGACTGAGATTAACCGCAGATGGAAAATTAAGACCCTGTCTTTTCTCAGAGACTGAAATAGATTTGAAACCCGCCCTTAGAAGTAAATTTTCTTCCAATGATGAAATAGAACGTCTTATTAATTTGGCTGTGCAGATGAAGCCACGGGGTCATAATATAAATCTTGCTGATGAAAAACGTACCATGCTTTTTTCTTCATTAAAAAATCTTAAGCCCATGTATAAAATAGGTGGATGATAAAGCATATTTGAAGTATTTCATTCTCCGGTTCTCAGATTAAAATAGAGGATAAACTTTACCGGATAATATAATATTATTTATTGTTTCATTTGGTTGAAAAATGGAAAAGTGTATATTGCTATTTGTTAAATATCCTGAAAAGGGCAAAGTGAAGACCAGACTTGCCAGAGACATTGGTCAGGATTCTGCATTGATACTCTATAAGATTTTTGTACTTGATATTCTCGAGAAACTTTCCGCCTGCGCTTATAATTTGATAATTTATTACTATCCACTAAAAGATGATAAATCTGTTAGAAAATGGCTTGGAGATGGATATTTTTATGCTCCACAAAATGGTGAAACCCTCGGAGAGAGAATGAAGAATGCTTTTGAAAGGATTTTTTCAGAAGGATTTTCGAGAGTTGTTATTATTGGCAGCGATATTCCTGATATATCGGTTGAATTGATGAATGAAGCTTTCACTGAACTGGATAAGCATGATGCTGTAATAGGTCCATCTTATGATGGAGGGTACTATTTAATTGGATTAAAAAAAGAAAAATTTCTACCAGAAATTTTTAAAGGAATTGAATGGAGTACTGAAAAGGTTTTTAATGACACAATGAGAATTTTCAGGAAAAATAGATACAATGTATATTTACTTCCAGAATTGCAGGATATAGACACAATTGACGATTTAAAGGCATTTTACGAAAGAAATAAAGCTAATGATTTTAGAAATTCAAAAACAATGAAGCTCATTTTAGACCTAAAAGATTCGATAATCCTGTCTGATTCCTCGAAACAACCAGTCCTGCAGGAATAAATAAAGGATTTTGATTATGAATATGACTTATTCAATTATAATACCTGTTCTTAATGAATCTGAGATTATTAACCAGTCAATAAAAAATATCCTTAAGGTTAATAATGGCTATGAAATTGAGATTATAGTTGTTGATGGAGATATGAACGGAAATACTGTTAATGCAATAGAAAATAAGAATGTAATCAAAATAATCTCTGGACGTGGAAGGGGAAAACAAATGAATGCCGGAGCCTTTGCAGCCAGAGGCGATGTGCTGATTTTTCTGCATGCTGACACAGAGTTTTTGGAAGGAGCCTTTGAATTAATTAATTCATTAATTTTCAGAAAAATGTGCGATTGTGGTTCTTTTTCACTTGGCATAAAATCCAGTAAAGTGATTTTTAGATTAATCGAAAAAATGGTTTATCTAAGGACAAAACTCACAAATATTCCTTATGGAGATCAAACGTTTTTTATAAAAAGGGATAAATTTATTCAGCTCGGAGGTTTTGCAGATATCCCGATAATGGAAGATATTGAATTTATGCGTCGTGCGAAGAAATCTGGATTGAAAGTGTGTATTCTCCCTCAAAAAGTTTTAACTTCAGCAAGAAGATGGAATGAAGAAGGCATAATATATAACACTGTCAGAAACTGGATATTGGCAACTCTTTATTTTACAGGAGTTAAACCTGAAAAACTTGAAAGGTTTTATTATAAACATTAAACATTTAACCTCAAATGCATTTCTATATTAATGTAATACCATAATGCCATTTGTTTATGTTATTAGTTGTTCGCCATAATTCATAAACCAAAAGTTATTTTCTCTTAGCCCTTAGCTTTTTGCTATTCGCTCTTGGCTATTAGCTATTTGCCTTCAGCCTTTTTATGAGCTATGAACTATGTCTGTATTATCTGGGTTAAAGATAAATTTCTCTGCCCTGTTTATGTGATTCAATTGCTGCTTCAACAATTTTTACTGCATTCGCACCATCCTGAGCATCAGCCTTAGGTTTTGAACGGGTTGTTACACATTTTATGAAATCTTTTAATTCAAGCATCAATGGTTCTGCGGGAGGAATTTCCTGCTGGATTACTTCTCCACTGAATGTACTCCATGTGTTATTATCATTTATGTGTCTATTCCTATAGATTTTAATTTTATCCTGTGAAGATGCAAAATTACATACAAGTGTGGACTTTTCTCCGTTTATGGTTATTATACGTTTCTTTTCCGGGGAGAAGTAATTTGCTTCTACTACAGCATAAACATCTCCGTAATCCATCCATATCCATGACATATCATCCATTCCTCTTTTTAGGATATCATTGCATTTTGCCAGAACCTTGACCGGTACTGATTTCATTATGTAATTAAAGAAATCTATAAAATGAATAGCATCGGAAATTGTTACACCTCCATCGGTGCGTGGCCTTTTAAAACCGTAGAAAAGACCTGTTAAAGCCTGAATTCGTCCGAGGTTGCCCTGAGAAATATAATCAATAATAAAATCTGCCGCAGGGTCATATCTGAATACATGTCCCGGCTGGAATATTGTGTTACCTCTCGAAACTATATTAGCAAGTTCCTGCGCGCGCTGTGCAGTATCTGCAATTGGTTTTTCGATTAAAATGTCTTTTCCTTTTTGAAATGCTTCGAGCGCGAGCTGATAATGGCTCGGAGCAGGGGTTACTATATCTACTGCCTGCACAATATCAAGAAATTTGCGGTAATCATCAGTTATATGATCCTCGGGTATCCCTGCTTCTATACATTTTTTTCTTGAAGCATCAGAGATTTCTGCAACGTAAAGGTCAACATGCAAATTTGTCCATACACGTAAATGATTTGTTCCCCATCTGCCTGTTCCAATTTGTAAAATCTTCATTTAAACTTCCTTTCAAAATTCTATAATTTATTCCGAATGTGGTTTTGTTTTTATACTTTTCTGAATTTTTGAACAATCTCTTTTGCCATAGTGGAATGACGATAATAATAACCTATTGCCCAGACGAAAATTATCAATAAAATTGATGCTATTGTTGATTTCAAGATAAAACTTCCCTGCACACTGCTTCCATATAGTGCAAAAATTGCTGATTCAGGAAATAAACCAATAATTGAGCCAAGAATAAAAACATGGTTTTTCACAGAAGTAAGTCCGAGTAATATATTCCCAAGCATGCATGGCACAGGTAGTTGTCTTATAAGAACTACTACAAGAATACCATTTTCTCTTAAATATTTTTCAATTGAATTAAGGCGGCTACCGAATTTTTGCTGAAAGAAAGGTCTTCCCAATAGACGCGTGATCCAGAAAATTACTATTGAGCCAAGGAAAGCTGCTGCAAGCGAAAGAATTGTGCCTACGATAAATCCAAAAACCATCCCTCCGAGAACAGTAATAATAAATCGTGGTGCGCCGAGAGCAATTATAATAGAGCCGCTAACCAGAAAAATTAAAGGAGCAAATGCATGGAATGAGGAAAGTTCTTCTTTGAGAAAATTTATATTTGAAAAATCAATATAATATTTCAAAGGAGTAAAATGAAGAATACCGAGGAAACCTGTGAGAATTACTGCCAGCAGGAGAGTCTTTAAAATTTCCTTTTTACTTGTATTTTCTTTCATGCATTCTTGGAGAAGAAATTCTTCTCTTCTCTTTTTATCCTCCTGAATCAACTCTATATGCTCTGTCAGCAGGCACACAACGTTTTTTCCACCATCTTATGGCAAGACAGTCTATTATGCCTCTGAACATTCTGTTCCCGATCCCGTATTTAGATTGTCCGCGTGTGCGAGGTCTATGGTTAACCAGTACTTCTTTTACCTTATATCCCTGAATCCTCAGTAATGTGGGCAAAAAGCGATGCATACCATTAAAAACAGGTATTTCCCTTAGAGCCGACTTTTTTATGGCTCTGTAAGTGCAGCCAGCATCTGAAATGTTATCGCCGGTTACAAAATTACGGAATTTATTTGCTATACGTGATGAAATTCGTTTTACCCAATCATCTTCACGTTTTCTTCTTACTCCGCAAACAGCATCGGCATTTTCTATTTCATTAAGAAGCATGGGTATATCAGCAGGGTCATTCTGCTGGTCTCCATCTATTGTAATGATAATTTCACCCCTCGCATTTGCAAAACCAGTTGCGCCTGCAGCACTTTCTCCTGAATTAATTTTGTGACGGACAATCCTTAATTCAGGATATTTTTTGGATGCATTTTGTAAAACAGAAAGACTTTTATCTGTGCTTGCATCATCAACACATATAACTTCAAATCTCTTTTTAGTTTTTTGTAAAACAGGAAATAATTCCTCAAATAGAGGCTCTATATTGTCTTCTTCATTAAAGATAGGGATAACAACTGAAAGGTCTATTGGCTTTTCCGACATATTAATGTATTTTTCTCTGACTTTCTATGAATTTTATAATCGCTTTTGCGGTTGTTTCAACTTCCTCTTCGGTTATATAAGGAAACATTGGCAGTGAAAGAACTTCGCTGCATGCTGCTTCTGATTCAGGGAAAGAACCTTTCTTATAACCGAGGTATTCATATGCAGGTTGAAGATGTAATGGCAAGGGATAGTGTAATCCTGTTTTAATGCCCTGTGAATTGAGAAAAGCTTTGAGTTCATCACGTTTTTTATGTCTGATTACATATACATGCCAGATAGCTTCACATCCTTCCGGCACCTGAGGTAATTTTATTTCTTCATAAGAATGCAGGAGTTCTTTGTATAAATTGGCTGTCTTTCTTCTATTTTCATTCCATTCATCAAGATGTTCGAGACAGATAGAAAGCTGCGCTGCTTTAATTGTATCAAGACGGCTGTTCGTTCCTATTACAAGATGTGTGAATTTTTCGAGCCTTCCATGATTTGCAAGCATTCTGACTTTCTTTATCAATCCTTCATCCCGCGAGGCAACTGCACCACCATCTCCGAATGTGCCAAGATTTTTTGACGGGAAAAAGCTAAAACATCCAGCGACACCCATTGTGCCAGTTATTTTGCCCTTATATTTCGCACCCTGTGCCTGAGCAACATCTTCTATGATAAAAATTTTGTGTCTTTTTGCTATATCAAGAAAAGCATCCATATCAGCAGGAATACCATATAGATGTACAGGGATAATAGCCTTAGTTTTTGGAGTAATGGCAGCTTCTGCTGCTTTAGGGTCAAGATTGAAATATCCCCTGAAAATATCGGCAAATATAACTTTTGCGCCACTCATGCTTATAGCCTCGGCAGTTGGAAAAGCAGTATTAGGTACAGTAATTACTTCATCGCCTTCCCCGATACCGAGCGCTTTTAGAGTTAGATAAATCCCGAGAGTAGCATTGGAAACCCCGCACACATATTGAACTCCCATCCATTTCGCCATGTGTTCTTCAAATTCCTTCACTGCAGGACCATTTATAAATTCACATCTTTCGATAATCCCGTTCATCGCACTCTGTATCGAAGGCAACAGTGGCTTGAACTGCCGGCTCAGATCAACAAAAGGTACATTCATTTTAATATCTCCTTAAAATTTAAATTGTTGCAAAAATAATGAGTTTTTCTATTGTTAAATATTTTTTAAAATTATCATTATTAAAATAATCCGATATTTAATTATAAATCCTGTAACTTCAAAAAACCTATATAGAAAATAACTCTATATTATACAAAAAATTAATGAAATATTTTAATTTGAAAATTGTACACATACAGAAGCTGGAGATGTAACAAAAGAATTTCAATTGTATTTTTAGATTTGATCTTTAGTTTTCTTATTCATTGACACATGATTATTTTAGTTGATATACTGCATTTATTAATATTAAGGGGATTAAATAAGATGAGTCTTGTAGGAAGGCTTGAAGATCTTGGTCTTTCTGATATTTTTCAGATTCTAAGTATTGGTAAAAAAACAGGCACCTTAATTTTGAAAGGCGGTAGAGGCAGTGCCTTTGTTATTTTTAAGAACGGCCTTGTTGTAAGAGCTGAAACAAACGACATTGATACTAATTTTGGTGAGGATCTACTCAAAGCTGGTTTAGTCAAGGATACTATATATAATCTTGCATTGGAAGTTAAGAAAAAACTTCCTGAGAAATCTTTAGCAGAAATTTTACTTGATTTTGGTTCAATCAATAAAGAAGTTCTTGAAAAAATAACAAGAAAAAGGATTGAAAGGGTAATTTACCAATTACTTTTATGGCAGGAAGGAGATTTCCAGTTCGAGCTTGATGATGTTGACCCCAATAGGAAGACTGAAGTAACTGAAACGGGATGGGAACTTTCAAAAGGCATGAGCCCCGAATATCTCCTTATGGAAGGAGCGAGAGTTCATGATGAATCTTCCCAGACAATTTCTGTTACTCCTGAAGGGCATGATATAAAGATTGATGAGGAAAAAGTATGGGAAGAAGACTGGGGGACAGAATCCGTTCCGGAGAGGCAGGATATTGTTTCATTAAAAGCATTGACGCAGGAACTAAGGTTTCCTAATTCTGCTTCTGAGATCACTTTGCTTATATTACGTTTTGCCAGTAATATTTTTCAGCGTGGAGTTTTATTTATGGTTGGCGATAAAGAAATTGTAGGACTCGGACAGTTTGGACTTGAGATAGAAATGGCTGATGAGAAAATACGGGAGATAAAATTCGATTATGATGAAAGTCCTTTTTTAAAGAAAATCATAGACGAAAAAAGGCCTTATAAAGGCGAAATGATTAAAGATTTAGTTACTGATTTGTTAATAAGAGAAATAGGACAGGGGTATCCTGATGAAGTTGCCATTTTCCCTGTAATTACTGAAGGAAGAGTCGTTGCACTTCTTTTATGTGATAATTTAACAACAGGCGATAAAATCGGAGAAACAGAAGGTCTTGAAATATTTATAGATCAGGCAGGACTTGCTCTTGAAAAGTCTCTTCTTCAAAGAAGGCTTCAGGAAATGGAGAAAAAAAATTAGCATCGGAATGTTTTTTTTAAGAATAATCTGGTAGAATTTAATAATAAATTCTGTAAATTATGGAAAAAGAAAATAAGAATATACTTATTGTGGAAGATTCTGCTACAACGAGGGCTCTCATAAGAGCTGTGGTAGAAGAAATGGCTGATTTTAATATTGTAGAGGCTGGTTCTGGTTTTGAAGCTCTAAAACTTCTGCCATCATTAAGTTTCAATCTTATTATTACAGATATTAATATGCCAGACATAAATGGTCTCGAACTTATAAGTTTTGTTAAAAACAACCCGAGATATAATCATATACCCTTAATAATAGTAAGCACTGAAAGAAGCGAAGAAGATAAAAAAAGAGGTATGGCTTTGGGTGCAACGGCTTATATCACAAAACCGTTTAAGGCTCAGGAATTACAAGAAGTTATAAAACAGGTAATAATTTAACAAAAATGAAGGCATCTAAAAAGGAATTTATCGCTGAGTCCGAAGATCTCCTTTTTGAATGTCGGCAATTTGTTCTCGAAATCCAGGACACTTATCAGACTGCATTAAACCCTGATACAATAAACGCTCTTTTCAGGGCTATGCATACTTTAAAAGGACTTTCTGGTTTATTTGGAAGTAAAGGAATTACTGATTTAAGCCACGGACTTGAAACTTTACTCGATGATGTAAGACTCGGCAAAGTAAATATAAATGAAGAATTTGTTAATTTCTTATTCAAAAACCTTGATATATTAAAAACAGCGATAGACACAATTCGCGAAGATAAAGAACCGGATTTAAGTTCACAGATTGAGGAAATTAAATCTTTCCGTGCTTCCCTCAAAGAAAATGTTGGAGGTCCTGATCTTAAGGGGATTATCAATGATTCTATTCTCAAGGTGCTTTCTGAATATGAAGAGCATAGACTCAAGACGAATATATTAAATGGAAATGGAATTTATCTTCTCAAGGTAATTTTTGATCTTTCAACATTTGATACATCTCTTGAAGAGATTACAAAGAAAATTAAAAAACAGGGAGAACTTATTTCTACTCTGCCTGTTTCAGAAAATGTTCCTGATGGCTCTATCGGGTTTAATCTTATGTTTTCAAGCACCAATCCTGTTGATGAAATCAAGTCCGATATAGGCGGAGAAATTGAAACACTTGTGCAAACGAAAATAACTTCTCCTTCAACAAGCACGAGAAAACAGGAGCAATCTCTTAAAAGCACAACTACAACTGTACGGGTGGATATAGACAAGCTTGACAGAATACTTAACACCATTGGTGAATTGACACTTGCAAAAGATGCGGTAAAGAGAATAGGAATAGAACTTTCAGAAATGTATATTCATACTCAATTTGTTAGGGATGTATATAAGATTTCCCAGACACTCGAGAGAAGGCTTGCCGAACTTCAGGATGAAGTCCTCGAGATAAGAATGGTTCCTGTCGGACAGTTATTTTCACGTCTTGCGCAGGTTATCAGGCGCTTTTCAAGAGAGATTGGTAAGGAAATAGATCTTGTCATGTATGGTGAAGATACAGAACTTGATAAATCATTAGCCGAAGAAATAGTCGATCCATTGATGCATCTTGTAAGGAATTCTATTGATCATGGGATAGAATTACCAGAGGAAAGAATAAAAAAAGGAAAACCAGAACATGGCAGAATAGCTCTTAAAGCTTATCAAAAAGGTAATTACGTAGTTATTGAAGTTATTGATGATGGAAGGGGAATAGATCTCGATAAAGTAAGATCAAAAGCTATTGAAAAAGGTCTACTGGAGCCCGGGGCAAAAATAGATGATAGAGAATTGATTAATTTTATATTCTCTCCCGGGTTTAGCACAAAAGATGTGATAAGCGAGATTTCGGGAAGAGGCGTGGGTATGGATGTGGTCAAAGAGAAATTAGCTGCATTAGGTGGATTTACAGAAATTTATACAAAGAAAGACGAAGGAACCACCTTTACCCTTACTCTTCCAATCACTCTGGCAATTATCAAAGCTTTGGTTGTTAGGGTAGGAGACATGAGATTCGCGATACCTCTAACAGCAATTTCGGAAACTATCGCACTTGAAAAAAATGATCTTCAGACTGTTGAATGGAGGAAGGTTTTTTATCTTAGAGGTGAAATGCTTCCTGTAAAGAGTCTGGGAGATATTTTTAATATAGAAACTACAGATGAAGAAATGCTTTTTGCTGTTGTTGTTGGTTTCGGAAAAAGAAAACTTGGAATAATCGTTGATCAGATTATAGGCCAGCAGGAAATAGTTATTAAATCGCTTGGTGAGTATTTAAAAGGATTATTTGGTTTTGCAGGAGCAGCGGAAATAGGAAGACATGAAGTAATACTTGTTCTTGATGTTGAATCAATAATCGAAAGAGCTCTTTTCAGATATGAAGGGGTGACGCATGTTTGAAGAATTTTATGGTCTGAAACAGAAGCCTTTTTCCAAAACACCTGATCCGAGATTTTTATACCTCAGCAAAAGCCATGAAGAAGCTCTTGCAAGGTTGCATTATGCAGTTGAAGAAAAAGAACTGGTGCTACTTACAGGAGAGGTAGGAAGTGGAAAAACAACACTTACAAGGTATCTGATGGATTCACTCGGTGAAAAATATAGAGTTATTGTTATTATAAACCCAAGACTTTCGCCATCACAGTTTCTTAGAACTGTTGCAAAAAGATTCGATATAGATGTGCCTAACAATTACAAGGATAATCTTCTTGATGCTATATACGAAAAAGTCTATAAAGATTATGAAGCAGGAATAACTCCTGTTATTATTATTGATGAGGCACAATTAATACCCAGAAAAGAGACGTTTGAAGAGATACGTTTGCTTACTAATTTTCAACTCGATTATACAAATCTTCTCAGCCTGATTCTTGTTGGACAAACTGATTTAAGAAAAAGACTTAACCATAAAACTTATCTTCCTCTACGTCAGAGAATAGGATTGTTCTATCATCTCGGTCCTTTGAATGAACAGGAAATAAAAGGTTATGTTGAACATAGACTAAGAGTTTCAGGATTAAATGAGCCTTTATTTACAGACGGGGCTATTAATAAACTCTATCGTTTTTCAGGAGGTATCCCGCGTCTTATCAATAGTATTGCAACAACTGCGCTTCTTGAAGGCATGGACAAAGAGTTAAAAAATATTGAAGCATCTATTATAGAAGAAGCTGCGAGGGAACTCGGATTAAATGGATATCGCGAAAATTAGGAAAAAACTCAAGGATTCTGATACTTCTGATAATAAGGAAAATAAAACTGAAGAACAAAAGGATGAATCTACTTCAGAAGGTGAAAAAACTGAAATAGAACAGACTGGTTCATCTGAAAAAGAATCACAGAAAACTATTAAACAGGTTTCCTTAACTGATTTGAAGGAAGAATTAAAAACTGAGGGGAAAAAATCCGCACAGGAACAAAAAATAGATGAAGATTCTTCTAATGAGATTATTGAAATACTTACTTTCAAACTTTTAAATGAGGATTTTGCATTCAGAATTACTCAGCTTAAGGAAATTCTCAAATATCAGAGAATAACAGCCGTGCCAAAAGTTCCAGATTATGTGGTTGGCATCACCTCTCTTAGAGGTAAAGTAATTCCTGTTATTGATCTTCGCACAAAGATACTTTCAAAAAAATTACCTGTAAATTCAAAAGAAAGGATAAAAATTTTAATTATAAACGGTCCGAAGGGATTAATAGGCGCAGTGGTTGATAATGTGTCCGGAGTTGTGAGAATAACAAAATCAGAAATACTTCCTCCTCCTTCACATCTTGACGAAGAGCAAATTAAATTTATAGAGGGAGTGGCAGTAATCGATAAAAGGTTTATTTCGATTTTGAATATGATGGAATCTGTTACTATTAGATTGAATTAAAATGAAAAGTAGATAAAAACAAGGAGGCATTATGAAAAACGAAATAGGACGGAGCCTTGAGTCAAGATATATAACTTATACCATAATTTTAATTATAGCAGGTATTGCAATCTGGTCTTTTATTATACCGCTTTATAAAAGTCTCAATTTTCTAATCTGGATTTCTATGTCTATACTTTTTGTAGCAGCTATGACTTTTTGTTTCTGGCTCGTTATTAGAAGACTTGTGATTTTGCCATTGAAACAAGTAGAAAAAACAATTCAAGCTTTATCAGAAGGCAATTTTTCTTACAACCCGGAAATAATAACAGATAATGAAATTGGGAGACTTGCTGAATTATTAAGCATGGCTTCTTCATCACTTAAAGAAATTTTAAGCGGAGTCAGAGATGCTTCAAAACGTACGAGAGAGTTAAGCGAGAAGATGGAGGAAGAATTCAGGAGAATCGCCGAGTCAACAAAACTTGAATCCGAAGCTATCGCCAATATAGCAAGCTCTATAGAGCAAATGAATTCTGCCACCGCTGAAATATCTGTAAATACAGGAGGGCTTGCAGTTTCTGCTGAGAATACTGTTACTTCAATGGAAGAAATGGTATCGAGCATAGGTCATGTTGCAAATAATGCACAGGAGCTATCTTCTGCCGTAGATTCAACCTCAATATCAATTGAAGAACTTTCAGCAACAATAAAAGAAGTTGCTCAAAAATCTGAGGAATTAACCGCTGCATCCGAAGAGACACTGGCAGCGATAGAAGAGATTTCTTCTTCTGTAAAAGAAGTGGAAATGAGCGCAAAAGAATCGGCGATGCTTTCTGAAAAAGTAAAAAATGACGCTTCAACATTGGGACTTGCTGCTGTAGAAAAAACTATAGAGGGAATGAACAATATCAAATCTACTGTTGAAAAAACAGCAGAGATGATTATGAAACTCGGAGGAAGGTCTGATGAAATAGGGAAAATTCTCAATGTCATTGATGATATAACAGACCAGACAACACTTCTTGCTTTAAATGCTGCTATTCTTGCTGCTCAGGCAGGAGAGCATGGAAAAGGTTTTTCTGTTGTTGCAGATGAGATAAAAGACCTTGCCGAGAGAACATCTTTCTCAACCCAGGAAATAGCATCTCTGATACAGGCTGTTCAAAAAGAGGTCAAGGATGCCATAAACGCTATGAATGAAGGACTTAAATCTGTTGAAGAAGGTTTTAAAGTTGCACGCGAAGCAGGAAATGCTTTGAGTAAAATAGTTGAAAGCTCAAAACAATCAGCTGAAATGTCTTTTTCTATTGAACGCTCCACAACTGAGCAGGCAAAAGCTGCGCGTCTTGTTACCGAAGCAATGGAAAAAGTAAAAAATATGATAGCACAGGTCGCTATAGCAACATCTGAACAGAGTAAAGGTGCAAATCTTATAACTAAGGCAACAGAGAAGGTAAGAGATGTTGCCACACGTGTAAAGCTTGCAACTGAAGAACAACAATTGAGTGCCAAATTTATTTCTGAATCAATGGAGCAAATATCTGAAAAAAGCCAGCAGATAGCAAAAGCAATTAATGAACAAAGGGCTGGTTCGAATCAGATCTTTATTTCAATCGAGAAAATTAAAGATATACCAAAGAATAATATAGGTGTAATATCCGAAATAGGGGAGGAACTTGGAGATCTTTTGAAAAGTTCAGATGTTATTAATAAACAAATTGAAAAGATCAAACTTGATGAAAAATCTGCTTTTGAGATTTCAAATGTGCAGAATCAAAACAACGACACTATATAAAGGAATGAGTGATATTTTGTTCTGTGAAGGAGAGAACAAAAAAGAATGAATCAAAAAAATATTCCGGCAAATAAACAATCGGAATTCAGCAAATTTGCTGTATTTAAAATCGGTATGGAGGATTTCGGGATAGAAATAAACAGGGTTGTGGAAATATTAAGTACACATAAAGTTTATTCCATTCCTGAATTGCCTGATTTTCTTACGGGTGTAATATCAGTAAGAGGAGAAATCATACCCTTAATCGACCTTAAAAAGCGTTTTGGAATTGAATCATCTTCAAAAAAAGAATTAATTATATTGATTAAAATGGAAAATGAAAAAATTGGCATTCTCGTTGATAGCGTGAAAGAGATTACAACTTTGAAAACCAGTGATATAACTTCTCCACCTTCTATATTCAAAGGGCTGAGGAAAAAATATCTCGCAGGCATCGGAAAGAAAGATGACCGTATTATAATCATCCTTAATATTGATGAATTATTGACTTCGGAAGAGAAAATAGCACTCAAAGAAACAGAAGAGGTTATTGAAGAAAATGCAGGAACTGGAAAGACAGCTTAAAGACGAAGATACTGAAATAAGAAGAATAGCTGTTGAATCTCTTAAGGGCAGAGGTTTAGCTGCTGTTCCTTTACTCATAAATGCGATGCAGGATGCAAGCTGGAGGGTAAGACATTATGCTACCGATATTCTTATCGAGGAACATCCTGTTGAAACGTATATAAGCAATTTAATTGATTTGCTCTATATAGAAGATAACGCGGGAGCCCGCAATTCTGCGATTGAGGCTCTGGTAAGACTTGGGAAAAAAGTGACCCCATATTTACTCGAAGCTTTTAATACACCAAACAAAGATGTGCGAAAATTCATCATAGATGTTCTTGGCGAGTTTAAAGATGAGCGTTCATTGCCTCTCATGTTAAATGCCCTTAAAGATGAGGATGAGAATGTCCGTGTTACAGCAATTGAACATATTGGAAAGGCAGGAGAATCTTCGGTAGTTGATGCTTTAATTGACATTATAGAAAGCGATGATCTTTGGACAGCTTATCCTGCTGTTGATGCTCTTGGAAGAATAGGCGACAGGAGGGCAATTTCTGCTTTAAAGAATGCAATGAAAAAAAAACCTTTAAGAGCTATTGCGATAAAATCTCTTGGTCGTATCGGTGACCCTGAGGGGTTATCTTCTGTTGTCGAGTGTCTTCAGGATAATACAAAATCTGTACAGGAAGAGGCTATAAGAAGCCTTGAGAGATTTTACAGAAAAGGCGTAAGCGAAGAATATATAGTAAATGAAATAAGACAGACAATAGGCGAAAAAATATTTGATATACTCATCCCTTATACAAAATCATCAAAACCTGAAATTAAAATATCATCGATACTTATCCTTGGACTTTTAAAAGATGCAAGGGCATTTGCACCTTTACTCGAAATATCACAGGAAGAAGAATTTTCAGAGGATGTAAAAAGAGCTTTTGTATTTATCGGAAAAGACAAGCCGGAATCACTTCTAAGTCTTTTCGATACCGAAAATATTTTCCAAAAAAGGTTTATTTGCGAGGTTGCCGGAAGAATAGCTTCACCTGTATATTTTAATGTTTTTAAAGAACTTCTTAATGATGAAGACGGTCATATCCGCTCACTCGCATGTATGGCTCTGGCTAATATCGGTAATCCCGCGGCAATAGTTCATTTAAAGAAATTGCTTTCTGATTCCTATGAAGATGTTCAGGAAGCAGCTGTAAAAGCACTATCAGTATTTGGAAGAAACCTGTCTGTTCATGAGTTTATTGAAATGTTAAAAAACCCTGCTCCTATATTAAGAAAAAATGCTGCTTTAATTCTTGGTAAAATTGGAGCAACTGAAGCAGTTAATGCTCTCGGGTTTACTCTAAAAGATGGTGATGTTAATGTTAGAAGCGCCTGTGTTAAGGCTTTCTCAATGCTTCGCACCGAAGATTCGATAAGATACCTGATTATTGCTTTATCTGATGAAAAACCCTATATAAGAGTTTCAGCAGCACTCAGCCTTGCAGAGATTGGCGGGGAAAATGTTTTTGATGCATTGTCATTTCTTGCTAAAGACACCGATGACTCTGTCAGAGTGGCAATCGCAAAAGCTTTTGGTATTCTTAATGACAGAAGAGCTGTGGGTTTATTAAAAAATATGTTATATGATAAAAACGGATTTGTTGTTACAACCACGATTGAATCACTCGGAAAATTTAAAGATGAAGAATCAAAAGATGCTTTGCTGATGATGTTAAAACATGATGATAAGGAGATAAGAAGGACCGCTATAAGGGCTCTTTCAGGTTTCGAAGGAATTGAAACTGATATTATTCCATTTCTTCATGATGAAGATTGGGCAACAAGAATGGCTGCGGTATCTGTGCTCGGTGTAAAACCCCGTGGAATTATAAGAAAGGAACTCGAAAAACTTTTTGATTCCGAAGAAGACCCAATTGTAAAAAAATCTATCGAAGAATGCCTTACAGGAAAATTATAATTTTTATTCTTAAATTTCTCTAACGGATATTCATTAATGTTTGAAAAAGAAGAAATAATAAACCTTGAAGATGATGTTTTTAGACTTCTACGGGATCTTATTAAAGATTACTGCGGGATATATTTTAGCGACGACTCTAAATATTTACTCGAAAAAAGGCTTTCGAGGAGGGTTAAGCAGCATCATTTTACAAAGTTTCGGGATTATTTCAGATATCTTTTATATGATAGAAATCGTGAAGAAGAACTATCCTCGATTATTGATATACTTACTGTCAACGAAACATATTTTTTCAGGGAGCAGAACCAGCTCCGTACTTTTACAGATGAAATTCTTCCGGAATTGTATGATACAAACAAAGAAAAGAAGAAGATTCGTATCTGGTCTGCTGGCTGTTCAACAGGGGAAGAACCTTATACCATCTCGATGTTAATACTCGAAAAAGGTTTATTCAACGATTGGAATATCGAAATAATTGGGAGCGACATCAACCAGAGAGTTCTTCAAATTGCCAGAAGCGGCATATACAGGAAAAATTCTTTCAGGACAACAAGCCCTTATCACCTGAAAAGATATTTCAGAGAAGAAGACGGAATGTATAAAATATCGGATAATGTAAAGCAATTTGTAAATTTCAATCACCTTAACCTTCTCGATCCCGATAAAATAAAGTTAATCGGAATTGTCGATGTCATATTCTGTAGAAATGTATTAATATATTTTGACCATCCTTCCCGTAAAAAAGTGGTGGAAAGTTTTTACAACAGACTTTCGGACGGAGGTTATCTTTTGCTCGGTCATGCGGAATCTTTAATTAATATATCTACAGCCTTTAATTTAAAGCATTTCAAATATGATATGGTGTATCAAAAACCCGAAAAAAAAGGAGCTCATGTAAATGCCTAAGATCAGAGTTCTGATTGTTGATGATTCTGCATATAGCAGGCAGACAATTAAGAAAATGCTTGAAAGTGACAGTCATATTGAGGTTATAGGTGTAGCATCTGATGGACTTGATGCGATGTCTAAGACTTTAAGACTGAAGCCTGATCTGATAACTCTCGATCTTGAAATGCCTGAAATGGATGGTTTTACATTTCTGAGATGGCTTATGAAGAATAAGCCTACTCCTGTTATTATTGTGAGTTCATTTTCGGATTCAAAGACTGTTTTCAAAGCACTTGAAATGGGAGCAGCAGATTTTATTGCAAAACCACCGAAAATATCTTCGCCCGATTATCAGAATATGGTTAAGGACCTTCTTGTAAAAGTAAAAGCTATGAAAGCTTTACGCCTTGACAGGCTCAGTAAAAATCTCGAGATACTTGAGCAAGAAGGTTATTCTGAAAGTACTTGTGTCCCGGAAGAATATAATATTGAAACAGTTGCCATAGGTTCCTCAACAGGGGGACCTTCTGCTTTAAGCATTATACTCACTAAATTGCCTTCTGATTTCCCTGCATCTATTGTTATAAGTCAGCATATGCCAAAAGGTTTTACCAATTCTTTTGCTGAAAGACTGAACAGTATATGTAAGATTAAGGTTAAAGAAGCTTCTGAAGGAGATGAACTTGAACCCGGGAAAGCTTTTATCTGTCCGGGAGGTTATCACATGACTTTTTATAAACGTGGAAAGAAAGTATTTATAATGATAAAGGAATCAAAACAGACCGATAAATATGTGCCTTCTATTGATATGATGATGTCATCTCTGGTAAATATTTATAAATCAAAAATATTGGGTATTGTCCTTACCGGCATGGGAAATGATGGAACTGCTGGTATGCTGGACATTAAAAAAGCTGGAGGTTATACTATAGTAGAATCTGAAGATACTGCTATTGTAAATGGTATGCCTGCTGAAGTAACCAAAGCAGGTGCAGCTATTAGAGTACTTCCTGTGAATGAAATACCAGGTGAAATTATTTCTATGATAAAAAAAATTAACACACAGAATAAAGATAATTAGACGGAGGGAATATGGAAAAAGAAGCCATTCTTTCAAAAAAGGCTGAAGAATTCCTCCAGATATTTAAAAAAGGAGAGGAATTTACAAAAGACCTCATTAAAGAAAATGAACGACTAAGATTTAGAATTGCCCAGCTTGAAGAAGCTATAGAGAGGACGGGTAATGAGGAAAAAATCAAGCTATACGAAGATCAAATAAAAATGCTTAATCAGGAAATTAACTCTTTAACCGAGAGATATAAAAAGGTTGAAGAAGAAAACAAAGATTTTGCAGCTAAATATGTTGAGGTAGAAACAGAAAACAATAATCTTGCCAATCTTTACGTAGCAAGCTACCAGCTTCATTCAACTCTTGATATAAATGAAGTTTTAAGAATTGTGATGGAAATAATAATTAATCTAATAGGTGCAGAAAGGTTTGCTATTTATCTTATGGATGAAAAGACGAATGAGCTGCTCCCTGTTTCTGTTGAGGGATTAAATACACAGGAGATGCCAAAAGTAAAACTCGGGGAAGGAATAATAGGCAAAGTTGCCAAAGATGGCGAAAGCTATTTTGACAGTAATACAGATTTAATCTCAGAAAAGGCTGATATATCCAGACCCATTGTTTGTATCCCGCTTAAGATTAAAGAACATGTAATTGGTGTAATAGCGATTTTTTCATTGTTCGTCCAGAAGAAAACTTTTACAAATATTGATTATGAACTTTTCAATCTCCTCGCAGGTCATGCAGCAACCGCTATTTTTTCATCAAAGCTTTATACTCAATCAGAAAGAAAACTTACAACCATACAAAGCTTTCTCGATCTTTTAAAGGAAAAACCAAAGAGATAAGGAGGGAAAGATGCCAAATATTCTTGTTGTTGAAGATTCTCCAACTATGAGACAACTTATCGGGTTTGCTGTAAAAAGAATACCTGATTCAAAAGTTATTGAAGCTACTGATGGTGTGGATGCTTTGAAAAAGCTGTCTTCCCAGAAAATAGATATCATACTCGCAGATATAAATATGCCTATAATGGATGGACTGAAACTTGTGAGTCTTGTTAAAAACAACCCTTCTTATAAAGATATACCCGTTATAATGATTACCACAGAAGGCGCTGAAGAAGATAAAAGGAGAGCTCTTGCTATCGGTGCAAACGCGTATCTTACAAAACCAATACAAACTCAGGAATTGATGAAGCTTGTAAGCAGCTTTCTTTAATAAAGACCTTTTAATTTTGAGAATTCCTGATTATTCTTAAAAAGGTCTCAACGATTTTAGGATCAAAATATTTCCCCGAATTATTTTTTATGTATTCAAGAGCATCTTCCTCACTCCACGCAGGCCGATACGGGCGGTCTGACCTTAATGCATCCCATACATCAACAATCGCAAAGATTCTTGCTTCGATAGGAATCCGTTCTCCTTTAAGTCCGCTTGGATACCCGCTTCCATCCCATCTTTCATGATGATATAAAGGTATTGTAAGTGCATGCCTGAGGAATGAAATTGATGAAAGCATCTCATAAGCATATTCAGGATGTTTTTTCATTATTATGGTTTCCTCTTTTGTCAATGGTCCATTTTTCAGCAACACTTTATCTGAAATAGCCATTTTCCCTATATCGTGTAGCAATGCGCCTCTTCTTATATGAACAATATCCTGTTCGCTTATCCCCATAGTTCTCGCAAGTTTAACAGTCATTTCAGCTACTCTGATTGTGTGGCCTTCTGTTTCCTTGTCTCTCATATCAAGAGCGCGGGACCAGCCTTCAAGAGTTGTGTCATAGGCTAATGAAAGTTCAATATTAGAGCGCTGGAGTTCATTAAAAAGAGATGCATTGTCAATTGCAATTGCTGCTTGTGAAGCCAGTGATTCAAAGAATTCGAGCCATTCAGGATCAGGTTCAAGAGGTGAGCGGTGAAATACTTCGAGCACACCTTTGACCTGCCCTTTTGCGATTAATGGTGCAGCATGGTGGGAAATAAATATATCATTAGCTAATATCTCTGAGCGGAGACAAGGGTCATTGCTTTTCATAACATCAGGGATGCTGATAACACGCCTTTCAAAAGCAGCACGACCTGCGTGTCCTTCTCCGATTCTTAATCTGGTATCTTGTATTGCCTTTGACCTGAATCCTCTGCTTGCTGCATATTCAAGAGTCTGTGAATATGGATTGAAAAGCAAGACGGTTGCTGCATCGGTTTTTAACTGAGATGTAACATGGTCTAAGAGCACATTGAGGGTAACCCTGAGATCGAGGCTTGATGTTATAGCCATATCTATCCCGTGTAAAGCTGAAAGTCTCTGAAATCTCTGTTCTGTCTGTTCATAAAGGGTGGCTCTATGTATTGCATTCGCCGCGATTTCACCAATTGCGGTGATAAGTCTGATTTCATTTTCGTATATTCCTGATTTTCGGCCAATCCAGATTGCTCCAATTGTCTGTCCGTGCGCTATTAAGGGAACACATGCAGCGGAGCGAATATCTCCTATTTTTTCGTTTAATGAAAGCTTTGGATCAGATATTAAGTTATTACTAAGATATGTCTGTCCTGTTTCTATCACATAACCTGTAATTCCTTCTCCAAAATGCAAACTCTTTCCTGCCCAATCACCCCACATGCCTCTTGATAATTCAAATACTATTTCTTTATTAAAAGGAACTGTTAATGCAAGTGCTGCTGCATCCCCTTTAAGTATGTTTATCAGACGATCAAGAACAATGGGCATCATATCTGACCTTCCTGGAGCTGAACGCAAGGCTGCACTCATCTCTATTATTGCTTCCATTTCCATTTGCTTTCTCGCGGTCATTTCAAGAAATGAAACTACGCTTTTTTTTGTGCCAGGAATATTTGAAGCAACTGCAATAATATCCTTTACTTGTCCATTTTTATTTATAAACCTGAACTCTGTTGTGTTTTGCTTAAGATTAAAGCCGGAAAATGTCTGATTTATAAAATTCTTTATTTTATTAGTATCTTCCTGCATTACAAAATCAAGTAGAGATATTTTTTCTGAGATATTTTTATTATTACTTCCGGAAAAATTTTTAAATTCTGAATTTGAAAGGGATATTGATAAATCTTCTTCAAGAATTACAATCGGGGTTCCAGTGTTTTCAAAAATTGTTCTATATTTTTCTTCTGAAATCCGAAGGGCTTCTTCAGCTTTTTTACGGACATTTATTTCTCTCGAAATACTTTCAATTGTATTATTTATTTTTCTTTTTAGAGATTCAAGTAATTCGGTCTCTGATTCTCCGTCGACCCGGGCTGTAAGGTCTCCGCTGGTTACTTTTTGAAATACATCAAAATACTCTGCCAGACAAATAGCAAATTCGTGACACTGGTCCACTCCTTTTGCAACCTCGGCAGCGGTGAGATTCACAAGATGTTTGAGCTTGCCTATCAACTCTATCTTAGAATCTTCATTAATATTAACATCAGGGTCTCCTGATGCAATCTTTTTAAGAGCTTCAAATACTTCTGAAAGGCTTATAGATAATTCAAGACCTAAATCTTCAAGTTCCAGGTCTCTTTGTTTGATTTCATTTTTAAAATCCTTTAGTTGTCTGCTAACAACTTTTAGAAATTTATTAATTTCAGATTTATCTGCAGCAAACTCGAAAAATTCACAATCAGGGCATATTTCAAGCTTGTCTATTGAATTCTTCTGGATACTGTTATGACAATATGTATCCGAAATAAGCCAGCAGGTAATAATTTCGGATTTGTAGGCAGGACAATCAGTTTTATTACAATTTAAAAAATCATGACATTTCTGCATCTTTTCCCCAATATAAAGTTGTCAAAAGAATGATTATAAATAACGATTGATAAGATACAAATTAAAATTATCTTTGATTATATTGTAGCATAAATATTTATATTCTAAATAGCTTATGCTTAAATTTTATGGCGATATAGCATTATTCGGATTTATAAAAATAGCATATCAGGCAATAACTCAATTTATGAAACAAAATAAACTACCTTAATATGAGAACATGGCTTTATTTTATATTTTGATGTGATTGCATATTTTATCTCTGAGGCTTACGCTTAGACTTCAGCCTCAGTATAAAAAGACCCGTGATTTTGTTTCATAAATTGAATTATTGCCAGCATTATAGAATCATGTTTATTATGTATAGAAATATTCATGGCAACGCATTTTTTAGTGAAATGCATTTTTTGGATTAAACAGTTATGTCTCGGTGAACAATATTTAATTTTACAGGATGTTTTTTAATGATTTTAGCAAGTTTTTCTACAATTGCAGGGGAGCGGTGATTCCCGCCTGTGCAGCCGATTCCTATTGTAAGGTAGGTTTTCCCTTCTTTTATATAATTCGGAATCAAAAAATCTATAAGATTTTTGATTTTTTTTATATAAACATTTGCTAAATTATTTTTTAGCACGAAATCAGCCACTTTTTTGTCAGTTCCTTTTAAATTTTTTAATTCAGGAATAAAATGCGGGTTCGGCAGGAAGCGCACATCAAAAAGCAGGTCAAGGTTCTGGGGCGCACCAAATTTGAATCCAAAAGAAATTAACACAACTGTCATAAAATCTTTATCCTGGGCAAGATTAAACTGGCATGTAATTAATCTTCTTAGCTGATGTGGTGTAAATGAAGAAGTATCTATGATTCTATCAGCGATTTCTCTTAAGACCAGAAGCCTTTCTTTTTCTATTTTTATGGCATCTTCAATATTTCCCTGCAAAGGATGCGGCCTTCGAGTCTCTTTAAAACGTCTTAGTAAAACATCCTGCTCGGCTTCGAGAAAAAGTACTTCTGTATTGAATTGGTTTTTCAGGGCTTTTATAACATTTTCAACATCAGTCAAAAACCCTTTTTCCCTTATATCTATACCTATCCCTATGTCGCGTATTTCAGAGCTTGAGGAAACTTCAGTAACAAAAGCCTCTATTAATGCAATCGGCAGATTATCAACACAGAAAAAACCTGAATCTTCAAGGGCTCTAAGCGCTACGGTCTTGCCAGAGCCCGAAAGACCAGTTACTATAACAATAAAAGGAAACTTTTTCAATTCATTTATTTAACCGGCTCAATAAGTCCGAAATTGCCGTCTTTCCTCCTGTAAATTACGTTTATTTCTCCGTTGCTGTCATTTGTAAAAACAAAGAAATCTTTGTCAAGAAGTTCCATCTGCATTGCGGCTTCATCAGGGCTCATTGGCTTTAACTCAAAACGTTTATTTTTTATAATCCTTCCTGTTTCCGCAGGAGGTTTTACTTCAGCAGATGTTTCTGCTTTGCCTTCGGATTTTCTGTGGGATACAAGCTTTTCTTTGTATTTCTTGATCTGCCTGTCAAGTTTTTCTGTAACTTCGTCTATAGAAGAATAAACATCTCCTGTAATCCCCTCTGCCTGAATAAGAATTCCGTTTACTTTCAATAAAACCTCTGCTTTATGACGATATTTCTCAACCTGTAAAGTTACAATAGCTTCCGATATACTGGACAAATATCTGTCAAACCTTGAAATCTTTTTTTCAACATAACTTCTTAATGCCGGTGTAACTTCAAGATGTCTTCCGTTAACTATAATGTTCATATAACCTCCTCCTTTTAATTATTTTTTTTCCTTCTTTGGCTTTGTGGCGGAATCCCGAGTTCTTCCCTGTATTTGGCAACTGTTCTTCTTGCAATCACTATACCACTTTTTTTGAGCATTTCAGAGATCTCCTGGTCGCTGTGTGGTTTTTTGGGGTTTTCATCAGAGATAAATTTTTTAATGCTATTTTTTACTGATGTCGATGAAACACTGCCTGTACCGCTATGTAAAGCGCTGCTAAAAAGGAATCTGAAAGGAAAAACACCATGCGGACAGGATAAGTATTTATTTGAAGTAACTCTGCTGACTGTACTTTCGTGCAAATTTAAGTTTGCGGCAACATCTCTTAAAGTTAGAGGTTTCATATAATCTGAACCTTTTTCAAAAAAGTCTTTTTGTAACTCAAGGAGTATTTCTGTGACCCTGTATATTGTTCTGTTTCGCTGATCTAAACTCTTAAGCAATCCAGTGGCTGAACGCATTCTGTCGAGCAAAAATTGTCTTTCTTCTTTTGGGAGGTCATTTTCCTGCATAATTAATTGGCGATAATAATTGCTTATTCTTAATTTTGGAATTCCTTCGTCATTAAGAATTATTTGATAACCATCCTCTGTTTTTATTATAAAGACATCGGGAGTTATGTAATTTGTACTTACATCCGAGAATGTTCTGCCTGGTTTTGGTTCAAGTCCTTCGATAATTTTAACAGCTGCCATCACATCTTCAACAGTCACGCCATGTTGCTGTGCGATAACAGAATATTTTTTCTTCTCAAGTTCTTCCATGTTCTGCAAAATAATTTTTTCGACTACTGTTTCAGTAAGGTTCAAATTTTTGAGTTGAAGAAGAAGGCATTCCTGTATGTTTCTTGCTGCCACGCCTGGCGGATCAAATCCCTGAACTAATTTGAGAGCTTTCATAGTGGTTTCTATGTCTGTTTCTGCTGAATTTTGTATTTCTTCAAGGGTGGATGTTAAATATCCATTTTCGTCAATATCTCCGATAATTATTTCTGCTACCCTTTTAATATTTTCAGGTGCATTTGAAAGTCTTAATTGCCAGATGAGATGTTCAGAAAGGTCAGGTTTTTTTGAGATAAATTGTTCAAAAGAAGGTGTTGTAACAGTCCCCGGATTAAAGTAACCCATGTCACGACCATCTGAACTTCTCTCTTCAAAATAATCCTCTGAAGTAAAATTAAGCAATTTTTCAAGAGGTGCATCTAAGTCTTCTGTTTCATTCTCATATTCGATTGTATCTCTTTCTTCATTTGAGAGTTCTTCAATAGATGTTTCTTCAAGACTCTCTTCAAGAAATGGATTTTCGAGAAGTTCCTGTGACAGGAATTCCGAGAGTTCAAGATGAGGAAGCTGCAACAGTTTAATAGCCTGCTGCAATTGCGGAGTTAATATGAGTTTCTGGGATAATTTAAGTTCAAGTCTGTTTTCGAGCGCCATTATAGTCTAAACTCCTCACCAAGAAAAGTTTGCCTGACACTTGGATTAACTATAAGTTGTTCCGGCGTTCCTTCTTCGAGTATCTCTCCATTATTTATAATATAAGCTCTATCTGTAATTGAAAGGGTATCCCTAACATTATGGTCTGTGATAAGTATCCCTATATTTTTTGTTTTGAGATGTTTAAACATCTTCTTTAATTCAATTATAGCAATAGGATCAATTCCTGCAAAGGGCTCATCAAATAGAATAAAGCCGGGTTTAATAGCAAGAGTTCTCGCAATCTCTGTCTTTCTTCTTTCTCCGCCAGAAAGTTTATATCCCTCTTTGTGTGCAAGAGACATCAGATTGAATTCATTAAGAATATATTCTGTCTCTGAATTTATTTCATTTCTATTCAATCCCCTTATTTCAAGAACTGCTTTGATATTTTCTTCAACAGTTAATTTTCTAAAAATAGATGGCTCCTGTGGAAGATAACTGATTCCCATGATAGATCTTTTATACATTGGCAGGAAAGTTATATCTATATCGTCGAAAAAAATAGAGCCTCCATCGGGTCTTACAAGACCTACCATCATATAGAAGGTGGTTGTTTTCCCCGCACCATTTGGACCGAGAAGCCCGACTATTTCACCGGAACTTAAGTAAAGATTGAGACCTTTTACAACTTCTCTTTTCCCGTAAAATTTTGAAAGCCCTTTGGCATTAAGAATATGCATAATATTCCTTCAGGGTGAAACTTTATTTTGTAGAAAAACCTTACTATTATCAATTAAAAAGCGGTCTTCATTAATTAAATATGTCATTTTTTCGCCTGAAATAACATTATTGTCTTCAACAGCTTTTGGAGTTCCGGTAAATATAACGGTTTCTGAATCAGCAAAATAGGTGGCTTCTCTTGAAGTTATAATTCTCGTGTCCTTGATTAATCTGACATTCCCGGATGCATCTATACGTTTGACGTCTCCGGAATTTTTATCGGAATAAACAAGCATTTTGTCCGCAAAAATAGTCATGTTCGAAGTTCTTGCAATAACAGAATGTTCAAAAAGTGCGGTATTTGTTTTTTTATCAGCCGTAAGTTTTTCGGATGTTATTACAATAGGCCCTTTTATTTTTTTTGCCTGCTCTGAATATCCTATTCCAGCTGCGAATAAAATAAGCAGAATAACGAAAATACTATTTTTGAAAAGTTGCTTTGACATCTTTTAAGACCCTGACCTTTTGATTTGCTTCAGTCTGTAAACCTTTACCTTCGATGCTAAAGCCTTTGCCTTCGACTCTGATTTCTCCATCTGTTTTCATATCTCCTGATTTAATTTCATATTCAATTGAATCCGCAAGTATTTTATAGTTCTTACCCACGGCTTTGACCGCTTTATCTGTAGTAAAACTCTTATCTTTAAAATCGTAAACGCCTTTACTTGCAATAATAGAAACATCCTGCTGACTCAGGACAAGTGTTATATCTTTTAATTCTGCGATGTTTTCTTTTTCTATAATATCCGCATTTTTTGCTGTAAGCATCCATAGAGTATTGCCATTTTTTTTCTGTATTATTTTTAGATCTTCAATGGATGAAGAACTTTTTGTACGGATATCCCCAATATTATCCTTTCCTGTTTTAAAAGCAAGAAAAAGGCCGCTTATTAGCAAAAGGGAAATTAATATTAGTAAAACTTTATTCATTTAAAATATTATCATACAGGGATAAGTAAGTAAACCTTGAAAAAAAATCGCTCGAGTTGTAATAATAATCAAATGATTACTTTTGAAGATTTTAAAAAGCTTGATATAAGAATAGGCAGAGTAATTTCTTCTGAAAAAATTGCTGGTGCCGATAAGCTGTTAAAACTGGAAGTTGATTTTGGCGCTGAAAAAAGGCAGATAATTGCCGGAATTGCAGAGGTCTATTCCCCGGAACAAATAGTTGGAAAGGAAATTCCTGTTCTTACAAACCTCGAACCGAGAAAAATACGCGGGATAGAAAGTCAGGGAATGATTATTGCAGTGGATGTTGATGGCAAACCTATTTTGCTTCATCCCGACAAAGAAGTAGCACCCGGAAGCATAGTCCGTTAGCCACGGTTATACTGAAAATAAAGATAAAAATTAATAATTTTGTTTTATGAAAATAGCACATCTGGCAATAACTCAATTTATGAACCAAAATAAACTACCTCAATAAAGGAATATAGCTTTATCTTGTATCATAAATATAGTTGCCTATTTTATCTCTGAGTCTCACGCTTCAGATATATTAGTTTAAAATATTATGTTGCATCTTATTGTTGTAATCCGTCATTATAAAATAAAAAGGGGTTTTATATGCTAAAGGTTATTTTTGTTCTGTTTACATTGATAACATTTTCATTAACAGCTTATGCTGATGAAGATGTAGTTGCTAAGGTTAACGGGACAGTTCTTACCCGTGCAGATCTTGAAGTCGAAGTTGATAGGATTATACCTCGTATGTCTTTCCATCGTAATGTTACTGAAGAGAAACGGAAGAACTATTATAAAAAAGCTATTGAAGAAATGGTAAACCGTGAACTGCAATATCAGGATGCTCTTACAAAAGGAATAAAAGCAGATCAACAGAAAATAGACGCACAGGCAGAACAATTTAAGAAAAGATTTATAACAGAAAAGGAATACACGGCATTCCTCGAAAAAAGAAAACTCTCGGAAGATATGGTTAAGAAGCAGTTTGAAAAGGATATGCTTATACAGCTTATATCTACAAAAATAATTACAGAGCCTTCAAAAATAAATGATGATGAACTTAAGAAATATTACAATGATAATATTGGGAAATTCAAACAACCTGAAAGTTATAGGCTGAGACTTATTTCTGTTAAGGAAGAGAAAAAGGCTCAGGATATTCTCGAAAAACTGAAACAGGGTGAAGATATAGAACAGCTTGCGACAACAATGTCTGAAGATGCATATCGCGTAAAAGGCGGTGATACAGGATATATACACAAAGGAAGAATGCACCCCGAACTTGAAGATACAGCTTCAAAAATGAAAATCGGTGAAATAAGTGATATACTCAAAGTTCAAGGAATGTTTTATATTATAAAGCTCGAAGATAAGAAACCTGAACACACTGTTGCTTTTGATGAAATCAAGGTAAAACTGAAAAAAGAACTTGAAGATAAAAAAGCAAGGGAAGCAAAAGAGAAATGGATTGCAGAGCTCAAATCAAAGGCAAAAATTGAGATATTAATGAATTTGGAACCAGAAAAGTCGGGGAAATGAGTGGTATATTTTATTCTGTCTCTGATTCTTGCTTTATCTTCTTCAATATGCTTTGCTGAAGAAAAAATCCCTGTATATAATCTCTCTGTATCATTCGATCTCGATAAATCTACTATCAATGGCAGGGCTATAATCACATCGCAGGATGAAAAAGATCTGCTTGTTTCTTTTGGTAACCTCAAAATAATTTCGTTAAAAATTGACGGGCAGACGCTTCCTGATTATATGAACCTCAAAGCAATAACCCTGAAGGGAAAAAGTACCATTGAAATTCTTTATGACTCTTATTTCCCTGATTATCAGGAAATCCCGGATTTGCAGAATTCAGGAGTTGCCATCAATAACATTATTAGCAAAAAAGGCATATCTCTTACACGTATGTGGTATCCTGTTTTTGATGGCATGGCTTATTTTAATTTAAAGGCTGCAGTGCCCGTGGGGTTCAGCGCTATATCAGAAGCTGAAGATATAGAAGTTAAAAATACCGGCGATAACACAGAATATTCTTTTTACTTTCCACATCCGCTTAATGAAATAACATTTACTGCTGCAAAATATAAAGAGTTTAAAGAAAATATAGACGGCATCCAGCTTTATGCTTATTTTTTCCCTGAAGATGAAAGTCTTGCAAAAATTTACCTTGATTATTCAAAGAAATTCATTCATATGTATAACAATTTGTTAGGAAAATATCCATATAAGCGCTTTTCTGTTGTAGAAAATTTTCAATCTACAGGATATTCAATGCCTGCATTTACATTGCTCGGTCAGGATGTCGTCCGGCTACCTTTTATCGCAGAAACTGCTTTAGGTCATGAAATATTGCATCAGTGGTTCGGAAATTATGTATATATTGATTATAAAAAAGGGAACTGGGCTGAAGGATTAACCGCCTATCTTTCAGATCATTTATATGAAGAGCAAAAAGGGGAAGGGTGGCAATACAGAAAGAATATAATATCCAGTTATCTTAGTTATGTGGACCCGAAAAAAGAAATTACCCTGAGAGAATTTAAATCAAGAACTGATTTTGCGACAAAAGCAATAGGCTATGGAAAGGCATCAATGGTATTTCACATGCTTAAAAATCTGGTTGGTGAAGATATTTTTATTAATACATTAAAGGTTATTTTTAATGAAAAATCTTTTCAGAATGTTTCATGGGATGACATTAAATCTTTATTTGAAAAATCTTCCGGAAGAAATCTTGATAGTTTTTTTTCTCAGTGGCTTGATAGAAAAGGTTTGCCTTTGTTTGAAATAAGTGATTTATCGGTGAAAATACTCAAGGGAAAGCAGACTGTTATTTTTAACATTCTGCAAAAAGATGAACCTTATATGATTGATATGCCTGTTGAAATTATAACTAAAGACGGCCGTTTCAGAAAAAACTTGCACATCGAAAAAGCGAGGGAAAATATCAATATAGAAGTTGAAGGAAATCCATCCGAGCTTGTCATTGATCCTGACTATGATATATTCAGAAAATTTTCTGAGGATGAGTTCCCGCCATTAATTTCAAGGCTTATCGGAGATAGTAAAAAATTAATTATTCTGCCCGATGAGGGAAAGGAAAAATATAAAAAACTTGCAGAAATATTTAAAGAACAAAATTTTTCTGTAAAAGATGAAATAGATGTGAATGACGAAGATTTAAGAACATCATCGGTACTGGTATTTGCAGATGAAGGAAGAGTCATAAAAAGATTATTTGGCAGTATAAAAAAATATGACAGAGGCTTTTCTCTCGAAGTAAAGAAAAATCCACTGAATTCTGAGAAAGTTATTGCAATAGCATACGCAGATACAGAACAAGAAGCGGATTCTGTGTCAAGGAAGATAATGCATTACGGTAAATATTCTTTTATAAAATTTGAAGATGGCAGAAATATTCAGAAAGACATTACAGATACGTCTCGCGGAATGAGGTTTCAGCTTGATATTTCAATAAAAGGCATAAAACCTGAGAAGACTCTAAACATAGATGAAATTATTGAGCAAATAAAATTAAAACATGTAATATATGTTGGCGAAAGGCATGAAAATTACGAAGACCATAAAATACAATTAAAAGTGATTATGGGGCTTTATGAAAAAGGTAGAAAAATAGCTATAGGCATGGAGATGTTCCAGAGACCATTCCAGAAAGCATTGAATGACTATCTTTCAGGAACTATAAACGAAAAACAATTTCTAAAATCTACTGAATATTATAAAAGATGGCAGTTTGATTATAATCTTTACAGGGAAATCATAGAATATGCCAGAGCAAAAAAAATTCCTGTAATAGCTCTTAATCAGTGGACAGAAATAATCAAGAAAGTTTCACGTGAAGGAATTGACGGACTCGATTTTATTGAAAAAAGAGAAATACCGGAAAATATGGATATGTCAGATGAAAATTATAAATCCATACTAAAAGAGGTTTTTTCATCACACAGAAATCATGAGAGCAGGAATTTTGAGTATTTTATGCAATCACAAATTTTATGGGATGAAACAATGGCTCATACAGCGGCAGAATTTATGGCAAAGAATCCAGATTACCAGATGGTAATACTTGCGGGAGTCGGTCATATTATGTATGGCTCGGGAATACCAAACAGATTGAAAAGAATAAACGGAAAAGATTATGTAACTCTGATACCAGTTTCTGAAAACACGGATAAAAAGATTGCCGATTATATTCTTTTTCCCGAACAACTTCCCGCGCCTTCAACACTAAAACTCGGCTTGATTTTAAAAGAGACAGAAACAGGCGTTAGAATAGAAGATATAATTCCTGGAAGCAGAGTTAAAAATTCCGGGCTTAAAAAAGGGGATGTAATTCTTGCACTTGATGACTGGAATATAGAAGATATAAATGATATAAAAATATTTATGTTTGATAAAAAAGACGGTGATACTGTAAAGATTAAAGCAAAAAGAAAAAAATTTTTGTCAGGCTATCAATTATTAGAACTTACCACAACACTTTAACGTTATAACATTAACCATAAAACGCTTTATTAGGGTTGAACTCCTTTTTAAAATGATGGATAATTACATATAAGATGGGTAAAACAGCAGGCATAATAATAATCGGAGATGAGATACTTACAGGGAAAGTTCAGGACTATAATTCTTTTTTCATGGCTCAGGAATTATGGGCTCACGGTATTCAACTAAGCCGTATTTCTATAATTCCGGATAATATAGATGAAATTGCAAACGAGGTAAGAAAATTCTCAAAAAATTACGATTTTGTTTTTACTTCAGGTGGTATTGGTCCTACTCATGATGATGTAACAATAGAGGGCATTTCAAAAGCTTTCAATGTAAGGACAGTAATAGACCCTACTTTAAAAGCTTTTCTTGAAATAAAACTTGGGAAATTGTCTCCGGAACAATTAAAAATGGCGGAAGTCCCTGAAGGAGCTGAATTGATAAATGACAACAGCCTTTCTTTTCCTTTGATTAAGTTTTTAAATGTCTATATTCTGCCGGGAATCCCTCAGCTTCTAAGAAAAAAATTTTTTGCGATTGAAAAACTTTTCAATGAACCGGTGGTATTTTTAAAAAAAATTTTTCTTAATGAATCAGAATCCGAAGTTGCTCCATTGCTTAATGATATTGTAAAAAGGTTTAAAACCGTTAAAATAGGTTCTTATCCTGTGCTTGATAATGCTGAATATTCTGTTATGGTGACCATGGAGTCTCTTGATAATATAAGCCTTGAAGCTGCCTCCGCAAGCCTTATTCAGATGATTTCAAAAGAAAAGCTTGTAAAGATTGAATAGCAGTAAAACCCTATCCATATTAGAGTTTTTTACCCCATACAGAATATACGGGATCTGAAAACGGGAATTCAGGGAAATATTTATCATCAAATGGTCTTGGCAACCCTCTCATTGAATATGTATGAAGATCTTTAAATTTGTTGCAGTTTATGAAATATTCAAGGACAAGTCCCATACGTTCAAATTCATAAATTTCTGTCCAGATTCTTATAACTTTTGGAGGAAACCAGCGGTTAGAGAAAGTTATTACAAAATATCCATCAGGCTTAAGAACCCTTGCTACTTCTTCAAAAACTTCAAATGGTTTTATTAAATATTCAATTGATAATGAGCAGACGACAGCATCAAATTCATTGTTGTTAAAAGGCAGAACAGGGTTTAGGTTTAAATTATGGACAATATGTTCATTAAGCTGGAAATTCAATTCCATCTCCTCTTTATTTAATCCTATTCCCGTAAGAGAATCGAGATTAACATGCCCCGGCATATGGGACTGCCAGCTACTCATAAGGTCAAGAACCTTCATTCCATCTTTGAGAATATTTCCATATATCCCGGAAATTATTGTTCGCGCCATTTTATCGACATGAGAGACAAAACGTGGATTTTCGTAAAACAATATATCATTATTTTCATCAGCCCTTGAAAAAGGATTATCTTTAAAAAAATCTGTTGGAATGTTATTCCAGCGTGCCTGCATTCCGGGTCCTTTAATCACTGTATCAATCCAATCTGTACATTCTCCTCCTGTTTCCCCTGATTTTTTTCTGATTTCATGAATGAATATTGTAAGAGCAGGCTCTTTACCTGAAAGCGGATGATTGAAGTCAACTATTATATTGGTTTCATTGGAAACAGCACATCTAAAAGGTTCCTGATTTCCTTTGAATATATCCGGCAAACCTTTAAGAACACCTTTAGGATAAAATCTTCCGGACTGAGGGAAAATCTCAAGAGGGAAAAAGCAAAACCTGTCAAATTGTTTCTGGTTTATTTCGAATAAAGAATCATTGTCATATTCACAGGATGAAAAAAATTCCTTGCACTTAAAATTAAGAGATTTTTCAGAATGTTTTCCGATTAATGTTTCATAAATATTTTCAGGAAGTAAATCTCTCCATAAATTGAGTTTTCTTGTATAAAAACAGTCAACATGTGAAGCGTATAAACTTTTCCATTTAAGTGTGAATTCTACCGCGATTAAAGATTTTTCATTTATTACTTCAGTATCAACATAAGAATGCTTTCTCATAGAAATCCTTTCAAATTATTAATTATTTTATAATATAATTAATTTATTATTTATATCAACTAAAAATCTGGTGCTTTACTCTTAATGTATGATTTTATATACTGATATGAAAGCCATATGAAAAAAGTTATTCTTGACAGGAAAATAAATAAAGAACTCGAAAGAGAGCAAAGTTTTCTTAACAGGGAAGATATAATAAAATTTACATCCATATCGAACAAACATGCATTATTATTACACAAAGCAGAAAAAGCAGATCTCATAGTTGCAAACCTCGATTCCAAAGGTATGAATGGAGAAACGCTCTGCTCCATCATACGAAATGATAAAGAATTAAATAAAGTATCTATTATTATTTTATGCCATAACACCAAATCGCATTATCAGCGTTGCTTAAAATGTCAGGCAAATACATTCATAGCGCATCCGGTAAATAATGCTGTCCTGCTTCAGGAGATGTATCAACTTCTAAATATTGCTCAAAGAAAATCAATCAGAATACCGCTTAAAATAATAATTGAAGGAACTGCAAAGAAAAAAGCTTACAAAGCATATTCAGAAAATATCAGCGCTTCTGGAATGCAAATAAACACAAATCTTTTACTTTCTGAAGGAGATACGATTCTATGCAATTTTAATATACCGGGCTTAAAAAATTTTTCTGTCAATGCTGAAATAGTCAGGGTTATTGAGAAAAAAATTGATGAGAATTTTAATTCTTATGGAATAAAATTTATAGATATGAGTATTGAAGATTCAAAGACAATTGAAAAATTCTTAAATAATCTTAAGGAAATTAATGGTAGGCGCGAAGGGGATTGAACCCTTGGCCTCTTCCGCGTCAAGGAAGCGCTCTCCCACTGAGCTACGCGCCTATAGAGTAAATAAAATAACATTTTACAGTTTATTTGTGCAACTATGTTTTGATAAAGAAAATATTTGCTCAAAATCGGATTAATGTAACATGTTTAAATTAATTCACTTTTCATGAATAATTTTCAAAAATAATTAAGAAAGGATAATAATTGAAAGGAATCTTTATATCTTTTGAGGGAATCGAAGGCTCGGGTAAATCAACCCAGGCTTCTTTACTCTCTAAATATTTGTCTGAAAAAGGATATGAAACTGTGCTTACAGCAGAGCCTGGCGGAACTCCTATAAGCCAGAAAATACGTGAAATTCTTCTTTCCATAGATAATAAAAATATGACTTATATGACAGAACTTCTGCTATACAATGCAGCGAGAGTTCAGCATATTCATGAACTAATCATGCCAGCATTAAATCGTGGTGCTTTTGTTATTACGGACAGATTCACTGATTCAACCTATGCTTATCAGGGATATGGAAGAGGTATAAGCCTTAATTTGCTTGATAAAATTGATTTAATAGCTACAAATAACTTAAGGCCTGACCTTACGTTTCTCCTTGACCTTGATGTAGAAACAGGGCTCATGAGAAATAAAGGTATAAATAAAATCGACAGACTCGAACTTGAGGATATAGAGTTTCATAAAAAGGTTCGAGCCGGGTATCTTGCGCTTGCTGAAAAAGAACCTGATAGAATAAAGATTGTTGACGCATCCATGGAATATAATATAGTTTATAAAAAAGTTATTTCTATAATCGCAAATTTTATCTCTCATCTGGATCTATAAATATGGACAGGAGAAAATATGGCATTAAAAGATGTAATTGGACATGATAAGGCTATAAACATACTCTTAAGAACTATAGAAAAAGGCAAAATTCCATCAGCATATCTTTTTTCAGGAGAGTCAGGTATAGGCAAAAAGTTTACTGCCTTGAATTTTGCAAAAGCTTTGAATTGCATTTCTGAAAAAAGAACAAATAATTACAACCTTTTTTATGATGCCTGTGATGAATGTCCTTCATGTCAAAAAATAGAAAAAGGTGTACATCCCGATTTTCTTATGATTGAATCAGAAGGAAATCAGATTAAAATCGAGGAAATAAGGGCTATTGAAGAAAAATTATCTCTAAAAGCTTACGAAGGTCAATATAAAATTGTAATAATTGATAATGCGGAAAATATGAACCAGTCAGCAGCAAATGCCTTTTTAAAAACACTTGAGGAACCACCTGAAAACAGCCTTATAATACTTGTGTCATCTATGTCTGAGTTGCTGCCTGATACTATAAGATCAAGATGCTGCAAAGTCAACTTTGCTCCATTATCATCTGATGAATGTTTAAAAGTGATTAAAAATGTTATAGGGAATAAATATAATTCTAAGAAGATACCTTCAAAAACTTCCAGAACAAAAAATGCATATAGCAGATTGCATGAAATTGATATATTGGAGATAATTTCGAAGCTTTCCATGGGAAAACCGGGTTATGCGGTAACAGTTAATCTTATTGAAGAACGTAAATGGTTTATTGATTTATTGGAAGATATGATGAACGCTGAAAAAGATGGATGGAGTTCCCGTGAAGAGATGGAAAGATGGTTTGAACTCCTGTTAGTATTACTCAGAGATATGGCTCTTTTAAAGGTTAAAGAAGACGGAAATTATATGATTAATATTGATTTGAAGGAATATATAGAAAAATTGAGCAGAACTATGAGCTTAAAGGTTATAATAGAAATCTATCAGCAAATGAGCAGACTTAAAGGATATTTGCGTTATAATCTTAACAAATCTCTTACGTGGAACTTTACGGGTTCTCTTTTAAGAACAAGGATGGATATTAACAATGCCTGATGTTATTGGTGTTAGATTTAAACCATGCGGCAAAATATATGATTTTGAGGTAAATGGGGTTGAAATTAGTAAGGGGGATCTTGTGGTTGTGGAGTCTGAACTCGGCATTAATATAGGTAATGTTGTGACTGAAAGACGAACAATTGAGGAATCGGAACAAAGTCTTAAGAAAATAATAAGGAAGGTAACCGAAGAAGACCTTGCCCAGCAGGAAGAAAACAAGAATCTCGAAGCAGAAGCAAAATTGTTCTGCCTTGAGAGGATAATGGCAAGAGGACTTCCGATGAAGCTTATTGCTACAGAATCTACACTCGACAGAAAAAGAATAATCTTCTATTTCACAGCTGAGAAGAGAATAGACTTCAGAGAACTTGTTAAGGACCTTGCTTCGAGATTCAAGACAAGGATAGAAATGAGACAGATAGGGGTCAGGGATGGAGCAAGAATTATCGGGAGTCTCGGAATATGCGGAAGAGAATTATGTTGTAAAAAATTCCTGATAAATTTTGAGCCTATTTCAATTAAAATGGCAAAAAAACAGGAACTTGTACTTAATACCGGAAAATTATCCGGTGTATGTGGAAGGTTAATGTGCTGTCTTGGATATGAATATTCAGAAAATTATACAGAAGATGTTTCTGCAAAAACTGGAACCTCTGAGGAAGAAATATCTTTGATTGAAGAAAATGATAATGAAGAAGTGATTGTAGTATCGAGCGAGCAGATTTATGAATCTGAAACAAATGAGGAACCTTTGATAAGTAACAAACAGGAAATTAACACTGACTCAGAGCATAAAACTGATGAGCAAAGAGAACAATACAGAAGATGGCATCCAAAAAGAAAAAAAAGAAGATTTCATAGAAAAAAGGACACACAACAAAATGGAAAATAAATTTTATGTAACAACACCTATATATTATGTAAATGATGTTCCTCATATCGGTCATGTCTATACAACAGTTGCTGCTGATATACTTGCAAGATATAACAGATTGAAAGGCAGAAAAGTTTTTTTCCTTACTGGCACTGATGAGCATGGTCAAAAGGTAGAAAAAGCAGCTAAAGACAAAGGTCTTTCTCCAAAAGAACATGCAGATGTGATGGTCGAAAATTTCAAGAAACTCTGGGTAAAACTAAATATAAAGTATGATGCTTTTATACGTACAACTGACATTGAACATAAAGAGATTGTAAGACAGATACTTCAGGAATTATACGATAAAGGTGAAATTGAAAAAAGATTATATTCAGGTTGGTATTGTGTTCCTGATGAACGTTTCTGGACAGAAAAAGAAGTAGATGAAGGTAAGTGTCCTGATTGTAAAAGACCTGTCGAAAAAATTACAGAAGAGAATTATTTCTTTTTGATGTCAAAATATCAGGAAAGGCTGATTAAATATATAGAAGATAATGCATACTATATACTGCCGGATACGAGACGCAATGAAGTTCTTGGTTTTTTGAAAAATAATGTTCTGGGTGATCTTTGTATATCAAGACCAAAGCACCGACTTTCATGGGGTGTGCCATTACCTTTTGATGACAATTTTGTAACTTATGTCTGGTTTGATGCGCTGACTAATTATTATTCAGCCACAAAATATCTTGCCCCGGGCGCAGAGATATGGTGGCCTGCCAACCACCATTTGATTGGTAAAGATATACTAACAACCCATGCAATATACTGGTCTGCAATGCTTATGGCGCTCGATCTTCCCCTGCCGGGCAATATTTTTGCTCATGGCTGGTGGACTATTGAAGGCAGGAAAATGTCAAAGTCTCTCGGTAATGTTATTGATCCGCATGATATAACAGAGAGATTCGGCGCTGATGCATTCAGATATTTTCTTTTCAGAGAGGTTACTTTTGGCCTTGATGGTGATTTTTCCGAACATGCTATTACGCAAAGATTTAATACTGATCTTGCCAATGATCTCGGAAATCTTCTGAGCCGTTCTTTGACAATGATTGAGAAATATAGAGAAGGAATAATCCCGCCTCCAGTTGAAAATATGGACAGGGAAGGGTTAGAGAAGAAAGTTAAATCATGGTTTAAAGATTCAGAAGAAAATCTATTTACAAGAATTGAGGAACATTTCAAATATCTTGAATTTCATAATATTCTTGGTTTAATATGGTCGGTAATAAATGATGTAAATGAATATATCCAGAATGCTGCGCCCTGGAAGGAAAAAGATCAGGATACACTTTCTAATATACTATATACTCTTGCTGAATCAATTCGTTTAATAGCTATAGTTCTTTTCCCTTTTATGCCTGACACAGCTCAAAAAATTTATAAACAGCTTTCTTTAGATGATGATATTTCAAAAATAGATTTTAATAAACACGCAAGCTGGGGAATGCTTAACCCGGGGCAAAAAGTCTTAAAGGGTCCTGCTCTTTTCCCACGCATAGACGTAAAAAAGAAAATTTAAGATATGTGTTCTTGACTTCAAAAGAACCTGTCAGATAATATTAAGGTATTCTAATTTTCGGATGAAAAAAATGACTATTGCTATTGGTTGTGACCATGCTGGGATAGAACTCAAAAAAGAGATTCTCTCACTATTGAATGAGCTCCGGATAAAATATATTGATTTTGGAACCGATACCAGTGCTTCAGTTGATTATCCTGATTTCGGTGAAAAAGTATCAGATGCAATATCCTCTGGAAAAATTGAGAAAGGCATATTGATATGTGGTACAGGTATTGGCATGTCTATCGTAGCAAATAAATTTCCAGGTGTAAGAGCGTCGTTATGTAATGATCTCTTTACTGCAAAAATGAGCAGATTGCATAATGACGCAAATATTCTCGTAATGGGTGGCAGGATAATAGGTAAAGATCTTGCAAAAGAAATCGTTAGAACCTGGGTAAGCACTCCTTTTGAAGGAGACAGGCACTGCAGACGTCTTGAAAAAATTCAAAAAATAGAGGAAAGATTAGCAAAAAATGATATTTGAAAACTTAAAATCAACAGACCCTGATGTTTATGAAGCGATCCAGAAAGAAATTGAAAGGGAAAGAAAAAATATTGTACTTATTGCTTCTGAGAATTATGCGAGTAAATCTGTTATGGAGGTGCAGGGTTCGGTTTTTACGAATAAGTATGCTGAAGGCTATCCGGGTAAAAGATATTATGGTGGCTGTGAATATGCTGATGTAGTAGAGAACCTTGCAAAAGAAAGAGCAAAACAGCTTTTTAGCGCAGAACATGTCAATGTTCAGCCTCATTCAGGGTCTCAGGCTAATATGGCTATATTTTTTGCTATGTTAAAGCCGGGGGATACTATTTTGAGCATGAGCCTCAGTCATGGAGGCCATCTTTCACATGGAGCATCTGTAAACTTTTCCGGTATTTTTTATAAAACAGTCTTCTATGGTGTCAATAAAGAAACCGGAATGATAGATTATGATGAAGTCAGACGTCTGGCTATTGAAAACAAACCAAAAATAATACTTGTTGGTGCAAGTGCATATTCAAGAATAATTAATTTTGAGATTTTCTCCAGTATAGCCAGAGAAGTCGGAGCTTATTTAATGGCTGATATAGCACATATCGCGGGACTTGTTGCAGCAGGTCTGCATCCATCTCCTGTTCCTTATGCTGATTTTATTACAACAACAACCCACAAAACTCTCAGAGGACCGAGAGGAGGGATGATTTTATGCAAGAGTGATTTCGCAAAGATTATAGATAAAACGATTTTCCCCGGAATACAGGGTGGACCTCTTGTTCATGTAATTGCTGCAAAGGCTGTTGCTTTAAAAGAAGCTATGACACCGGAATTTAAGAATTATCAATCAATGGTTGTCAAAAATGCAAAAAAACTTGCAGAGGAACTTATAAAAAATGGGTTTAACATTATTTCCGGTGGAACGGATAATCATCTTATGCTTATAGACCTGAACAATAAAAATGTTACAGGTAAAGAAGCTGAAGAAGCTTTGAGCATAGCAAGAATTACTGTAAATAAGAATGTAATCCCATATGATCAAAGGTCAGCTACTATAACAAGCGGAATAAGACTCGGCACGCCCTGTGTTACAACCAGAGGAATGGGCGAGTCTGAAATGGTCGAAATTGCTGATATTATTTCATCAGTAATTCACAATAGTAAAAATGAGTCTGCAATAAATTCTCTCAGATTCAGGGTTGAATCTCTCTGCGAGAGATTCCCTATATACTAAAATTCAACATCTGCATTATTTCAAATGCATTTTTTGGGTTGAAGAACTTTTATGAAATGTCCATTCTGTGGTAATCTTGAGGATAAAGTAATCGATTCCCGTACAAGCAGGGAAGGGAGCGCTATAAGACGGAGAAGGGAATGTCTTAAGTGCAGAAAACGATTTACCTCATACGAACGTGTTGAAGATATTATTCCTATGGTTGTTAAAAAGGATGGACGCAGGGAACCATTTGACAGGGATAAAGTTTTAACAGGCCTTAAAAAAGCTTGCGAAAAGAGACCGATAGGAATGGAAACTCTCGAGGATATTACAGATTCAATTGAAAAAAAACTTATCGGACTTGGGGTAAAAGAAATACAGAGTTCATGGATAGGTGAAGAAGTAATGTCATCCCTTAAAGAACTTGACAAAGTGGCATATGTAAGATTTGCCTCTGTTTACCGTTCCTTCAAAGATATAAATGAACTGATGAACGAAGTAAAGACTCTTTTTGAACACAAATAGTTTTTATATTGTTATTTTAATTTTATCCTTCGTAAACGCAAAGCATTGCCTATTACTGAGACAGAACTAAAACTCATTGCAGCAGCAGCAATCATTGGACTTAGGAGAATTCCCAGAAATGGATAAAGAATTCCTGCTGCAACCGGGACTCCTATTGTATTATAAACAAACGCCCAGAAAAGGTTTTGTTTGATGTTTTTCATGGTTTCTCTACTTAGAATTCTTGCCCTGACAATACCGGTCAGCTCTCCTTTTACAAGTGTTATATGAGAACTTTCCATAGCCACATCTGTTCCTGTTCCCATTGCAATCCCAACATGTGCCTGGGCAAGAGCAGGAGCGTCATTTATGCCATCCCCAGCCATCGCAACAATAAATCCTTTATCCTGTAATTTTTTTATTTCCATAACTTTCTGTTCGGGTAGAACTTCTGCAATAACTTCATCTATATCGAGTTTCTTTGCAACAGCTTCAGCAGTAGTGCGGCTGTCTCCTGTAAGCATTATAATTTTAATCCCTTCTCTGTGAAGTTGTTCAATCGCTGATGCAGAAGTTTGTTTTAATTTGTCAGAAGTCCCGATAATTCCTGTGATGCTACCATCGCACATAAGAAATATAACCGTTATGCCTTCTGATCTCATTTGTTCTGCTATTTCTAAATATTCCCTAACATTGATTCCGAGTTCATCCAACAAGCCCAGATTGCCGAGAGCGATTTCATGTCCTTCAATCTGGCCTGTTATTCCTTTGCCTGTGATAGAATTAAATGATTCGGATTTCGTTAGTTTAATCTGTCTTTTTTCGGCTTCAATAACAATTGCATTTGACAAGGGATGTTCACTGCCTTTTGCAAGACTTGCTGAATAATAAAGCACTTTATTTTCATCCCATCCATGAACAGGAATTATTCTAACAAGTTCGGGTTTCCCGACTGTAATAGTACCTGTTTTATCGGTAACTAAGACATTAACTTTTCTCATTATTTCTATAGACTCTGCATTTTTAAAAAGAACACCTGCTGTTGCACCTTTGCCCATTGCAACCATTATTGACATTGGAGTTGCTAATCCAAGAGCGCATGGGCATGCTATTATCAAAACAGCGACTGAGTTAATAATCGCATAAGCATAACGCGGCTCCGGACCCCATACAGACCAGATTATAAAAGTAACGAAAGCAACTGAAATTACAATATATACAAAATATTTTGCAACAATATCTGCAAGCTTTTGTATTGGTGCACGACTTCTCTGAGCTTCGGCAACCATATTAACAATTTGAGAAAGAAGAGTGTCGGCTCCTACTTTTTCAGCTTTTATAACCAGTGTGCCTGTAGTATTTATAGTAGCTCCAACAACCTTATCACCCGGTTGTTTTTCTGCTGGAACAGGTTCACCTGTGATCATCGATTCATCTACTAAACTCGTTCCTTCAGTGACAATCCCGTCAACAGGAATTTTTTCACCTGGCCTGATGCGTAATATATCTCCTGGTTTAACTATCTCTATTTGTACATCTTCTTCTGAGCCATCATTATTAATTCTTCGTGCTGTTCTGGGAGCAAGCCCGAGTAAAGCTCTGATAGCAGCGCCTGTTTTCCCTCTTGCTTTAAGTTCAAGCACCTGGCCAAGGAGAACAAGAGTAATTATTACTGCCGAAGCTTCAAAATAAACTCCAATCTTTCCATTGGATTCTATGAAAGATTCGGGGAATATCGTGGGAAATAAAACAGCAACCAGGCTGTAAATATAAGCTACCGCAACACCCAGTCCGATAAGTGTAAACATATTCGGACTGCGGTTTAGAATTGAATTCCATGCACGTATAAAGAAAGGTAACCCGCACCAGAGGACAACAGGGGTAGCAAATACGAGTTCAAGCATTCTTAATAAGTCAATATCAATTATATGTTCAAGTGAAACCCCGGGTATCATATGATGCATTGCAATAAAAATGATGGGAATTGTTAATATTGTGCTGATTTTGAACCTTTTACTCATATCTATGAGTTCAGGATTTTCTTTTTCTTCCAGAGTTACAACTCTCGGCTCAAGCGCCATACCACATTTCGGACAACTCCCTGGTCGGTCACTGACAACTTCAGGGTCCATTGGGCATATCCATTCAGTTTTTGTTAGCTCAGTAGAAGACAAAATGGGTTCCAATGCCATCCCACATTCAGGACATGAACCCATTTTTTCTTTTTTTACTTCGGGATGCATTGGACATGTATAGCCTTGACATGTAAGTCTATCCTCTGGTATATCGGAAATTTTTCTACCTCTGTCTCCTGAATATTTTTCCGGTTCTTTTTTAAACTTATCAAGGCAGTATGATGAGCAGAAATAATAAGTATTTCCTTTATATTCATACTTGAGATCAGTATTAATATCAACTGTCATGCCGCAAACATAGTCACGCTCTTTTTTAACGCTTGTTTCCTCTTTATTAATGGTATCTGAAGAGCTCTTGATCTTTAAAATTGGTGTGAAAACCTTAAGCTTTTTTTGATCCGAATCTTCTGCTTTTAGATAAAGCCCGGGATTTTTATCAAATTTTTCTTTACATACAGGATTGCAAAAATAATAAGTCTTCCCGTTATAAACAGTATTACCAGCTGCTTCCGAATCCTCAATCATCATTTTGCATACAGGATCTATTACTTGCATAATATTCCTTTTAAATAAATTGGGTTAACCATAAACATACAATTGAAATAGTGCAGATGTTGTAAATTTATTTTCCGATAACAATTCCCTTTTGCTCCTCCTTTGTCATGGAGATTAGATAGTTGTTTACTTGCAATAACTCAATTTATGAAACAAAATAAACTATCATAGGCTGAAGGCTTTAGGCTTCAGCCTTTTTTTATTCGCTATTTGCTCTTTGCTATTTGATAAACGTAATAAACGCAATAAACAGTTTGACAAATTCCAGTCGCCAGAGCGACTAACTTCCAGTGCCGTTTTTCGGCACTCAATTCCAGACCCGCAAAGCGGGTCTCACTTCCAATGCGAAGCATTAAATTTGATGAACGCAATGAACGCAATAACGCTATAAACGCTATAAACGCAATAACGCAACAAACGCAATAACGCAATAAACGCAATAACGCAATAAACGCAATAACGCAATAAACGCAATAACGCAATAAACGCTTTTTGCCTTCAGCCTTTTTATGAGCTATGAGCAATGTCTGTATTTTTGGGTTACCCTGTATGAGTTAAATAAACAAAATAATCAAGAAGATTATTAATAATCTTCTAATATTCTAATGTTTGTGCTCTGAAGGTGAGGGTGTCTGTGTGCCAGGGACGTCAGTTGCAGGAGACTGGGGAGCGGATGGTTGCATTTGCATCATGCATTTGCACATATTAGCCATATTTTGAACCCTGTCTTTCATTTCTTTTATTTCCTGTAACATTTTGTCTTTTTCTTCGGGTTTTACTCCTGAAACAATTTTTTCTTGCATAGAAATTAAATTAGTAATAATCTGCATCATTTCCTGACAATGAGTTGCCTGTATTTGTTGGCCCTGCATCATTCCCTGGCCATGCATCATTTGCATTTTTGGACATTGCATCATGGGCATCTGCTGAGTATTACCCATTTGCATGCCCTGACCCATCATTCCTGTCTGTGCAAAAGCTGTAAGACTGAATACTAAAACAATAATAAAAGCTACTATTAATTTTTTCATATTATCCTCCATTTTTTCGGGTTAAATTATTATATTTAGTTAAAGTATAGCAAAAAGAAAGATAAACTACAAATAATTTATTAGAATTTCTTTAATGCTTCTTTAGCTGCGTTAGTTTCTGCCTCTTTCTTGCTTTTCCCTACGCCGTATCCTGACTTTTCTCCGTTAATATAAACTTCAACAGTAAATACTTTACTATGCTCTTCTCCTTCCTGTTTGATTAGTCTATATTCAGGAATTGTATTAAATAGCATCTGGGATTTTTCTTGTAAATCTGTTTTAGCATCATGAAAATTACCGGATGTTATGATTTTGTCAATCTTTTCTTTGAATAATTTCATCACAATATCTTTTGCAGGATTTATGCCTCCGTCTAAATAAATGGCTCCAAGAAGAGCCTCAAAAGCATCTGCGAGAAGGGATTTTTTTGTTCTTCCGCCGGTTAGTTCTTCGCCTTTGCCGAGCCTTAGAAATTTGCCGAGTGATATGGTATTAGCTATTTCAAATAAAACAGCTTCCTTTGCGACATATGATTTAGTTTTAGCCATTGTTGATTCGAGAAATTTTTCAGGAAGAGAAAAAAGATACTCAACGATTATAAAACCGAGAACTGAATCACCGAGAAATTCAAGCCTTTCATTATATCCAGTTGAATTCTTAGGATACTCATGAAAATATGATCTGTGTGTTAGGGCTTCTTTAAGAATTTCCTTGTTTTTAAAAGTATAGCCGAGATTATTTTCGAGTTCTTTTAGGTCTTCACAATGCATAATTTGAAATTTAAGAGATATATTTCTTAAAAAGAAGACATGCGTTTGTTCCGCCAAAACCAAAAGAATTAGAAAGACAGCAGGATACATCAGCTTTTCTTGCGGTGTTAGGAACATAATCAAGATCGCACTCTGGATCAGGATTTGTTAGATTGATAGTTGGAGGAATTATACCTTTTTTAATACAAAGTATTGATATTACTGATTCTACACCTCCAGCAGCTCCGAGCAAATGACCTGTCATTGATTTTGTTGAACTTATAGGTATTTTATATGCATGTTCTCCAAAAAGTGTTTTTATAGCATTTGTCTCGATTTCATCACCATATTTTGTTGATGTTCCATGAGCATTTATATAATTAACTTCAGAAGGCTCAACACCAGCATCTTTAATAGCCATTCTCATACATCTTACAGCGCCTTCACCATTCGGTGATGGCGCTGTTATATGATAAGCATCTGATGACATGCCATAACCTGCTATTTCTGCATAGATATTTGCTCCTCTGTTAAGAGCGTATTCGAGGCTTTCAAGAATAACTATTCCCGAGCCTTCTCCCATCACAAATCCATCCCTGTCAATATCAAATGGTCTGCTTGCTTTTTCAGGTTCATTGTTTCTTGTTGATAATGCTTTCATAGCATTAAAACCACCTATAGCCAGAGGTGTTATTACTGATTCAGAACCTCCTGCAATCATAATATCCGCATCACCTCTCTGGATTATCTTAAAAGCATCACCTATTGCATGGCTCCCTGTAGCACATGCTGTGACAACAGCAGAATTTGGCCCTTTGGCTCCGAATCTGATGGAAATTTGTCCTGAAGCGAGATTAACTACAAGCATCGGGATAAAAAAAGGTGTTATACGTCTGGGTCCTTTTTGAAGATAGACATTATGGTAATATTCAATTGAATTTAATCCTCCTATCCCAGAACCTACAATTACACCTGTCCTTTCAGCATTTGCTTCGGTTATCTTTAAACCTGAATCATCCATAGCCATTTGAGCTGCTGCAATAGCAAAATGGATAAAACGGTCCATTTTCTTTATTTCTTTAGGTTCGATGTAGTCTTCAGGATTAAATCCTTCTACTTCACCTGCAATCTGAGTTGGAAAAGATGAAGCATCAAACTGGGTAATCCTTCTGATACCTGACTTTCCAGCAATTAGATTTTCCCAGCTTTTCTTTACACCTATCCCGAGCGGGGTTATCATCCCAAGCCCGGTTACTACAACCCTTCTCTTATCCATAAATATTAAGCCGCTTTTTTATTGTTAATGTAGTCGATCGCGTCTTTAACCTTTGAAATTTTCTCTGCATCCTCATCGGGTATTTCGATACCAAATGCTTCTTCAAATGCCATAACAAGTTCTACAGTATCGAGAGAATCTGCTCCAAGATCCTCAACGAATGAGGCTTCAGGCACAACCTCTGAGGGATTCACCCCAAGCTGTTTAGAAATGATTTCTTTAACCTTTTCTTCTACCATTAAGACACCTCCAAAATTAAAATAAATTTCAAAATTCAAAAAACATCATAAAAGTGAAAGCATAAATTAACAATGTCAGTTTATGCCAGACTTATGAACTTAAATTATAACTTTTATGATTTAAATTTTTCATTAATTTTGTTTACATATACATACCGCCATTTACATGGATAGTCTGTCCAGTTATATATCCGGATTCAGGTGATGCAAGAAATAATACTGCATTTGCAATATCTTCAACCTTGCCAAATCTTCCTATAGGAATGAGTTTTTTCATTTCCTCTTTGATTTTTTCGTTAAGCACATCGGTCATAGCGGTTTCTATAAAACCGGGAGCCACAGCATTTACTGTTATTCCCCTTGAAGCATACTCTCTTGCAACAGTTTTTGTAAATCCTACAATGCCGGCTTTTGAAGCACTATAATTTGCCTGTCCCGGATTTCCCATAAAGCCTGCAACGGATGTAATATTTATAATTCTTCCGTATCTCTGGCGAGCCATTTCAGGTATTACAGCCTTAGTGCATAAAAAACAACCTTTGAGATTTATGTCAAGCACCGCATCCCATGCATCTTCACTCATCCGCATCAGAAGTCCATCTTTGGTAATCCCGGCGTTATTGACAAGTATATCTATTTTTTTAAATTCTGAGATAATCTTCTCAAAGGTTTCTTTTACTTCATGAGAGTTTGACACATCAAGCCTCAAACCGACAGCCTTAACACCAAAAGATGACAGAGAATCTGCTGCTTCGTTTGCAGCCTGTGGATTCCTTCCGCAAACAATAATATCAGCTCCATTCCTTGCGAAATGTTCGGCAATAGATTTTCCAATTCCACGAGTCCCGCCTGTTATAACAGCTACCTGACTTTTAAAATTCATCATAATACCTCCGTAAAACTGGTTTTAATTTTAACAAACTGCTTTAGTCTTTTCCAGTCTTTATTTGCCTGAATATCAAACTAATAAAATTAATTTATTGTAATATTAGAGAATTTATGTTATTAATATTATGTTGAGGTTGAGCTTGAAAATGCAAATTAAAAATCTCCATAAATGCTAAATTTTGATTAGTCATATCAGATTGAATTTTATCCGAATGTTCTGTGAAAATAATTTGTGTTACTGATAAAAAGCATTTAATGTTATGGCAATCAAAGAAATAACAACATTTCAGTTTATCTGCCTGTATTTTTACAGGTTATAATTTTTGTTAAAAGGAAAATAAAATGAAAGCCAAAGTTTATTTAGTTGATGTGACAAACAGAGACGGAGTTCAAACTTCGAGAATACTTTTGCCCAAACTTTCAAAAACAATGCTTAACATTTATCTTGACGAGATGGGAATATTCCAGTCAGAAATTGGTTTCCCGACCCTGAAACATGAGATTAATTATATCAATGCAAACCTCGAACTCTTTAAATTAGGTGTATTCAAAAGGATTCATCTTGAAGGCTGGTGCAGGGCGATTCCCGAGGATGTTAAATTAAGTTTCAAAAACTGTCCGGATTTGAAACATATAAATATTTCTATTTCCACTTCTGAGATTATGATACAGGGTAAATTTCAGGGAAGAAAAACATTTAAAGATATAGTGAAATCCCTTTCAGAAGCAGTTAAAACCGCAAAAGAACTCGGCGCTCAAACAATAGGCATAAATGCAGAAGATGCTTCGAGAACAGAGCTTGACAGATTAATTGAATTTATACTTGCAGGGAAAGAAGCTGGAGCTGATCGTTTCAGATATTGCGATACACTTGGGACAGATGATCCTATAACAATTTATGAAAGAACAAAAGCTCTTGCCCTTGCAACAAAATTCCCTATCGAGATGCACTGTCATAATGATCTTGGCATGGCAGAAGCTGTTTCGATTGCAGGTGCTCAGGGTTCTGTTGAAGCAGGTGTTGATGCATATATAAATACTACAATCAATGGTTATGGAGAACGTTGCGGTAACTGCGACCTTGTGTCAACTATATTAGCCCTTAAATTTTCACAGGGGCTCAAAAACAAGCTTCCTCTTGATGAAAATGTTGACTTAAAAAAAGCATGGAAAATCGGGAAGTATGCTTCATATGCTTTTAATATACCCATACCGATAAATCAGCCGGGCATAGGTGCAAATGCTTTTGCACATGAATCGGGAATACATGCTGATGGTGCTTTAAAAGACAGAAGAAATTATGAACTTTATGACCCCGAAGATGTTGGCAGGGGCGAGCCTGAACTTTCTGAAACCGGCAGAATAATAACAACAGGAGAATATGGCGGCATTAAAGGCTTCAGACATGTATATGATAAACTCGGCATACATTTCACCAATGACAATGAAGCAAGGAGAGTTCTCGAACTTGTTCAGTATGCTAATCTGCATACCCAGAAACCTTTAACAGACGATGAATTAAAGCTTATAGCGACTTTTCCTGAACAGGTGCAGAAAATACTTACAGTTAATCCTTAAATAAGATAAATTCCAAAAATTATTTTTAGACGATTGGAGAGACCATGTACAATATCACTTTAATTCCAGGAGATGGAACCGGACCGGAAATAACAGAGGCTACAAAAAAAGTTTTAGAAGCTACGGGGGTGCCTATAAAATGGGATATTCAGGAAGCAGGAATAGATGTATATGAAAAAGAGGGAACTCCGTTACCACAAAGGGTGATTGATTCAATCAAGAAAAATAAAATTGCTCTTAAAGGACCTGTTACAACACCTGTTGGCACAGGATTCAGAAGTGTAAATGTTACACTTAGACAAACGCTCGATCTCTATTGCAATCTGAGACCTTCAAGAATTTTCAAAGGTGTAAGAACAAGATATGAAAATGTTGATATTGTAATAGTCAGGGAAAATACTGAAGACTTATATGCAGGGATAGAATTCGAGAAGGGCTCTGATGGCTCAAAGCAGGTGATTGAGTTAATAAGAGAATTAACAGGTAAAACTATCAGAAGCGATTCAGGAATTAGTATAAAACCGATTTCAGTATTCGGAACAGAGAGAATTGTAAGGTTTGCATTTGAATATGCAAGAAAGAATAAAAGGAAAAAAGTTACTGCTGTACACAAGGCAAATATTATGAAATATTCAGACGGACTTTTCCTTGAGACAGCCCGTAATGTAGCTTCGAATTATCCTGATATAGAATTTGAAGACAGAATAGTTGATAACATGTGTATGCAACTCGTCCAGAAACCTGAACTTTATGATGTGCTTGTTCTGCCAAATCTTTACGGAGATATTGTATCCGATCTCGCTGCAGGACTTATTGGCGGACTGGGCATTGCTCCAGGCGCTAATCTCGGGGAAGAATATGCTGTTTTTGAGCCTGTTCATGGAAGTGCTCCAAAATACAAGGGCTTGAACAAAGTTAATCCCCTTGCTATGATATTGTCAGGAGTTATGATGCTGAGGCATATTGGAGAAATAACCGCTGCAGAAAGGCTTGAAAAAGCTATTTCAGATGTCATAGCAGAAGGCAAAAATGTAACATATGATCTTAAACCTTATCCTGATGATCCTGCTGCTGTCGGAACATTACAATTTGCTGATGCGATTATAAAAAGTATGAAATAATTTATATGGAGATTGGAAGTACAAAAGAAAAAGAAGATATATACAGGCTGCAAATTCAAGCTGAAAAACAATTAAAAATCAATGAAACCTGAAATTCTGAAGGTGCTTGAATATGTGGTCTGATATAGCACTTATAACTGTTTTTATATTTTTGAACGGCTTTTTTGCTGCTGCTGAAATAGCTGTTGTAACAATAAGAAAAAGCCGCATAAAACAACTTATCGAAGAAGGCAACAAAACCGCTGAAATTCTGAAAAAATTCAAGGAAAATCCTGATAAATTTCTTGCAACTATACAGATAGCTATTACATTTGTTGGTGTTCTTGCAGCTGCACTCGGCGGCGCAGCAGCTATTGAAATTATAAAGCCTGCCATAAAACAGGTGCCTGTACCATTAATTTCTGCTTCGAGCGAAGCAATAGCAATAGGAATTGTTACTATCAGCATCACTTATTTCACCCTTATTTTTGGTGAACTTGTACCAAAGTCTCTTGCCCTGAATAATCCTGATTGGATAGGACTTAGAACCGCTCCGATTGTTGATGCTTTCTCAAAGATTGCCGTGATATTTGTAAAAGTTCTTACAGCAAGCACAAATATTATTCTTAAGCCTTTTGGAGGAAAAAGATATTCTGACAGGGCTTTTATATCAGAAGAAGAGGTAAAGATGCTTATTATAGAGGGAGGAGAGCAGGGTGTTTTTGAGCCCGCAGAACAGGAGCTAATTCACAGCGTATTTGAATTTACCGATATGTCGGCAAAAGAAGTTATGTCACCTGCAACACAAATGGTTACAATCGGAATAAATATGCCTATAAATGAGATACAGCAAATCATAAGCGAAGAACAATTTTCTCGATATCCTGTTATTGGTAAAGATATAAACGACATTAGAGGAATACTCTATGCAAAAGATTTCCTGAATGCTTTACCAAAAGGCATTTCTGATATAAGAAAACTTATAAAACCTCCTTTCTTTATCCCTGAGACAATGAAAATAAGCAAACTTCTAAAAGATATGCAGAAAAAAAGGGTGCATATGGCTCTGGTGATTGATGAATATGGTGGAGTTTCAGGACTTGTCACAATGGAAGACCTTCTTGAAGAGATAGTTGGTGAAATAAGAGATGAATACGATGTTGAAAGTCCGGTTATTAATTTAGGTGAAAATGTTTACTTAATAGATGCTTCTATAAGTATCAGAGATTTAAAAGAAGATTACTCAATTGAACTTCCTGAATCTCCTGATTATGAGACATTGAGTGGGTTTCTCCTGTCAGAATTTCAGAAAATACCTGTTGCGGGTGATTTTATCGAGATAGATAACAAAAAGCTTACAGTCTCTGAAATGGTCGGCAAAAGAATATCAAAAGTTAAGTTAGAAATAATTACCGACAAAAATAAAAAAACAGAATAAAATATTTTGCAACATATAAATTATTTCAATCGCAATAAGCTATGTCTTTATTATTTTGAGAGGAAATGGCTTCCTGATATTCTTTCCAGAGATTGATTTTAGGAATTCCATTGTCAATGAAATCCCATGGCAGAATTTCAAGGAAATCTTTTTTTCTGAAAATAAAGAAATCTTTATCAACGCCTGACTCTTCAGTTGCTTTTATCCAATCATTTTGTTTTATCATTGCTGCAAGGACTTGAGAAATCTTTCTGTTGCCTTGCGAGAAAAGTCCCTGCATATAAGCATATTTCGGGACATCATGGAATACTTTAGCACCCTTAATCTGAAGAATGCTCTTCTTAATATGAGTAAGACGTTTTTTGATTATAATTTCTTTCTCCATAGGATGCCACTGAAATGGTGTAAAAGGTTTTGGCACAAATGTGCTTATGCTTAATGTTATAAACCCTCTGGCAGAAATTGACCTGATTTTTTTAACAAGGTTTACTATACCATCAATATCATCATCTGTCTCAGTAGGAAGTCCAATCATAAAATAGAGCCGTAAGGTTTCTATCCCTTCAAGAAAAAGCTGTTCCGAAGTAAAAAGTATATCTTCTTCTGTGATTTTTTTATTAATGACTCTACGCAATCTATCAGTGCCTGCTTCAGGAGCGATTGAAACACTCTTATGACCTTTCATGAATTTTATAAGTTCAGCGCTTCTTGTTCCTGCTCTTAAGGAAGTGATTGAAAAATCTACCCCTGAAATCTGAAGGGTCTCTTTTATAAAAGGATAATCTGAAAGAGAAGGTCCTATCAATCCGACTCTTTTTGTTTTTTCAAGTGCATTTTGTATTTCTCCTTTAATAACAGTTAAATCTTTTTTTCTCGGTGGATTGTATATCTTACCAACAGCGCAGAACCTGCAATTCCACGGACAGCCTCTCATAGCCTCAACCAGAGACATTTCTGAGAATTCTGTTTCTTTAGTGAGTATAGATGTGTAAATTTTTGATTTTGAAATATCGTTGAAAAAACGCCTTCTTATTATGTCAGGTGCTTCATTTAATGCCTTTCTTGATTTTATGGTTCCTTTAGATGTAAAAGATATACTGTAAAAAGAAGGTATATAACATCCTTCAATCAAAAGAGATTTATTCAAAATATCTGTTTTCCCTGAAGAACCTCTGCATATATTTATAAATTCGGGTAACATTTCATCTGCCTCTCCGATAAAAACTATATCAAAAAAATCCGCAACAGGTTCGGGATTTAAAAAAGCGCATACACCGCCCATAATTATTAAAGGATGTTTTTCTGTTCTTTCTGAGCTGAAAAAAGGTATTCCCGCAAGACTTAATATTCTTAGGATATTCGGATAATCATTCTCGAAAGAAGTCGAAAAAGCGATAATATCAAAATTGTGGAGAGGTCTTTTTGATTCAATCGAAAAGAGTTCCGTACCGGTTCTAAAGAATTCTTCAATATCTTTCTCATCTGGCAGAAAAACTCTCTCACATACAACATCATTTATGCTGTTTAAAAGACCATATATGCCCTGAAAGCCGAGATTTGACATTCCCAGATGATAAGTATTTGGATAAACAAGTGCGATATTGATTTTTCCGCCCGGGTCTTTAAATATCGTTCCTTGTTCTCTCGATAACAATAAATCGGTTTTTTCTTTAAGCTTCCAGCTCATAACAAAATTAGAATGCTGAACATTGCTATTGACCAGAGAATTTCGACTGGCAAATGAAATTCACAGGATGAATCAAAGAGCAAATCAGCCCTTGCCGGGAATTCTTCATCTTTTAACCATAAAATTATCGTAACGGGAATTCTTGGCATTGGAAAAAGTCTAACAGATACATCACCAAAATTTTGCAATGTTGCTCCAAATTTTTTTGAATCATTTAGGAAAGCATCTTTGTGCTCACCATATTTTTCGGCAAGTCTCGATAGAGGGAGCAAATGACTTCCCCTGAAAAAAGATGCACCATCTTTGATGTCAGAAGGTCTAATAAGTTTTTCTGTTAAAGGTATATTTTTAGAGTTTATAAGATACCATAGGCAGGAATGAACAAAAAAATATCCGTAACGTTTAATGAGGTTTTTACCTTCAGTTGAATAGCTCTTGATATTTCTTTTCCCGGGTGATATAAAGACATCTGAATTGAGAGACCTTATGATATAATGATTTTCCTTTTCATCATATTCTGCTAAAGCATTCCTGCATACAATTGACGGTTCAATTTTTTCAAGTATTTCCCATGCTTTTACTTCACCGGGTGAAAACATAAATTAATAATAACATAACCATAAACACATCTTCATTTCCAGATGCAGTTTGTACGCTGTTACACCTTGAAAATTATATAGTAAAACTTGAAATGATATTTACGTAACAATAAAAAAGATAAAGTTTGACAAATTTAAGGAAACATGTTAGAAAAGAATGATGTCTCTATTAGGAAAGAAAAAGCAACGAATTGGCGAACTTTTTGTTGAGCAGGGCTTAATAAATACAAATCAATTAAAAGACGCTTTAAAAAGACAGGCACAGGTTGGCGGCCATCTGGGATCAATTCTTGTTGAATTGGGTTTTGTTGATATTGACACCATGCTATCATTCCTCAGTAAACAGGTCGGCATACCTTCTGTAAATTTATCTAAGATTGATATACTTCCAGAAGTTCTTAAAATAATGCCTCTTGAAAAAATAAAAGCAATGAAAATACTTCCAATTACAGTAAATGAAAATTCTATTACTCTTGCAATGGTTAACCCAAAAGATATGATTGCAATAAGGGATATAGAATTTTCATTGGGCAAAAAAGTCAATCCTGTTGTTGTCTTAGCTTCACAAATGGAAATGGTTATAAAAACTCTGTCAGAGCACCCTGGAGATGGAATTTCTGGTTCAAACCTGAGTAAAATTGGCATTAAAACTGATTTAAGAAAAGCTCCTTCTCTTATTAATCTTCTTAAATATCTTTCATCTTCACCTGCTTCTGATCTTATGCTTACTGCAGGAGTGCCTCCGTCAATAAAATTTGGCAATGATGTAAAAAGAGCTGCTATGAATGCTTTAACTCCTGATGATTGCATAAGATATGCAAAGGAAATCCTTAATGAAAAGAACTGGGAGATTTTTCAGGAAAAAGGCGATTTTGATATTGCAAAAACTTATCCTGAGATCGGACGTTTCAGAATAAACTTATATAAACAGCGCAATTCAATTTCAATCACCATGAGATATATAAAAGACATACTTCCTTCAATGGAAGAGCTTAATCTTCCTGAATGGATTAAAGAATATGTATTGGCGCCTCAGGGACTTATCCTTGTATCCGGACCTGCAGGGCATGGGAAAACTACAACTTTAAATACGATCGTTGATATTATCAATTCTACAAGAAGATGCAATATTATCACTTTTGAAGAGCCGATTGAATATCTTCATAAACATAAAAAGAGCAATGTAAATCAGCGGGAAATTGGAACTGATACGCAATCTTTTATTGAAGGGATGAAGCATGTTTACAGACAGGACCCTGACGTTATTGTAATCGGAGACCTCAGGGATGCTGAAAGTTTTAATCTTACCTTGCAGGCTGCTGACACAGGACACCTTGTTATTGCATCAGTACATGCAAGCAATTCATTAACAACAATTGAAAGAATAGTAAATATGTTCCCGCCACATCAACAGGTATTTATAAGAACAAGACTTGCTGACAATCTTATTTTTATATTTTCACAAAAATTAATTCCTCTAAAATCAGGCGAAGGAAGAATCCTTGCCTATGAGTCTATTATCAATAGCACGGGAATTAAAAATCTAATACGCGAGGGCAAAACACATCAGATAAGATCTCAAAAAACAAGCATTGGCACAGAAGATTTCACACCTCTGGAAATATCTCTTGCAAAGCTATACAAATCAGGGCTTATAACGCTTGAAGATGGTCTTCTATATGCTGAAAACAAACAGTTCTTTAATGACCTTACTAAAACAAGTTAACCCAGAATAAATCAGACACGGGCAATAGCCAATAGCAAAGAGCATAGAGTCATTATCTATAAGCTCTTCGCTCTTCGCTATTTGCTACTTCAGCCTTCAGCCTAAAGCCCTCAGCCTTTTTATGAGCAATGTCTGCATTGTTTCAAATGCATTTTCGGGTAAAGTACAAAGCATAAGGTGTGAATATAAAATACTATATAATGAAAGACATATACTATGTAACCCGGATACACGGTGTACACCGTGTAACACATAAATTACATTCTTCGGGCTGAGTAAATTGAAACTTGAAAAATTTTACGGTTTGACAATTTCCTTTGACAGCAATTGCTCCGATATAATTATGAATGTGAATTATATCAAACAAACTCCAGTTATCTTCATCAGAATGCTGCCCGTCTATTGCAATAATTTCAGGATTTTCTTCAGGAAAAATTGAGACCTCAAAACTTTTAAATGATCCTGAGATACCGACTCCTTTTGCTTTTAAATATGCTTCTTTTCTTGTCCAGCATCTGAAAAATGCTTCTTTCCGTAAATTCCCGGAAAGACTATTCAGCTTTTTATTTTCAATGTTTGAAAAGAATCTTCTTGCTATATCTTCAAAGTTTATTTTTCTTAATAAATATTCAATATCAATGCCTATTTCATATCCATTTGAGATGGCGATTACAGCCATTTTATGGGAGTGTGAAATATTAAAAAAAATTTTTGGCAAATCGGGATTAAGCATAATATAAGGTTTGCCATAATTATTATTATAGAAGACTATTTCTTCAGGCTTTTCCCCTGAATATTTTGAGAGCAATAATCTTAAAACTGCATGTGAAATTATATATCTTTCCCGGTCATCAGAAAAGCGGAAAGCAGAAGCTTTCTTTTTTTCTTCATCTGATAATATGGGTAAATACTTTTCTACTTTACTTAAATCAGAGCCAAGATTAATCTCCCAAACATGAACTTCGTTTTTTTCTATTGTCATAAAAAGACTATAATATTAATTGCATTTTTTGGGTTAAACAAACAATCCTTATATTATTCTGACTTTTTGCCAGGCAATGTAATGTATATTGTTGCTCTATCCCTGTAAATTAGCAGGAGAATTTCTTTATCTGACTTAATTTTTGATACCACCTTATCATAATCTTTCATATTTGTAATTTTTTGCCTGTTGATTTCCAGAATTACATCACCTTCCTTCAATATACCAAAAGCAGGGCTTTCTTCATCAATGTCTTCTATTATCACCCCATATATTTTCGATGGAAGCCCCAATCTTTCAATTAACTCAGATGTTATGTTTTGAACTGCGATGCCGCTTAAAGAATTATTGTATTCACCTTTTGAGAGTTTATGTATTTCTGAAGGTAATTCCCCGACAATAATCTTTTTTATAAGATTTTTGCCTTCTCTTATAATCTTTACTTCGATCTCCTGTCCGGGTTCTGTTACCGCAACTTTGTTCCTGAGTTGATTTGGATCTTCTATTTTTTTGCCATCAAACTCTATTATCACATCTCCTCTCTGTAATCCTGCTTTATCAGCCGGACCATCTTCAACAACATCGCCGATAAGAACACCTTTATCTTCACTTAAATTAAACTGTTTTGCAAGTTCGGGTGTAAGGTTTTGTATTGCCACTCCTATCCATCCTCTTACAACTTTGCCTTTGTTAATTAAACTGTCCATGACCGCTTTTGCCATACTTGTTGGAACAGCAAAACCGATTCCCTGATAACCACCGCTTGTACTAAAAATAGCGGTATTAATACCAACAAGTTCTCCTCTGACATTAACAAGTGCGCCCCCCGAATTACCAGGATTTATTGCAGCATCTGTCTGAATAAAGTCTTCATAATCAGCGATGCCAACATTTGCTCTTCCCACCGCACTAACAATACCCATTGTTACAGTCTGACTCAATCCATATGGACTGCCTATAGCAAGCACAGTCTCACCAACTCTTAACTTGCTTGAATCCCCCATCTTAACTACAGGTAAATCTTTCGCTTCTATTTTTATTACAGCTATATCGGACATCGCATCACTTCCTACAATCTTTCCCATAAATTCTCTTTTGTCAGATAAAGTAACTTTAATTTCTTCAGAACCTTGAATAACATGGTTGGCAGTCAGTATATAACCGTTTGAGTCAACAATTACGCCTGAACCGAGACCCGAGGATTTTCTTTCTTTTGGGGCTTTAAAGCGATCTCCGAAAAATCTTCTGAAAAATGGGTCATCAAAAAAAGGGTCAAAACCGCCCTGAGTTTTAATTGTCCTTGTAGTAGAAATATTTACAACAGCAGGCTTCACAGCATCGACTATCTCTGCTGTAGCCTGACCGACTTTGCTTAAAATTTCAATGGTTTCCTTTGAAATTTTGCTTTCATCTGCGTGACAACTTTTATTAAATGCAAAATCAACTAAAAATACGGAAATAACCAAAACAAATAATCTGAAAAAATAGCTGTTTATTCTTAAATTCATAATATCAATCTCCCTTTTTTATAAAATAAAGAAACAGTAATTTTATATTATATTTCTATAAACTTATTTTTACAATACCAGCGCATTTCAATGCATATTTATTATATGAATAAAATATGAATTAACCCAAATAATGCAGACATTTCTCATAAAAGGCTGAAGGCTTTAGGCTGAAGGCTGAAGTATGAGCTTCGCTCATAAGTAAAAAGTTATTTTCTCTTATCTATTTGGCTTCAGCCTTTTTTATTCGCTCTTTGCTCTTAGCTATTTGCCAGATTCCCCCTTTGTTAAGGGGGTTAGGGGGTTGTTATTTGCCTTTGTTGTTGCGCCGTGCTCCGTGCAGTTTTAATTAAACGCAATAACGCAACAAACGCTATAACGCAATAAACGCAATAACGCTATAACGCAATAAACGCTTTTTGCCTTCAGCCTTGTTTTTGTGCGCCTTGCGCTTTGCAGTTTTAATTAAACGCTTAACATGATTAACGCAAAAAACGCAATAAACGCAATAACGCAATAACGCTATAAACGCTTTTTGCCTTTAGCCTTGTTATGAGCTATGAACTATGTCTGCATTATTCAGATTAAAGTTATAGCTTACTTATACAGAGTTATTTTTGTAGTCCATCAATAAATATATCAGTTCCTTTATCCATGCTGTAAATTGGGTATGTTTTGTAATTTTTCACCCATGGTTGTCTTATTGTATATTCTGTTTTATGCCAGAGGCATAACCATGGCACTTCTTCAATTATAAGTTTTTCAGCTTCGCTGTAAAGTGATATTCTTTCTTTTTCATCATATGCAAATTGTGCTTTCTCTATCAGTTTATCAACTAAGTGATTGGTGTATCTTGTTCTATTTCCAGCTGCCCCATGATTTGATGAATGAAAAAGAGGAAACAGAAAATTCTCAGGGTCTGGATAGTCAGCCCACCAGCTTAAATAAAATATTTCCGCTTCCCCTTCATTTACGGCTTTCTTATAAGCACTCCATTCGAGTTGTTTTATTTTCACATTAATACCAGCAGCCTCTATGTAGGATTGAATTACTTCTGCAATATCAATAATTTCCTGATCTGCAGTGATATAAAAATTTATAGTTTTACCATTTAATCCAATCTCTTTAATAATTTTTTTTGCGAGTTCAGGATTATATTCGTATTTATTCTGAATATGCCATTTTCTAAGTTTATCAGGAATGGGTCCGTAAGCGATTCTTCCTCTTTTTTCATAAATAGTTTTAAATATCTTTTCTTTGTCAATAGCATATACGATAGCTTTTCTTGCATTTGTATTATTAAACGGAGGCTTTGAACAATTGAAGCCCAAATAATAAGTATTTAGTCCTTCAATTGAAGAAATCATATCTTTTTTAGAAGGATCTCCTGTAAAACGTGTATATTCTGATGAAGGTATTGTAAGAATATCAATATTGCCAAGTTCAAATTCAGATACTGCGGTAAGATCTTCAGGTATTATTCTGTAAATTATTCCTTTAACTCCTGCATCTTTTTCAAAATAATCTGCTCTTCGTTCAAGAATAATCTCTGTTTGCGGTGTCCAGTTTTTTAAAACATAAAGTCCTGTTCCTACTGGATGCGAAGAAAAATCAGGACCTAACTTTTCAACTTCCTCCTTGGGTATCACATATGCAGCAGTCATTGAAAGTAATTTAAGAAACGGAGAAAAGGATTTTTCAAGGCTGATTTGTAATGTATAGTCATCAATTACACGTAATCCTGTGATTTCTGGCGATTTGCCTTCAATAAAAGCTCTTGCCCCTGAAATCTTTTCGAGAACCCATGTGTTTGGGGATTTGGTTGAAGGATTAAGCAGCCTTTCAAATGAATATTTAAAATCCTGTGCTTTTACTTCTCTGCCATTTGAAAACTTAATACCATGTCTGAGTTTAAATACATAGGTAAGCCCATCTGGTGTAATTTCCCATTTCTCTGCTATATCGGGGATTATCTGAAGATCATCCCCGATTTTAACAAGACCATTAAATATCTTTGCAGCAATTAAACCGCCTGTTACATCAACTATAAGTGCGGGGTCAAGTGTTGTTGGATTTGTATTGAGTCTGTAATGTAAATATCCTTCCATACGGTTTCTGGATGTGCAACCGAACAGAAGGGAAATTAAAATAATAAAAATCGTAATATTGACTCTTAAAATCTTAAAATAGCTCCTATGCCACCTGTTTCCTTGAGTTTCGGATTGTCATAAACAATATCAACAAAAGCACCCTGTTCAATAGCTCTCTGGGCAATAAGGTCAGTTACATAGTTTGCTTTTTCTACCTCTCCTTTGCAATAAGGACAGGATGTTATGTTCTGTATTGTAAGATGTCCGCAATTTTTACATAAAAGTCCTTCAATGCTAAAATCTTTTAGCAAGACAAGTTTCATAACACGTCCTTCCTGAATAGCGTTCATAACATCTTCAATTCCTATTACTGCATTCTCATTTTTCATGGCTTTTGTTAATATTTCTTCGATGGTTTCCGATTCCTTCATATTTTCATAAGCTCTGAATATCGGTTCTGTTTTTTCAAGTATTTCTTTGCCAGTAGCATTCATATCTGCATGAAAAGTGCCTATTATCTTTTCAGATATAGTATGAGGCAACATTGTTCTTACCCTTGAAACAGCATCTTCGGAACCACCTATTATTAACCTGCCAACATATTCTTTTGACATTATTGTATCAAGCTGTTTAAGGACATCCTTCAAGTGTCTTTCAACATGATAATCTATGTGTCTTTCATAACTTTTTTCCGACAAAGAAAACCAGCCGCCTTTTTTATGCCTTCCCGGAACTCCTTCTGTATATATTTCAATATATTCTTCAATTTCTCCGAGATGAATCATGAATAATCTTGCGTATTCCCTGCCAACAAGTAATATAGCGTATCTCTGATAATTGTCTAAAATATCCAGTAATGGTTTAATATATGGTGTTGTATCAATTATTATATCGTTCCTGACAGGAATTGAAAGATGGAATTCTTTCCAGAAATTTTTCTTATCACAACTGATTATTGCAAGGCCTTTTTTAAATACCTTTTTATTTGTGAGAATATATGATTCAATTTTTTCAAAGTCACGGCTTATGCTTTTCATTATCACTTTATCAAGTTTTTCTACGTTTTGCTTGAGCATGTTCTTAACATGTATTACATAATTGTCCTTAACATTTGTGACTGGATTCACATTAAGATAAAGGCTAACAAAATATGCATCATTACCTCTTATTTTTGCTATTTCCTTAAGTTCTTCTCTGCTTATCATTTTCTCCTCCTCTCAGTTTTTGTCGTTTGCAACAATTATTCTAATACTAAACCAGCGGCTCTAATAAAAGATGTGAACAGGGTTTTAGATAAAAAACTGTTAATTTGACGTTCAGGATGCCATTGAACTCCAATTAGAAAAGGATATTTTTCTCTGTAAAATGCCTCAATTATTTTATCTTTAGAAATGGCTAAGACAGATAAACCTTTTCCGAGACTTTTTAAAGCCTGGTGATGGGTGCTATTTACAGAAAACCTGCCTTTTTTAAAAAACCTGTTTTCTGTTATCACAATATTATGATAACTTTTTTGATGATTAATTTCTATATCTTTAATGAGGCTTAAGTCCTGATATAATGTTCCACCAAAAAAAACATTAAGTAACTGCATGCCATAGCATATTCCGAGTATCGGCTTTTTTTCCTTTACAGTCAATTTTATTAAAGAAAGTTCAAAATCAGCTCTCTTACGGGATACATTCTTAGTGCATAATAATTTTCTTTCATTATAGTATAAAGGAGGCACATCATCCCCGCCAGAGATGATTAACCCATCTATTATTTTTACATAGCTTTGAGGATCATCGTAAGACATAAAAAAAGGCACTCCTCCATACATACTTACAGCATCAGAATAATAGCGTTTAATTCTGTAGTATTGTTCTTTATAATCCAATGTTATCCCTATTATCGGCTTCATAATATCCCATATAGATTTTATATTTATACCAGAAATCTGTCTGTTCTAACCCGTTTATCATGTCACTAAAAAGACTATAACCCCAATAATAACATTATAAAATGTTAATGATTAAAATTATGAAACAAAATAAACTATCTAAGGCTGAAGGCAAAAAGCGTTTGTTGCGTTTATAGCGTTTATTGCGTTTATTGCGTTATAGCGTTATAGCGTTTTTTGCGTTCATCGTGTTAAGCGTTTAATTAAAACTGCAAAGCGAAATGCGCACAAAAAGAAGGCCGAAGGCTGAAGTATAAGAAAACAACAAAATTACAAAGTAATATACGACCCCTAATACCCCTTAACAAAATAGAAATTAGTTCATACTTCAGCCTTCAGCATTTTTCAATTTCGCAACATCTGCATTATTTCGACTGCTTTTTTTGGCTTAATTATTTTTATTTTCAAGCCTTTTTGGTATGGGTTTTAAAATTCTTCCCGGTCTGATACCAGTAATTTTGCCCTCATATAAAACAGGTTTTCCGTTTATAAATACATATTGAATGCCTGATGGTTTCAGAAAAGGTTTTTCAAAGGTTGCATTATCATGAATTTTTTTATAATCAAAAATAACTATATCCGCATAAAATCCTTCTTTAATAAGTCCTCTATTTTGCAGTCCGAATGTTTCCGAAGGAAGCGAGGTAATCTTAAATATGGCTTCTTTTAATTCCATTATTGATTTGTCTCTAACATACTTGCCCACGAATTTTGGAAAACTCCCGAATCCTCTCGGGTGAGGATTACCCCTGAATGTAATTCCACTAAAACTACGTGCTGAACTGTCGGTCCCGATCATTATATAAGGTAATGAAAGAAAGCGTTTAAGATTATCTTCATTCATGGCTGTAAAAATTGCTCCAACCCTTATTTTCTCTTCAACGAGTAATTCTATTAATGCATCTAAGGGATTTAATTTTCTACTGTTTGCGATATGCGAAATTGTTTTTCCTTCCATCCATTTGTTCTTTTCACTAACTACTGATGATACAGTAATATTTTCCCAGTATTCCGGTTCAGGATGTCTGTCAATAATTTGCTGCTTTAAGACCTTGACAATCTTACTGTCTTTCAATCTTTTTAATTCTTCTTTAGCCCCTCCTTCATAAGCCCATGAAGGTAAAATAGTATCAAGGTCTGTTGAAGAAGCTATATAAGGATAACGGTCGCCGGTTATCTTAATTTTATTGTTACGTGCATTTTCAATCAGAGAGATTACATCATCAATTTTGTGCCAATTTTCCTTACCATTTGTTTTTATATGGGATATATGCACGGGCACACCTGTTTTTTCACCTATTCTGATCAACTCTTCAACAGCTTCAATAAGATGGTCACCTTCGCTTCTGATATGAGAAGTATATATGCCAGTTTTGCTTGAATTAACGTCTGAATTATTTAATAAGTCTATTAGCTCTTCAGTATCCGAATAGACTCCCGGTGGATAAATCAAACCCGTAGAAAGACCTGCGGAACCTTCAGTGAAGCTTTTTCTTAGAAGCTCCTGCATTTTTTTCATTTCCAGACTATCCGGTTTTTTATTTTTATACCCGATAACAGATGCTCTTATATTTCCGTGACCTGTTAGAGATAAAAAATTCAAAGCAGGTTCTCTATTTTTGAGCAACATAAAATATTCGTTAAAATCATGCCATCTCTCTTTGATACAATATTCTTTGAGATCAGATTCTCTATGTTCAAAGGCTTCACCATACAGGGGAGCTGCTGAGAGCCCACAATTTCCATTAATTTCTGTGGTTATTCCCTGGCAGACTTTGGCTTCTGCGCGTGGATCTGCAAGGAGAGTAAATTCAGAATGCGCGTGGGTATCAATAAATCCCGGAGAAATAACCATTCCTTCTGCATCTATAAAATTATCTGCATTAAAAATATTTTTTGCGGAATTTTTCTTTATAATAAAAGAAATCTTATCTCCTGAAATAGCTATGCATCCCTCAAAAGGTTCAGATAAAGAGCCGTCAATGATCAATCCATTTGCTATAAATATATCAATATGTTTCATATTTTTTACTTATTTCCATTGTATTTTTTAAAGAATTTTTCAGGGGATTTGATGCTGTTTATAAAAAAATTCAGTAAAATTACAGCAAGATTTTGAATCTTGTTATAGATGTTTGATCCCACTTCTGTTTTTTTTGACTCTTTGTATAAAGAATATATGTTGTCTTTAATCACGGGAAGTGATTTATATGTCAAAACAGTTATCTGGAAAAAACTTTTTACAGGCACGCCAATTTTTTCAAGAGGACTTAAAAGTCTTTCGACCGCTTTAATAAGATAAGTTATTTCTGTTGAGGCAGTTAAAATTTTTACACCGGCAATCATAAATAATATTCTCAATGTTCTGATTAAAGCATTGTTTAGTCCTTCTTCAGTGATATAGAAATAGCCTGTTTTGTAAATTATTCTTCCGTTCTGAAAAAATAAATTGCTGACAAAAGCAAAAAAAAGCAGAAAACATATAAAAATCCATCCTTTTTTTAAATGTTTGAAAGGTATAAAAAGCACTACTACAGCAATCAGAAGTAATACATAAAAATATATTTTCAGATTATTTATGATAAACAATGAAACTACAAATAACAAATAAAGTATAATTCTTATTTCCGGGGGCAAATTATTTCTTTCATTGTAAACCGTGGAAAGTAAGCTCCGCAACTTTTTGAATAGCTGGCGATGATTTGAAATAAGTATCAATTCCTTCTGCCAGGGCTTTTGCGATTTCCTCACGGTATGTTTCATTTGAAAGAAGATTTTCTTCCTGAGGATTGCTTATAAAAGAGACTTCTGCAAGAATAGATGGCATATTGGCTCCAAGAAGAACATAGAACATTGCCTGTTTTACCCCATGATCTATTATGTTTTTATATTTTTCGTTAACACCGGAAATAATGGATCTTTGAATATAATTTGCGAGTTTTACAGATTCATCTCTTTTGTTTTCTCTCATTAAATCAGTCTTTATTGTTTCGAGAATATCGAATTGCTTTTTCATCGCCCTCATTTTTCTCAATGATATTTTGTTTTCTCTTGCTGCGACCTTCATGGCTTCCTCATCATCTGTCCAGTTTAAGAGATAAGTCTCAACGCCTCTTGCTTCTCTGTTAGGACTTGCGTTAGCGTGTATTGATATAAATAAATCTGCATTCTTCTTATTGGCTATCGCTGTTCTTTCTTCGAGAGGTAGATATATATCTGATTCCCTTGTCAGAAAAACTTCATTCATGGGATTCTTTTGAAGAATTTTCCGGAGTTTTAGAGCTATATCAAGAACAACATTTTTCTCATATAATTTTTTAGGCCCGACAGCACCTGGGTCATGACCACCGTGTCCCGGGTCTATAACTATTCTTCTTTTAGCGAGAAATACTGAAGAGTTACTTTTTTTGTTTTTGCCTTTTAAATCTATAATCAATCTCGCCGGATTTTCGATTATAAAATAATTCCAGTCAGAAATTTCTTCGATATCAAGCACAACTCTAACAGTTTCACTATTGTACTGACTTGCACGCACAGATTTTAAAATTCCATCACCAACAGGAAGAACAGTTTTTATTTCCTTTGTTATGTATGAATTTTTCAGATCGAAAAATATACGTTCAGGGTTGCTGATTTTGCACTTATTGAATTCTACCTGTCCTGAAAGTTCAATCACCACCCTTGTGTAATCTTGAGATGAAAAATGTTTGATATTTTGAACTTTAACATCTGAATTTGCTCTTCCGGGAATACAGAGAATTATAGAAATAAATAAAGATGACAGGACTATAAATGTTCTTTTAAGAGAGAGGTTATAAAACATTTCTGATTCTTAACCCTCCTGTATGAATAGATTATACAGCCTGTACTGAACTTACCTCTGGAATTTCCCTTTTTAAATAAGCTTCAACCCAGTTTTTCAGAGTCAATGTTGACATAGGACATCCACCACAAGCACCTTTAAGCCTTACATAAACAATTTTATCCTTAATCTCTACAAGCTCTATATCTCCTCCATCACGCCTGAGCCCTTGCCTTACTACTTCAAGTGCTTTTTCAACTTCTTCCCTATTCATATATCCTCCAATTTTTATATTAATAATAATAAAATAGAACAATTTATTCAAGTTATTATTTAAATTTCATTCACTTATTCAAGAAAGTTTATTTCCCTATAACCAATCAGACATTTGTCAAAGGAGTAATGATGTTGTTATTACTCATTATTTCCAGAAGATAAGTATTTACGATCATTCTTTTGGACGGAAGACAATGATGCCTGGCTTTTTTTTAATATAACTTGTGAATTCGCTATCTATAACTTTCCGAAATTTTTTTTGTGATGAAGCGTGTCGTAAAAAAATATTTTTGCTTTTCTTTATTATAATTCCGGTATGAGATACATCGAGTCCCTGCATTTCAGAATAGATCCCGATATAATCACCTGTCTTTAAGTTATTAATAATTCTTTTATTTATAGTATTTGAAGGGATATAAAATATCTTTCGTTTTTTTACCGGGATATCTTCTAATATTTTTGAACCATCTTCTTTGAGGTTCAATATTTTTTCAATACATATTGCTTTGTTATCCGAAACAGATAAAGTAACATCATCAATAAACTTTTTATTTGAATATTTCCAGTCAGTGAAAAAATGATTGCGGTTCTTAAAACTTACTTTGCCTGATTTATATCTGATTTTTTTTACATTTATAAGGAATTCATTGAATGAAGAAGAGATTCTCATTGCTTCTACATAATCAATAAAGGTGAAACAGTCAATGCCTTCAAGGTTTATTACAAATATCTCTTTAGAGTTTTTATCGCCAATAAGGGTTGAACTTTTATAGGGTGTGCCGAGAAAATTGCGCGAAATAAAGCATATTTTTTGTTGAATATCTTTTTTCTCTGAAGCCTTTTTAATGATTAAGCTTAGTTTTTTTTCAGTAAATTTGCCTGAATTTAAAATCATTTAAAAATATTTCAGACTGAGTTTAATAGTCTGACAGCATTTTCACGGAGTATGAGTTTTTCTTTCTCCTCACCGAGATTAAGTGCTTTAAACAAAGAAAGAGTGTTTCTTTGATCTGTCCATGGAGAATCTGTGCCAAAAAGTATATATTCTGGAGGATGATTAAAGAATATTTTTTTTACAGTATCATTTAAGAATTCGAGAGAAAAGGAGATTTCCATATAGATTGGTTTGCCGAGAATATGTTTGCTTACTTCTTCCCAATCTTCCCATGCTCCGAGATGGGTTGTTATAAGTTTTAATCCGGGAATTTTTTTCAGAATATTTATGATTTTTTCAGGATCAGCTATCCTGATTCTTGGAAAAGCAAAATCAAACCCCGTATGCATTACAAGTATTAAATTTTCATCGCAAATTTTTTTATATACAGGGAAGAGTTTTTCTTCATCTATAATAAAATTCTGGTAGTAAGGATGAAATTTTATTCCTTTAAATCCTTCCTTTTTTATAATATGAATTTTTTCGATAGCTTCAGGATCATAAGGGTGAATGGAAGGAAATGGTATTATCCTGTCTGTTTTTATCTCTTTGCTCCATTTTAAGATTGAGTCAAATTGGGAAGGTTTGGTCGCGATATTGCAAATTATGCTTTTTTCAATATCGCAACTATTCATTGATGACAGCAAGGAAGAAATCTTTCCGTCAAGACATGCTTTAATGCCTCCCTCATCCTCAAGCAACTTCATTACTCTTTCTGAAAGTTCGTCAGGAAAAGCATGAGTATGAAAATCTATAATTCCTTCCATAGCATGAATATTTTACAATTGTTAATGACTGAAATGAAAGTATCAGGATTTGATTCAGGATTATTTTTCTTCCCAAATTCAAGATTATTAGTGGTATAATTACGAATTAATTATAAAAATATTGAAAAAGCTTAAAAGTTTATGGGCTGACAGGCTTTCAAGCCCTGAAGAAAAAACTGAAAATAATGTAAAGCAAAAACAATAGCTTTAATTCAACCTTTAATGAGGTAATAGACCGTGAGAGAAAATCAAGATAACAATGAAGTTTTACTTTTAGGAGATTATGCAATTGGAAGGGGAGCAATTGAAGCAGGAATATCTATAGCTACAAGCTATCCCGGAACTCCTGCTACTGAAATACTTACCTATATAGCAAAACATTTTGAAGGCGATGCAGAATGGTCAGTAAACGAAAAAGTTGCTTTAGAGACCGCAATTGGTGCTTCATATGCAGGGAAAAGAGCAATATGTTCAATGAAACATGTTGGTCTGAATGTAGCATCTGATGCATTGATGACTATTGCATATCTCGGGATTAAAGGAGGACTTGTTCTTGCAGTTGCAGATGACCCAGGTGCTTATTCTTCGCAGAATGAGCAGGATTCACGTTTCTATGCAAAATTTGCAAAAATTCCGTGTTTTGAACCATGCGATTCACAGGAAGCAAAAGATATGACAATTGCTGCGTTTGATCTGTCAGAGGAAACAGGGCTGCCTGTAATGTTGAGGACAGTTACGAGAGTTTCTCATGCTGAATCACCTGTAAAATTGGGGAGAATCAGGGAACAGAATCCTCTTAAGCTCGAAAAAGATCCAGCTAATATGATAGCAGTCCCGAGCAATGTCTTAAGATGCCACGAAAAATTAATTAAAAAGCAGGAATTACTGATCAAATGGGGACAAAATTCAGGGCTGAATAAAATTAACAGTAGCGGAAGAAAAAAAGGAATTATAGCCTGTGGAATAGGTTATGCTTATGCAAAGGAATACGGTGATAATTTTGATATTCTTAAGATTTCTTACTATCCTGTTGACGAAGCATTGATTAAGAAATTTGTAAAGAAAATGGATGAGGTATGGGTTCTTGAAGAAGGAGAGCCGATTATTGAAGAGATTGCGAGAAAATATTCAAATAAAGTTAAAGGTAAAATATCAGGCGAAATAAGTATGATAGGCGAACTTGGCCCCGATGTTTTGTCTAAATATGTCTGCGGATGGAAAATACCTGAAAACACAACCCTTGATACAGGAACATTGCTGAAACGTCCACCCGCACTCTGTCCGGGTTGCCCTCATAGTAAGCTTTATGAAGCTCTGAAATCAGCAAATCCAACATTCACAGCCGGCGATATTGGTTGTTATACGCTCGGAGCAAGCCCTCCTTATCAGATAGTTGACACATGTCTATGTATGGGCGCAGGAATTAGCAAGGCTGCTGGAATTGCCAAACAGGGCGTAAAAAGAGTGGCTGCGGTTATCGGAGATTCTACATTTATTCATTCAGGAATACCGGCTCTTATTAATGCTGTTTACAATAAAGCCAATATCCTTGTGTTGATTCTTGATAATTCTTCCACTGCAATGACAGGACACCAGCCCACTCCTTTGACCGGTATAACAGCAAAAGGTCGGGAGGGCGGAAAAGTATCGCTTGAAGAAATCTGTAAAGCATGCGGGGCAACTTCAATAGAAGTTATAGACCCTTATGAAGTAAATAAAACAGAAACTCTGCTCAGAGAAAAACTCGATTCTCCCGGAGTTAATATAGTGATATCCCGCAGGCCATGTGTGTTTGTAACAAGACGTCTTGCAAAATTAAAACAGAAATCTATAAGCTGTAAACCTGCTGAGCAGAAAGCACCGTAACACCAGCTTGTTTAAGAGCTTTTTTGCCCTTGCTTATGCTGTCTGTACGAAGGACAACTATTGCTTTTTGACCGCTTTTTTCAACAAAGGCGTACATATACTCAACATTTATATCAGCATCAGTCAAAATTTTTAGAATTTCTGCCAGCCCGCCTGGTTTATCTGAAACACCAACAGCAATAACATCATTTTCTCTTACAGTAAAATTATTTTTTTCGAGAGCTTTTTTTGCTTTTTCAGGTTCAGGCACTATCAGGCGTAAAATTCCAAAATCAGATGTATCTGCGATTGATAAGGCTCTTATATTTATTTTTGCTTTTGCAAGAACATTCAATGCTTCCCATAACCTGCCTTTTTTATTTTCCAGAAATAATGATATTTGTTTAACTTCCATTTTACGCTCCTTTATAATTGACGTTTATCGATTACTCTCTTGGCTTTTCCTTCGCTTCTCGGGAGAGTTTTTGGTTCAACCAGGGTAACTTTTACTCTTAGACCGATTGAATTTTCGATATGTTTCTCAATCTTTTTTCTTATCTCTTCGAGTCCTTTTATTTCATCGGAGAACAGCTTCTTGGATGTCTCGACCTGAACTTCAATTTCATCAAGATGTTGAGGCCTTGTTACTATTATTTGATAATGAGGCTCTACACCTTTAACCTCAAGCAGAGCTTTTTCAATCTGATATGGAAAGATTAAAACTCCTCTTATTTTGAGCATATCATCAGTACGGCCTGTAATCCTGTCCATTCTCACAAGAGTCCTGCCACATTTACAAGGTTCCCTTCTTAATGCGGTAATGTCTCTTGTCCTGAATCTTATCATCGGCATTCCGTCACGTGTTAATGTTGTTAGTACAAGTTCACCTTTTTCGCCATCTGGTAATGGTTCAAGTGTATCGGGTGAAACAACTTCAGGATAAAAATGATCCTCGAAAATATGAAGCCCGTTCTTTTGTTCACATTCCTGAGCTACTCCGGGTCCTATTATTTCAGTAAGTCCGTATATATTCAATGCGAGAAGATGAAATCTTTTTTCAATTTCATCTCTCATCCTGTCTGTCCACATCTCAGCGCCAAAACACCCTGCTTTTAGTTTAAGTTTCTTTATATTTATCCCGGCCTCTGCAACAGCTTCTGTGAGGTACAAAGCATAAGAAGGTGTGCATGTAAGGATTGTAGAGCCAAAATCCTGCATTATATCAAGATGCCTTTTTGTCTGGCCTGCGGATACAGGCACAACAGTTGCACCTATTCTTTGAGCTCCATAGTGAATTCCGAGTCCGCCTGTAAATAAACCATATCCATAACCATTCTGTATTATATCGTCTTTTGTTGCTCCGCACATTGTTAATGCCCGGGCAACAACTTCTCCCCAAATTTCAATATCTTTTCTCGTATATCCTGATACAGTTGGCTTTCCTGTAGTTCCAGAAGATGTATGGACTTCAACAATTTCTTTTCTCGGAACAGCAAACAATCCGAAAGGATAACCTTCTCTCAGGTCGGTTTTGGTGGTAAAAGGAAGTTTTCTTATATCAGAGAGGTTTTTTATGTCCGAAGGTTTAATTTTCAATTCATCAAATCTTTTCTTGTAGTAAGGAACGTTTTTATATGCCCTTCTAACAATTGCTTTCAGCCTTTCAAGCTGTAAAGCTTGCCGTTCTTTAATCCGCATACATTCTGCTTGCTTATCCCAGATCATTTTTTATTCCCTCCCGATTTTCTAAGTAAAGAATTTTTTGATAATTTTAAAAAACTCAATTTGGAATTTTTCAAAAGCTTTTTTGCCTTTTCAATATCTTTTATATCAACTACAAGATAAGCTTTTTTCCTTGATTCAAGAATTAGTACATATGCGTTTTCAACATTGATTTTTTTCTTTGATAAAACAGATGCAACCTCATATAGCCCGCCGGGTCTGTCTATCATTTCAATTGCAAGGACTTCATTCAAGGAAACAGTAAAACCTTTTTGTTTAAGTTTCTGATATGCAAGGTCGCAGTCATCCACAATGAACTTTAATACTCCAAAACCATTTGAACTCGCGATGCTTATTGCAAGAATATTGACTCCAGCATCAGCAAGAACTTTTGTGATTTTTGTAAGCTTTCCCGGTTTGTTCTCGGAGAAAATAGACACTTGTTTTAATTGTTCCATTTTGTGCTCCTCTTATAATGTTCTTTTATCTATTACTCTTACAGCTTTCCCTTCAGTTACGGGTAAAGTGCCTGGTTCGAGCAATTCAACATCTGGTCTTACCAGTACTTCAGCTCTTAGTTTTTCAACTATTTCATTTTTGAGATTAACCAGATGCTCGACTCTGCCATCAAAAAGTTCTCTTGATATTTCTACCCTGACAATCATCCGGTCATATGATTCAAGAACAATTTGATAGTTCTGTGCAACTGCCTTGATACCCATAAGCACCCTCTCAATCTGTTGAGGGAATATGTTGACACCTTTGACAATAAACATATCATCGCTTCTTCCAATGATACGTGAAATTCTGCGATGGGTTCTGCCGCATCTACATTTTTCAGGTATTATCATCGTAATATCCCTTGTTCTGTATCTTATAATCGGCATTGCTTCACGGCATAGAGTTGTTAGAACGAGTTCGCCTTTTTCACCATCAGGAAGAGTCTTGCCAGTTTCGGGATTGATTATTTCCATAATGAAATTGTCTTCCCATAAATGCATTCCATTTTTTTCAGTACATTCAAACGCAACTCCGGGACCGTTCATCTCAGATAAACCATAAGAATTATAAACATCAATATTGAAAAAAGACTCGATTTTTTTTCTTGTCTCTTCAGAATATGGTTCTGAACCAAGATATGCTCTTCTTAAAGAAAAGTCAGAAGGGTTAAGCCCTTCATTACTCATTACGCTTGAAAGATAAAGAGCATAGCTTGGAGTAATATGCAATGTGGTTGTCTTAAAATCCTGCATCAATGAAATCTGTTTTTTTGTGTTTCCCGGACCTGCAGGAATTACGAGAACACCGACTTTTTCAGCTCCATAATGCATTACCAGAGCGCCGGTAAATAAACCATATGTCATCATATTCTGAAGCACATCATCCTTTTTTACACCTGTCATTATAAGGCAACGAGCAATAAGTTCTGCTGCCTGGTTAACATCTTTCTTTGAGAAAAATATTGCCTTTGGTTTCCCTGTTGTTCCGCTCGATGTGTGAAGTCTGACAACTTTTTCTTTAGGCACAGCAAGCATACCAAAAGGATAATTTGCTCGAAGATCTTCGGTTTTCGTAAAAGGTAATTTTTCAATATCTCTCAATGAAGTAATATCTTTTGGCTTAATATCTGATTTTGCAAAAATATCTTTGTAGAAAGGTATATTTTTTGAAGCTCTTGATATAGTATTTTGCAGCCTTTTTAGTTGTAGTTTTTCAAGCTCTTTGCGATCAATAGTCTCTATATCTTTTTGCCAGAACATGTTAGATTTTCCCCTCCAATAATTCTCTTCCTTTTTTGAATGCTTCAATGTTAATTTCAATTGTTTTTGGCGGAACTGATTCTCTTATTGTTTTTTCCCACGCTGAAATGGTAAAAGGCATATATCTTGAGAGAATCCCCAGAATAATAATGTTTTCTAACTTAGAATTTCCCATTTCATTTGCAATTTCCATAGCATTAACACTATCAACATGAAAGCCCATTGATATAAGTTTTGATTTAACATCTTCGGGATAGGGATTTGAAGCAGGATTAACAGTGAAAGGTATAACTTTTCTATGATTCAATATCACATTGCCATAAGGTTTAAGATAATATGCATATCTTAAGCCTTCGAGTTCTTCGAGAGCAACAAGAAAATCTGCTTTACCTTTTGGAATTAAAGGAGAGTAAACTTCATCTCCAAACCTTACATGACTTATTACACTTCCACCCCTTTGAGCCATGCCATGAAGTTCGCTTTCTTTTACAGAATAACCAGAGATGAATGCGCATCTGGTTAATATTTTGCTTGCAAGAATAATTCCCTGCCCCCCCACTCCTGAAAACAATACATTTGTAATATCCATATTCCTCTCTTTGTTTTGTGCAGGTTGTAAGCAACCATAGATTTCATTTTATATTTAAAAATTCTATTAATTTATCATATATTTTAAGTTTACTTCAATCTGAAATAGCAAATCGCAAAAAAGTAAAAGAATTAAGAACAGACAGTAGTTGTAATATTAGTTATAGATATGATAATCTTTATAACCATATTTTCAGGAAGTGTAAATAATGGATGTAGAGCAATTATCGATTTTTATTGAAAACAAATCTGGAAGACTCGCAGAAGTAACAGGTATCCTTTCCAATGCAGGTATAAATATAAGAGCGTTATATCTTGCCGATACCGCTGATTTCGGGATTTTAAGATTAATTGTTAATGATACAGAGAAAGCAAAAAATGTTTTAAGATTTAATGGCTTTACTGTTGAAAAAACAAAAGTGGTTGCGATAGAAGTTCCTGACAGACCGGGTGGATTATCCGGTATACTCAATATTATCAAAGATGAAGGGATAAATGTTGAATATATGTATGCTTTTGTAGAGAAAAGCGGGGAAAACGCTATTGTGATTTTTCGCTTCGATGATACTGAAAAAGCGGTCAATGTCCTAAAAAAATCAGGCGTTAAAATAATTCAAGGTGAAGAGATTTCTTCCCTGTAAAAATAAAATAAAGAACAATCTATTTTAAAATCATATAAACAGGGAATGATTATTTTAAAATCCCTGAAATTTTCTTTTAAGGAGGTTTTTTATGAAAAAGGCAGGAGCTGTTTTTGTATTGATTGTATTAGGGTTAGCATCTGTTTTTCTGTTTTTGCAGAATGCTGAGGCAAAAGAACCTTACAAAATAGGAGCGGTCTTTGCTGTTACAGGACCTGCATCTTTTCTTGGTGAACCTGAAAAAAATACCGCTTTGATGTTGCAAGAACAGATCAATAAAGCAGGCGGTATTAACGGTCATCCACTGGAAATAATAATTGAGGATACAAAAAGTGACGAAACCCAGGCAGTTTTATCAGCAAAAAAGCTCCTTGAGAATGACAAAGTTCTTGCTATTATCGGTCCTTCCACAACTGGCGAATCAATGGCATTGGTTCCAATCATGAATAATGCTAAGACACCTTTAATATCATGTGCAGCAGGCGCTCCAATTACAATGCCTGTTAAAGAAAGATACTGGATTTTTAAAACTCCCCAGTATGATACAAGCGCAGTTGAAGCAATTTATGGTTATATGAAAAAGCAGGGCATTTCTAAGGTTGGAATTATCACAATTTCTACAGGTTTTGGAGACGCTGGAAGAAAAGCTTTGCATGATATGGCTCCAAAATATGGAATTACAATTACTGCAGATGAAAAATATGGACCAAAAGATTCTGATATGACAACACAGCTTACAAAAATTAAAGCTTCAGGTGCCCAGGCAGTAATTAACTGGTCAGTTGGTCCGGGTCAGGTTATAGTTACAAAAAACTGGAGTGCACTCAAAATGGGTATTCCTTTATATCAAAGTCATGGATGGGGCAGTAAGAAAAATATAGAACTTGCTGGTAAAGCAGCAGAAGGCGTTATTGCTCCCCTTGGCAGACTTGTTGTTTGGGATAAGCTTCCTGATAAACATCCTCAGAAGGCTTTATTGAAAAAATACACTCAAGACTATGAAGCAAAATACAAAGGCGAACCCGGAACATTCGGCGGTCATGCCTATGATTCTATAATGATGATAGTCGAAGCTTTGAAGAAAGTAGGACCTGACAAGAAAAAAATCAGAGATTATATTGAGACAAAAATAAAGAAATGGCCGGGAACCGGCGGCATATTCAATATGTCTCCTGAAGACCATTGCGGGCTGGATAAAACTGCCTTTGAAATGGTTGTTGTGAAAAATGGCGATTGGGAAATTTTGAAATAGAGTGAATGAATGATTGAGGGGAGAAAATCCCCTCAATCATTTTTTATGGTATAGCACGATTTGTTAACTGTATTTCTGCAATTTCTCTTTTCCGGTCTTACTATCGGGGCTGTTTATGCGCTGGTTGGTATTGGTTTTAATATAATATATAACTCAACCTCAATCATAAATCTTGCCCAGGGTGAATTTGTTGTAATAGGCGGACTTTTAATGTGGTTTTTTTCTGAATCACTTAAGCTTCCTTTTTTTGTCGCAGTCTTATGCACACTGATTTCTTCAGGATTAGTTGGATTATTAATCGAAAGACTCACCATCAAACCTTTAAAGAATCCGGATCTGCTTCTAATGATAATGATTACAATATCGGTATCAATTGTCCTTCGGGGGGTTTTGATGTTTCTTTTCGGAAAAGAGCCTTATGTATATCCGCCTTTCACTGAAGGAGAGCCCATAAATATTTATGGAGCAATTATCCAGCAACAAACATTATGGGTAATCAGCATCACGCTTTTTTGTATAATTTTGCTTTTCTTGTTTTTTAAAAGAACTATTACAGGTAAGGCAATGCTTGCATGTGCTGTTAATCCTACCGCAGCAAAACTTGCTGGTGTAAATGTATCAAAAATGGTTATGCTCTCTTTTATATTAAGCGCCATTGTTGGTGCCATAGGCGGAATGACAATTACTCCTATTTCACTGATGGAGTATGACAAAGGTCCTATGCTTTCTGTTAAAGGCTTCTGTGCCGCAATAATGGGAGGACTTGGAAGTAACAGAGGTGCGGTAATCGGAGGATTCATAATTGGTATTCTTGAATCAATGACAGCAGGTTATGTTCATTCAGGTCTTAAAGATGCAGTTGCACTTGTTATTTTACTTTTAATACTTTTTTTCAAACCTTCTGGAATCTTTATAACTAAATCAATGTCGCAATTAAGAAAGTTTTAGACATGAAAAAAGAAGATTTCATGGTCTTTATAGTATTTTTCATATTCGTTGGATTGCTGCCTTTGTTTATAGAGAGCAACTATGCACTTACAATTGGAATTTTTTCGGGTATAAACGCACTTGTTGCGATAGGGTTGTGTATTTTGATGGGATACGCTGGACAGGTTTCTTTGGGACAGGCTGGATTTTATGGAATAGGTGCATATGTATCATCTATACTCAGTGTTTATTACGGGTTTCCTGTTATCCTTGGCATTTTATCTGCAATGATAGTTTCAGCGATTGCAGCGGTAGTATTGGCGGTCCCTGCACTGAGGTTGAAAGGTCATTATCTTGCAGTTGCAACTCTCGGTTTCGGAGAGATTATATATGTAATTCTTAATGAATGGGGACCGGGCGGCCCATCTGGATTTGGAGATATACCTCATTTTAATATTGCAGGTTATTCAATTCAAACTACAAAAGAAAGTTTTTATTTTATATGGATAATAGTTGCAATTGTGATGCTTTATTCTATCAACCTTACTAAATCAAATACAGGAAGAATTCTAAGGGCAATGCATGACAGTGACACAGCCTGTGAAGCTATTGGAATAAATATTCCTTTACTCAAAATTAAGGTGTTTATTCTTAGTGCGCTATATGCATCACTTGCAGGAAGCCTTTATTCTCATTATGTCACATTCATCAGTCCAAGCAGTTTTTCTCTGTTTTACTCAATATTAATTCTTATGATGGTAATTGTGGGTGGAAGCAAAAATTTGTGGGGTGCTGTTGCGGGTGCAATTGTTATAACAGTACTGCCCGAATTATTAAGAAAATTTCAGGAGCTTGATATTCTGGTTTATGGTTTTATATTAACACTGACCCTGATGTTTTTCAGAAAAGGTCTTGTGCCTATTATATCGGAAAAAATCAAGAATGTACGGGGTTATAAATTTGCTAAGCATTAAGGGAGTTTTTAAAAATTTTGGCGGTCTTGCTGCTTTACAGAATGTTAATCTGAATGTTAGGCAAGGTGAAATAAAAGCTCTCATAGGACCAAATGGAGCCGGGAAAACAACTTTGCTTAATATCATAAGTGGCATCCACAGGCTTGATAAAGGAGAAATACTTTTCAAAGATGAAAAAATAAATAATCTGCCTCCTTCAAAGATTGCGAATAAAGGTATTTCAAGAACTTTTCAGCATGTTGAACTTTTTGGAAATATGACTGTTCTGGAAAATATAATGGTTGGATTTTATGCCAGAAACAAAACAAGTTTTTTTATGGATGGATTTAAATTTTCTTTTATAACTGACAGTGAAAAAAAAATTTATAAAAAAAGCAGGGAATTTCTTGAATATGTAAAACTCGGACACAAAATAAATGAAATTGCTTTAAATCTTCCAATTGGTGAGCAGAGAATTCTTGAAATTGCAAGAGCGCTTGCTACAGAACCAGGACTTATATTGCTTGACGAACCAGCAGCAGGGTTAAACATAAGAGAAACACGCGAGCTTGGCGAAATAATAAAAAGAATCAGGGAAGAATTGGGTATAACAATACTTCTTGTTGAACATGATATGGAACTTGTCATGAATATAAGTGACTCAGTTGCTGTCCTGAATTTTGGTGAAATTATAGCTGATGGAACACCAATGGAAGTGCAAAAAAACCGTGATGTTATAGTTGCATATCTTGGAGAAGAAGAAGAGGTTCAGCCGGGATATAATGTTAATACTTAAGAATGTAGATATATTTTACGGTAAATTACATGTTATTAAAAGGGTCTCTTTGCATGTTAACAAAGGAGAAATAGTTGCTTTAATCGGTGGAAACGGAGCGGGTAAAACAACATTATTAAGGACAATCTCAGGAATCAATCGTCTTTCTAATGGAAGCATAACATTTGATGGAAAAGATATTTCAAAAATGAATCCAGAAACAATTGTCGGAGCAGGCATATCGCATGTTCCGGAGGGGAGGCTAATATTCGGTCCTCTAAGCGTTGAAGACAATTTAATAATCGGCTCATACAACCGTTATACTTTTAAAAATCGCTCGGAAATAAAAAATGATGCGGAAGATATTTATAATATATTTCCTGTTTTGAAAAAAAGAAGAAAGCAGCTTGCAGGAACACTTTCAGGAGGAGAGCAACAGATGCTTGCAATCGGCAGAGCTTTAATGGCTAAACCAAAATTGCTATTGCTCGATGAACCGAGTATGGGACTTGCTCCGATAATAATTAAGGAGATTTTTAGATATATAGTTGAGCTAAGAGATAAATTTGGGTTAACAGTTCTCCTTATTGAACAAAATGCAAGAAGTGCTTTGAAAATAGCGAATACAGGTTATGTAATTGAAACAGGCAGAATAATACTTCAGGGCAATGCAGAGGATTTGCTTTTAAACAGAGATGTGCAGAGAGCATATTTAGGCAGGGATGTTGATTATAAGGTTTGATTTTATTTGATTTTAAATTAAGTGGAGGAAGCTTATGTACTGGGAACCTGAGAAAGAATGTATCAGCAGAGAAGCTCTTCAGCAATTGCAGCTCGAAAGGCTTCAGGCAACATTAGTTAGAGTTTACATGAATGTGCCTTTCTACAGGAAAAAATTTGACGAACTCGGTATAGATCCTGACACATTTCGCTCACTTGAAGACTTAAGAAAACTTCCTCTTACTACAAAAGATGATCTGAGATTGAGTTATCCATACGGCATGTTTGCAGTTCCAATGAGAGAAGTGGTGAGAATACAGACTTCTTCTGGTACAACAGGGATGCCGACAGTAGTTGGTTATACAAGGAATGATATTAAAACCTGGTCAAATCTTGCTGCAAGAATTCTTGTTGCAGGAGGTGTTACACAAAATGACATTGTACAGATTGCTTTTGATTACGGACTTTTCAGCGGAGCTCTCGGCTTTCATTATGGAGCAGAAAGAATCGGTGCATCCGTAATTCCAATATCCACGGTGAACACTCGAAGACAGGTAAAAATAATGCAGGATTTTAAAACTACTGCATTGATGTGTACTCCTGGTTACGCATTATCAATTGCTGAAACAATAAAGGAAATGGATATAAATGTAAATTCCTTATCCTTAAAATATGGTCTTTTTGGCGCAGAGCCATGGTCTGAGGCGATCAGGAATGAACTCCAGGAAAAGTTAAAAATAATTGCCACTGATAATTATGGATTAAGCGAAGTCATGGGGCCCGGAGTTGCTGGCGAGTGTCTTGAAAGGAATGGATTACATATTAATGAAGACCATTTTTTAGTTGAAATTGTTGACCCTGAAACTCTTACCCCATTGCCTGAAGGAGAAACAGGAGAACTTATTATTACCACACTGACTAAGGAAGCTTTCCCTGTTATACGTTTCAGGACAAGAGATTTGACAAGCATTATATCCGAACCGTGTAAATGTGGAAGAACATTCTATAGAATGAGCAAGGTTATGGGGCGCACAGATGATATGATCAAGATAAGGGGAATAACTGTTTTCCCCTCTCAGATTGAATCAGTATTATTTGAAATTGAAGGAACCGAGCCTCATTACCAGATAATTGTGGAAAGAAAGGGGGTGATGGATGAATTAACTGTTCTTGTCGGGGTTTCTGAATCAATCTTTTTTGATCAGGTCAGAAAACAGAAAGATTTCATTGAACGCATAAGGACGAAACTCATTGCTGAACTCGGCTTTTCTGTTGAAGTTAAACCTGTTGAAAAAAAGACTCTTGAAATTGAACATGGTAAATTTAGAAGAGTTATTGACAGAAGAAAGATGTGAATTTAATTCATATCAGAATTATCTTTGGTTTCGGGAGGAATTTAGATGAAAAAATGTATCGTTATTACCTTATTACTAATTGTAAGTCTATTTTTTGTATCCGATAGTTTTGCTGAAGTGACCTTTGATTATGGCGCATCACTGAGAGTCAGGCAGGAGATATGGGATAATTTGCTTGATTTAAAAACACTAAATCCAGTAACTCCAGATATTAACTTCTTACGTTTTAAGCTGTCTCTCTGGGGCAGTGCAAACTACAATAAGGACACAAGCCTGTTTCTAAAGCTTACCGCTGAACCCTACATATGGATTGGTCCGCTTAAGCCAAAAAGCAGTGGTACTGAGACCACAAGCCTTGATGAGAATGAAGGGGTTATCGATAATCTGTATATCAAAGCTAATAAAGTTTTTGGATTACCAGTAGACCTGAAGATTGGAAGACAGGATTTTTGGGGTTCGAGTGAGGACATGTATGGTGAGGGTTTTTTGTTTTCTGACGGAACTCCGCAGGATGGCTCGAGAACATTTTACTTTAATGCAGCAAGAATAAGATGGCATATCAATGAAAAGAACAAGGTTGATTTTGTTTATATTTCAAACCAGTTTCAGGACAAATACCTTCCAACATGGCGCACTCAAATCGAAAACGGTTTAACATATTATGATGGCAAGAAGTATCTGGATACTTCTGACTCGCAGGCTTTTGTAATATATGGAAGAACCAAGCCTATTGATAATTTAGACCTTGAGCCATATTATATCTGGAAGAAAGAAGAAGAAGGCGCGATTCCTCTCTACTCTGCACCAGCAGTAATTCCTGAACTTGTTTTAAACACTGTGGGAGCGCGTGCAGTATATACATCAGCGCCGTGGACATTCGGCGGCGAATTTGCCTATCAGTTCGGAGAATATGATGGACACAAAGGAACGAGTCAGTACGCTGGACAAGATAGAAAAGGATATGGTGGATATATATTCGGAAAATATAAATTTGCAGATGTAAAATTTAAACCCGAGCTCGAACTTCGCTATGTTTACTTATCCGGTGATGATCCTGATACATCGAAGAACGAGGATTTTGATCCGCTTTATTCGAGGCAACCTTACTGGAATGAGCTCCTTGGCTATGTTATGATTAATGAGTTTATCCGCGAGGCTGCCAAGATTGCTTTTTACTGGTCGAATTCCCAGCTATTTATGGCAAAAGTTAAGATGGCATTGACTCCGGATACAAGCCTGTCTCTTTCATATCAGTATTGGATGGCTAATGAGGTGGCACAGCCAATACCATCAAGGGCTGCAATGTTCGGCAAGGGAGATGAAAGAGGACATCTGCCGACGATATTCCTTACACACAAATTTAACAAGAATATTGATGCCTTCTTGCAGTATAAATACTTTGTGCCCGGAGATTTCTATGCTGACAAAGCTAAAAACGGTCAATTCTTAAGATGGCAAATACAGTTTAAAATATAGTTAATTGTTCAAATAAAAAAGGCAGGCGTGATTATATATCATTCCTGCCTTTTAAACTTTCAGATTTAATCAAAATCTCCCAGTTTTTCTATTTGAATTATGTTTTTTCATAAACTATCTTTCCATCCACAATAGTCATAAGAGCCTCAACATTTTTTAAATCTTCGGCGCTTACAGAATAAAGATCGTGGGACCATACAACCATGTCAGCAAGTTTGTTTACTTCAATAGATCCTTTAATTTTTTCTTCAAATGCTGCATATGCTGAGCCCATTGTATGTGCATATAAAGCCTGATGTATATTAAGACACTGACTTGGCTGAGGAGTGTACGCTGTATTGAGGCTTTGTCTTGTTATTGCGCCATATAAAGCCCATTTTGGATAATGGGTGATGGAAGCAGGGACATCACAACCAAACGCTAAGGGTATTTTATTTTTCAGTATTGAAGAAAGAAGCATCATATTTTCCATAGTGGCATCATCGGTTGCTTCATAGTAGGAATCTGAGTGCCATGATATCCATTGGGGTGAAGTTGATACAACTATTCCAAGTTTTTTCATTTTGGTTAAAGAATTAGGATTTACAAATATGCAATGCTCAATTCTGTGTCTATGGTTTTTTCTTTTTTTGACTTTCATCGCATATTCAATTGCAACAAGCGCTTCATCTATTCCCTTGTCGCCTACAATATGAAAAGCGATTTGAAGGCCTGTATTATGAAGCAAACTGACTATTCTTTTCAGAGTTTGAGGATCAAAGTAATAATAAGAATTTCTTGACGCAGAAAGCTGATTATTGTACATCAATACCGTACCTGCTGAAGGCCCGCCGTCAATGGCTAATTTCCATCCAGCAAAAGTAAGATAGTCAGTTTTATATCCATGTAATGTATTGGCATAATCTTGCGCAGCCTCTTCAGATTCAACGTATAACAGTGTGTAAATTCTCATTTTTAGCTTATTACTATCTGCAAGGTTTTTATAAACATTAAGGTCTCTAACATTGCCAACAATGACGTCCTGTCCACTTGTGATTCCAGCAGCTAATAGAGTATCCTGTGCGCGAAGAACATCATCTTCTAAATCTTTATCAGTAAGACCTGAATAACCGTCAGCAATAGTCATTACAAGGTTTTCAGCAGGATAGTGTAAAAGCAGGCCATTTGGTTCACCATATTCATTTCGCATAATCTTTCCATTTAGTGGGTCTTTAGTATTTTTATCAATATTTGCTTTTTCAAGTGCCAGACTATTGGCTACCGAGTATTGTCCGCTGGAGTCCCTTAGATATACAGGATGGTTAGGGGAAACTGTATCAAGAATCCACCTGTCAATTTGTGTGTCATGATCAAAACGAAACCCTTGATTACCAGAAATCCATTGCCCATTCGGTGTTGTTTTAGCTTTTTCTTCAATAGCTTTTAGCAGGTCATCCAGAGATTTAACTGCAGGGTATCTGACATTTAAAAAACCCTCCCAACCAGCGCGGCCATAATACATTACATGTACGTGAGAATCAACAATGCCTGGAGTCACAGTTTTCCCTTCAAGATCAATAACATTTGTATCAGAATTAATTAGGGAGTTGATCTGTTTATTTGTTCCAACTTTCATTATTTTATTGCCTTTTACAGCTACGGCCTGAGCAATCTGGTCTTTTTTGTTAATTGTTAATATCTTTCCGTTCAACAAGACGAGGTCTGCATATACTTTGCCTCTTGCCAGGCATTCATCCCAGCCAAGGCAGACCGCAGTGCATGTAGCCGCAGAGTATTCAAGAAATTTTCGGCGGCTTATTTTTTTTTCAAAATCAAACATAATAAACCTTCCTTTCTTCTTGTTAATTGGTTTAATATTGGAACTTACCCTTACCCCTTGAAAATTTTTCGTTTTTATTGAAGCATATACACAAGGCTGGGCTGAAGTATAAGAAAAACAATAAACGGTTATGGTTAAGATGCCAGTTTTATTTAAATGCTACTTCATTGGGCTTTTTCAAGTTATCACCTTATATTGCCGATACATGCTTCGTTTCCGATTAACGCTTTTCGTATGTCAGTTATTGATAAGTTGGAATATAACCCTCACCTCCTTAACAAACAAAGGTATAGAAAAATTGACGAGTTTTTAACCTTTCTTATCTTAAGATTTATATTCCTCAAAGTCAAGGTAAATTCCATATTGGAGTTTCCTGAGTTTTTAGTCGAACTTAAAACATAACTGGAAACTATCGATAGTATTTGGTTTTATTCCCTGTAAAGCAATCTTGTCAGGAAAGAGCAGGTTATAGATACCATCTGCGATGGCATAGTTAAAAAAGCTCGGCACCCCGAAAAATCTTTTTGACACCAAGAATATCCTCTCTACTAACATCTTCAGTTTAATGCTCTGCCCAATATACACTG
>Ga0078972_1000864_pt1 | contig 123279 bp, 97 predicted proteins | sample YelNatPaOPGAMG01_FD_67568 | JGI IMG/M metagenome (GOLD analysis project Ga0078972, IMG submission 67568) | Hot spring thermophilic microbial communities from Obsidian Pool, Yellowstone National Park, USA - OP-RAMG-01 (SPADES assembly) (version 2) | ecosystem: Environmental > Aquatic > Thermal... | reverse complement strand
TGCCCCGGCGTTGGGAAGCTTGGGCGCCCTTCGCAATCTCCACCCAACATATCCGTTCAGCTTCCCTCCACAACAGCACCTGCTTGCCACTCCCTAGGTCCACAAAGGTGGGATACCGCTGGAGCCCGGCGCCCGGCACAGGCACGGCATGCCCAATCCGCCCGTGAGGCAACACCCAGCGCCAATACACCCGCCCGCGAGCCATCCAGGCGATAATGGCACTGCCATCAATTTGAGCGACAAGGGATGCCCCCATCATTGGACATCCTTCCAGCCTCCACTCGTCCGTACTCACGCGCCGGCACGCCATGCGCGGCAACTCCGACGGTGTGGCTCGCAGCATGTAGAAATCTCGAATATTGTGGTACCCGGTGCGAAACACCACGGTGACGATGTCCCCGGGACCCACCTTCGCCTCCAGCCGGCAGCACGCGCACGGTCGGCCGGGGAAATCGTACCGTACCTCCTGCGTTGGGGACCAACTCATTCCGCCATCGGCGGAGGTTGCCATAACCAGCGTGCCCGTAACAGGATTCTGGGAATCTTCTCCGCCGCGGCTATCGAGCCAAAAGGCAAAGAGGCGACGGCCCTGGCCCGCGATAGCTGCTCCGTCGCATCCTGCAGGACGATCTTCCAGATTGCGTTCGGGTTCGAAAGTGCGGCCGTTGTCCCGGCTGCGGGTGTACCAAACACCTCCGCCCTTGCGGTAATCGCCCAGCCAAAGAACGTGAAGGGTCCCGTCCTGTGTAACTAAGGCCTTGGGCCCGCGCTCGCCCCCAACCGTTACACTGTTCGGACGATGGTTCACTTGAACGGGCGGAGAGAAGGTGATGCCGTAGTCGTGCGATTGTGTGCAGAAGGCGTTGGAGTCCTTGCCAAAGAGAACGTAAACGGTACCTCTGAACACCACTACAGAGGGCACCGTACCTCCGAAGGGCGTGCGCATGAGCGTAGGCTCGGCAACCGCCAACTGCGGAACGAACATGGCTGTGCAAACGACAATGGGCCCGATCATCGGCGTCGTCTCCCTCGATTAGGCAGTGTACGCTGCCTTGGATACCATTCGCCATTCATGGTTTGCCAATGCATTTCCTGCATATTTAGGGGGTTTGCGGAACTGTTGACGCCCGAATGGCGGTACGCTATACTTGACACGGCGGCCGAGAGCCGAGCACGAGGAGGGTTCTGCGGTGCCAATGGTGGGGGAGGGGATTGCCAGGTGGACACCAGCCCGCTTGTGCAGCAAACGCGTGCGATTGTTGATGCCGTAGAGAAGGCAATCCTCGGCAAGAGGGACACCATCGAGGCCGCACTGGCGGTCCTTCTGGCGAGTGGGCATCTGCTCATCGAGGATATCCCCGGTGTGGGGAAGACTACGCTGGCCAAGGCCTTGGCTCGCGCGCTTGGGTGTGAGTTTAAGCGCATTCAATTTACACCGGACCTGCTCCCTTCCGACGTTACGGGCACGTCGGTGTTCAATCAGAAAACCTCCGAATTCGAATTCCGCCCTGGACCGATCTTCGCGAATATCGTCTTGGCGGACGAGGTAAACCGATCCACTCCGAAGACGCAATCGGCCCTTCTAGAGTGCATGGAGGAGCGGCAGGTTACTGTGGATGGGGTAACGCGCCCCCTGCCGTCGCCATTCTTCGTGATTGCCACGCAGAACAACATTGAACTCGCAGGCACCTACCCACTGCCCGAGGCTCAGCTTGACCGCTTTATGGCGCGCATCTCCATCGGCTACCCCGCACGGGAATTCGAGAAGCGCATCCTCGCGAATCAGCTCCATGGCCGGCCTGTAGACACGATTGAACCGGTGGTGGACGCCCAGGAGGTGTCTCGCATTCAGTCCCAGGTGCGCGATGTATACGTGGATCCTTCACTGCACGATTTTATTCTTGATCTTACCGCCGCCACACGCACCCATCCCTCCATCGCGCTTGGAGCAAGCCCGCGCGCCTCGCTGGCCCTTCTCTATGCGGCCCAGGCTCGGGCGGCGGTGCGCGGCCGGGAATATGTGGTGCCGGATGACATCAAGGCCATGACGGTGCCGGTTCTTGGCCACCGGCTCATCATTCGACCCGAACACCGCGGCCGTGCTGTTACGCCCGAAACATGCCTGGCAGATATCCTCGCCCGAACAGCGGTCCCCGTGGCCGCATCACGGCTGGCTACAGGCTCCTCCGCGCCTTCGTCGCGCGGATAATGTTCCTGGGGATGGGGAGCACCGATGCAGCCCTATAAACGCTGGGTGGTTTTTACCGCTTCCTTCTTCCTCGTGATTTCCGCAGCGCTCACCAACATGGGCCAACTCTACTTTATGGCTGCGCTTCTGTTGGCACTCCCTTTCGTGAGCTACCTGGTGGGCATGTCGGCACTGGCGAACCTCGAGTTCAGCAGAGAGGTGCCGGCCAGCGCCTGGGACGGCGAAGTAGTGTCCTTTTTTGTGGTGGCCCACAACCGCGGGAGGCTTCCCCGCCTCTATCTGGAGGTGCGAGATCATCTCCCCGAATGGCTCGAGCTTGCAGGTGGCGTTTGGCCTGTTCTTAGCGTTTCCGGTGGGGCTTCGGTACGCGTGCCCTACAGCGTTCGGGCACTCAAACGGGGATCCTACCGACTGGAGTGGATCACCGTTACCGCGCTGGATCCCCTCGGCATCTTCGCCTTCTCACGCAGGTTCCGCGTCCCGAGCGACTTTTTGGTCTTCCCGAGGCCGCAGCCGATTATGGAACTGCTCCTCTCCGGCGCCGAACGATACGGCTTTCGAGACCTGCCGATCGCAGCCACGCGCGGCAGCGGCATTGACCCAGACGGCGTCCGGGAGTATGTGCCTGGCGATCCCCTGCGAAGGATGCACTGGAAGTCCACGGCTCGCACCGGCCGCCTTAACGTAATCGAGTTCGAGGAATCGCGGGCGATGAATGTGGTGCTGGCTTTGGAGACTTATCGCAAAGCGCACGTGGGCTCCGGTAAGCATTCCACCCTAGAATATCTGGTGCAGACCGCCGCATCGGTAGCCCAACATGCCCTGCGCCAAAGTGCTTCTATCCGCCTAATTACCGGGGGCGATCCCGGGAGGGACACCGGTGCCGGGCGAGGGATGGACCATTTTTACGTGATCTTGAGCGAGCTTGCACGCGTGGAGGCGGACGCAGGCGAGTTCATGAGCCACCACTTGCCGGAACGGATGGGGAGGCTGCTTCCCGGCACCACCGTGGTGATCCTTACCACCGGTATGGATCGCGGGCTACCGGGAGTATTGGGGCAGTTCACGCGTAGCGGTATCCAGGTGGTGGTGGCCTATGCCGTGGGCGCGTCCTTCCCCGGCGGTGAGCGAAGTGCCAGCGAGGAAGATGTGGAGGAGTTTGTGGGCCAGGTGTGCGCCGCCGATGCTGTGCCCTTCCTTTTGAAGGACACGCACGATGGCGTTCTTAGGCCAGCGTGGGTGCAACATGGCAGCACCGAGAGCTGAACCGATGTCCATCGCCGATACTGCGCGGCCTGCGCCCCCATCGGCGCTTTTGTACCTAGCCGGGTACGGGGTCACGGCATCGGGCCTTCTTGCGGCGGGCCTTATTCTGGACCGGCCCGGCTTTGCCGCAGCTACCCTTGCGCTGAGCTTTGCCGGCGTCACGGTAAGTTTTTTGCTACGGCTTTGGAACCTAGCGCCAGAAGCCGTGGAATTGCCCGGGGCTGCCCTGGCTGCGATAGTAGCTCTGGCCGGTTTCTTAAGTGACCAACCCATGGAGGCAGTGCCCGGCGGTATTGGTGACCGGGCGCATAGCCTCGTGATCCTGCTCGTTTGGCTGGCAGTAGCCCGCAGTTTTACCCTTGTAACGGATGGTTCCGTTCTGTTTTGCTGCGTCCCAACCATCGCGCTTACGGGGTTAGCCGGTACGATGACCACAGAGCCGGCTCTTACCGCCTATTTTGCCCTGTTCGTTGGTGCCTCCGTATTCATGCTGGTGCACGAGAACGCCCTCCGTGCCCGTCAGCGCGCACTCGATCACACCATGAGGCTACGGGCGTCGCTGGGTCTCCAAACGCAGTTGGCACTCCTGTGCATCGCAGGTGCCGTACTCCTCGCCAACCTGATCGCGCCGATCATGACGGCAGCCGGGTCCCATCTGGTTTTCACGCCCAGCGGTGTCGCCGGTGCTACCCGATCGGACCTTCAGCGATCGGCGGCCAACACGGCGTTCTCTGAGCGCGGAGAGGTGCTCGTGGGCACCGGGCCTGTGACCTTGAGCCATGAAGAAGTTCTGCGTGTTCGCGCCGATCACGGATCCTATTGGCGAGGCGCTACATTCGATGCGTACACCGGGCACGGGTGGCGCAATACGCTGAGTCAGCCATCCGTGGTACTGCCCGATGCCATGCCTCCCCAACAAGATGCCGGCGACGCTAAAGGAACTCCATGGCGCCACTTCCGCCTCCCGGAGAGCCCCTATGAGGGCGTGGGACCGGCGTCTCACATCCTCCGGCAGCGCGTGCGCCTGATCAACGGGCTTTTTAGCGAAATCTACGGTGCGCCGGAGATCCGCGCTGTGAACATCCCTCAGGCCAGATTGGTGGCAGATTCCGTGGGGACCGTCCACCTGCTGCTTTCCCTCTACGCTCGGCCACCGATACAGGGCAGTCCCTTCGACTTTTCGCCGCCGGGGACACAGCGCGTCTCCAATGCAATGTATGAGGTGGTCTCTGAAGTACCCGACCAGTCCCCGAGTCGTTTGCGAGCGGCCCCCTCCGCCATACCGCCTGCCATCGAAGCGCACTATCTAGGGTTGGATGGGTTGCCTCCGGAAACGGTCGGGCGCCTGCAGAACGTGGTGGCGCAGGTAACCGGAGGCTTAACGAACGCCTATGACAAAGCTGCCGCCCTGCGCGATTACGTGGCCGGCCAATGCAAGTACAATACCGGCGCGCCGCCGGTGCCGTCCAATCGCGATGCTGTGGAGTACTTCCTGTTCGATTCTAAGCAGGGCTATTGCGACCTATTCGCTACCGCCCTCGCCATGCTTTGTCGTGCTGCAGGTATCCCGGCTAGGGTGGCCTCCGGATTTGTGCAGGGAGATTACGATGCCGACACCGGCGAGTTCGTGGTGCGCGAGAGCGATAAGCACCTATGGACTGAGGTTTATTTTGCCGGAGTGGGGTGGGTGCCCTTCGATGCTACTACAGATGCCGAGGATATCAGCGCCACCAGCACGTCGAGGCGCCAGCGATTGTCATTATGGGGATTGATTTTCAGCCGTGGTTGGCTCCCGCCTTTGGGTATCCTTGCATTCGTGGCCATGATTACCTACGTTCTCAAGGTTGAGGTATTGGACCGGATGCGGCGGGTTCGCAGGCGCATCGTTGTGCACGCGCTCCCGGCCACCAATACTGCCATCGTTCAGGCATACCTTGAGGCTGAACGAAGGCTGGCTCGCAGTCGCCTCGCCCGGGATCCATCCTGCACCCCATGGGAGTATCTCGAGATGCTTCGTGCGAAGCTCAAGGATGCACCAGGCGCCCTGCACAATATGGAGCTGCTTACGGCTCTTGCGGTGGAGGCGCGATATGCCGGCAGGGATGCCTCGCCCGAGGAGGTCGGCCGCGCGAAGGATGCGTTGGCTGCCCTCCGAAGGGAACTTGGGCACCTACGCCTCCGAATGCGCGAGGCCGACGCTGCAGAAGCATGACGAAATCATGGAGATCATTTTACGCCACTCGAATCTGAAGAACCTCACCGAGCCCCTGCACCGTATTTACGTGCTCTGGGGCGATGACAGCCGCCTCATGGCCGACGCGGTAGAAACTCTGAAAGAGGCCGCGCTGGACCCCGACTTTGCCGACTTCGATTTTGATGTAAAGGATGCGGACACTACGCCGTTGGAGGGGATCGCCGCAGGAGTCGCCGCCACGCCCGTAGGTGCCGGCCGCCGCGTTGTGCTTGTACGCAGTGCCGAGGTTTTGCGTCGTCGCGAACGAGAGCGCGATGCCGAGAAATTGGCCCTTCTACTTCCTAAGGTTCCCGGCTCCACCGTCCTGATCTTTACCGTGTTCGTGCCCTCGGATGCCGCGGGGAAGATCATCCTTACGCGCACGTTGGATAAAGTCGTGCGCCAGGAGGGTATGTTAGCCCGCTGCAGTGCGCCCACGGGCGATGAGATGGGGCGATGGCTCGCCGAGCACGCAGATCTCATGGGCAAGCAGTTGGAGCCCATGGCCGGCGAGATGCTGGCCGCCCGCACTCAGGGGAACACGGCCCTACTGGATCAGGAGTTGAGGAAGCTTGTAGCCTACGCCGGCGCTCGGAATGTGATTACAGTCGAGGATGTGGCGGCCGTAGTGAGTGACGACGGCGAGGATGTGATGTTTCAGCTAGTGGATGCGTTGGGGACAAGGAACACGCACAAAGCACTTGCATTGCTGGCCGAGCTCTTGCGGTACGATCCTCGACCTCAGGCTGTGGCGGGAAGGCTCATCGTTTTGTTAGTGCGGCAGCTTCGCCTCATCTGGCAGGCTAAAGAACTGGCCCAAATGGGGTATGGTCCCGGCGCGTTACGTTCGCTGCCTGCAAGTGTTACGGATCTGTTGCCCTCGGATGGCTCCATTACTTCGATTCCGTGGAAGGCGCAGGATCTGTTCCGCGCAGCACGGCTATGGCAGACGTCCGAACTTGTACGCGCGTTCGACCTTTTGGCGGAATGCGATTTGGCCAACAAGGGCGGCGAGGACGGGAATGCGGATATCGTGTTGAACCTTCAGGTGTTGGTGATGAAGCTATGCCTGGGGAGCCGCAAGTTTGGCGAGGCGCTTCATCAGGCGTGACTTGCGTCGGGCAGCGGCATTTTTGTGGATGATGCCCCGCTCGGCCGTTTTGTCAATCACGCTAACAGCCTGGGCCACGGCGGCGGAGGCTGCTGCGGCATCTCCTGCTTCTACGGCGGCGCGGGCCTTCTTAATAAACGTTTTCATAGCCGATTTGGCCGAAACGTTGCGCAGATGGTTCTTCCGCGACTTGATGACGTCCTTTTTAACCGATTTGATATTGGGCATTCGGTATCCCCCTCCTTAAGACCGCAAAAGTATACCCCCGGGCAGGGTGTGGGTGCAAGCGCTCGCGTTAGAGCTCTAGCTTGTCGAAACGGCCCGCGGTAGGGTCCAGTACATCCTTGAGGGCGTCGTAGGCGTGTTCCACGCGTTTGCGGATCTCTTGGGCAGTGGCGCGTTCCTCGGAGCCCTCGGCGAACCGCTGGGGATCACAGCGAGCGATCAACCGACGGTACGCGGCTTCCACCGTGTCGAGATCTGAGCCATCGGGTATGCCCAGGATGCGGTAATGGAGGGCCAAGGGGCTGGGTGGCTGGGATTGGGTACGCGTTTCCGCCGACTTCGTACCGGGTGCAATCTCCTCGGGAGTACGCATCGGCTTCGGTGCTTCCGCCCTACCTTGTACTTCCGGACCGAATCCACTGCTGCCCTTCAATTCCGCTTCGGCCAACGCGGCATCGGCATCCAGCCGATCCAAGCGCTCTTTGATCGCCTTGATCTGGGAGAGGGCGATATTGCGCAGCCTTCTAGATAGGCTCATTGCTCCAACTCCAGAACATGTGTCAATTCGAATGCAGGGGAGCAGGTTGTTCCCCGGCGAGGGCCTCGCTCACGCTGCTGTCGAGCAGATCAATCTCGTTGTTGAGCGCACCTAACTCCTGGAATAGATCTTGGCTTGCCGTAGCGGCTCCGGCCACATCGGCCGTCTTGATGCGGATTACCCGTGCCTTCCAATTGGCAAAGGTGGCTTCTACGTTCTCGAGCTGGCTATCTATACGGCTGGAGGCCTGCGCGATGGATTGATACGTTTGAAGTTCAGCCTGCCGAGCTTGCAGTGCTTGCATGTATTGAGCCTTCGCCACATCATCGGTTGTGGATGCGATGCGCTGCTCAAGACTGGTGCAGTAGCTTCTGAGCGCCTTCTCGTCTACGTTCTGTAGGTACTTGGCGAGCTGCTGTTTGCGCAGGGCCATACGTACCGCGCGTTGCACCAGTGGCATCAACTGGGATGCGATGCGATCCAAATCGCGCCGAGCATATTCCTCCACGTCCGGGGCACGGGCTTCACGCACCACTTCCTTCTGAAGTTGCACAATATACCGAACTCGCTGCCGCGTTTCGAAGTCCATCTGGTCCAGCGCGGCTTCAATCTGCTGCTCAGAGAGTGTCTCTTCCTGCTCGCGCCGCTTGGCAAACAGGCGCTTGAGATACCTTTCATCGTGGAGGCGCCACCACAAAAGGCCAATCTGCGCAAGCACGGTAAGGCCCAGTACGAGCCACGAATGGAGCCCGATAGCAAGGAGAGCGCCCACGACCCAAACAGCGAGGCCTTCCGGGGACGTGAGAACGCTTCGGGCCACGTACCAGAACTTGTTGACGGAAGCTGCGTCGGGCTCAAACACACTGGGATCCATTCATGCGCCACCAAACTATCCGCTACTGGGTTGGTTGGCTTTCTGCTCCAGCTCCTGAAGTTTCTGCTCGATATCCGCGTCCGCAGGGGCTTCCGCCACGCCTTGTGCAGGAGCTGTTTGAGCCGCAGCCGCCTGTGCGGGCGGAGCCGCCAACCCAAGCTTCTGTTCAAGTTCTGCCAGTGCCTTATCGGCTTCCACGTCAATTTGCTCGTCTTGAAGGGCCTCAAGGCGCGACGTGACGCTTGTTTTGGCAATTTCCGCGCGGGCCGCTGCCTCTGCCTGCATATTGCGGATGCGCTCCTCTGCCCTGTCGAAGCTCTGGCCGGGCTCACTAAACTGGAACTGATCGAGAGCCTTGTTGATACGGTTCTGGATCTGCGCCTGCTTCATGTTGGCCTTCAGCGCCAGGGCCTCGGCAGTCTTCACACGAATGCGCTCTTCCTCACGCCGTATGGCCGTCTTGACTGCTTCGGCGGTTTCCTCTGCTTGTTTAAGGGATGCGCGGAGGTTCTCAAGGGTGGCATCGAGCTGGCCCTTTTCGCGCAGAAGCTGGCGTGCAAGATCCCGGTTCCCCTGTTGCAGAGCCAGTACCGCTTTCGCCTCCAGGTCCTTGGACTTCTTCTCGTTCTGGTCTACTAGGTTCTGCAGATTGTTGCGCTGCGTGATGGCCTGAACCGCAGCTTCTCGGTTCTTGGCTTGGTTCTCTCGCATCTCCCGGACGGCCTCATTGATGATGACCTCCGGGTCTTCCCATTCATCGAGCTTGCCCATGATGAGGGCGCGCAGGTACCTGAAGAAGCGCCTGAACATGTGGATCTCCTCCCCGTCGCTGGCAGCGGGGGCGACGCGTATATTCCCAAAACTTCTGACTCTGAACGTCATTATCGCACGTTTCCCGCCGGGTGTCAACGCAGCAAACGCATGGGCCGGTCACCATCCGGCAGGAATCCTCTCTCGTGAGGGCTAACCAATGTACCATGTTGCGTGTGATCTCTTTGCCGCGGTGGGCATGTGCCGCGCTCCTCATCCTTCTGTGTGTCCCGTCTTCGGCCGTCCTTCGTGCCGGAACCACTCTGCCCCAGGATCTGCGCGCATTCCTCGCAGATACGCAGAAGAGCCTTCTCGACGGGAATGTGACCGATGTGTCCAGGCGGGCGCTCAACCCACGCGAATTCGTGTGGCTCAATGGCATTTCTGCCCGCGATCTTAGTTCATGGACGATTGGCGCGCTGGGAGTGCCAGGAACCCCCGGGCCCTCATACCTTGCCATCTTCCGGAGCTTCCACACGTTGGAGTCCACCGGCGACCATATCTACCACCTCGTACAGGAAGGCGGGCACTGGCGCTTCGGCCGCGAGATCCCTGAAACGGACACCTTAGGCTATCGCATTCGCGATCATGCCCTTACCGTTACCTTCAATCTCCCCTCCGGTACGTGCCAAATTAGCGATGATGTTCGCCTGGAACGTACCGACGCCACAGCCGGATTTTGTATTCTGCGCCTCTCCTGCGACATGCAAGTGGACAAGGTAACCATCGGCCAGCAGGATGCAGGAGCTGAGGCTGTGGCCGGTATGGTGGTACTTCCCCCACAGCGCGAGGCAAATACCACGGTCCATCTGGAATACCACGGCCGAGTGGATCACCCGGGCAGCGATTACATCCGTGCGGATGAGGTCCTCCTGTGTTCCTACTGGTATCCGCACATAGCGCGTTTGCCGGCCACCCAAACCACTACCGTCACCGTTCCGAAGGGATGGACGGCGGTGGCCGAAGGCGAGCTCGTGAGCCGGAATGAGAAGAGGCACGCGACGACGTTCACCTTCAGAAACCGCATTCCCACTTGCTTTTTCACTCTGGACGCGGGAGAGTATGCAATCACCTCGCGCACTGTGGAGGGCCGGACACTCTCGGTGTACGAGTTGGACCCCAAACCCGGCCGTGCCGAAAAAGCGTTGAGCATGCTTCAACAAGCCCTTGCGTTCTTCGAAGCCAACTTTGGCCCGTTTCCTTACACCCATTATGAATTGGTAGAAACGCGCGGGCCCTTTGACGGTGCATTGGAGGCGTATTCCTTCTCTACCTATGACCGCGGGGATTTTGGGGCATTGGTGCATGAGCTTTCCCACACGTGGTGGGGCGGCATCGTGCCTAATCCCTACACCAAGACGCTCTGGAATGAGTCCTTCGCTTCGTACAGTGACGAGCTGTTTCAGCGCCTAACACAGGCGCAGTCTGCTTCTCACGCCCTCACGGCGGCGCACTCGGGGAAAGATCGTGGTCGCGATATGCTCAAGGCATTTTCGATCCCTATCTCCCAGGCTTTTGATACGATGGATCCTTCGCACTCGGCGGTGGGGTACGGTAAAGGTGCTATGGTGCTCAAGATGCTGGAGGACGAACTCACCACTCCGGTGATGCTGCGTTGCCTTCGGCGCTTCATTAGGGATCATCCCGTCGGCGAAGCGGGCAGTTGGGAGGAATTCCAGCGCGCGGTGCGGGTGGAAACGGGCAGGGATTACGACTGGTTCTTCAACCAGTGGCTCTATAGGAGTGGCGTACCGGTGATCGCGATCACCCGAGGGAAGGTTCGCCGTGTTGGCGCCGGATATGTAGTAGAGTTCCGCATTGTTCAGAAGGGCGAACCCTATCGCCTTCGCATTCCGATCGCCATTGCCGGTTCAGACGGTTCCACACTGCTCCAGACGGTGGCGGTACGGGGATCCGAAACATCCGTGCGTTTGGAGGTCCCTTTCATGCCTACATCGGTAGTATTGGACCCGGACGGAAACGTTTTGATGGCGGCGGATCGAGCTGCAACACCCCAGGACGATCCGTTCTCCATGCAACTGGACAAAGTTACTGCCGCGGGTTGGACACGCCGCGGTTTATTGGCGGGGCAGTCTCCGATACTTCAGAAAGGATGACGCACTCATGAAGATGCGCTTTTCTGTTGGGATTTTGCTGGTTGCGGTATTGATGTGCTCGATGGCTGTGGGCGCTTTGGCGCAGGAGCAGGTGCGGGCGTTTTTGCGCCACCCGGATATCCACGGGGACCTGGTCGTCTTCACCGCGGAAGGCGATCTGTGGCTGGGGAGTATTCGCACGCATCGCGCACATCGTATCACGAGCCATCCCGGCGTGGAGATCTACGCCCACTTTTCGCCTGATGGCCGGCGCATTGCCTTCACCGGGCAGTATGACGGGGGCACGGACATCTATGTGATGAGCGTAGATGGCGGTGCGCCTATGCGCCTCACCTTTGACCCGGCCGGAGGCGCCCGGTGCATCGGATGGACTCCTGACGGTAAAGATATCCTCTTCCGTTCGCGCCGCGAAAATCCGGAAGGTCGCAATCGTCTGTGGAAGGTAAGCGCGTCTGGAGGAAGACCTGTGCTCCTACCCATTCCACAGGTGGAGCACGCTGCAATGAACCAGGATGGCCACCGTGTTGCCTACGTGCCCGTTAGCGCCGAGTGGCAGCACTGGTTCCATTACAAAGGAGGCCAAGCCGATGACGTATGGCTGGCCGATATCGAGAAAAAGACCTTTACCCGCCTCACCGATTGGCCGGGCGTAGACACGACGCCGTGCTGGGTGGGGAACGACCTTTACTTCATTAGCGAGCGCAGCGGGGTGGCAAACCTGTACCGATTGGATGTGGCCACGCGTCGCGTATTTCCTGCTACGCACTACACGGATTACGAGGTGCGCTATCCCTCATCGGATGGGAAGCGCATCATATTTCAGCACGGCAACGGCCTGGGCATCTACGACCCGGCCACCGGTGCATCATCCGATCTTGTCTTCGATTTGGATGCAGATCGCATCCACGCACGGCCCCGGCGGGTACCGGCCGCACCGGCCATGAACTCCGCAGCGATCGGGCCAACGGGCAAGCGCGTGGTGATTGAGGCACGGGGCCAAATCCTGAGTGTCCCGGCAGAGCACGGCGACGTGCGCGTGCTTGCACCCCTGCCCGGTAGCCGCTCCCAGTACCCCGTTTGGTCTCCCGACGGCAAACAGATTGCCTTCGTATCCGATCGGTCCGGTGAGGATCAGGTGTGGGTGTGTGCGGCAGATGGAAGCGGAACACCACGGCAGCTCACCAAGGATCATAAGGGGCCTCTAGACCAGCTCGTATGGTCCCCAGACGGCAAATGGATCGCTGTTGGAGATCGCGAGCAGCGCATCATGCTTGTGGATGTGGCGACCGGAGCGGTAACCCTGGTGGCTCAGGGCACCATGGCAGGTACGTACGATGATGTGAATACCTCCTATCGCTTCAGTCCAGATGGTAAATGGCTTACCTACACACTGAATGCACCGAACTGGAACTCCGTGGTGTACCTGTATGATATCGCCGGGAAGAAGGCGGTGCCCGTTACCTCATCGGAAATGAGCAGCTACGCGCCTGCCTTCGATACCGGCGGCAAGTACCTGGTCTTCTTGCAGGATCGTCAGTTTGACCCCATCGGCGGGGGCGCGAGCCACTTCTTTTTCTACGATCGCGTGTCTCGCGTGTCCCTTGTACCGTTGGCAGCCTCCACGCCTTCCCCGTTTCTGCCGGAGGACGACGAGGAGGGGGCCACACCATCCAAACCGGCGGAGACACCCAAGGCTCCTACACAAGGCACTTTGCCTGCTGTAAAGGTGGATTTGGAGGGCATCTCCGGTCGCATCGTGGATGTACCCATGCCCACTGCGAATTACCAGCAGGTGGAATGTGTGGATGGGCGCATCCTGGCCACAGCCCTCAACGACCTGCCGCGGATGGATCAGCCGGACCCTGGGCGACAGTTGGTTGCATACGATCTTAAAAAGCGGCAGTACACTCAGCTCTTGGGCCGCCTATCCGGATTTGAGGTGTCGGCCAATCATAGTAAGCTGCTCATTGAGAATGGGAAGGACCTCTACATCGTGGACGCCAACACGGGCCCCTTTACCCTGGGGAGTGGCAAAGTGGCTTTGGATGGCATTATGCTGAATGTGGACCCCCCGGCAGAATGGAGGCAAATCTTTGCCGAGGCGTGGAGGATCGCTCGAGACTTCTTCTATGACCCCAACATGCACGGCCTCGATTGGGCAGCGGTGCGCCGAAAATACGAGGCATGGCTTCCCGCAGTGGCAGACCGCAGTGATCTGAACATTGTATTGGGGGATATGATCGCGGAACTCAATACAGGTCACGCCTATGTGGGTGGAGGCGATATGGATATGGGGGCTCCCTCCGTGCCCATGGGGTACCTGGGCGCAGATTTAGAGGCCGTCCCCGGCGCCAACGCCTATCGCATCGTACGCCTCCTTGCCGGCGATGGGTTTGACCTCAGCTCGCGCTCGCCCCTGCTTGCTCCCGGCGTGGATGTGAAGCCCGGTGATTACATCCTCGCCGTGGCCGGGCAACCGGTGCGGCAGGACCAAGATATTCAGGCCCTGCTGATCGGCACTGCCGGGCATACCATCTCGCTCACGGTGAACTCCAAGCCTACTATGGATGGGGCGCGCGTGGTGCGCGTGGTCCCCATGGCCAGTGAAGCCAAGGCTCGGTATTACGAATGGGTTGCCATGAAGCGGGAATACGTGCGGCGCCAAGCTGGTGATGCCATAGGCTATATCCACATCCCAGACATGGGCACGGGTGGTCTCCAGGAGTTCACCAAGCACTACTACTCCAACCTGAATCGTGATGCCTTGATCTACGACGTACGCAACAATGGCGGCGGCTACGTATCGGGCATGCTATTGCTTCAGATGGCTTCCAAGCCCGTGAGCTACTCCCAACCGCGATACGGCCATTATTGGTCCCGGCAGGATTGGGGCTTTCGGGGATACGCTGCGGCACTCTGCAACGAGAACAGCGGCTCCGATGCAGAGTGGTTTTCGGACATGTTCCAGCGCCTCAAGCTGGGGCCTGTAATTGGAGTTCATTCCTGGGGCGGCTTGGTTGGGAGTGGGGGTGGATATCCGCTCATAGACGGCGGACGCATCTATATTCCCAACTACGGCGCTTGGTACGATGGCAAATGGGTGGTGGAAGGTACGGGCGCAACCCCTGATATCACGGTGGAGAACGATCCTGCAGACGTATTAGCGGGAAAGGATCCCCAGCTCGATCGGGCGATTGCCTATCTAAAGGAGAAGCTTGCCAAGGAGCCGCTGCCCAAGCTACAGCATCCGCCGTACCCGGTCAAAGCGGGAAGGAACTAGCCGTTTTATTGCGCCCTGTGGTGCGGGCATCCTAATGGGCGTCGCCATCGGGGTCTAGGGGGTATGTTCCGCGGAATACATATTCCGCGGGACCGGTGAGCCTTATTGTGCCTCCCGGCTGCCATTCTACCCTCAGTTCCCCGCCTGCGCTGGCCACGATCACCGGGGAGTGAACACGCTCCTGAAGTATGGCGGCAACGGCCGCAGCGCAAGCCCCGGTGCCGCAACCCATAGTTTCACCAACGCCGCGCTCCCAAATGCGCAGGCGCAATGTGTTGCATGCCTCAACACGCGTCCACATTACGCTTGTGCGATCTGGGAAGACGGGATGGTTCTCAATAGCTGCACTCATCTGTTGAAAATGATGATCCTGGGGCAGCTCCTGTACAAACAGGACGGAATGGGTACTGCCGGTTGAGAGGGCCATCAGTCGTACGGGCTCACCGTTCACGTCAAGCGTATATTCCGGACCGGTGCCGATGGGCGCTTGTATGGGCACGCGCTCGGGTTCAAAGTGGGGATGGCCCATGTCTACCGTAACACGGGAGTTGGCAGGGGCATGAGGACGAACGATGGCCTGACGCACGCCGGCAATGGTGGCGATCGTAACTAAAATCGCGCCCTCGTCGTTGGGCAAAGGATCGCCGGCACCCTCTTCGGCCAGCAAGCGGGCGATGCAACGCAATCCGTTGCCGCAGACGTCCGGCGTGCCGTCTGGGTTGTACATGCGCATCATGGCATGGGCGATTCGGCTGGTGTCTATTACCAACAAGCCGTCGGCGCCCACGCCGTAATGCCGGTTGCACATTTCGCGGGCCAGGCCGGACCAGTCCATCCCGTGGAGAGGGCGTCCGTCCACCACCACGAAATCGTTGCCCACTCCTTCCATCTTGAGGAAGCGTAATTGTGCTGGGACGCGTTCCATGGAAACCAGGCCGTATCCGGTATAGTGAAGGCAGGTTCAGCTCCAGTATACCGCGGGAGGTTGGCACGCACAGCGAGTACTCCAAACGGGTATCCGTTTATGAAGCGTATGCTCGGTTGTGCCGCGGCAGCAAGCACGGTGTCGGACCCCCAACGGAGCACCTGCGAATTCGGTGAGATCGAAGGGAAAACAGATATGGTGGATCCCAAGGTATTCCGCGCGTACGATATCCGGGCCATCGTACCGGAATTGGTGGACGAGAGCAGCGTCTATTACGGCAAGGTAGGGCAGGCAGGCACGTATCAAGCGCCCCTGGACTTGAAGGGCGTGGAGGCCATCGGGAAAGGACTGGCTGTGCTATTCGGTAGCAATCTGGTAGCGATCGGTCATGACGCCCGCCTCTCCAGCCCCGACTGGGCGAAGGCCCTCGCTACGGGTTTGATGGCCCAGGGTGTGGATGTCTTGGATTTGGGCCTCACCACCACGGACATGATCTACTACATGTCTGGCAAGCACAATATTCCGGCAGTGGAGATTACCGCCTCGCACTGTACCAAAGAACTCAACGGCATGAAGATTGTGCGCGAAGGCGCCCATGTGGTAGGGCAAGGTTCCGGCATGGAGGAGTTGCGCGATATCGTGCTGGCCGGTCGGTTCCCGGCGCCTTCACGTCACGGTACCTTGACTACCCGTAACATCCTGACGGAGTATGTAGACCACCTGATGCAATTCGTGAATGTGGAGGAGATCGCTTCCTTCCACATCATCGGGGATGCGGGTAACGGCGTGGGCGGCATTGTTGCCCAGGCGATTGCCGAGCGCATCCCAAGCATCCGCTTGGACGCCATGTACTTCGAGCCGGATGGGCGCTTCCCGAACCATGAGGCCAATCCCTTTGAGGTGGAGAACATCCGAGAACTCATTGCCAGGGTTCCCCGCGACGGTGCCGACTTTGGCGTTGCTTGGGACGGCGATGCGGACCGGGTGTACTTTTTGGACGAGACTGGGGCATTTGTCCCCGGCGATTTTATAACGACGCTCGTTGCCCGCGCCTTCCTAGAGCAGTACCCCGGAGCCGCCATCGTATACGACATCCGCTCTTCCTGGGCCGTACGCGACTGGGTGGTGCGTTTGGGAGGGCGGCCCATTGTAGAGCGTGTGGGCCACTCTTACATCAAGCAGACTATGCGCCGTGAGAACGCCGTTTTCGGAGGTGAGGTGAGCGGACACTACTACTTCCGAGACCACTTCTACGCCGATAATGGCTTCATTCCATGGCTCAAGGTGATGACCATGCTCTCGCGTCAGCACGTGACGCTTAGTGCTTTGGTGGCGAGCTTGGGGCCCTATTACCTTTCTGGGGAGATCAACTCAACCGTTCAGGATGTGGGGGCTGTGATCAAGCGCCTTGCCGAACGCTACTCCGATGGCGAGATTAGCTATTTGGACGGCATCACCGTGTCTTATCCGGATTGGCACTTCAACGTGCGCCCCTCTGCCAATGATCCGGTAGTACGGTTGAACCTTGAGGCCCGAAGCCGAGAGATGATGGAGCAGAAGCGGGATGAGGTACTGGCCCTGATACGGCAGGACGCCTAGTGCGAACCGCCATTCGGATGCAGGCGTCTCACCAAGTAGACGTACGGGCCGGTTACCCAAGGAGGACTACGCGCGTCCAAGGAATTTGAGGGGCCTGGTCTATCAGGCGGCATGGGAAGGCGCCGGGCGCAGCATGACGGAAGTAAGCGAAGTCCTAGCACGGAAGCTCGATACGGCCCGGAGGAGATACCGATGGGTACACGCCACCACGGATGTCCTTCGGGCATTTGTGGTGCTTGCCGGTCTGTTTCTTATTGGCTTCCACTTGGATCGCCTGGTAGTTTTCACCACACCGGGACGCGTCGTGTGGCTGGCTCTCCTCATTGCGGGAATCGTGGCAACTGCGGCGGGCATCGCGGCGTGGGCGCTGCGCGCAGTTCCCTCGGAAGTTCTTGCGGTTCAGGTTGAGCGAGCTTACCCCGGTCTGGAAGAACGGCTACTCACTGCCGTGGAATTGGCCCCGGCCGGGGCGTTGGCAGGCGCGTCGCCCTACCTTGCCAGACTTCTTGTACAGGATACGGAACGTGCCTCTGCCGGGCTGGACTTCGCCCGTGCCGTGGATACCACAGGCCTCCACAGGTGGACTGGGGCGGCCAGCCTGGCCTTGGTGATCTTGTTGGCCTACATCTTGGTGGTTCCCGGCGCTCTCTTCACGTGGGCACGTAGGATCATTTTCCCCGCCGCAGATATCCCGGTCTATGCCCACACACGTGTGTGGGTTCTTCCCGCCGGCGGAGTGGTGGCACGGGGGGACCCTGTAGTCCTGGGGGTTCGCGTAACCGGCCGGCAGGTACCGGAAGCCCGCCTCCACTACCGTTTCGAAACGGGGGCATGGAATGCTGTACGCCTATCAAACGCGCAAAGGCCAGGTGCCTCGTCCTGGCAATCCTTCCAATTCCCTCTTGGCCCTGCATCTCAAACCGTAACGTATTACGCCACAGCAGGCGATGGACAATCCAATCCTCATACCCTGCGCGTAGAGGATCGTCCTACGATCCTGGGCTTGCGCCTGCATATTAAGAACCCTGCGTACACCCACTTGCCTCCGCAGGAAATGAGCGCGTCGTCCGGTAATGTGGCGGCACCGAGGGGGGCTGAGGTGATTGTGGAGGCATCGGCAAATAAGCCGCTTAAAGAAGCCCGGCTCGCCGAAAATGGCCGGCCGGGCCCATTCTGGGTGGTGCGGGGAGCAACTGCTGCAGGCAGTCTACGGGTCCTCCAGGATGGTACGTATAGCCTGCTCTTGGTGGATCGGAACGGTTTTGTGGGCAAGGACCCTCCCGTGTACAGCATACATGCTATTCGTGACAGGCCACCCACGGTGCGCATCCTGCAGCCTGGCGCCGATATGGAACGCACGCCCTGGGGCCGCGTAGACCTGAGGGTTGCCGCATCGGATGACTATAGCGTTGCCTCCATTCGCCTAGGGTATCACGCCCGTTCGGGGAGCGGTGCTTTCAACCTCTATTCTGGCGGGGGCAAGCAGGTCACCGCCGGCGGTGTGTGGTCATTGGCCGGGCTTCATGCAAAGCCAGGGGACACGGTGGAGTATTGGGCAGAGGCTCGGGACAACGACGCGGTGGACGGGCCTCAAACCGGCCGAACTCCCGTGTACCACATCCGGATTGTGGGTTTCGAGGAGATGCGTGGCCGACTAGATGCCCAGGAGGTTCAAGAGCGCGAGGCGTTACGACAGCTCATCGCCGCGCAGAAGAGCGCTCGTTCCGCATTGGCAGCAGCGGCGCAGCGGCCGACGAATGCAGCCGCGGCGGCCCGAGCCGAGGCTTCTCAGCGGTCGGTGGCGCAAGCCACCGCAGATCTGGCAGCCCGTATGGACGCCACTACGCGGGAGATGGATGAAAACAGTGTAGCGTCCCCGGCGAGGCTGCAACAGCGCCAACAGATTACCCAGTCGCTGAAATCGTTGGCGCAGGATCGAATGCCGGCAGCCGCGGCTGCCGCAGGCCGCCGAGCCTTTGCGTCGGCCGCCGGGCAAGAACAACAGATTCAGTCGGAATTGGAGGCATTAGCGGCAGACCTGGCGCCTCCGCCCGCCCTAAACCAGCTTGCAGCCGAAGCGGATCGCTTGGCTTTGGAGCAGCAGTCCCAAGCCGACGCCAGCGCTGCTGAAGCGGAGCGCTCCCAGGGAACGCCCGAAGCTGCAGAGCGCTCGCGTACGGCAGGCATGGCACGCTCGCAACAGGATCTTGCCCGGCGAACGCGCTCGTTAGCCGAGGCATTGGAGCGGGCAGCCCGCTCTGCAGCGGATCAGCAGAATCCCGACGCGGCCGCTTTGCAAAGTGCCGCCCAGCAGATGGCTCAAAGCGGCGTGGGGGCGGCGCAATCCCAGGCCGAGCAGAACCTTCGCGCCGGGCGCCCCATGCAAGCCGTGTCGCCGCAGCAGGCTGCCGCCGATGCCCTCCGCACGTTGGCAAATAATCTGGATCGGGCGGCGGAGCGCCAGGCTTCCAATCGTTTGGATGCCCGTGCGCAGCGGCTAGACGCTGCCTCGGAAAAGCTGCTGCAAATGGCAAACGAAGAGCGTTCCATGAGCCATCAGGCCCAATCTGCCTCTGATGCAGCTACCGCCCAACGGTTAGCCCAACAGCAGCACGGGTTGATGGCGCGCGCCCAACAGCTTGCAACAGATCTCCGCGATGCACCCGCAGCAGAAAACGCCATGCGCAACGCCCAGCAGAACATGCAGCAGGCCCAGGGCCAATTGACCCGGGGATCGCCGCGCCAAGCTGCACCCGCCATGAGCCAGGCAACAACACAACTCCTTCGGGCTGCCAAGGAAGCCATGGATGCGGCCCAGGAGCTTAAGGAACAGCAAGCAGCGCGGGAAGCCATGGAGAAGGTCGGTACATTGGCACGTGAGCAGCGGAACGTCGCCCGGCAGACGGCGCAAGTGCAGAAGGCCCGCGGCAATGGCCCCCTCAGTCCGGAATTACAGCAGAGGGCCCAGCAACTTGCTCGTATGGAGCAACAGTTGGTGGACCGTGGCCGCGGCCTGAGGGATGACATGCCGAGCCAAGGTTTTCAGCATGCATTGGATCAGGCAGTGAACCGCATGAACGAAGCAGCCCGTGCGCTGGATCAACAGAATACCGGTCCGGACACTCAGCGGGATCAGGAGCACGCTGCAGAGACGTTGGAGCGCATCGCACGTGCACTGGGCCAGATGGCCCAGGCGAGCCAGGAGGAGACGCAAGGGAGCGGCCGACAGGGCGGTCCCGATCAGAACTTGGCGGCTGCATCCGGATCATTGGCACTGGCTCGCGAGATGGAGGCGCAGATACGTGAGGAGACCGCAGGGATTGACCGCCGGAGAGAGAGCAACCCCGATCGCCGACTTACGGCGCAGCAGCAACGTGAGCTTAATTGGCTTACCGAGGGCCAGCGCGACACGCGCAGATTGGCAGAAGAGGCCTCCCAGCTTCTGAAGGGATCGCCGGATATCGGCCGACTTGTACAAGAAGCCGGTGAGGCCATGGGTGATGTGGAGGATATGCTTCGGCGTCAAGACACGGGCACCGGCACGCAAAGCAAGCAAGGGCGTATCTTGGGCATGCTCCAACAAGCCCTTCAGCAGACGCGACAGGCCATGCGCGAGCAAATGCAGCAGGCTCGCCAGAATGCGTCACGGCAGGGTGCCCAACAGACCGCCAATCGCCCGGGCGGCAATCAACCCGCTGAGCGCACATATGCGCCCGTAGTGCAAGCGGAGAATGCCACCTTCGGGCCTGTGCAAATGAAAGGGCGAGGATTTGGCGGCTTGTCGCCGAGAGCCCAGCAGACTCTGAGGGAGGGCCAACACGAACCCGTTCCTCCTGAATACCGAGATCTGGTGAACGAATACTATAAGGCGCTATCCGAGAGGGCACGATGACGCGATTGTGCGATGCAAGCATGTGGGTGCCGACGCGAGTGATTTGCGCGATGCTTGTGCTGGTGCCTGTGACCGCTCGGGGGCAGGAATCGAAGAACCCGTTCGACGTGGAAGCTCGGGAATACTTGGGCACGCCCCAATCCGAAGCGGCCGTTCGCCGCGGGTTGGAATTCTTGGCCTCTCGCCAGCAACCCGATGGACACTGGAACAGCGGCGGGTACAACGCAGATGCCGCCATCAGTGGGCTCTGTACCCTGGCTTTCCTCTCCGCAGGAGAGCAGCCTGGACGCGGCAAATATGGTGCTCTCTTGGATCGGGCAGTGGACTACCTAGCGGATAGCGTGCAGCGGAACGGACTGGTGGCACGAGGGGGAAGCGCCGGTCCCCCGATGTATGGCCATGGCTTCGCTACGCTGGCCCTGTGTGAATTCTATGGGATGAGTAAACGCTCAGATTTGAAGGCCAAGATTGAGGCTGCCATCCACCTGATCGTAGCATCTCAGAATGAGGAAGGCGGCTGGAGGTATCAACCTACGTCAACGGATGCGGATATCAGCGTTACGGCAGTGCAAGTTCTGGCCCTGCGGGCAGCGCACAACGCCGGCATCCAGGTTCCGGCAGAAACTGTGCGCCGCGCCGTGGGATACATCAAGAAATGCGCCAACAATCCCGATGGCGGCTTCAGCTACCAGATCCCCTCACGGGGTTCCGGGCCGGCGCGCACGGGGGCAGCCTGCACTTGCCTCGCCCTAACCGGCGAGAAGTCCTCGCCAGAATACCGCAACGGCATCCGGTATCTAGTGGAGCATCCGATAGACAATTACGAATGGGCATATCGGCAACACTACTTTTATGCCCTGTACTACTGCACCCAGGCATTCTATCAGGAAGGCGGGCAGGCCTGGAAGTCCTGGTTCACCAATATCCGGGAACGCCTAATCCGGTCTCAACGAGCGGATGGAAGCTGGCAGGATGCTCCCGGTGAAGAGTATGCCACCGCTATGGCGATCCTCACGTTGCAGGTTCCCGCCGGCCTTTTGCCCATCTACCAGAAGTAGAACGCACAGCGCCCATCGCAATCTAGGAGCCAATGAATGACACGCACAGTCGCCACAGGGACAGAGCACGCCGACGACGTCGCCGCCCTAGCCTACCTCCGCGATGCCTTCGATGCCATGCGCTCGGCAATCGCGCGAGTGATTGTGGGTCAGGACCAGGTGGTGGAGGAACTGCTTATCTCCATGTTCTCCAGGGGACACTGCATCCTGGTGGGAGTGCCTGGTCTGGCCAAGACGCTCCTTGTGAGCACCCTTGCGCGGGCCCTTTCCCTCACCTTCAAGCGCATTCAGTTTACGCCCGATCTCATGCCCGCCGATATCACCGGTACTGAGATCCTTCAGGAGGATCCGGCGACACGCGAGCGAACGTTCGTATTCATGAGGGGCCCGGTTTTCGCCAACGTAATTCTGGCCGATGAGATCAACCGCACCCCCCCAAAAACCCAGGCTGCCTTGCTGGAGGCCATGCAGGAGCGCCATGTAACGTCAGGCGGGCGGTCGTATCCGTTGCCGTCGCCCTTCTTTGTACTGGCCACCCAGAACCCCATCGAACAGGAAGGCACATATCCTCTCCCCGAGGCTCAGCTCGATCGCTTCATGTTCATGATCTTGGTGGATTATCCCAGTGCGGAAGAGGAACTTGCCATCATGCGGGCCACTACTTCTGCCGATCTTGAGGAGATCAGCCCCATCCTTTCGCAGGAAGAGATCCTCAGGCTTCAGGATATTGTGCGAAGGGTTCCCGTGGGGGAACATGTGTTCCGCTATGCCATGGCGCTTAGTCGGGCCACACGCCCCCATAATCCGGAGGCGCCTTCGTTCATCAACGATTGGGTAAGCTGGGGTGCAGGACCGCGCGCCTCACAGTATCTGGTGCTTGGTGCCAAGGCACGCGCAGCCCTCAAAGGCCGTCCCTATGTTACTACGGAGGACGTGGCAGTGGTCGCTCCGCCGGTGCTGCGTCATCGCATCCTCACCAACTTCAATGCCGAGGCAGAAGGTGTGAATTCGGATCAGATCATCCGCAAGCTCTTGGAGCACATTCCCAAGCCGGTAGAGCCGCAGAAATAGATGGCATCGGCTCGTTGAACGGAAGGAGTGGGCAGTAGATGCTGGCACCGGCGCCCTCGGAACCTCATCCAAAGCTGGCAGATCCTCAAACATTGGCCCGCATCGCCAGGTTGGAGTTACGTGCGCGGGTGGTAGTTGAGGGGATCATCAGCGGCATGCACCGCAGTCCCCATCATGGGTACAGCGTGGAGTTTGCGCAGCACCGCCAATATACTCGGGGCGACGAGATACGGCATATAGATTGGAAGGTGTACGGGCGTACCGACCGCTATCACGTGAAGCAGTTTGAGGAAGAAACGAACCTCAAAGCCTATTTGGTTGTGGACGCCAGTACATCCATGAAGTACCAATCGGGCGCATTGAGCAAGTCGGATTATGCGGCGATTGTGGCAGCGGCTCTCTCGTCCCTCTTGATTCAGCAGCGAGATGCCGTAGGGTTGGCGCTCTTTACGGATGCGGTGCAGGTATACATACCGCCGGGTTCCACTCCGAGCCACATGCGGCTGTTACTGGATCATCTCGAGCGGCCCCCTGTGGCCCCCAAGACGGGGGTGAGCCACGCATTCCACGATTTGGCGGAGCGTGTGCGGAGGCGCGGCCTCATCATCGTGCTGAGCGATCTCTTCGATGATCCCAAAGCGGTGCTCAATGGCCTGCAGCACTTCCGCCATCGGAAGCACGAAGTCATTGTCTTCCACGTATTGGATCGGGATGAGCTGACCTTTCCGTTCCGGGATGCGGCAGTGTTCGAGGGAATGGAAGGCGAAGGACTGCTCCCTGCCGAGCCGAATGCGCTCAGGAAGGAATACCTGCGTTTGTTTGAGGAGTACCTCGCCACGCTGCGCCGAGGGTGCCGGGAAATGGCTATAGATTATGTACCCATGCCTACCGACCAGCCGGTGGCCGATGCCTTGGCACATTACCTCCATCAACGGCTTCGCACCCGATGATGATGTTAGGCGGTACGCTTTCATGAATTGTGCTTGTGCCCTGGTGGCGCCATGCTTTCGCTGAGTTTTCTGAACCCTACATACCTCGCGGCGCTAGGGCTGGGCGCGCTCCCCATCCTCATTCACCTCATCCGGCGACGGAGGGTGCGCATCATCCCCTGGGCTGCATGGGACTTCCTCAATCGCTCCCACCGCGTGCACCGTAAGCGCCTGCGCATTGAACAACTGCTACTGCTCTTGTTGCGCATAATTATCATCTGTTTGGTAGTGCTGGCTTTCTGCAGGCCCGTCTTCCGGATGCGGGGCATGGCCATGACTGCGCCCGACGCCCGCGTCCACGCGCTCATTGTGCTGGATAATTCCTACAGCATGGGCTATCGCGTGGGGAATGGCACCACCTTCGACCGCGCCCGGCAAGCGGCGCGAAGCCTCTTTCGACAGGTGCTTAAGGAGGGAGACACGGTACAGGTGGTTCTGGCGTCGGCGCGGCCGGAGGCGCTCATCCGCGAGCCCACCTACAACTTGCAACAGGCGGCATCCGCAGTGGCTTCCGCGCCGCTTGGAGATCGTGCAACCGATTACGGGGCCACTGCTGCGTTCTGCTTGAGACTGTTGCAACAGGTGCGCAATCCCGTGCGCGAGGTCTACTGGTTTACCGATAGCCAGCGATCGGGCTTTGAGCCGCGACGCCGCAGCGATGATTCCGTGTGGGCAGCGCTGGCGCACGCTGCACGCATTACATGGGTGGATGTGGGTGAGGCGGGCCGAAGCAACATCAGTGTGGAGAACCCCGTGCTGAGCCGGGACTTGGTTCTTCGATCGGTGCCGGTACGCATCTCGGCTACGGTCCACAACTACGCACCCACTGCCCGGCCCGGATCGTTAGTCCATCTGGAAATAGACGGTCGTCGCGTAGCTTCCGCTCGGATAGACATTCCCGCCCACGGGTCGGCCCCGGTACATTTCGTATACATGTTCGACACGGCCGGCATGCACACGGGCCACATCTCGCTAGATCAACATGATGCTCTGCCCCGGGACGATGGAACGTGGTTCGCTGTGAATGTGCGGCCGCGCATCAGCGTTCTATTGGTGGATGGGTACCCCAATCCAGATCCCGCTCGAGATGAGGCCTTCTATCTTGCTACAGCGCTTACTCCAACCGGGCCTAGTATGGGCGCGTCTGCCGGGATTACGCTGGCCATACATGCCGGGCCAGGATTGGGCCGCACGAACCTCACGGGATACGATGTGGTGATTGTAGCGGGATTGGAAACCCTTAGCGCGGGAGACGCTCGCCTTTTGGCAACCTTCGCGCGGCAGGGCGGAGGTCTGCTGCTATTCCCCGGGCGGAATGGTTCCCAAGGCTCAGGCACCGCCGCTCTGCAGTCCCTAGGTGTCCTCCCCGCGCGGGTAGGGCCACGGCGCACGCTTCCCGCTGACGCAGGCGTGTCTCTTGATGCGGCCTCCATGACCGGATCCGCCTTGGAGGCCTTCCGGGACACCTCCCAGATTGACATTGGGAGCGGCCATTTCACCGGATACAACGAGTTGGCACCGGCGAGCGCACCGGATGTACGTGTAGATGCGCGATTGAGCGACGGGCATCCCGCTCTCGTGGAACGGAGGATAGGTTCCGGGCGAGTGATGGTGACGGCCTTCTCGGCGGGTACCTATCAAAGCGATCTTCCATATAAGCCTGCCTATGTCCCGTTGGTGCACCAGGTTACATCGTACCTGGCAGCGGGGCGCTCGGAACCGCGCCTGCTTCAGGTAGATGATCCCATTGTGGCCCACTTTGGCGTGGCGGAGGCAGGGGCGGGCTTTGTGGTGACCAAACCCAACGGCTCGTTGCTCCACGTGCGAGGTGAGCTAGGGGTGCAGGGCGTAACGGTGCCATTTCCCGGTACACGCTCGGCCGGTATCTATTGGGTGGGCACGACTGCGCATCCGCACTCCCAGGCCTTCGCCGTGAACCTCCCGCAAGGCGAGGGGGATCCGGCCGTGGTGGCCGACACGGCGATAAAGCGGCTTCTGGGCTCATCTGGCCAGATCGTTCACGGAGGCCAGTCGCTGGCTGCGGCGGTGCATCAAGCGCGTTCTGGTTCGGAGGTGTGGCGGGGCCTGGCGATAGCAGCTCTCCCCCTCTTGTTTCTTGAGGGGCTTCTCGCCCGCAGGATGGGAAGGCGCGGCTGATGCATTTGAGTGCTTGGCAGCGATGGTTATTAGGCGTGGCCGGCCGGTCGGACGCAACCCTGGAGCACGCGCATCTCTACTTCGCCAGGGGCCGCGTCCTCACGGGCGCTGCCCTAGTATTAGGATTTGCGGCCATTTGGTTCGGCTACCAATACCTTCGCGACGGCAATCGCCCCTCTCTGTGGGTGAAGACGCCGTTACTGCTGTTGAGGCTGATCGCCCTAGCGGCCCTCCTGGCGATGCTCATGCAGCCCATGCTCCGGTTGAGCCGCACGGAGAACGTGAATTCCGCCGTGGCGATAGGCGTGGACGTGTCTCAGAGCATGGGCTTCCGGGATCCACGGTTGCCTGCCGCTTTGGCTGCCGCCACTGCCCGCGCCATCGGCGGCAATCCGGCGGGGCTCACCCGCGCTGAAGTGGTGGAGCGCCTTGCCGATAACCCGCGCATACGTCTGATCGCATCCGTGGCCAAGCGGTACCGCGTGCATCTGTATCGGTTTGCGGCCGATACACAACGCGTGGCTGTTCCGGCCGACGCACGGAAGCTTCGGCAGTTCTCCCTGCCTACCACGCCCGACACCCTCCATGGTGGTTCCACCCAGATCGGTACTGCCCTTCGGCACATCATGAATGACTTGGCCGGTCAGGATGTGGCCGGCGTACTTCTGCTAACAGACGGCGGCAGCAACCTAGGAGAGGATCCTGTTACCGTGGCCGAAGAGTGTCGCCAACAGGGGATGCCGGTAAGTACTTTGGGTGTGGGAGATCCTACGCCCACGCGGGACGTGGCCGTTACAGAAGCGCTTACGGACGAAGTGGTGCGCAAAGATAACCTTGTGCAGGTGTTCGTGGGCATCTCGCAGCGCGGCTATGCCGGGCGCACCGTTACGGTGTTATTGCAGCGCGGTGGCACCGTTATCGGACGGCAAACGTTGCGCCTTGGCGCCGACGCCCGCAAACAGACCGTTCGCTTTACCTTTGTGCCCAAGCAGGTGGGAACCTTTGCCTATACGGTATCTGTGCCGCCGTTGCCGGGCGAGGTAACCGCCCGGAATAATCGCCGAAGTTTTTTGCAGCGGGTGGTGAGCAAACGCCTCAGGATCCTCTATGTGGAGGGCGAGCCCCGCTGGGAATATCGCTACCTGAAGAATGCCATTCGGCGGGATACGCAGATCCTCTTTTCGTGTATTCTGGTGAGCGCCGATGCCCGTTTGGGAGGAGAAGGCAATGTGCCCATCTATGCCTTCCCCTCAGATGAGAAGAGCCTCTTTGCCTACGATCTGTTGATCCTGGGAGATGTGCCCCGCAGTTACTTCACCGACGCCCAACTCCACAACATCCGTAGGTTCGTAGAGGACCGCGGCGGCAGCCTGGTGGTGATTGCCGGTGAGCGGCACATGCCGTTTGAATACAAGGGTACCTCTTTGGAAGCCCTGTTCCCGGTAGTGTTGGGGCCCTATCCAGAACAGGTGAAGACCGATGAGCCGTTTCCGTGGCAAAGGACGCCGGCGGGCATGCAGGACCCATTGCTGCGCCTATCCGACAGCCCTGCAGAGAATGAACGTATCTGGAAGAACCTGCCGGGGATGTATTGGTGCGCGGGCGTAGAAAGGGCCAAGCCTGGAGCCACGGTCCTGGCGGTGAACCCTATGAGGAGCAATGCGTATGGTCAACGCGTAATCCTGGCAGTGCAGCCCTTCGGCGCAGGGCGATGCCTCTTAAGCACCGTGGACAGTACCTGGCGCTGGCGTTGGCGCGTGGGGGACAAGTACTTCTATCGCTTTTGGGGACAGGTGATCCGCACCATGAGCCCCGAGGAGACGCCGGGAGGGAACCGCTTCGTTCAGGTAAGTGTGGACCGGCCCGAGCACCTTTTGGGAGAAACGATTACATTTCACGCGCGCGTGCTCGATGCCTTTTACCACCCCGTAAAGACGAGCGCGGTGGTAGCACAAATCACCGGCGCCGGCGGTGCACCCGTTCGCGTAGTGTTGAGCGCGGTTCCAGGATCGCCGGGCCTCTTCACAGGGCAAATGCTGGCAGACCGTGCCGGCAAATTCCAAATCACATTGGCCTCACCCCAGGACCCACGCTCTACCGCCCATGCCGAGTTCCTTGTGGAGGCGCCGGCGTTGGAGCAGCAGCAGCCCGAGATGAATGAATCCCTCCTGCGGAAGATCGCCGCTGCAGGCGGGGGGCATTTCTACCGACCAGACGAATTAGCCGCTTGGTTGGCAAGCCTTAAGCAGCGGCAACACGTGGTGCGAAGCCAAGTGGAGATTGATCTTTGGAACGCACCCATCTTCCTGCTTCTGTTCGTTGTCCCGCTCGCCCTGGAATGGGCAATACGCAAGCGCGTGGGCATGACCTAGGCGAGGGCCAGGTACGTCTATGCACAACCGAACTCAGCCCTTGCAGCGCCCCGCAGGTCCATCCATCATGTCCTACCGGCACGGAAGCCCGGCGACAACGCCCTCGGACGGGCTAAGGCGCAGAAGGCACTGTGGCCGGCTGCTGGAGGGCTGCTTTGCGTGTCTTTTCAAACAACGCATCGTAGGGCTTTAAGTTGATGGTGATGCGCGCCTTGCGCTGATAATCTCGCAAAGCATCCTGCACGCGCATGATGGACATGGGGCTCTTGCGCTGGACGGCGGCATTCTCAAGAAGAGGGCGAACCTCCTCCATGGTGGGAATGCGGCCAACTTTTTTATCCACAAGCTGGGCAATGAAGTAGCGCGTTTCGAGGGGTGCGTTGGGGCCCGGCGCTACATTCCACGGACTCACCTTCGCCGGGATGATCTCGGGCGTGTATTCCCCGGGCTTGAGCTTCTTTACAGCTTGGAGCACAGGAGCCGGGATCTGCTGTTCCGCCACAAATCCCACGTCCCCACTCCGCGGACCCGACACGGGGTCTTCCGACTGGGTAAGGGCCACGGTCTCAAACGGCAGCTTCTTGAGGGATGCCAACGCCTTGAGGGCCTTATCCTTCTCGCGCACGTCTATGATGCGCAAATGGTACATGTCCGGTTCCCGCAGGCGGCTGCGGTACTTGTCGTAGATGCTCTTGAGATCGTCGTCGGTGATCTTGGCGTCTTGCTTTACCATGTTGAGGAACGCGACGGTATAGCGGGCATCACGGTACCAGTCTGCATCCGAGCGTGCCGGATCATAGGGCATAAAGGTATAGCGTGGATCGCGGTACTTCTTGGCGAAGGCGATATAGGCGTTAATCTGTGCATCGGTGGGGGTACAGTGGCGCTCGGCCGCGAGCTGAAGGATGAGCTTCTCGGCGATGAGGGAGTCCATTGCAAACTCCCCGGCTTTGGCGGGCCCTCTGGGGCCTTCCGGTGCCAGAGAAGGCGCGAGGTTTGCGGCGGTAACATCCCGCGTCCGCTGGTTGAATTCGTCTTCGGTAATGACCTCATTGTTCACGTGCGCTACCACTTTTTTGGATTGCCCGCATCCGATGAGCGCAAGGGCGATGACTGCGGCAACAAGCAGCTTATCAGCGTGTCGTTTCAAAATGAAAGTCTCCTCGATTATGGAATAGCACGGATGCACGGCGTCATTCACTCGGCGCTGGCTCCGAGGTGTTCTGCGCGCGCATCTCCAAAATGAGTTCCACTTCCCCGGCCGAGAGGCCACTTCTCCTTGCGATCTCGGCCGGTGCGAGCCCCTCATCTGCCAGAGCGTATACGGTAGCGTGTTGGGGCAGGGTTCCTGAGGGAGCCTGCGGTTGCGGTGCATCGCCGGCTTTGGGATGGGATGAGCCGGCGGACGCTGGTGCCTGTACCTGTTCGAGCTTCCGATCCAGCTCCATCAACAGCTCGCGCGCCTGTGTGCACCGCACCTCAAGCTGTGTGGCCGCCTGATCGGCTTCAAGGCGGAGGCGTTCAATTAGGGTGGACACACTCTTGTGCAGTTCTCTAAGCTCTGTTAGAACAGGTATCTGGGCCGCCCGGCTCGTGAGCTCTGTTTTGGCCTGCTGAAACAGGAGCCACCCTGCAATAAGAAGCAGGATGTTCGCTGCAAGCACGATGGGGCCCAGGGCGTCCATACCGATGTGTATCCACCTACAATCAGTTGCGCTTGCGCAGCGGCAGCAGACCCGGTTACGCGGTAATGTCGAGGCGGTGTTGGGACTGCGCGGTACGATCCTCTGTGGGAACATCCTCTCGTTCGGGCTCTATGTCCACGCCCGACGAAAGTTCCACCTCGCACGGAGGCTGCGGCGAGGCAGGCTTTTTCCTGCGCCCCTCCTCGCGTGGCGGTTGCCGCTCCCCCAGATCCCCGGCTTCGGCTTCCCGCTCCACGCGGCGGACGGCCTCACTCTCGCGGATTGGGGTCACCGGAAGATCGGTTGGCCCAATGCCCATCGCAGCGCCCCCCTCCCAGCAAAAGGGCCACGCGCTTACCGACCGTTGTGGCGATTATAACACACCCGGTGCCGAACGTCAAATCGTGGAACCGCTGTATTTGCGGACGCTTGATACATTAAAGAACTCTAATGGTATTTTCATCCCCATTTAAGATTAGGCTATTGACTTCCATGGCCGGGTGTCGTAAATAAAGACCGAGTGTACACCAATAGCTTAATCGCTTAAACGACTGGAGAAAGGAGGATGCAGGCGGAGATCAATAATGTGACTGGTTCTGTTCGGGGTAGGTGTCGTCCCTTTGTGGAATCGCGAAGCGACGGCAGGACTTGGCTCACAGTTAAGGGTCATTTCCCGCGGAGTTAATCCCTTAGGGGTTTACTAGCATCGCGACGCAGGCGGGATGATCCGCGGAGAGCCTGCAGCGAAATGGACGGCGTGGGAACAAGCCGATGTTCGTCCATTGACGCCACTATTTGGTATGCGCGCGTACCGGAAAAACGCACAAGAGCGAGGGAACCGCTCTACGAGGCGTGCGGCATCAGCGCGCCTTACCGCTAGGTTTACACGCCTAGAAAGGAGAGAAACGATGACACATCGCAAAGCGCTCGGGTTTACGCTAATCGAGCTGCTCGTGGTGATCGCGATTATCGCGATCTTGGCGTCCATCCTGTTCCCCGTATTCGCTCAAGCGCGGGAGAAAGCGCGAGCCTCGAGCTGCCTATCCAATCTCAAACAGATGGGCATGTCAGCTGTGATGTACGTGCAGGACAATGACGAGCGCTTCCCCACGGTCTACAGCAATTGGGCCGGCCTAGAACCCTGCGCGGAGTACCTGCTGCTATATCCGTACATCAAGAACATTCAGGTATGGCAGTGCCCCTCGGCAAGCGCCTCAGAGTGCGACACATGGCGCCCAAACATTGCGAAAGCTTTAGGTGTTCCCCCTCCCGGCCCTAAATTCAACTATGGGTACAACTATGGGCCACTCATCTACGTAGGAGGTGGCCTGGTGGGGCCGAGGTACAGGCTTCCATGGGGGCAGAAGTATTCGGAGGGCGTGCTGCTGGCTTCCCTGGTGGCACCTGCCGAAGTGTTTGTATATTGCGACAGCTACGACACGTACCGTCCTACCATGGGTGCTGAGTGGATCCTTGATACCTACAGGGGTCCGCAGCGGAACACCAGCCTGCGGCATAATGGTCGCTTCAATGTAGCCTTCGCAGATGGCCATGCCAAAAACATGCAATGGGTCGGCTTTAACGTGTCTTCCGGGCTGCCGGACGGTGATTTATACTTCGGGGTGCCTGCTGCCGAGGCCGATCGCGCCAAGTGGTGCGCCGATCCTTCTGCGATCCTACCACTCACCGAATGGGGCTATGGTATACCGGATCAGCCTTGCGGCACACTGTTTACCAATGCCAACATTGCGGCCTTGGGCGGGGTATTCTGGCCGAATTAGGGGAGGGAGGAGCGCATTGAAGCATGTCCGTTTCCGCAGAATGGGCTTGTGGTGGGTAGCAGCCCTTTCCCTGCCTGCCATATGGGGATGTCGGCAACCGCAGCCGGCTCCCCCAACTCCCACCGCGGAGCATCCCGCTCCCTATCCTGGAATGGCTGAGGCCCGCAGTCGAGCCGTCACGCTCAAGTTTCCCCGTGGTGCGGAGCGAGATTCCCCAAACGCCAAATAGCGGTACAATGAAGAGGGGCCGGCAGGGGCGCCGGCTCCTTTTCATTAGGGTTCTCAATAGGCTGCCGAAAGGCGCACCGGCATGCGCCGGGAACCCCACGACCCAGGCGGACCCTGGAAGACACCTGCGCAGGGTTCGCCGCACGTGCGGCACTCTCCGGTATCCGTTAAGTGATAGCCCAGGATTTCGTATCCATCCCGCCGAATAAGAGCCGCACCGCATTTGTGGCAATAGGTGGTGCCACCTTCAGGATCGTGGATGTTGCCTGTGTACGCGTACCGCTCACCGTTGCGCAAGGCGATGCTTCGCGCCCGCCGGAGGGTAGACGCCGGCGTGGGGGGATGGTCGCGCATCTTCCAATCTGGGTGGAAGGCAGTGAAGTGGTGGGGCACATCCGGGCCGAGGTTCTGCACCACCCAACGGGTCATGGCATCAATCTCCTCTTCGCTGTCATTCTCGCCGGGAATGAGCAGGGTCGTAATCTCCACCCACACCTTCGTTTGCTGCTTTAGGTACACCAGAGTGTCTAGGACGGGCTGAAGATGGCCGCCGCAGATGCGCCAGTAGAACTCTTCTGTGAATCCCTTCAAGTCCACATTGGCCGCATCCATCCACTGGAAGAATTCCTCGCGGGGTTCCGGGCTGATGTATCCGGCGGTTACCGCTACTGTTTTGATGCCCAACGCTCGGCATTCTTTGGCCACATCTATTGCGTATTCCAGAAAGATGACGGGATCGTTGTAGGTGAATGCCACGCTTCGGCAACCCAAACGCTGAGCCGTTAGGGCAATCTGCTTTGGCGAGGCCGCGTCCATTAACGTGTCCATCTCCCGGGACTTGCTAATATCCCAGTTCTGGCAGAACTTGCAGGCCAGGTTGCACCCGGCAGTGCCGAAGGAAAAAACGCTGCTCCCGGGCAGGAAGTGGTTCAGGGGCTTCTTTTCGATGGGATCTACGCAGAAGCCGCTCGAGCGGCCGTATGTGGTGAGGACGATGGCATCGTCATGACATGCCCGAACGAAGCAGAGGCCCCTCTGGCCTTCCTTGAGGCGACACTCCCGAGGACAGAGATCACATTGCACGCGCCCGTCTGGCAGTTTGTGCCAATATCGCGTTGGTACCAAAGACCCTGTAAGCAGATCCTCCATCATCGCCCTCCGTGCGCAGTCGGCTTCAGGCTTCATTGCCTTGCCGACCTCTCCTACAGCGTATTATACAGGCTTTCGTTTTTGATGTGGTGCTTTGGGGCAGGCATTCTGCTAGCCCGTGGCGTATGATACGGTCGGGGGATGCCTCCTGAAGAACAGAACCCTTTTGCGGAAGGAGTGCAGCAGATATGAAGCTGGGAGCCAATTCTGTGCTCTTTGGCGGGTACGACATGGAGACTGCCTTTAAGTACCTGGCCCTATGTGGATACGACGGCATCGAGATTTCGGCGATTGATGGGATGAGCGAGCACCTTGTTCTGGACCGTTGGCGTGAGATCGCACCCCAAATCAAGAAGCTCTCTCAGGATTACGGGCTGGAGTTGCTGGCTATGGAACAGCCCTCCCAGGATCCCGAGAAAATGGAACAGGCATTCCAGGCGGCGGTGGAAATCGGGATCCCCATTATTAACTGCGGGCCCGGCGGAAAGTCTGGGGATGAAGAGAGCCTCAAGCAAGTGATTGCGTCCCTGGACAAGCTCTCCAAACGCGCGGAAACCTACGGCGTCACTTTGTGTGTGAAGGCGCACGTTGGAGCCGCCATCTACAACACGCCAACGACGCTGCGGGCAATGGAGGCTATCTCCTCACCGGCCTTCGGCATAGACATGGATCCGTCGCACATCTACCGTGCCGGTGAGAACCCCGTGGAGGCTATAGCAGCCGTGGTGTCGCGGGTGAAGCACGTGCATATTCGTGATTGCAAAGGCCGCCAAACCGGGCCCGGCGCTCCCGAGAACCAAGCCAATGGGCGAGGGGACATTGATCTGGTTGGGTACATCCGGGTGCTGCATGAGAACGGCTATACCGGTCCTCTAGATCTAGAGATCATCGGGGCCAAAGACTATGCCTTGGAGCGGTGCTGCATCATCGCCGCAGAATCCCGCGGGCATATGCAGGCGTGCTTGCAGGCATGCGGCGCGCGCTAAAGCGCCATTTCACGCCATGGAGCCGGAGCTGGGGCGCACCGCGTCTGGTTCCGGCTCTGCCACCATGCTCCCTAAAGGGAACGTTTTGGGTGGTGCGTGGCCTCACGGCGGGCAGCAACCGTCCAGCGCCCATACGCCAACGTGAGCACCCGAACCGGCGCCCGATTCTGGGGGAGTAACGTGTCGCCATCCACGCCGGCGAGCGGTCCATCCCCTCCACGGCGACGCGGCCTTCTGCGCCCGATCATCCTGGCCGTGATCCTCCTGCCCTTCGTGGCGTTTTGGTCCTCCGCCATGATGAGCGATGTAATCTTCTCCCTGCTGGTGCCGCCCCTTTGCGCCTTGATGGTAGTTGCGCTCCTCAACGTGGGTTTGCGCAGGGTTGTCCCGGGTTCGGCGCTTACCGGGGGCGAGCTAGCCGTGTTCTATGCGTTCATGTCTGTTGCGGGAGCCATGTGCGCCGAGTGGCTCCTCATCAACAATCAATACATCCATTCCTACGCACTCTTTGCGGATCGGAGCCCGTGGGATCGCGAGCACATTCTGCCCCATCTGCCGAAGTGGTTCTACTTTACAGAAGCAGCACCCTTGGAAGATTACCGTCAGGGTGGATACGGGTTGTGGCACTTTTTGGGACGATTGGGGCTTTGGGCTCGGCCCATAGCGGCGTGGACGCTTCTCTTCACCCTACTCTGTGGCGCTATGCTTTGCATCAACACTCTGATGCGGGAGCTGTGGTGCCGACGCGAGAAGCTTGCCTTCCCTATTATTCAGGTACCTCTGCTCCTTACTCGACCTCAAGACCCAGCCTGGAAGAGCCCTTGGCTATGGGGAGCTTTGGGCGTAATGTTCGGCATAGATATGCTGAATGGCTTCGCCTTTATGAACCCCCTCATTCCGTCCATCAACGTGCGCTTCTTGGTAGGAAGGCTTGCCGACGTGCTCCCCTGGCTTCAGGACAATCCTTGGACTGCCGTGGGTTGGACGTCGCTAGGCATTTTCCCCTATATGTGCGCCATCGGCGTCTTCATGCCTACAGATCTGCTCTTTTCGTGCGTCTTCTTCTTTTTTCTCCGGAAGGCGATGCAGGTAGGTGCGGCCATGTTCGGTTACCAGCAGGATGTGTTCGGAGGAGGTTGGTTGGTGCCTGGTCCGCCCTACTTCAGCGAGCAGACGTGGGGGGCGTTCTTGGGGTTGTTCGTGAGTGCGGTGCTCTTCTCACGGGGTTATTTACAGGAGGTATGGGGCCACATTGTGAAAGGCACCAGTTTTGGCGAAGGCGACATGCGCCCCAGAAGCGCGTTCTACGGCCTCATCCTCTGTTTGGCCGGCTTAGGCGTCATCGGATGGATGTGTGGCCTTTCACCTTGGCTCGTAGTGGGCTACCTGTGCGTGTTCCTTATTTTCGCCATCGTGCTCACGCGCATGAGGGCCCAACTGGGCCCTCCCATTCACGAGATGGCGTTTTTGGGGCCGCACCAGCTTCTCATTGATTTCCTGGGTGGGCAAGCACTTAATGAAGCGGCAACCGTTAAGATGTACCACCTGTTCTTGGTGACGAACCGCATCCATCGCACGGATCCCATGCCGTACCAATTGGAGGGCTACAAGCTAGGAGATCAATCCGGCCTAACGAGCCGCAAGCTATTCTGGGCAATCCTCTTTGCCACCGTACTAGGCGTTGTCGTTGGACAGGGAGCCTACGTCCTCCAGGGATATTTGTATGGGGCCCAGCCTTCATGGGGGGATCCCAATGCAGCCATTCGCCAGCTAAGCGAGCAGCCTCATCCGCCCAATCCCGCCGCCATGCTCTCGGTGGTTGGGGGGTTCAGTTTGGTGATGCTTTTGGACGCAATTCGCACGCGGATCACGGGCTTCCCACTTCACCCTGTGGGATATGCGCTCTCCATGAACTTCGGCATAGATTATTGTTGGTTCGGGCTATTCATTGTTTTGTTGCTGAAGCTGGCTGTGCAGCACGGCGGCGGGCTCAAGGGATACGAGAAACTTAGGCTGGTGGCGGCCGGGGTGATCCTAGGGGAATTTGCAGCAGAAATGATCTGGTCCAGCGTAAGCATGGCCACACACATGACTACCTACAGCGTGTCGTTCTATAACCGTTCCGGCTGGCTCAAGTAAGGCATGGAATGGCCCGCGCTTCATTGCCGCTAGGCGCATGGGGTACACTCGTTATCAACGCTCATCCTAATCAACCTCTCTTGGGCCGGAATATGCGCCGTCTTGCCGTGCCGGGGGCGATTGCCCTTATCGCTTTAACGATTTGGTATAGCGAACTCATCGTTGCACCTGCGCCCCAGGTGGGACCCGTCCACGTAACTTATTGGGAGAAATGGACGGGGTTTGAGGGCGATGCCATGCGAGCCGTGGTAGATGCCTTCAACCGTTCACAATCCAAAATCCACGTGGACTTGCTTACCATCAGCGGTATCGAGGACAAGACACTGTTGGCTACGGCCGGGGGCGATCCTCCCGATGTGGCCGGATTGTACGGCCCCAACGTTGCCCAATATGCGGATGACCGGGCGATTCTGCCGCTGGACGATTACTGCCGCCGATATGGCATCAATGCATCCCAATACATTCCCGCGTATTGGGATATCGGGTATTACCGCGGGCACATCTGGGCACTTCCCACTACACCGGCATCCACCGCGCTCCATTACAATCGGCAAATGTTCCGGGATGCGGGGTTAGATCCTAACAGGCCACCCCGCACCATCGAAGAGATGGACGCAGATGCAGCCAAGATCTACCGGCGAGATGCCGCCGGCCATATCCTTAAAGCAGGCTTCATGCCCGCAGAACCGGGGTGGTGGAATTGGGGCTGGGGATACTTCTTTGGCGGGCGATTGTGGGATGGCGTGAGCCGTATCACTGCCAATTCACCCGAGAACATCCGGGCCTTCGAATGGATCCGCTCCTATTCCGTAAAGTATGGAGCCCGCGATTTGCAGACCTTCCGGAGTGGCTTCGGAAACTTTTCGTCCCCGCAGAACGCATTCCTTAGCCAACAAGTGGCCATGGAACTGCAGGGCGTGTGGATGAGCAATTTCATCCAGATGTACAGCCCCGGGTTGGACTGGGCAGCCGCACCATTTCCTTATCCCGCCGATCGCCCCGATCTCAAGAACTCCACCTTTGTGGATGAAGACGTCCTCGTGATCCCGCGAGGAGCCAAACACCCGGAAGAGGCGTTCCAATTCATCGCATTCGTTCAATCCCAGAAGGGCATGGAGATGCTTTGCCTGCTTCAAAAGAAGCACACGCCCTTGATCAAGGTGAGCCCCGAGTTCTGGGCGCATCACCCCAATCCCTATATCAAGCTTTTTGCTCAACTGGCGCGGGGTAAGAATACAATCTTCCCGCCCAAGCTGGGCATTTGGCCGGAGTACAGCGCGGAACTCAACAACGCATTCGACGAAGTGACGCTGTTGAAAAAGACACCCAAAGAGGCCTTGGAGGCGGTGCAACAGAGGATGCAGCCCAAGCTAGATGAGTACCTGCGCATCCTGCGCCTACGGGGGGATATCCGATGAGCGCTCAACCGGAGACCCTGCGAAGCAGAAGATCCCTTGCCAGGAACGAGGCGCGCATCGCATTGCTTTTTGTTGGACCGTGGATCGTCGGCTTTGGTGTGTTTCTGTTCTATCCGCTCGTGGCGTCCATCTATTACAGCTTCTGCGATTACTCGGTGCTTAGGAGCCCCGTGTGGATAGGCATGCAGAATTATGCCGATCTGGTTCGAGACGACGTTTTCTGGACGAGCCTCAAGAACACGTTGATCTACGCCATGATGGCCCTGCCGTTGGGCATGTTGGTGGCGATTTCCCTTGCCATGTTGCTCAACGCGAAGGTAAAGGGCCTTGCTGTATACCGTACGATCTTCTTCCTTCCCTCGCTGGTACCCACCATTCCGTTGGCAGTGCTGTGGTTGTGGGTTTTCAACGGCGAGCACGGCATCCTCAATTACGTCCTACAATTGTTGCATCTCCCCACGCCCAATTGGCTGGGGGACCCGGCGTGGTCCAAACCGGCTTTGGCCCTACTGGCCATATGGGGTGCCGGCAACTCCATGGTGATTTACCTCGCCGGGTTGCAGGATGTGCCCGTGGACCTCTACGAGGCGGCTGATTTGGACGGCGCCGGCTGGTGGTCGAAGACACGCAATGTAACGCTTCCGATGCTTTCGCCGGTGATCTTGTTCAACCTCATCATGGGTATCATTGGGGCGCTGCAGGTATTTGCGGAGCCCTACGTGATGTTCCCCGGGGGATCCCCGGCACGTTCCACCTATTTCTACACGATGTACCTCTTCGATAACGCTTTTCGATACCACAAGATGGGCTACGCATGCGCCATGGGATGGATCATGTTCGTGATTATTCTCCTTTTGACCATGCTTGCTCTGCGACTTTCGGAGCGCCATGTTTATTATCAAGGAAGCTGAGAAGGAACGTACTCCACAGCCCGGGCAGACGCGGGTGCGCGCGCGGAAATCCTCGTCCATCCATAAGCAACGCCACGAGTGGTTGCTCCACCTGGTGCTGGTGGTGCTTTCCGTAATGTTCCTGTTCCCGCTCTTCTGGCTCGTGTCTACCTCCTTAAAGCCCATTGAGGAGACAATGCGCCAGCCACCTACGCTCTTCCCTGCGCATCCCCAATGGCACAATTATCGGGACGCCTTCGTATATGAGGCGGACAAGTTGGGGTACATCCCATTCTTAGTGTATGGGCGCAACACACTGATCCTCTGCATCCTCACCGTGTCTGGCGTGGTGTTCAGCAATGCCCTCGTGGCCTATGCCTTTGCGCGCCTGCGGTGGCCGGGACGAGATCTGGTTTTTGCTGCCACATTGGCAACGATGATGGTGCCCTTCCCCGTGCTTATGGTGCCGGTATATGCGTTGTTCAAGGGGCTCGGCTGGATCGGAACCTTCCGCCCTCTATGGGTGCCGGCGTGGTTCGGCAATGCTTTCTTCATTTTTCTGCTGCGCCAGTTCTTCCGCACCATTCCCTTCGAACTGTCGGAAGCGGCTCGTATTGATGGAGCCTCCGAATGGGGCATCTTCCGGCAAATCATCCTCCCGCTCTCTAAGCCGGCGCTGGCCGTAGTAGCTCTGTTCCAGTTTATGGGTACGTGGCGAGATTTCCTAGGCCCCCTAATTTATCTGTTGGACCAGAAGACGTTCACGCTTTCCTTGGGGCTTCAATTCTATCAAAGCCAGCATGGGGGTACCCAATGGCACCTTTTGATGGCAGCTTCCACGATCGTGATTGCCCCGGTCATCATATTGTTCTTCTTCACGCAGAAGCAGTTCATTCAGGGTATCGCTCTCACCGGCATCAAGGGTTGATTCATGCGTTCCGCAGCCGGGCGGCTCGATGGGCGCTCGGCCTACTCGTATGGGCCTCTTTGCTCACCCCACCCGTCGTTTCCTTAGGGCAGGACGCACCCCGGCACTACCGGGCTGCAATTCTGGCAGATTCCACCTTGCCCATATCGGGTGCTCCAACGCCTCCCACTACTTTCATCCGAGCCTTCGGTGCAGAAGGCATCCCGGTTACATCTTTGGATGCCGCTCAACTGGCCGACCCCGCTGTATTCAACCGTTCAAACTTCGATCTGCTCATCGTTCCCACAGGGGCGGTTTTCCCAATAGAGGCCCGGCAAACACTTTTGAGCTTCCTTAAGGCAGGTGGGGATCTTTTGACGTGCGGCGGTTACGCGTTCGATGGCCTAGTCACGCGTTCGGGCAAGGGATGGGTCTTCCAGCAAGATCGCATACACACTGCTATGGTTGCTGCGCGGGACGTCCGAAAGAGCCTTGTGGCGAACGGCAACTTCCAACGAGGGCTGGAAGGTTGGCAGATATCCGCGCCAGATGCATGCACCATCACGGACCAGGGGCCGACTGCTGGCGTACGAGCTGCTTTATCCCAGCAATCTTCGCCTACCGGAGGCGCCGTGTGGACGTACCAGCTTCCCGTGGAGGCCGGGCAACGTTACCTTATCGGTGCGGTAGCTCGAGCCGATGGGGTGGCTGGGGATGGCTTCGGATTTCTGGCCGTGTACCAGTATGATGCAACAGGTCGGCTGGTGACGTGGCAAGACTTTGCTCATCTCATCGGTACCTCGCAGCAGTGGGCTCGTTATGAAACACTCATCGCCGTGGCTCCTGATGCAAAGCGGGTGGAGTTTCATGCCGGGCTCTATCGCGCAGCGGGACGCTTCCGCTTCAGCGACGTGACGTGTGCTGAGGTTCCGCAAGAGATCCGCATCAACGCCCACTACGGCAAACCGGAAGATGGTCTCCAGATTGAGCCGGAGCAGCTCACCATCTTCAGTCCCGATCAGCCGATAGCAGGTGCGTCCCTGGTCGCGGCTCCCGGCAGCGGCATTGGGCAAGATTGGAAGGAGATCGGCAAGGTGACAGGCGTTGAGGCCACTGCACAACTTAGGCAGAGCGGTCGGTGGCGCCCCTTAGTGAATGTGCTGGATCGTTTTGGGCGCTTCGTAGGGACTGCCGTGTCCATGGTGACGTGGAACAGCGGGATCTTTAAGGGGGGAACCTGGGTCCTTAGCGGCGTGACGAACCGCGATGTGTTTTCAGGGGAACGCGGCGAGTATCTGCTGGGCAGGATCGGTCGTTTGTTGGCACTGGGCGTGCACCTGGAGGCAATCACAACGGATGAGGCCACCTATCATGCAGGAGAGACGGTGCATATCTTCGCGGAATGCGCGAACCGGTGCCGAACTGCACGATCTGGGGATCTGCAAATCCGCCTGATTGGCCGGAGTGCTGAAGGGCGGGCAATGGAACTGGCCGGTTTCCAACGCCATCTAGAAATGGAGCCGGGTGCGCGTGACCGGCAGGAGTTCACTTGGAAGGTGCCGGGCAATGCTCCGGACTTTGTGGAGGTACAGGTGGCTTGCCATTGCTCCGGCGCCGGAAACGAAGCACCTACGCCTGTGGATGCGGCGGATACCGGCTTTTGCGTGTACAGCCCTTCCGTAGTTCGCGCGGGACCGAACATAGCTTTCCGAGAGAACGCCTTCTACCTTGGCTCGGCGCAATCTCCCCAGGTTCTGTTCGGAACCGACACCTATGCAAATATGTTCCAGTCTCCTTCGCAGAGCCCCCTTACTTGGTTTCGCGATTTGGCACTTATGCGCGACTACGGTCTTCACGTATTCGAGAACCTCCAATACACGCCGCCGGATTACCGCTTTACACCGAAGCAGTGGAGGCAGATAGACGGCCTGATCCAGCTAGCCCAGCGCTTCGGATTAGTCTACATGGCCGGTTTGTTGATCGGGCAAAATGTGGTGGTGGATGACGATACTCTCCACAAACAGGAGCAATTCTGCGCCGAGTTTGCGCGGCGCTATCGCGATGTTCCCGGCCTCATCTACTATTTGAATGGCGATTTCCAGCTCCATTTGCAGGACACGCCGTTCCTGCGGAGGCTTTGGAATGGCTTTCTGAGGCAGCGGTATGGTTCCGATGCAGCTCTGCGTGCCGCGTGGGGGCCGGAAGCGCCCCATGAGCCTCTTGGCAGCATTCCTGTGTCGGCACACGCAGCGCTAAATTGGCAGGATGCCCGCGCTCGTGACACGGCCGAATTCGAGGGCTATTTGGTGCGGAGATGGGTCTCGTCCCTTACACGTACCATCCGTGCAGTAGATCCGGACCATCCCATCACCGCCGAATATTACCAGCGCCCTTGGGGCGGTATTGACCTTCGCCTTACGATAGATGGTCTAGATGCCGCCAATATCGGCTACTTTGGCCCGCCCGAGCGTGACGAGGCCATGCTCCCTTCCACCATCAAGTGGAACGATATGAGCTCCGTCGGCAAAGGCATCAATATCGGGGAGTTCGGCGTAAAGACGCACGATGCGTGGGTTCCCGAGCGCGGAGGATCGGGCTACCACATACGCCGCACGCCTCGGCAGCAAGACGAGCTCTTCTGGTGGGTAGTTCATGCTGCCCTCGCTTTCGGTGTGAGCAAGATACAGAACTGGTGCTGGGCGGACGATCCGGATGGCGTATTCCCTTGGGGGGTAGTGTGGAACAATCCCATTCGACCCAAGCCGGTACTGAAACTCTACCGGAACCTTTCCGTGCTGGCAGGAGTGGCGGGGCTTGTTCCACAGCGGGCCAACGTGGCCTTGGTAGTGGCGGATGCCTTGCGGATGGGTGCACCCCAAGAGGCTGCGTGGCCTGCGCTGATGAACGCAGTCCAGTGCCTGCTGGGAACAGGCGTCCCCTTCGATGTAGTGAACCAACAAGACCTAGTCCGTCTGGCTGCCCGTCCGCCCAAGGCAGTGTTCCTTCCCCTTGCCGGCTCGCTCACCTTGGCGGACTGGAAGTGCCTGGTGGGCCTGGCGCGCCGAGGAACGCGCGTCTATGTGTCGGCTCCGCCGGGAGGTGGTGCATGGTTCCCCGAGCGCATGCTCGGGGCCGGTGTTCCGCTCCGCTGGCCATGGCCTGTACGCAGGATCCGCGTGGGGAAGGGCGCGGTCTTCCGCTGTTCGATCCCGTGGGAACTGATGCAAGGCTCCGATCTCTTTGGAGTGGACGCGGGCATCGCCGTGGATCCTTCGCGAAACCTATATCTTCGTGTGGTCCGACAGATGGGGCTGCGGCCTGTGCGGCCTAACCGGTGTCTGGGAGTCGTACGACAGGATGGCTCGCGGAGGCTGTTTGCGGTTTTTCCCGTGGGTGGCCAGGCCAATCGCACAATGGGGCTAAGCGCAGCGTCGGTTTCCGCCGGCAGCGTGCGATGCTCCTGGCGTCCTGTGCCCACATGGCCGTGTCTAGCACTCGTCGAAGATCGGAGCAAAGTGCTTGCCGCCACGGGGGACGGGGCCTTGGCGGTGAATGGCCGACCCATCGTATGGGGACACGGCCCTTGGATGCTTGCCGCATTGGATGGGCGTTCCCTCACGTCTTCCAAAATGCTGGTAGCAGCCACCCAAGGAGGGGAGCGCGTCCGTTTTCGAAGCGCCAATCCTAGGCTGAAAGCCTTCGCAGTGGAATGGAATAAAGGACAGCTCCGCCGGCTGGCTCCCGTGGACCTACAATTCGAGGACGGCGCCTATACCGTGCTCGTGCCGGATGGCGAGCTGGTGCTTCTCACCGATGGAGGAGGATCACCCGCAGACGTTCTCCCGCGGGGCACATCGCGCTAATTACCGCTGCGCACCGAGCGGTAACGCCGGGCCACCATGCGCCATACGCCCGGAAAAAGGTCGAAGAAGGCCGTAAGCACGGGCGCGGCCGGCACGCACATGACCACCGGGCGGGGCTTGATGGCGCATCGCACGATTACACGGGCTACGTGTTCGGCAGAAGCCGACGGGATGGCGGGGCCACCGCGGGCATCTTCCATCCTACGTACCATGGCATCGGTGAATTCCGTGTCCGTTACCCCGGGAAGAATGAGGCTCACATGGATGCCGCTGCCTTCCAGTTCCATGGCTAACGCCTGGGTGAGGCCATTCACCGCACACTTGGCTGCCGTGTATGCGCCGTGGAAGGGTAGCGGAAACCGCGTGATCAGGGAGGACACGTTGATAATGTGCCCTCCTTCTTGCCGTCGCATCTGCTGGAGGGCCGCATGGCATCCATGGAATACGCCCATGAAGTTCACGTCGAGGATCTGTTGCAGATCCTCCAAAGTGGTTGCCTCAATGGGCCCCGCCAAACCGGCTCCGGCGTTGTTGACCCACACATCTACTCGGCCGAAGTGTTCCAGCGTAGCATCCAGGAGCCTTTGCACTTGGTCTTGGCGGCCAACGTCGGTAGGCACGGCCAGGCACTGTGCACCGGCGGCCCCAAGTTCCGATGCGAGTTCCTCCAAGCGTTCCCGTCGCCGCGCCGCCACCACAACATGACTGCCTTGACGGCCGAACAGGCGGGCAGCCTCTCGCCCGATGCCGGAGGATGCACCGGTGATTACCACAACACGGTTGCGGAGGGACCGCTTCCTCATGGGCGCTTGGCTGCCAGGAGAGGAGAGAACGGGGGCGGCTCACTCGTAAGATGACCGGGATTAGGCGGTTGTTCTGCGGGTTCGGGTTCGCGAGGGTGGCGCGGCCTTAGCGGCTTTGGCAGCTTTGATGGCGGCCTTGAGGCGCTCCTCCTCTCGCTTTCGGCGGATGCGGATCTCTTTCTGGCGAATACGCATGCAATCCTCCAGAGCAAATGTTGGGTGCAGGTGGTACAGCGCACAGATTATAGCTCAAAGTGACCGTTGCTTCAACAATGCGATCCCGAAGGCCTAAAACCGCAGCCCGGCAGCAACGGTGAAGCCATCCGCGTTCACGCCGTGGACCTTGCCAACGAAATCGTACTCCACCTCCACGAAAGAACTCTTCCCAATATCCACTCCGCCCAAAACCCGGAAGCCGAAATTGCTGGCCGAACCTGCGCCCGACACATGCACCGTCCAGAGCCCGATGCCGCCACCCACATAGACCGGGCTGTGGCCAAGCGTTAGGGAGGGTTGAAGAACCTGTGTTAGGGTGATGGGCACCATGCTGCTGGACCCGCGTGCTGTGTATTCGATGCCGGCACGTGTGGTTCCCCCGAGGAGTGAAAAGCCGATGGGTAGGGCAACGTCTGCCCCAATTTTGAACCAAATGTCCCCGGTTCCCCTTGCGAGGCTCCCGCCGCTAGGGATGAAAACGCCGGCTTTAACGCGCAGATTGGGGAAGAGCCCTTGCTGGGCCCGAGCCTCTGGAGCCGGCATCGTGCAAACAACCACTGCCAATACGGCTCCATGCCCAAGGCGCCTCCAAGAGGCAGGAGCCCCTCCCCGTGCACTACCGCTATGGTTCACGTGACCATACCTTCGGGGCCGTGTCCCTAGAAGCGAACTCCAAGAGCCAGGGTTACCCCGTCCACCCGCAGATCGGTGCCGATGCTATCCGTAAAGCCACCTACCCAGTCGTAATCCGCTTCGAAGAATACGCGGTCGGTAAAGTCAATTCCCATGATGAACTTGGCACCACCGGTAGGATTCCCGGCCATATGCGGCGTGTTGATATAGTAGAGCCCTCCGCCCAGACCTCCCCAGACTCTGGGGTGGCTTCCCAGGGGCGTGATACCCCAGACAAGCTTGCCGGTGACGTCTGTTACGTTATAGGACTGGTTGCCCGTGCCGTGCCAAACGATATCTGCACCCAAATGGATGTTGGCTCCTAGCGGGTGGTAATGGAAGGGGGGGCGATAGTCTACACCGAAGGCCCACCAGCTCTGGCCGGCCGCATCCTTCATGTTGGATTGAGTGGGCAGGAAGCCTCCCAGTTTCACAGATAGTGCCGGGATGGATGGCGCTTCGTCGGCACGCGCCGGCAGGGTGAGTTGCCAAAACATAGCGCTGAACGCCATGGGAAGGAGCATTGCTAGGGATGATCGTAGCGCAAAGGGCTTCACGGGGATGTCCTCCTTAGTTCTGTAACTCCGAGCATCTTCCGCACGGGTTAACGGCAACACCAGTATAATTCCTTCCGAGCGGTCTGTCAATTGCGGCGCGACACCCCCAAATTGCTACGAACGATTTCAGGGAGCATCCCCGCAGGTTGAGCGGATGTACGCACGAGGGCGTTCACTAGCTATCGGATAGAGGCGCCTTCCTCATCTGCATTGTGCGCGGGCAAATTGCTGCTATAATAGAAGTACTTCGCTGCGATTACGGGCGAAGCGGGCGATATCGCGTGAGATCGTATGCCCCCGGCCTCCGGTGCGCTCGTTAGGACACACGGACGGGTCGGGGGCTTTGTTGTATCCGGCGCATTGTCGCGATACTAAGGAGAATTGAACCGTAATGACGTATTTCGCGTGCCAGCTCGGCGCCTTCTTCGCTTGGTTCCTGTACGGAAGCTTCTTTGAATGGGCTTTCCACAAGTACCTCTTCCACAGCCCCAAGTTCCTTCGCGTGACCTTTGAAGCCCACGACCAGAGGCATCATGGCCTCTATGGCGGCGACGAAACCTACGACCTTCCAAGTCCCCAGGACCCAGGCGGCAAGCATATCATGATGGACTGGTTCGCTTTGCCCCTCTTTCTGGGTTTCCACTTGCCGTTGATTTGGTTCGTCCAATGGGTTACGGGTGTCCCCAGCCTTTGGGGCGGGCTGGCGGCTATTTGCGCCTATTATCTGGGGTACGAAACCCTCCACTTCTTCATGCATGTGCCTCGCGACCGATGGATCGAGCGCACCCGGGTGTTCCGGTTCCTGAACCACCACCACCGGCTACACCATCGCGACGCCACCAAGAACCTGAATGTGCTCTTTCCGTTGGCCGATTTCGTGCTGCGCACTCTCCGGACGAAGGTGCCCAAACCGATACTCGCCTCGGCTCCGCAGGGCACGCGCGTTCGTGCGCGGTAACGCTGCCATTAGATCAGGCCGAAACTTGATCGCTGGGAGCAGGACTCTCTGCCTGCGCGCAGAACACCTCCTCAGAATACGTGTGTGTTGGTAGGAGGTGGTCTTTGTGATCTACAGACGCGTGATGATGGGAGCCGCATTGCTGGCAATACTTGGTGCCTGCGCGCGGCCCCAGAGTGCCCAGGCACCTACGGCGCCGGGGAGCCCCCAGAGGTTCCAGCCGGTTACGTTTCGCACGGCGGATGGATGGACGATTCACGGGCGCTTCTATCCCGCAGCGAAGGCATCTAAAGCAGTGGTGCTCTTGCACCAGCGCGGGGGATCTTCTGAGGATTGGGACACGGCCGCATCGAGGATTGTGAAAGCCGGTGTTGCCGTTTTGGCCATAGACCAACGCGGGGCCGGGGCCTCTTTGGGGCCACAGAACGGTCCGGACGCGCCTTGGGACACTACCCAGGATATCGCCGGGGCTGTGGCGTGGTTGCAGCAGAAGGGTTTCAAACCCAACCACGTAGCCCTGGCAGGAGCGTCCTATGGGGCCAACAACTGTGCGATCTATGCATCTCAAACTCCTGGAGTGCCCGCCATCGCCCTGTTGTCACCTGGGGCGAATTACCACGGCCTGCGCATTCCCGATGCGCTTGCTCGGTATCGAGGGGCGGTGCTGGTCCTCACCGCGAGGGATGATGCAATTACCGGGGACGGCCCTCAACTTGTGAAGCGCCTCAAGCCCTCTACGGATCTTAAGGTTTATCCTGGGGCTGCCCACGGCACGGCCCTTTTCGAGGATCATTCGGCTGCGCTGGATGCTCTGGTAGAATTCCTGAAGAGCAAAACCTGAACTTGGCTTAGGGAAAAGTCACCGGGGAGGATGGAAGGGTGTGTCCTGGCGTATTGCCCGCTCGTTTCTTGGAAGGACGGGTAGCGGTTGTGACGGGGGCGGGCCGCGGTATCGGCCGGGCTACCGCCAGAGCATTGGCAGATGCCGGCGCTCGCGTGGTTCTGGCCGCGCGCACGATCCACGAGCTGGAGGAGGCTGCCCAAGAGATCGAGCAATCCGGTGAGGAGTGCCTGGCCATTCCTACCGATGTTACCGACGAACAATCTTGCGAGGCCCTCATTCGGCAAACGGTGGATGCCTACGGCACTCTGGATATACTGGTGAACAACGCCGGGGGCGCCGTATTCAAGCCGATGTGGGAGCTCACCACGGAGGATTTCAATCTGAGTGTGGATGTGAACCTTCGAGGTACCTTCTTCTGTTCGCGGGCGGCGGTGCGCGTAATGCTTCCGCATGGGCAGGGGACGATCATCAACATATCGTCCAGTTCCGGCAAAAAGCCCTATCCCGGCCAGGCGGCGTATTGTGCAGCGAAAGCGGGCGTAATCCTTCTGTCGAAGGTGATGGCCATGGAACTGCGCCCCTATGGCATCCGCGTGCATGTAATCTGTCCGGGTGGTGTGGACACGCGCTTGGCAGCGCAGATCCATCCCACGCGATCGAAGGAGGGCTGGATCCAACCGCGGGACATCGCGCAGGCCGTGCTCTACCTCATCTCCTTGCCCTCCAATGTGAGCGTGGACGAATTGGTAATTCGGCGCTTCGAAGCAGAACCCATGTAGGCGGGGTGATCGGTCTGTTTGCAGGCTGGGCTGAGAGGGAAACTCCGGCGGGAATTGGCCGGTATATTGAGATACATTTAGAACCGCGAATTTGTATGCCCGGCTGTGTTTCGTTGGGATTGGTTACCCGTGCCGTTACTCCTCATTAAGGTTCGTCTGCTGGGATTGTGGAACAGTGCCCGCAGCAACGCCGCCCGTAGGCCATGGCTTGCTGCCGCGCTTGTGGTGGCCGGAATCCTCCTCTTTGTAGGCGTCTTGCTAGGTTTCCACGGTTTCCTGCTCCTTGCGCCACCAGGTGATGCCAGGCAGGACCTCGTGTACGAGGTCTTCTTTCTGCTCTTTCTTTTTCTGCTGGCAGGCTCGGTTCCTTTTGTCGTGTCTACGCTGTTGCACTCTTCCGAGTATCTGTTGCTGGCTTCCGCACCGGTACGATGGCGCGCGGTAGTTGCGGCAAAGCTCCTAGAGGCCACCGCCACAAATTCCCTGCAATTCAGCGTGATCGGTTTACCTGCGATCGGGGCATGCGGTTGGGCGTTAGGTCTGCCTGCTACCGGCTGGATTATGGTGCCGTTGCTTACTATACTCTTTCTGCTCTTGCCCGTACTGTTGACGGCGCTCATGCTGCTTATGGCATTGGAACTTCTGGGTACTCGAAGAGTGCGCGGCGCCATCACCACTGTGAATGTACTGATGGCTTCATTGGTTTGCCTTACCGTGGTGGTGCAAGCGGGGCATATACAGTTTCACGTGGCACCCGGCCTGCGAATGGATGCGCTTACGTCGGGAACTACGTCCGCCCATCTGAGCCCGTCTGCTCCCTTCGCTTGGAGCTTGGTGCAGATGGCGCAAGGGCGCACTTTGCCGGGCATCGTGGAAGTTCTGTGGCTTATGCTGTTGGTGGCGCTTCTCTACGCCGCCTGCTTACAACTGGGCGAACGCCTCATCACTGCGCCCGCCATCGCCGAGGCCGAGGAGGATCGCCTGACCGTAGATGCCCGATCGCCCTGGAGGGCAAGTCGGGGTGTGTACCGAGTGTTGCCGCTTCCTATGGCAGGCATCTTTGCCAAGGATGTGCGCTATGTGTTCCGCGATAGCGTTCTCCTCAGCCAGCTTGCCATGCCCTTGGTGCTCTTTCTTGTGCCCATCGTGCTCGGCATGGAGCAATCCTCCGGGACGCTCTTTGCTACGCCGGCGGAGATCTATCCGTTTTCTATCGCCATGACGGGGACCATTCTCTTCATGCAGACCTCCATCCTCTCCCTCTCGTCCTTGGGGATGGAGGGCCGTAGCTTCTGGCTAATGGCAGCGGCTCCTATTTCCCCGGGATCCGTTCTGTGGTCAAAGTTCCTCCTGAGTACGCTCGCGGCGGGAGGGATTGGATGCATCCTCACGGTTCTAGGGGCAGTAGTGTTTGAGGTGTCGTGGTATGCGGCAGCGATACAGTGCGGTGTGGCAATGTTGGTGTCCGCCGGGCTGTGCGGCATCGGTGTGGGAATTTCGGCCGCACTCCCGCGGTTTGTGTACGACAACCCTGCCCACCGCGTAAGTGCCTGGGCGCTCATCCTGGGCTTCTTGGCCTCGGTCACTTACATTACGGTGATGGGTGTGGCGGGCGCCGTAGGGTGGCACCTCGCCACATTGTTGCCCGAACGCGCAGCCGCAATCTACGTGGCGTGTGGGATTCTGCTTGCGGTGATTACCGGTGCGGCAGTGGGTCTTCCGATGGAGATTGGCCGGCTTCGGTTGGCGCACTACCAATGGGAATATTAGCGTGGGGCAGGGATCGGTCTTCCGCTGCCACTGCGGGGACGCCATTCTCCGTAAGGATCCGCGCAATTGCCCGCATGACGCCGCCGCAGATTTCCTCCTTTGAGGCATCCGGCGTAAAGAATAGGGGATCACCGAAGATCACTCTGAGCTTTGCCCTGCGGATGCGGCTACTTCCAACAGGCATCATCTTTTGCGTTCCGATGACGGCTGTAGGCACAACGGGTACCCCAGCCTTGCGCACGATTAATGCCAAACCCGGCTCGGCGGGTTGAAGCTGCCCGTCCCGGCTCCGCGTACCTTCTGGGAACATCACCACCACATAACCTTGCTGCAGGAATTCCAAGGTGGCCCGCAATCCGGCGCGATCGGGCTTGTTGCGCACGATGGGGTACGCACCCACTCGAGGAAGAAGCCACGCTAGGATGGGATGCTTCCAAAGATCGTGGCGAGCCATGAAACGGCATTCCCGCGGAATGGCAGCCCCGATGAGTGGAGGATCAATATAGCTGAGATGGTTTCCTGCGACGAGGACGCCTCCTTCGGATGGGATCTTGTGGACGTCCTTTACCTCCCAATTACCCCACAGAAGGAAGGCCAATCGTGCCAGGCGATGGCATACACGGTAGATGGCGTTGGGCCGCTTCATGGGCAATCCCCGGCGCCCCGAGCCAAGGCGATGATATGTTCTACCACCTGGTCCACTCCAAGGCCGTCTGTGTTCAAAACCACCGCGTCTTGCGCGGGCTTCAACGGCGAATGAGAGCGACTGCTATCCCGGGCATCCCGTTCTTCTTGCTGGCTCAGGACCTCCTCCAACGACACGGCTATGCCCTTCTCCCGGAGCTCTAACCACCGACGGCGCGCGCGCTCCAGAGGACTGGCCGTAAGAAAGACTTTCACCTCTGCATCTGGCAAAACCACCGTACCGATATCGCGCCCCTCCATTACTACACCGCCGCGGGCGCCGAGCTGTTGCTGGCGGCGCACCAGGGCTTGTCGCACCCCGGGAATAGCCGACACCGGAGACGATAGGCGCGTAACTTCTGGGCTACGGATGGCCTCTGTGGCATCCTCCCCGTCCACCAAGATGCGTTGACTGCCATCCCGTTGCGGTTCAAATTCGATGCTCGTCTCTTCCGCTAAGCGCACCAGCGAGGCCGTGTCATCCTCGGCGACACCCGCCTGCAAACCCTTCCACGCGATCGCCCGGTACATGGCGCCCGTGTCTATGTACGTATATCCGAGCTTGGCAGCCACACTCCTGGCAACAGTACTCTTACCCGCGCCTGCGGGCCCATCTATGGCAATGCGCAACCGCTTCATGCGTCTCCCTCTGTGAATGCTCGCCCTGAGGCACACAACTCCTCCAAACGCCGGAAGTAATCCGGGAACGTCTTGGTGACGCATTCCGGATTGCGGATGGCAATTCCCGGAGCGCGCAGGCCGGTGATGGCGAAGCTCATCGCCATGCGGTGGTCGTCGTACGTGTCCACTTGGGCAGGGCGGAGGCGGGGAGCGGGGTGAATGGTGAGGCCATCGAAATGGGCGTCCACGCTTACCCCAAGCCTTGTAAGTTCGGTGACTAGGGCGGCAAGGCGATCTGTTTCTTTGTAATGGAGGTTCTCTACATTGCGGATGGTTGTGGGGGATGTTGCGAAGGGAGCAATGGCAGCCAGCGTCATAACGGTGTCGGGTATTGCGTTCATATCTACGTTCACGCCCGAAAGCTGCGCGGGGCCCTTCACTTCGATAGAGTGTTCCCTGCGAATGACGGTGCACCCCATTTGCTCGAGTACGTCCACAAATGCCACATCCCCCTGAAGCGAGGCGGTACCCAGCCCCTCAACTTTCACCTCGCCACCGGTTACTGCCGCAGCCGCGAAGAAGTAGGAAGCCGCCGAGGCATCCGGTTCTACACAATACGTGCGCGCCCGGTATCCGCAGGATGGCTCTACACGTATTGCAGAGAGGTCTCCTGCATCTACCTGCGCGCCCCATTCGCGCATCATGCGCACCGTCATCTCAACGTACGGGCGTGACACAAGGGCTCCCTCGATTGCGGCGTGGAGGCCGTGCGGCAGCACGGGAGCAATCATAAGGATTGCGCTGATGAACTGGCTACTCGCGGTCCCTTTGATGCGCACGGAGCCGCCCGTGATGGCGCCCGGTCCTATGTGCACGGGTGGGCAACCGTTTCCCAATTCCGACTCGACATTGGCGCCGAGTTGGCGCAAGGCCACCAGGAGATCTTGGATGGGGCGTTGGCGCATGCGTTCTACCCCATCCAAACGGTAGGAACCCTTGCCCAAGGCGCACAACGCGGTTAGGAAGCGCATGGTTGTGCCTGAGTTCCCGGTAAAGAGTTCTGCGGCCTCGGCCGGGATGATCCCACCTGCACCGTGTACGTAGAAGGTGTCGTTTGCTTCGTGTGCCTCGATGGTGAAGCCGAGCCTACGGAGGCATTCCGCCATGATGAGCGTGTCTTCCGCGAAAAGGGCCCCCTGTATCGTGGATTGGCCGTCTGCCAGCGCTGCAAGCACCAGGGCGCGATTTGTAATGCTCTTGGAGCCCGGAACACGCGCCACGCCCTTAATAGGCGAAGACACGGGTCGAACCTCATAGATGCCGTTCATAGAGGAAACCGTTTGCGTGCTCGATGTGCCTCGCTCAGAAGCTGTTCCACGGTGGTGCGATCTGCGGCCTTCACGGCAACGCGCACCCGGGATAGCCAAACGATGAGGGCATCCAGGGCATCTACCACCGCCTTGTCGTTATCCAGAAGGATCTCGGCCCAGCGTTTGGGATCGCTAAGGGATACGCGCGTGCAGTCGCGAAAACTTCCGCCGGCCAGATCCGCCCAATCGGCGTGGACGCCCTTCCAAGCCGTGCGGGCGAGGCCGTACGAGATTATGTGGGGTAGATGGCTGGTGTAGGCTACCACGGTGTCGTGGGTGCGAGGATCGCACAGACGCACGCGCGCTCCGGTAGCCTGGACCATGGTCCGTACGCGCTCCAAAGCCTCGGGTTGAGTGAGGAGGGTGGGCGTGAGGATCCAGGGGGCATCTCGGAAGATGCGGGCATCGGCTGCGGCCACTCCGGCCCGCTCGGATCCTGCCATGGGGTGCCCCCCAACGAAGCGGCCTCCTAGAAGCTGTTGGCACTGGCGAACGACGCGGAGCTTGGCGCTGGCCACGTCGGTTACCACGGCCTCGTCGGGCAGGTAGGGGAGGATGTTGCGAACCGTGGGGATTACCGCTTCAAGGGGAGCGGCGATCACCACCATGTTCGCGTGCTTTACGGCATCTTCATGATCGGCAGCGGCTATTGTGATGGCATTGCGCCGGAGTGCGGTCTGCAGGGCGCGCCGGTTCGGGTCTAACCCGATCACACTCTCGGCAGCGCCCGCCGCCTGCAGTGCCAATCCCAGTGAGCCGCCGATTAACCCCACTCCCAGAATCGCCACGTGTCCCAGCGAAGGAGTTTCCATATGCACCTCCATCAGAGTGCGCGCCCCACTGCCTGGGCTATGGGAGCTAGGGACCGCATCATCTCTTCGAAGCCCTGAAAATCGAGGGATTGGGCGCCGTCTTTAAGGGCGGTTTGGGGCGAAGGATGAACCTCCACCATGATGCCATCCGCTCCGGCGGCAACGGCACCGCAGGCCACGGCAGGCACGAGGCTTCGGCGGCCTGTGCCGTGGGCCGGATCTGCGATGATGGGAAGATGTGATAGCTCTTTCACCGCCGGGATCGCGTTGATATCGAACGTATTTCGCGTGTAGTTCTCGAAGGTGCGGATGCCCCGCTCGCACAGTATGATTTGATAGTTACCCCGCGATGCAATGTACTCCGCAGCTTGAAGCCACTCTTCAATGGTAGAGGCCCAGCCCCTCTTAAGCATCACAGGCATTCGAGCATGGCCCACCTCTTTAAGGAGGGAGAAGTTGGTCATGTTCCGTGTGCCGATTTGCAGAATGTCTGCGTAGCGCGCCACAAGTTCTACGTCACGGGTGTCCATAACTTCGGTGATCACCGGAAGACCGGTCCTATTTCGTGCTTCTGCAAGGAGCTTGAGCCCCTCTTCCCCCATTCCATGGAAGCTGTAGGGGGATGTGGAAGGCTTGAATGCGCCGCCCCGCAGGATGTGGGCGCCGCACCGCTTCACGAATTCGGCAGCCTCAAAGAGCATGGAAGGATTCTCTACCGTGCAGGGACCGGCCATCACACAAAGCTTTTCCCCTCCGATTTCCACGCCCCTCACCTGCACCACCGTGCCCTCGGGTCGGAACGCCCGCGCCACCACCTTATACGGCTTGGAGATCGGTACCACGCGATCCACGTAGGCGAGGGCCGTAAGTTGCTCCGCCAAAGCCGCCTTTTCTTCATCTACTACACCAATGGCGCCTACGATCGTGGTTTCGGCTCCACGGGAAAGGTGGATCCCGAAGCCGCGTGCCTTGAGCAAGCTTGTGATCTCTTCAACTTGGCTTTCGCTCGTGTGGGGCTTCAGCACGATGATCATATGCTGCTCCTTGGTCTATCCCTTTGCGGTCACCAGCATGGCGCAGGGCGCTGTGACCGCGTGGGCTATTTCGTAAGCGTTTCCAACTGATGCAGAGTTCGCGGTATGGCGACGAGGGGATCCTCCGCCCCCTCATATTCCAGATGTAGGTACCCGCGATATCGTGCCGCTCGCAAGATGGACACGATGCGGGCAAGGTCGGCCTTCTGTCGCCTGCCGGAAGGGTAAACCTCGGTCTTTATGTGCGTAGTAATGGCCCACGGAGCGCACCGCGCCAGATCGGCATAGGGGTCCGCCGTGTGGAAGTTCCCTCCATCCAGCTTCATCCCGAACCACGGGGATTGCACTGCCTGCATGATGCGTAGTACGCCGTCAGCAGTGGCCACCACACCTCCGTGGTTCTCGAGCGCCAACATTACGCCGCGTGTAGCGGCGTACTCACAGCACTCATTGCAGCATTCGATGACCCACTGCATCGCCTGCTCGTCCGCCACACCCTTCGGGGGCGTCCCGGCGAAGATACGCAGGCAGGGCGCGCCTAGGTCCACAGAGTAGTCTATCCACTGCTTCACCATGCGGATCTCGCGGTTGCGCTCTTCGCCCGGGGGCAGGGTGAAGCGGTTGCCTACCGCGGTTCCATTGATGTCAAGACCAAGGAGAAAGGCGCGGCGCACAAGGTTGCGGAGATACGCTTGTGAGGGCGATTGTGGGAAATAGTAAGCCGTCAGTTCCACTCCATCTGCGCCGGCTTCGGCAACTGCGTTCAGGAAATCGGTTAGTGTCATGAAAGGCTGGCGCTTGCCCGTGAGGAAGTCTCGATACGAATAGGCGCAGCACCCTACGCGCAGATGGGGGCCCCCAACACGCTGTGGGGCCTCTGTGCCCAGGGCCGGCGACGTCAAAGCGGCAACGGCGAGTGCGGAAGTGCTACCGAGCAACGTTCTTCGAGTAATTGCTGCATTCATGGCATACCCTTCCCACGCAGAAGCGAAGCTCTGCTAGATGGTGCGGCCCACGGCTTCAGCGATGGGTCGGCATTCCCGCACGAGTTGGGCGAACAGTTCATGACTGAGTGTTTGAGCGCCATCCTTGATTGCCTTGGCAGGGTTGGGATGCACCTCGATGAGGAGCCCGTCTGCCCCGCAGGCAATGGCGGCCTTGGTCATGGGCGGCACCAGACGCCAGTTCCCGGTTCCATGACTGGGATCCACAACTACAGGCAGGTGTGAAAGCTGCTTGGCTGCGGGTACGGCAGAAAGATCCAGGGTATTGCGCGTGTGGGTTTCGAACGTGCGGATGCCGCGTTCGCAAAGGATGATATTCTGATTACCACCCAGGAAAACGTACTCTGCGGCCTGCATCCACTCCTCAATCTTCGCCCACATTCCCCTCTTCAGCAGAACGGGCTTGCGCGCGCGGCCCACTTCGCGCAACAGATCGTAGTTCTGCATATTCCGTGTGCCGATCTGGAGGATGTCGGCGTGTTCACTCACGATCTCCACATTGCGAGGGTCCATTACCTCGGTGATTACCGCAAGCCCCACCTCGGCGCCAACGGCTTTGAGGATCTTAAGCCCTTCCACGCCTAGACCTTGGAACGAGTAGGGTGATGTAGAGGGTTTGTAAGCCCCTCCCCTAAGGATCGTGGCGCCGGCAGCCTTCACGGCCTTGGCGGTCTCCATGGTTTGTTCGTACGTTTCGATGGTACAGGGGCCGGCCATTAGCACGATGCGCGTACCCCCAATTTGCGTGTCGCCCACGGTGATGGTGGTGCCGTCTGGATGGTACTCCCGGCTAACGAATTTGTAGGGGCGGATAATGGCGATGACGCGCTCTACGTACTCCAGCCCCTCAAGCTGTTCCATATAACCGGCTTTATCTGCCTCGGGCACGCCCACAGCTCCGATCACGGTGCGCTCGGTGCCATAAATGGGATGCACTCCATATCCCCAATCAAGGATGCGTTGCTCAACATCCTTGATCTGTTCCGGTGTAGCGTGGGGTGCCATAACTACAATCATCTAGGCAGTTCCTTCTTCTAGGGAATGGACAGCACTTCGGCCAAGCTGGCCAAGAAGCGCTCGTTCTGATCGGCTGTGCCGATGGTTACGCGCAGCCAAGTCTCGGCTCCGAAAATATCGCCGCTCCGTACCACGACGCCTCGCTGCAGGAGCGCTAAGAAGACGTCTTGACTGTCGCGGCGCACATTTACCCAAACGAAATTCGCATCGGTGGGTACGTAGGGCAAATCGAGGGACTCGAAGCCCCGGTAGAGTTGTCGCTTACCGGCAGCGTTGGTCTCGCGTGAACGGCGAAGGTGCTCCTCATCCTCGAGGGCCGCCAGCGCTGCTTCCTGCGCCAGCAAGCTTACATTGAACGGCTCGCGCACTCGATTGAGATAATCGGCAATCTGCGGGGTGGTAACGCCATATCCTATACGCACGCCTGCCAGGCCGTACGCCTTGGAAAACGTGCGTAGGGTAATCACATTGAGGCCTTGGCGTACGTATTCCAGGGTGTCGGGAAAGTCAGGCCGATCTACGTATTCGTAATACGCCTCATCGAATACTACTACGGCGCGGGGTGGAACGCGTTCCAGAAACCGATCCACCTGGGCTCGGGACACGCTGGTGCCCGTTGGGTTGTTCGGATTGGCGATGAACACCAGGCGGGTGCGCTCGTTAAGCCTTTGGGCCATGGCTTCCAGATCGTGCGTCCACTCCCTAAGGGGCACTAGGTGGCAATTGGCCCGATTAAGGACCGCCGCCGCCTCATAGCGTACAAAGGAAGGATCCGCCTGCACTACTTCATCCCCGGGGCTTAATAGGGTAACGCCCAACAGGTGGATCACGTCGTCGGAGCCGTTCCCGAATACCAACGTGTCCTCGGGTACACGAAGGTGTTGCGCAACGGCTGCCCGCAGGAGATAACAAGATGCGTCGGGATAGAGGTGCACGCGCTCGGCTGCCTTGCGCAGCGCTTCTACCGCTTTTGGCGAAGGTCCCAAAGGGTTCTCGTTGGAGGCGAGCTTGATCACGTCCGTAAGGCCGAGCTCGCGCTTCACCTCCTCGATGGGCTTACCGGGTCGGTACGGGACCAGCCGTGTGATGTTATTGCCTACCTGGATGGGGTGCTTCAGCGTGTCCATAATCGGCTCCGAGGGCTTCGTACCGATTAGTTTACCCGAAGCTCCACGCTTGGCCGGACCATTCCCGTTGACAGCACTGCTGTACAGTGATAGAATGAGTTCAATCCAACCGGGCAGAAGTTGGCCCGATTGCCGTTAGGTAATCGCCCTCGAGGAGGGGAGCCATGAAACGGTTTGCCTTTGGTACTCTTTGGGTATGCGCCATAGGTGCTCTGCTGGCGACATCAGGATGCGGAGGTGGTGGCGGCGGATCAACCTCCGGCACGGGATCCCTCACCGGGCGGTTGGTGGTTCCTGGGTCCACCGGGGGGCGGGCTGCCGAAAGTTTCGTCTTCACGCTGGATACCAAGGATCTCTCCGTGCCCCTTGGCGCGGATGGAGGTTTCACCATCCAGGGCATCTCTTCTGGGCTGCACACGCTCACCATTCACTCATCGCGCCATGCCGTGGCCGTGGCAGTACAGGTGGTGTCTGGGCAAGACACTTCGGTGGGCGACCTGGTGGCCCAAGACGCCGGGCAGATCAGTGGATTGGTGACCAGCTCAGACACAAAGGAGCCGATCGCGGGTGCGCTCATTACCATATCGGAAGCCGTAACGCAAAATACCGCGGACGTAGTCCCGCACCCGGTGCGCGTTGCCCGAACGGATCATTCGGGAAGCTACACCGTTCCCGGCATTCCCGTGGGCGATTACGTAGTAGCAGCCGCCAAGCCCGGCTATGCCACGGCTACCATCACGGTGTCCGTGTCCGCAGGTACCACTACACCTGCGGATTTTGCTCTTTCGCCGGAGGCGGCCCAAGGCACGGGTACGATGACGGGCACAGTGTATCTCATTACAGATAGCGGAAGCCAAACCCCCGTGCCGGGAGCCCTGGTTCGCCTGGCACCTGCGAATTACGTGGGCATCATGCAGCCCTTGCCGGCCGCTGTGATGCCCGGCGCGGGAGGCCACCCCAACCTCGGACCGGAATGGATCACATTCACCGATGAAAACGGCAATTACACCCTAAGCGGTGTGCCGGCAGGTGATTATCTCGCCATTGCCGTGCGGGCAGGGCTGGACGCCGATCGCGAGTCCGTAACCATTGCGGCTGGGCAGACCCTAACCCAAAACTTCCTCTTGCGACCACACACCCCACGGGTGGGCAAAGTCGAGGGAACCGTAACAGACTCAGCCACCGGCAAGCCCATCGAAGGAGCCTTGGTAGCGGTTCTCTTCCAGCCGGGGCCGCCGGTAATGGGGGCCGGTACAGGTGCAGCGGGTGGCAGCCCAGGGGATGAATCCAATGTGTGCTTTGTGCCGGGCATATTCCGCTTCCGCACGAAGACCGATGCTCAGGGACACTATGCGCTCGTGGCTCCGGCAGGAACCTGGACCATCGGGGTGGCTGCTTCCGGGTATACGCCCAAGCATTTGACGGCAACGGTACCGGCGGACGGCACCGTTACGCTAGATGTGGCCTTGGATCCCGCCCCATCGGGCACCTTCACGGTGAGCGGGCATGTGTATGCTGAGCAATCGGGCGGGCAGAGCCCTGTTGCGGGCGCCACGGTATTCTTCGGTGGACCCGTCTGGCCGGATCCGCGCATCATGGCTCCCGTCCTTCTGCATCAGGTGGTGACGGACGGCCAGGGAGCGTACTCCATCCAGTTGCCGGCCGGCACCTACGGGGTGAGCGCCGTGTTTGGTGATCAGGTGTCGCCGTTCCAGGAGGTCCAGGTAACAAAGGATATGACTTTGGATTTGGTGCTGAGCGTAACCGTGTCGCCACCTCCTCCTCCCTAGTGCAACGAGATCTTCACGTGCATCGCGATCCGGCCCCAACCTCAACGCAGAGGAAGGGGCCGGATGGTCTGAGCCGGCCGCCTTGTGAGGCGGCGCCTTGATTGGTGAGACTAAGGAGCTACGAGATTGGGCCCGGATTAACAGACGGGTTCGGCGGTCTGAAATTCGCGCCCCCGCCTCCCTGAGCATCCGCGATGCGAAAGGCCATCGCCAATGCCACGAGACCGACAAGGATCCCTACTGCGCCGGACACCTTGCCCAGCGTAGACTTACCAACAAGAGCTTGCATGGTGTGTCTCCTTTCTGAGAATGGTTGTTCACCCGGATGCGCAACAGACGCGCCGGAGGCACAGGTCGGCTCAGATGGCACTTGTGATCCTTCCGCCAGAGATGCAGTGGCGTGGCGCATGCTGCCACAATCAGTATAATGCAAGAATTGTGCCATAACGCAAGTTACGCCTAATGATTGAAAAGGAATTTTGCTATGCGTGTATTGCCTTGCACTTTGTGCCTGTTGATTGCAGGTTTCCAGGCCCTAAGCTCCACTCCTGGCTCCGCAGGCAATCAGGCTCAAGAGGCGTTTGCAATCCGGGGGATCAAAGGATTGTGGTGGGACGGGGATGCCAAATACCGTTTGGCCCTCCCATGGCTGGCTCAGCACCACCTGAACTTCCTGATGCTTTGCTACACCTCATTCCCCGAAAGTTCGTGGAAGTGGCGGGACGCCTACAGCCAAGCAGAGATGCAGTCCTTTCGTGAGCTTGCGGAACAAGCTCATCGGTTGGGTGTCCATCTATGCCTGGCCTTCAACCCGGGCATCTGGTCGAAACCGCCCCTTGTGTACTCCAGCGACACGGACTTCGCCTATGCCCTGGGGAAAGTGCGGCAAGCCCATGAAGCGGGCATTACGTGGTTCGCCCTCTGTTTAGACGATATCGCCCAAACGCTCCAACCGGCCGATCGGCAGCGGTACGGAACGCTTCAGGCTGCCCAGGTGGCGTTTGTGAACCGGCTTTGGCAAGAGATGAGGAAACTGGTGCCCAAGCCTAAACTTATCTTCTGCCCGAGTGCCTATACCACCGCCGATGCCGAGGCCCATCGCGAGTACATCGAGGCCATTGGTTCGGGGATAGATCCGGAGGTAATGATCTTTTGGACCGGCCCTGCGGTTTGCTCGCCAACGATCACTGCGGCCGACGCGCGCAGGTTTGCCGGCTGGATCCGGCGTAAGCCGTTCATTTGGGATAACTACCCGGTGAATGATATGTTTCCGTGGCGGCCCCTGCTGGCTCCCGTTCGAGGGCGCTCCCCGGATCTTGCTTCGGAGGTGAGTGGATACTTGGCGAATCCCATGAAGCAGTGGTTTGCCTCTACCTTGCCTCTTACATCCCTGGCTGCGTACCTCAACGATCCGGTGCACTACCGGCCCTCGGCAAGCGTGCGGCAAATCCTCGCGGAGTACCCTCCACGGGATCGAGGGGCGGTGCAGTTGCTGATGGAACTCTACGGCAATCGTTTCTTGGGAGAAGCGGGATACCCTCCACGGCCCAGGCCACGCACTCAAGCCGAGGCATCCCGTCTGCTCAACCGGTATCGGCGTTTGGCGCAGATGATGGGCTCAAGTCCGGATCTGCGCCAACTTTGGGAGGATGTTCGGCCCACCGTAGAAGCGGATATCGCGTTTCTGAACCGAAAGGCCGGCAACCGCTTGGCCACTTCGCCACTTCGGGCCCTGGGTGATGAATTCGAGGGAGGAGCGGCGGATCTCTTCGGTACCAACTTCTTCGGGAAGCCGGTAAACTATGTCTATGCGCGCAACACGGGCCGATGGGCCATGGAAGCGGATTTCCAACTCTCGGAGGTGCCGGCACATGGGGCGGTGCTGCGCATCACTGCTCGGGATGATGATAGCGCCAAGAAACTGAGGATACGCATCCTCTGGAACGGCCACGTAGTAGTAAGCGGTCCGTCGCCATTCAGCTACAAGGAGTTTCAGACGCGCGAGTTTCCCATTGCGCGGGAGTGGTTGCGCCGCGGGCGGAATGTGTTGCGTATTGAGAACGGGGAGGATCGGGGAGTGCTTGGGATGCCGCCGTGGTTTATGGTGTCGGAGGCGGAGATAGCGCTTCGGACGACCCCGGAACCTTAGAATGATCACCATCCATCACAAACGAAGCCGCCGCGTGCTCTTGCAGGTGGAGGCCGATACGCTTGCCCTGGCGAACCTGGCCGGCGAGTATCTGATCCACGCAGATCTTAGCCGCGCCAACCTTACCAAGGCTGCGTTGCCGTTTGCAAATCTCTCGGGGGCCGTGCTGGCTTACGCGGACCTTACGGGTGCCAACCTACGAGGCGCGAACCTTACCGAGGCGGATCTAACCGGTGCAGATCTCAACGGCGCGAATCTAACGGGTGCTACAATGCAAGCGACGGTGTTGGCCGGGTGTCGCAATCTCCATAAGGCGCTGGGCCTTGAAGGGGTACGGCATCCCGGTCCTTCGGAGTTGGATGAGCATACCCTTCGCGCGAGCGCTGCCTACCTGCCCGAAAGCTTTCTGCGCGGCGTAGGATACACCAAAGCCGAGATACGCTACCTGCGCAGTGCCTATCCACCAATCGAAGGCATGGACGTGCCATGAACTCAGAGGAGCCACGCCGTTTCCCATGGCCCAACGGTGCCCGAGCTGCGGTGAGCCTTACCTTCGATGATGCCAGACCATCCCAACTGGATGTGGCCTTGCCCATTCTGGAACGGTACGCCATTCGGGCTACCTTTTATGTGAGCATCCCGTCCCTGTTGGCGCGTGCTGCAGATTGGCGCGCCGCGTACGCTGCAGGGCACGAAATCGGCAATCACACGCTCACCCATCCGTGTAGCGGAAACTTTCAGTTCTCCCGCCACAACCCACTGGAGGAATACACGCTGGATCGGATGGCGGCCGAGATGGACGAGGCGTCGGAAGCGATCCGGCGCGTCGTAGGCTGCGTTCCCACCACCTTCGCTTACCCGTGCGGCCAGAAATTCGTGGGTCGCGGCGACGCGGTTCAAAGTACGGTGCCTCTCGCCGCCCAGCGTTTTTTGGCTGCCCGCGGATGGAACGATGAGGGGCCCAATGATCCTTTCTATTGTGATCTGGCGCAATTGTACGCCCGGGAATTGGACGGCCGCACCGCGCACGATGCAGATGCCCTCCTGGCGCACGCCCTTAGAGAGGGAGGCTGGCTCGTCTTGGCCGGCCATGACGTAGGAGGGGACGGACCCCAAACGGTGCGAAGTGAAACTCTAGAATACCTTTGCTCGTGCGGTGCCAATGGAGCCCGCGGCATCTGGATGGACACCGTAGACGCCGTTGCCCGGTTTGTACTTAACACAAAGGACGCCGTGGATCATGATGAATAGCCCAACGCATGCGGACCTCACGAAAGGAGATCGCTCATGACGCCATTCGTAGTATATGCGCTTTTTGGTGCTGCCTTGGTGGTAGCTACAACTGCCCCGGCCACAGGTGCATCTGTTCAGAAGGTGATTTTGGACACGGATATCGGCGACGATGTGGATGACGCCTATGCCCTCGTTTTGCTCGCGACTATGCCCGGGGTGAAATTGTTGGGTGTCACCACTACCTTTGGCCAAACGTCCGAACGCGCTCAAATCGCGGCGAAGCTCCTCCATCGCTTGGGTAAGTCCGGCATCCCCGTGTGCGCCGGCAGGAGGGGATCGTCCGCGATCGGAGATCAATACGCATGGGCGCGGGGATACACCTCACCTGCCATACAGCGTGAGGATGCCGTAGAATTCATGCGGCGGCAAATCGAGGCCAATCCCGGCGAGGTGACGATTATCGGGATCGGTCCGCTGGTGAACCTGGGCGACCTCCTTACCCGGCACCCGGAGGTGAAGCCCCACATTCAACAGATTGTAATCATGGGCGGCGCCGTGTATATGGGATATGACGGCGGCAAGCCCACAGCCGAGTGGAACATCCGGTGCGACCCGGCCGCGGCCAAGGTGCTGTTCCAAAGCGGAGTACCTCTGACCATGGCGGGCCTGGAGGTTACTGCTATGATGAGGCTTGAGGCCGATCGCCTTAAGCGCTTGTATGCGTACGGTACCCCCGCCACAGATGCCCTGGCCGCACTCACGTACCTTTGGGGCCGCTCAACCCCCGTTCTGTACGATCCCATGGCGGTGGCCTACGCTACCGGGCACGTCTTCTGCCGCACCGAGAAGCAGCACGTGGAGGTGGAGGACGACGGTACAACGCGCATCACACCGGGAACCCCAAACGTAACCGTGTTAGTGGACCCTCGAAAGGACGAGTTCCTTGATTGGTATGTGTCCACTGTGGGTTCCCAAACCGCGGCGAAGTGAATGGACGCCCCTCGGCGTGGGCTTGGCCGGGGGGCGCCTGTCTCGTACGTCTCAAGCCGGGCTCGGACTTCGTTCGGGGGAGTGGATGAGGCGAATTCCGTAGAGCTGGCAGAAGGAGGCCAGTGTACGCCGGTGATCGCCCAGTGTTACCACTTGGTGGAAGCCCAGAACATCGCGCGTGTCCTCGATACGGTCCATTTTGAGGGCCAAGGAAGTGCGGCATCCTCCGGCAGGCGGCGTGTCTATGTTCTCTACCACGGTGCCTGTGTCTACAAGAAGCTCATTGGGCCCGGTGAAGCGCACGAGTGTCACCGGTTGCCCAACCGGCCACAGTACTTGCACGGAGACGCCTAATCCGGACTCGGAGTGGCTTCGCAGGATGTAGGGTACGGGAGGTTGATCGAAGCCGCGGATGCGTGTGCCGCACGTGCAATGCGCGGTGACCAGTAGATTGCGCGCCGTTTCCGCGACGGGATCGTTCATGTACCCGGGCCGATCCAGCAGGTAGCTTGTGAGCATGAGCGACACGGCTCCGAAGAGGTCCGCCTCGCATCCTGCGGTTACGCCGTGGTCTTGGAGGATCGTCCAGGCGCCGCACGGGGGCGTGGGAACGAGCTTGGCACCCACCATTCCCAAACAATCCATGGAGAGGTTGTTGGCCTCTTCTTGGAGCATAAGCTGCTCTGCGGTGACGAGGGCTCGCGCCGAATTAAGGGAGTCCTTCCACGTGGGTTCCCGTACAGCTTTGGCGTGACGACGGAAGTCTGCGGCAATCGCTTCCACCTGGGGCGTCACCGGGATGCGGTCGAAGAGTGTGTTGAAAGTGTCGCGGGGTATCGCCCGCACGCGGCACCCGAGGGATTCAATGATCCCATCACTCCGGCTGTTTCCCACGATGTGGAGGATGCGGGCTTCTTCAAACATCCGCTTCGCCCGGATCATTCTGAGACCCAGTTCCACCGCGCGCCAATCCAGCGTTGAGGCGACATATACCCCCTTTCGCCTGCTGATTTCCACCACGTGTCCGGTGAAGGAGGTCCCGATGGGTGAGAAGATGATCACCGGGGTACCTGCCTCGCGAGCCAGCCGATCCGCCCAATTCCAGCAGCTCATGTGTTGGAGGATTACCAACACGCCATGGGGGTGATTGTTCTGGACTCGGTTGAGGAAACTGTTGAAATTCTCTTCTTTGGAGATGGGGCTAGGCTCCACGTCCACTTGGAGGTTCAGCGTTTCGGCAGATCGGGCTAGGTCGGCCAGGTACTCTTTTTGGCGAGCATTGAGATCGTAGGCGGTGCCGGGCCATCCAAGCCAATAGGGGCGGGGCATTTCCAGGATTGCCGCCATCACGTGCACCCTGGGCTTCGGTCGCAGCGTCCGTGGATCTATCGGTCCGCCGGGTTCATAGGAGCGCGGGGCATTCGTTTGCGCGAAGGCGTTCGCCGCCGCTCCAGGCACCAGAGCCGCGGTTGATATGAGCTTAAGGCATTCGCGGCGGCTTAGGCATGAGCAACAAGAGTGTTCGGTGTGCATGATGCGCCTCCTCTAGACACAGTTATGCGCGAGAACCACGCACGTTTGCCAACGCATTCGCCGCAGCGCAGGTAAATTCCTTGCAATGGGCGAACAACGTGCCAAAGTAAAAGACTCCTTCGATCGCTGGTGGTTGTTCTTTGGGAGGGAGCAGGATGTACCGACTGTGGAGCTTTGCATTCTGGCTGATTGCCATTAGCTGCGCCGCGCGTACGGCTGCCGGAAAGGACCGGATTGTATGGTTGGACACGCTCGACCTGGGTTCCATTACCCAAGGCTGGGGCGCGCCTCAAGCCAATCACTCGGTTCTTGGGCATACTTTGCGCATCGGCGGTAGGGCGTTTCTCCGCGGGGTAGGCACCCATGCGATAAGCCACTTCCCCATCCTTCTGAAGGGCACTCCGGCCCGTCTCGTTGCCTGGGTGGGTGTGGACGATGAGATGCAGGGCCATCCTGCCAGCGTGGAATTCATAGTTCGGGCCGATGGCCGTGACGTGTGGCGCAGCGGTGTAATGCGCGTTGGAACGCCTCCGCGCAAGGTGGATCTGGAACTGGACCACGTCATGCGCTTGGACCTCGTGGTAACGGATGCAGGCGACGGCATTGACAGCGACCACGCCGATTGGGCGGACGCCAGGCTGATCCTCCATGGTTCTATGCCTTCGGGAGCCATATTCGGGGTTCCGGCTTTGCAGTGTCCGAATAGGCTACCCTCCGTTAGGCTTCGGTCGGGAAGAATGACGGCGCTCTTCTCTGCAGATGGAACGTTCCTGGGGCTAAAAGACCTTTCGGCTCCTAAGCGCATGTGGCCTATCCTCGCGGCGACGGTATTGGAGGACAGCCACATTGTTGGTGTTCCCTCATGCGCCACGAACCACCGGAATTGGCTGCGCACGGTACGGCGCGTTGCGTCTTTTCGTGGTGGTGAGCAATGCCTGGTTACGGATACTTTCCGCTGCAAGCCCTGGGGCGTGCACTGGGAGGTGGATATCCGCGGAGTAGGCCATGTATGGAGCACGCCCATTCACACCGTGTTGCAATGGCCTCATATCGCGCAGGCGCAATTCTGGACGGCCTGGGCAGATCCACGCGGAGCCTTGGCAACCGGTTGGAGCGATCCCCTGAGGGCTCAGCCCTGGTCCACGCGCACATTATGGTATGGCGCCTTGCCGATGCGTCCGGCTAATCCCATGTATGGATATTGTCCCTGGGCGTTCAATACCTTTTGCCTTCCCATGGCCACCGTGATCTACCCCCGTTTCGGGATCGGCTTTAGCGTGGTGGAGTGTCCCGAGGATCTGATTCTTGAGATGCGGCTTGCCACAGATCCGGAAGGAGCTATGGCGTTCACTCACATCAACCACCGCATCCGGCCGGGCCGCTCGGTACATTTCGCTTTGGACCTGGTGGCGCACCGGCCGGATTGGCGCGTAGGGCTTGGGTGGATGGTACGCCACTATCCCAAGAGTTTCGATCCCTCCGTTCCCCAGGCCGATAGCATGGCCGGGTGCGGCGCATATTCCAGCTACCAGGGACCTTTGGATGTGGCTAAACTCAAAGCAATGGCCTTTCGCCTCAATTGGCAGGCGAGCTTTGAATTTCCCTACATGGGCATGTTCTTGCCACCCGTACATGATGGAGAAGAGTGGCGGAATTTTCGGGGAGCGCTTACGAGCTTTGCTAAGCTGAATGACTATTACCGGAGCATGCGCAACGCGGGTTTCTACGTGCTGAGCTACTTCAACGCAACAGAGTTCGGCGCACGAATTACCTACCCGCCTCCCGTCCTCACCCTTAGCCCAGAGGACCGTTGGAGAGATGCCAATCAATTTCTCTACGGCGTGCTGAATAATGCGTGGCTTCGCGGCGAGGACGGAAAACCTATCTACTCTTGGGAGGGCGCCGTGGCGATGGATCCGGGCGAACCCGTCTACCAATCCTTCCTGTTGGAACAGGCTCGCCGGCACCTTTCCAAAACGCCAAACACATCCGGCATCTGCATAGACCGCACGGATTGGCTCCGTTGCTACAATACCCATGCCGATGATGGCGTGTCTTGGTATGAGGGCGGGCCTGCTCGGTCGTTGCTCGTCTCTTGGCGGCGCATCATGCAAAAGCTGGGGCCACTCATGCACCATGCGGGCAAAGCAATATTCTGCAATATGCATGTGAAGCGCCTGGAGATCCTAAGGCATGCAGACGGCATTTTCGACGAGTTCACGTATCACCCTGCCTCCATTAACCAGGATGGATTCCTAGGCATCTGCAAACCGGTGATCGGCTGGACGGCGGATGAGGGGAACCTTAAGCCCGATCCCGATGCATTCTTTCAGCGCCTGCTTTACATGGGCATTTATCCCATGTGCCCTTATCCCGGCAATGACCATTCTATTCTGCCGAGCTCGTGGGCGGAAGAATGGTACCTGCGCTACGGTCCCTTATTGGATGCTATGCGCGGCAAGAAGTGGGTGTTGGAGGCCAATCCTGTAGAAATCACACGCGGCCATGCTCTGGTGAATGTGTTTCGTACTCCTGGCGGGCTTGTGATGCCGGTAGCATTTGGAGGCGCCGCCAAAACGGTGCGCCTGCGAGTTCGGTGCGCGCCCGCTAACAGGGCCCATCACGCACAAGCAGATGCCATCCTTCCTGGGCGGCCACGTCCTGTGCCGATCATGCCGCGGGCCTCCAAGGGCTGGATGGATCTGGAGGTGCCCCTTCAGCGCGGATGCGCAATGGTGCGGTTGCGCGTGCTCGATGATCCCCGGACGTTGCGCGGTTGCGCCTCCCATTCCGCCCAAGCCTGCAACAGCTCGGGCACGGTGACAAAGCGCCAACCGCGGGCTGAAAGGGCCTTGAGGATCAAAGGCACGGCCGCAGCCGTAGCCCGGTGACCCGCACCATCGTGCATTAAGACGATATCACCCGGGTTGGGAGTGTAAATCACGTTCTTGGCGATCTGCTCTGGCGATATCGGGCGCGTGTCCGCGGAACTGATGGTCCAGGTTATAACTGCATATCCTTTGCGGCGAGCCGTAACGGCAAGTTGCCCCCTGGTGATGCCATAGGGAGGCCGGAAGAGGGTGGGCGGTGCGCCGGCGGCGTCGGCGATAGCTCGTTGCGTGGCATCCAGTTCCTGGATTGCTTGCCGGCTGTTGGTGTAGGCCGGGTGGCTGTAGCTATGGCTGCCAACGCAGTGTCCCGCTTCTGCTTCTGCCCGCACCAGGTTAGGAAACCTTCGGGCATTGCGTCCAAGCACAAAGAACGTGGCGTGGGCATGAAACGCCTGCAGAGCTTTGAGGATGGTGGGGGTGATACGGGGATCAGGTCCGTCGTCGAAGGTGAGTGCCAGGAGTTTGACCGGGAAGTACCGAAGGCGATGGGCCACCAGTGCACTGCGATAGCGCTTGGGTATGGCCCACCTGATGGGCGGATGGCCGTGGCCGGGTGGCGGCGCACCTAGACCCGCGCAGGTTGCGGTAACGAGGTAGGCTAACGTTGGTGCCAGCAGGGTATTGCGATGAAAGATGTGTACGATCGCTTGCGCCTTCTACGTGGATTAGCCGCCAATGCTCAACACGGGCAGGCCGGTCAAGAGCTTGCATAGGCATTCTACCCGCGCGGCCGCATCCTTGACGTTGAAGGGCCAAAATGCCTATAATAAGGACCGGTAACCTCAACAGGATGGGGTACACAATGGCATTCGGGCGATTCATCCGGCAGGGGGAGGCGTCGCAAGCGTTGGTTAGCACTCAGCGCTGCGGCGTTGCCTCGACCGGGTGATCGAGCGTCCCTGCGCCAATCATCCCGCCGAAGTAACGCCGTCCCTCACGTACGAGGGAGGGCGTTTTTGTATCTCCATCCATAACACAGCCTAAAAGGAGCTTCATCCTATCCATGGAAAACGCATCGCACGATCCGTACTATAGCCTTCGGCATTCTACAGCGCACCTTATGGCACAGGCCGTGGGAGAACTCTTCCCGGGGGTGAAGTACGCTATCGGACCGCCTATCGAGGACGGTTTCTATTATGATTTCGACCTGCCGGCGCCCATTCACGAAGAGGACCTAGCCCGCATTGAACAGAAGATGCACGAGATTGCGGAGCGGGATCTGCCCATCGTGCGCAAGGAACTTCCCAGGGACGAGGCCATCGCCCTTTACGAAAGGTTGAACCAGCCCTATAAAGTTGAGCTTATTCGGGATCTGCCGGAAGATGAAGTGATCAGCTTCTATCACCAAGGGGATTGGTTCGACCTTTGCCGGGGGCCGCACGTTGCCCGCACCGGCGAGCTCCGCCATTTTAAACTGCTGAATATCGCCGGTGCTTATTGGCGTGGAAGCGAAAAGAACAAGATGCTCACGCGCATCTACGGCACCTCTTGGTTCACTCAGGAAGAGCTTGACCAGTACCTATCGCGCCTGGAGGAAGCACGTAAGCGTGACCACCGAGTGTTGGGTCGGGAATTGGGCCTATTCATGTTTTCCGCCGAAGTCGGTCCAGGGCTACCCCTTTGGCTTCCCAAAGGCGCCGTATTGCGGGACACCCTGGAGCAATTCCTGAAGCGCGAGCAGCTTCGCAGGGGCTATCTGCCGGTGGTGACTCCCCATATCGGCAGCAGCAAACTCTATGCGCGGTCGGGCCATCTTCAAACCTTCCGGGATAAGATCTTCCCGTTCATGGAGGACAAAGAAGAGGGAGACACGTTCATCCTCAAACCTATGAATTGCCCGCACCACATCCAGATCTATGCCTCGGAGCTGCGCAGTTATCGGGACTTGCCCATTCGTTTGGCTGAGTTCGGCCAATGCTACCGCTACGAGCAGAGTGGGGAACTCAATGGGATGCTGCGCGTGCGGGGTTTTACTGTGGATGACTCGCACATCTTCTGCACCCCTGAGCAGCTTCCTGCCGAATTCAAGGCCGTGGTGGACCTTATCCTTTTGGTGCTCAATAAGCTGGGCTTGCACGACTATCGCCTACGATTGGGCACCCGAGATCCTGCAAGCGACAAGTACGTAGGTTCCGATGAGAATTGGGAAGCGGCCCAATCCGCCATCGAGGATACGGTTCGCGATCTTGGATTGGAGTACTTTGTGTCTCAGGGGGATGCCGCCTTCTATGGACCCAAGCTTGACCTGTTGGTGCGCGATGCACTTGGGCGGGAATGGCAGATGGGTACCGTGCAGGTGGACTACAATCTGCCCGAGCGCTTTGAGCTGGAATATATCGGAGAGGATGGCAAGCCGCACCGGCCGATCATGATCCACCGGGCACCCTTCGGGTCCATGGAGAGGATGATCGGCCTTTTGGTGGAACACTATGCAGGCGCTTTCCCCTTCTGGTTCGCCCCGGTTCAGGTGGCTTTGTTGCCGATTACAGATGCTCAGATCGAGTATGCCCAGGGCATTGCTGCCAAACTCGAGGAGGCTGGATTGCGCGTGGAAATAGACACGCGTTCTGAGCGAGTGGGCAAGAAGATCGCCGAGGCCGAGAGGCAGAAGATCCCGTATATGTTGGTTCTCGGTCGGCGGGACGTCGAGAACGGCGTAATGTCCGTGCGCAAACGGCATGAGGGGGATCTGGGCCCCATGTCGCTTGAGGCGTTTCTGAAGATGATCGAGCAGGAGCGTTGAAATGACCAACCCGTTTCCGGCGTGCGCGAGGATGACACTCCATGGCCGCCGATGATGCCACTAATCGGCGCTGGCGGGTTCTATCCCGCCGCCCTGTGTATGAGAGCACATGGGTAAGCCTCTACCACAACGATGTGGAGCTTCCAGACGGTTCCATCATCCGGAACTACCACGAGGTTCGCTTCGAACGGCCGGCGGCGGGAGTGGTGCCTATCGGAGCTGATGGACGCGTGCTTCTTGTGGATCACGAGCGCTTCATTATCGGAGAGCGCGCTTGGGAGGTGCCTGCCGGTCGAGTAGATGACGGTGAAAGCCCCGAGGAGGCTGTCCACCGGGAGCTATTGGAAGAGGCCGGCGCCGTTTGCAGTGGGCTCACGTTTTTAGGCGGGCACCGGCCGCTCATTGGCAGCACGAACGCGCGGTTTCTTTTGTATGTGGCGGAGGGAGTGCGCCAGGTGCAGGAGATCACCGACACGAACGAAATCTCCGGTACGCGCTGGTTCACTCCCCAAGAAGTGCGGCAGATGCTCGATGCACAGGAGCTCACCGATGGCATGACGATTACGGGTATCCTGCTGGCTATCTACAAGGGCTTTCTCTAGGCGCATTACGCGCAGGGAGGATGACGCATGACGGGATTGGCGCGCGCTATGTGGATGGGGATTGCGGCCGTCGTTATCGGTGGAATGGGCAGCACCAAACAAGGGGGAACGCCGGCGTACTTCACCGATGACGAGCGCGTCCGCGTCATGGCCTACTGGAACGAGCCCGGCCGGTACATTGTGTCCGCCCCGAAGGGTGACGGTCCTTGGGTAGTGCGCCTTACGCCTGCCGCGTCTATATGGTTTTTGGCGTACAACCGTGCCTGCGGGGCCGCCAAGGCGCCGCCGACCCAACAGGTTCCCCAAGCTTCCGGCACAGTGCCGGCGGAATGGGAGAAGTGGGTCACCGCCAAGCTTGAGTACGATTTGGCTCGGGCACGTGCCGCAGCCGATGCGGCCAACAGCCTAGCCGTCGGGCGGCAACCATCGCCACAATCGCTCCCTGCACCTCCGCCGGCTGTGCCTCAGAGCCTTTTGCAGGCTGTAGGCAATCCGCCGCCCTTTGCCGCTGCCGTGGCGCCCATGAGCTATACGGTGACGTTGGACTCGGGAACAACCGTGTCGTACACGGATCAGGTGCCGGTACCCAAGAGATATGCCTATTTCCGTTATGCCGAAGGAGTGATATATCCTGGGACGCCCCTGCGCTCTCTGCCGAAACAGGACCTGGAAAAGCTCTTCACCGGAGCCGGCCTCACGCCCTTCGAAGCGCACGTGATGGCGGCCGTGTCGCCCCTAGAGGGAGGGTTCGACGCCATTAACACGTATGACACCGGCGTGGTATCGGTAGGTTTTATTCAATTTGCCTGCCTCTCATCCGGTGGCGGCTCCTTGGGAGCACTGCTCCTGAGGGAGAAACGCGAGGCCCCGGCCGATTTTGAGCGCGATTTCCGCAGGTTCGGTTTGGATGTAACTCCGGACGGCCTTCTTGTGGCCGTTGACCCGGACACGGGCGCAGAGTTGATCGGCCAGCCGGCGGCGCTAAAGATAGTACAGGACAAGCGCCTTACCGCGGTGTTTCAGATTGCCGGTGCCCATAGTGATACATTCCGGCGGATGCAGGTTCGGGAAGCCAAGCAGCGTTTCTATCCTGCAGACGATGTCCTTACGTTTACGGTGGGCGGCAAAGATCTATCCGTGCGGGTAGGTGACATCATTCGCAGTGAAGCCGGAATGGCGACCCTCTTCGACCGGAAGGTGAATCGCGGAACGCTGGACCCCCTGCCGCAGGTCATGAGCCAGGTAATGACAGAGCATTCTTTAACGGATCCAAAGGCGCTTTCGGCGTACGAGCGGGAAATCGTGTCGGCCATGCGCTATCGGCGGAATTTCCTTGCGGATGCCACGCTCACGCAACCGGCACCGTGACCTCGGTCGGCAGGTGCTCACTCGGCTTCTGACGAGGCGTTGAGGTCCACCATGGTGAATCCCGGGATATACGCGGTGGAGACGATGCGCTTGATCTCCTGAAGTTTCTTTACGGCCTCCGCAACGCGCCACACACAGTCCAGCGCTGCCTGGAGTCTTCGGGCGGCCTGGGGGTCTTGTTCGTCGGCCAATAGGTCTTCCAGGGTAGCGCTCACTACGAAGAGGGGATTGTTAATCTCGTGGTTGAGGGTTGCAGCGAACTGCCTGGCTAGATCCAGGCGACGAGCGTTTTCTCCGGGCATAGTCCCTTCCGCCGATTGCCCCAGCAGCCATCCGGGCGCTTCTCGGCATATGAAGACCACGCCCTCTGTGTCGTTGCCGGCGCGCAAATGCCGCACGGAGACCTGCACATAGCGCGTGGTGAGGAGGTCCTTGCCCTCAATGGCACGGGACACCACGAGCTCCAACGGGTCGCCGTTCTTAGTAGAGAGAGCTGCGTGGATCACACGCTGCCACCTCTCGCGTTCGCCTGGGGGCAAAAGGCTTAGGAGTGAGTTGCCCAGAGGCCTATAGGGTGCAGTGGTACCGCTATCGAGCCCCGTGAAGGGGTCTAGAGGTCCTTCTGCGTATACGAGCCGGGCCTCTCGATCCACAGCATAGAGGCGTATCGTAATGGCATCGAGCAGAGCGGCGAGCACAGGCGGTATCCGTGCGGAGCCTCCGTTGGTCCCGATGCCTTCCGGCCCCACATTGTTCTCGTCGAGGGACACTGGCGATCCTGCAATCCTCATTTGTGCACGCGGGGAATGGATGCTTTCGAATGCATTCGGCCTAGAGTGCGTCCAACATAGATGGCCGTCCTTCTAATATTGGCCGATCGGTAGCAACCTCTAGAGACCCCCACTCGGCGCACCTATATCGCGATGTTAGGGCATCACTTCAAGGCTAAGGAGGTAGCTTTTGCCCCCTTGAGCCTGGAAGCGCACCACGTGTGGATCGGCATCCAAAGCGAATGGAATTACATCGCCGTTACACGTTATACTCTGCACCCTTGTACCTTGGGGAGCGCGTAGGGTGCACGTCCCCTTTTGAACCGCCTTAATGGTCGCTCGATAAGGCTTGCCATTCCTCCAGGCAATGTCCACCTCGAAGCCACCCCGGGCACGCAAGCCCCGAACTTCACCCTCGGGCCATTCCTTGGGCAAGGCCGGCAGTAAGCTCACCTCCCCGGCATGGCTCTGGAGCAGCATCTCGGCGATCCCTGCAGTCCCACCAAAGTTGCCGTCTATCTGGAAGGGCGGATGCGTGTCGAACAGGTTGGGGAGAGTAGACCGAGCCAGCAACGCTTGTAGGTTTTGCCACGCTTGCTCTCCATCCTCTAGCCGCGCCCAGAAGTTGATGATCCATGCTCGGCTCCAGCCCGTATGCCCTCCCCCATGGGCCAGCCGATACTCCAAGGACTTGCGCGCGGCCGCCGCTAGCTGGGGAGTTCCCCGCAAGGTGATCTCGTTGCCCGGATGCAACGCAAATAGGTGGGACATGTGGCGATGGCCGGGTTCGGGCTCCTCAAAATCTTCAATCCACTCCTGAAGCCGCCCAGTCTTGGGGCTAATCTGCAGCGGAGCCAACTTGCCCAGAGCGTCCCGCAGGCGCTTTTGGAACTCGCGGTCCACCCCCAGCACATCCTCCGCTTGGATGCAATGCGTGAACAGATCATGAATGATCTCCAAGTCCATCGTAGGACCGTAACAAACAGATGCCACCTGGCCATCGGGTGTGCGGAAGGAATTCTCCGGCGAATTCGAGGGCGCCGTCACGAGCCATCCGTGCTTCGGCTCTGGGGTGAGGAAATCCAGATAGAACTCTGCCGCTTCCTTCATGGCCGGGTATTCACGGGCAAGGAAACGCTTATCCCTGCTAAAGGCGTAGTGCTCCCAAATGTGTTGACACAGCCATGCCGCGGCTGCAGGGAACTGCCCCCACGATGGATGTTCCCCAGGGGACGTGAAACCCCACACATTGGTGATGGTATGAACTACCCATCCACGTGCGTTGTAATGGATCTTGGCCGTTCTTCTGCCCGGCGCCCGCAATGATTCGATTAGGCTGAAGAGCGGCAAATGGCATTCTGCAAGGTTGGTTACCTCCGCAGGCCAATAGTTCATCTGCACGTTGATATTGGTGTGATAGTCGCCATTCCAAGGCGTCTGAATCGTGTCTGCCCACAAGCCCTGCAAGTTCGCGGGCAATCCTCCCGGGCGCGAGGAACTGATGAGCAAATACCGACCAAATTGAAAATAGAGTGCCGCCAAGCCCGGATCGTTGGCGCCGTTCCGCACCGCCGTGAGCCGCTCATCGGTGGGGAGATCGGCAAAGTGGTTGCCGGCGAGGTCCGGCGGACCAAGTTGCAGATCCACACGGTCGAAATATCTCCCATGGTCGGCCAGATGCGCGCTCAACAGCGAAGCATACGCCCTATCTGCAGCCCGGCGCGCATCCGCTTCCGCTTCCTCTTGGAAGTGCCCGTTGTGGTAATCGGTGCGGGCGGCAAGCACAAGCATCGCCGAGGTCGCCCCGTCTACGTGCAGCCCATCCCCGTGCACGGAAACGCTCCCCCCTTCGGCAACTGCACGCAACACCGCCATGAAGCGCATTCCGCCGCCCTCAGAATGGGACGGATCGCCGTCGTAAAGCCGGCCCTCCATCACCAGCTCCCCAGATGCCCCTGGTTGCACCGTTGCTGCTTCCGGACGCCCTAATCGCGCCACGAAGGACACTGCCCCCGGCCGATCGGCCGATAGGCGGATCACAATCACCGATGCAGGCGCAGACGCAAAGACTTCTCGGCGATACCGCACTCCGTTCCTTCGATAGCTCACAGTAACCAGCGCCGATCGAAGATCCAGTTCTCGGCGGTAATCTTCAACATCACCCTGGCCGCTGAAGTCAATCGTGAGGTCTCCAAGGGTTTGATAGGATCCGTACCGAACGCGTGCACCCTGGCCTGCCCCGCTTCCGGGCCCCTTGCACACCATGTACCGGTACGTTAGGTTCTGGGCCTCAACGTACTTCCCCTCAAAGAGCAGGCGCCGTATCTCGGCAAGGTGCTTCACCGCCTCGGGGTTATCGGCGTCTTGGGGACTGCCCGACCACAAGCTCTGCTCATTGAGTTGGATCCGCTCAACGGGCACGGATCCAAACACCATGCATCCCAGCCGCCCATTTCCCAACGGCAAAGCTTCCGTCCACTCCTTTGCCGGCCTGCGATACCATAAAGTGAGCGGCGAAGGATGTTGCTGTGCCCAAGCGCCAGGTACAAGCAAAAGGGCGGCACACAGAAGCGTTGCCTCGGCCACAAACTTGGTCACTCTCTCCTCCATATCGCTCTGCGATAGCAGCCTATGGCGAACGGACAACCCGTGCACATTGCGGCATGCGGCTGCCTTTGGCTAAGCGAGCGGTTCAATAGGCAATGCGAAACCCATGCACATCATTCACGGCAGGAAGAAACTCTACGCGTGCATCCGCCACCCGCGCCGCAGGAGGTCCCTTCCGCGCCCAACGGGCAAGCTCTATTAATTGAGAGGTCTCCCCCTCCGCCACGATCTCAACCGATCCGTCGGGTAAATTGCGCACCCACCCGTCCAGACCGAGGGCCCGTGCTCGTTGTTCGGTGTAGTACCGAAAGGACACGCCTTGCACGTGTCCACTTACGATCATGTGAAGCCGCTCCCTCATCGCATTCTCAGCACAGTTCTGTTTACGGATTGCTGCGGTGGCCATAGCCGGCTGCGGCAGAGCGGATGGCGTAGATCCTTCGGTGCACCGCCCTGGCCGCTTCCACGAGTTCAGGATAGGGCGTGTCCGTTACCGTTAGGAAACCGATGTTGTAGTTCTCGCCATCCCATGCGCGCCCGGTGAGCGGCTCATCCACAAATTGGAACCAATGGCAGCCCACGAACGCCGGGTTCTGCGCCACCGCCCGCACGTACTCCGCGTACATGGCGGCCCGCTGTCGCTGGTCCTCTGCAGCCACAAGGCCAGGGTGAAACATGCCGCGGTCTAGTGCACCAAAGTGGAATTCACCGATAATCGCCGGCTTGCCAAGATCCTGCAGAAAGCTCCATTCCTTCTCCGCAGGTTTGGGCTGATAGATGTTGAAGCTCACTACGTCACAGTATTCCGCGGCCGCCTCTACACTCTCGGGAGTATGCCATGCAAAGCGACACCCCAAATACAAATGATGGGGCGCCTGGCGCTTCAACTCGTCGCGTACGATGCGGAAATACTGTTCGGCAAACCGCTTCACGAAGGCTCCCAGATCACGCCTTTGCGCCTCGGTGAAGGGGGATTGAAGCCGCACCTGCCCCTCCAATTCCGCCCAGTCGGCGAAATGGGTGCCCCAGGCGGAATTGAGTGCCCCAATCTGCGGGTATTGCTGGCGAAGCGTGGCGATGAACGCCCGCTTTGCAGGCGAAGTGTCGGCCGGCAAGGCGAGGGCCCCCAGGGCTAAACCGTATCGGCCTGCATCCCCACCCCCGCCCCAGCTAAGCTCGTTATCCACAAAGTAGCCGATACACCAAGGATCATCCCCAATCGCCTGGGTAACCGGAGTAAGGCTTTCACGCACATCCTGGGCAAATTGGGGATCGAAGGGATCGTGCATGGTGCCCCAATAATCAAAGCCGCTGGCTACCCGTGCATGGTGCCCTCCGATGTGGACCGTGCCCACATAAGGTACCTTGCCGTTCCGGTACAGTACCGAGTCCGACCAGTTGCCGATTGTGTTGAAGCCCCATGACTTTAGGCGCCGCAATGCCAGGGAGAAGTACGCTTGGGCGTAATCCTCGCCGAACTGGCGGATAAGGTTGGCACGGAAGAAGTTGAACGTGTCCCCACGCTTTACCGGCCCGGAATGAACACCGTCCACGTGTCCCCAGCATGCTGCAAATTCGCCGGATTTGGGCGGAAGCCACGTAAACATTTCCTCTCGGCCCGTGGTGATTGTGTCTGCAGAAGTGCCCACGCAATCCACTCCGAGAGAGAAGAAAAGGTGGCCGCTTGGGGTAACCAGCCACCACTTGCCCGCGACACGCTCTGTGCGGAAGAAGCCTGTGGCGCGCAACGTGGGCCCCTGCGTCCAGCCGCCGTATTCATCGCGATCGGCCGGGGCCGGATGTGCCTCCAAGTCCCGCTCCTCTTGAGCGATGCGCCTCTTAAGCTCCTCCTCACTATGGACCTTCCCCGGCCAATCTGCTTTGGCGTACTGCCCAAAGCGATCCACGATCCCCTCAAGGGTAGCGGCAGCATTTGCCAGCCGTACCCGGGTGATCAGGAGCGTCTTCGGAGTCTCGGGCCTATGCAGAAACACCTGAAAGGCTACGATATGCGCCAGGTTCAATGCACCACTTCCTCCGAGGCTCACCGCTCCGGGAACCACCGGGGGCAGCCCGCGCATCCCTACCGACATGGGATCCTTGCCTAAAGGCATGGCGAACGTGCGGCGCTCCCCAGGGCCAATGCTGGCTGTCCCCTGCCGGCAATGCACGATCCCGTTCGCCTGCGCGTCGTCATCCACGCGGACACCGAAGTGAATGGTCTCCTTAGACGGATTGGCAATCTCCAACACCAAAGCTCCTGCGTGGGACCAATCCCACGGTTCAGCTTGCTGGAACCACACGTTGGGCCACTCTGCCGGCTGGAATACCACGCGCAAGGCAGGCCCACCTTCCGCCGCGGGAACACGCTCCACACGCGTGTCGTGCGTGTGCACTACCGCAAGGTCCTTGTCCGACTGGAATGAAAGAAGCACGCCAGGCACCTCCTGAGGGGCGGCTTGGCTCACCAAGATGCTCAAAAGCAGCGCAGCGCAGCAAGCCATCATGATGCCGTCTCCTTTCTCTATACACTATTGATCATTGCACCCAACAAGCCAGGATTCCTTGGAACGGGTCCTTCCGTTTTGGTCCCGGGAGCCATTCGCGCACTCATCCCGAAAGGCAAGCGTACATAGGCTTTGCCTCGCGCGGACTTCGCCACAGAGCCTTGCAGCGCATATCCAGGCGCGTGCCAACCTGAGCACGGCTGCGGCACAACGCCCGCCGGCATCATGCACACCCCATGTCCAGGAAAGCGCCCGGCAGACCGTCACGGCTGGCCTCAGCCCGGCACCATGAGCGACTGCTACTCCCGCAGGCGCGGATCCAATGCATCGCGCAGGCCGTCGCCAAGAAAGTTAAACGCGAGCACCGTGGCTCCGAGGGCCACAGAAGGCCACACAATAAGAAAGGGGTGCGAAAGCAGGTAGGGGCGGGCGTCATTGATCATCCGGCCCCAACTGGGAAAGGGCGGCTGTATTCCGATGCCCAGGAAGCTCAGGGTGGCCTCCGCCAAAATCACGTTGGCAATATCCACCGTTACCGCCACAATGATGGGACTGAGCATATTGGGGAGCAAATGGCGCGTTACGATGGCCCAATCGCCTGCACCAACGGCGCGGGCCGCCTCCACGAATTCCTTCTGCCGCAATGAAAGCACTTGACCGCGTACCAGGCGGGCCATCCCAGGCCAGTTCACCAGAGCAAGCGCGATGAACACAACCAGAAAGCTGCCCGCCGGTGACGCAGGCCGCCAGATCCCCACCAAAAGGATGGCAAAGAGCAAGTCGGGAAAGGCAAACATAGCATCGGTTACGCGCATGAGAACCGTGTCCCACAATCCGCCTTTGTATCCGGCCAACACACCCAGCGAAACGCCGATCACCAACTCGATGGCTTCTACCACCAAACCAACCGTAAGGGACACGCGTGCTCCGTACAGGATGCGGCTCAACACGTCTTCGCCCAGATGATCTGTACCCAGCTTATGCCGGGGGCCAGGAGCCGAAAGAACATGCTCGCGGTCCTGGGCATCGTAAGTGTAAGGCGCGAGCACGGGCGCGAAGATCGCCGTGAACACCAACAGCACCACCACTGCTCCAGCAGCCAAGGTGATCGGGTTACGCAGCAATCCCTTCCAAGCACCCGTGGAGGCCGCGTTCATTCAAGCCACCTCCCGGTAGCGGATGCGCGGGTCCATGAGGGAGTAGAGCAGGTCCACGACGAGGTTCACCAAGATGAAGAGCGTGGCCACCAGCAGAGCAACACCCTGGATCACCGGATAATCCCGCTTTAGAATTGAGTCCACCGAGGCATAGCCGATGCCGGGGACGCTGAAGATCGTCTCCACCACAAACGAGCCGGAAAGGAGGTACCCAAAGGAATTCCCGATAACGGTAAGGACGGGGATAAAGGCGTTGCGCATAACGTGGCGCAACACAACCGCACGCGGCGATAGCCCTTTGGCATATGCGGTGCGCACATAATCTTGCCGGATCACCTCCAGCGTAGACGATCGCATGAAGCGAGCTAAGAGTGCCATCGGCCGTGCCGCCAGCACTACTACCGGAAGAATCGCGGAAGTAGGTCCCTCCCACCCCATGGTAGGGAGAAGCCTCCACTTCAGGCAGAATACGACCGTTAGCACGGGGGCAAGCACGAATGCGGGGAGCGAAATGAGGAGGAGAACTCCGCCCATTGTTACACGGTCCAGAAGCCCGTTGCGGCTTAGCGCGGCAGCAACACCTAGCGGAATCCCCACCAAGATCGCCAAGCCTAGAGCCATGCAGGCGAGTTCCGCCGTCACGGGAAACTGCTCGGCAATGATGGCGGTTACAGGTCGCCCTGAGTTCATAAAAGAGCGGCCCAGATTGCCGTGGAGGGCACCCCACAGAAAACGGCCATATTGCACCCATGACGGCTGATCCAACCCATACTCGTGGGCGAGCCTGCGGCGGATCTCGGGATCCGCATGTTGCCCGGCCATGATATCCAGCGGGCTCCCCGGCGCGAAATAACCCAACAAGAAGGTGATCAGCGACACTGCAAGCAAGGTGGGAACCGCAAGCATTAGCCGATGACCGATATAGCGCCACATGCAATGAGGATACCCGCCTACCATCCCCTGCAGGAACCCGGCGCCCGCACGTGCGTATGGATTCGTGAAGGGAAGGTGCTAATCCATCGGTATTATGCGGGATGAGGTGGCCACGATGTTCGGCCCGATCTTTGAAGATCGCACAGATGCCGGACGGCGGCTCGCTGACCGCTTGAGAGACCTTCGGGGGAAGGGAGCCCTTGTGCTTGGACTTCCTCGGGGCGGTGTCGTCGTCGCCGCTGAAGTGGCCAAGGAGCTTCAAGCAGATCTGGACGTATTCCTCGCTTGCAAGGTAGGAGCGCCCGGTCATGAAGAGCTTGGCATCGGTGCCGTAGCGATGGGCGGCACGTGCGTGCTGGATCACCGGCTCATCCACATGCTGGACATTCCGCAGGAACAAGTGGAGGAGGCAGTCCGCAAAGCCCTGAACGAGCTGCATCGCCGCAAGAACCTCTACCGCAAGGATCAGCCCTTGCCCGACCTTCAAAACCGCATAACAATCCTGGTGGATGACGGCCTCGCCACAGGCATCACCGCTCGAGCAGCCGTACGTGACCTGCGTGCGCTCAGCCCAAAAAGCATCGTCATCGCCGTGCCGGTATGCCCTCCCGAAACCTTCGCAGCCATGCGCAGTGAAGTAGACCGCTTCGTATGCCTTGCTACTCCCGCCGATTTTAGAGCTGTGGGCATTTGGTATGAAGACTTTCGTCAGGTAAAAGACGAAGAAGTCCTTCAGCTTTTGGCCCAGGCGCACTCGCACCCGCCCTACACCAGCATTCCGTAGCCCTTTCCCCTCCCGGCAAAGAGGAATTGCCCGCCTTGGCATCGGATTGTTCCTTAAGCTTTGGTGGCGCTGCCGCCGCCCATCAACATTCCTTTGTGTGGGAGGAGACCCCAAGATGGCAATCCTGGCGATAGACGGAGGGCCAAAGGTTCGAGAGGATCCGTGGCCGGCCTGGCCTGTGTGGGACCATGAGGAAGAAGAGGCGATCCTTGACGTGCTCCACAGCGGCCAATGGTGGTCCGTAGGAGGCCGCAAGGTTCCGCAATTTGAGGAAGCATTCGCACGCTTTCAGGATGCCCGCTACGGCATCTGCGTCACGAACGGTACGGCTGCGCTGGAAGTTGCGTTGCGCGCCCTATCCATCGGCTGCGGAGATGAGGTGATCGTGCCGCCCTACACGTTCATCGCCACGGCCAGCTCTGTGCTGGCTGTGTCGGCCACCCCTGTATTCGTGGATATCGAACCGAGAAGCCTCAATCTAGACCCCTCCGGCATTGAAGCCGCCATTACCGATCGCACTCGAGCGATTATCCCCGTCCACATTGGCGGCTGCCCCGCGGATATGGATGCCATTTTGGAGATCGCCCGCCGCCACGGTCTCTACGTCATTGAAGATGCAGCACAAGCCCATGGGGCAGAATGGAAGGGCCAGAAGGTAGGCGCCCTAGGTGATTGCGGCACGTTCAGCTTCCAGGCCAGCAAGAACCTCAACTGCGGGGAGGGAGGCATCATTCTTACGAACGATGAGAATGTGGCAGACCGCGTTTGGTCGGTGCACAATGTCGGCCGAACGCGCTCGGGGGGTTGGTACGAACACCAGGTCCTGGGCGGTAATTTCCGCATGACGGAATGGCAGGCAGCCATTCTGCTGGCACAGCTTAAACGCGTGCCGCAACAGATGGATGTTCGGAGCTCCAATGCCACCTACCTTGCCGATTTGCTGGAAGAAGTCCCAGGCATCACACCGCCGCGTCCCGATCCCCGGGTAACACGCCATGCGTACCATCTGTTTATCCTGCGCTACAATCCCGATGCCTTTGGCGGAAGATCACGCGAAGACTTCCTAAGGGCGTTGAACGCGGAAGGCATCCCGGCATCGGCCGGGTATGTTCCCTTGTACCGAGAGGTCGTGTTTCAGCGCAAGACGCAGGGGCTGGGCTCATGGTGCCGTTCAGGCAGGCCCGTAGACTACGCGGCGGTGGAATGCCCCGTTTGTGAGCAGGCATGCCGAGATAGTGTATGGATCTTCCAAAGCCTGCTTCTGGGCAAACGCCAGGATATGGAAGATATCGCCGAAGCTATCGCCAAGATACAGGCCGCCTGGGGATAATCGCCGCCTCATCGGCATTCAGCCGGTTGAGGCGCGCTTCTACCCTTTGGCACGCGCAAAGTCTATATATCCGCGCTCGATATCCACGGCAACCAAGCGCACGTGAATGCGATCACCCACGTCGGCACCTTGGGCCCCCTGTACCAGCATCCCTTCCACAGGCGGGTTCAGCACGCGCACCCAGGTGCCACGGGAAGTAGCTCCGGTAACCAGCGCATCGAATCGTTCGCCAATGCGGTCGGCAAGGAGGGCTGCGGCAGCCGATTTGTGCACTTGCCGCTCCACCTTCTTTGCTGCATCCTCTTGCCGAGTGCAATGGGCAGCAAGATCCTCCAGGTCGGCTAGAGCATAAGGCACATCCCCGCCTGTCATTGCGGCCTTCAGCAATCGCTGTGTGATGACGTCGGGGTACCGGCGGTTGGGTGCTGTGGAATGGGAATAATCACGCACGGCCAGCCCAAAGTGCCCCATTGCTTGTTGACCCGGCACATTCACCATATATTCGCCGGGTCCCAACAACTTCACAATCGCAAGAGAAAGATCGGGAAAGCGCAGCGGGTCGGCCTGCCGTCGAGCAGCCAGAAAGCGCTGCAGAGCGGGAGCGTCCGGATCGGCAGGCAATGCTTCCCCGAATTCCGAAGCAAGATGGCGAATCCGGTCCCAGCGCTCCGGCGTTCGGACCACGCGGCGAAATGTGGGAAAGCCATGCGCGGCGAGATACTGTGTTGTGACGCCGTTTGCAGCAATCATGAAGTCTTCAATAATCTCATGCGCACGGTTCTTAGGTTCCACCTGCAGGTCTACCACCCGGCCGTCTTCTGTGACCGCCTTCGCCTCGATGGTCTCTAGGGTGAGTGCGCCATGCTCGTGGCGCCGCTCCGCGAGGCGCCGGGCGACGCCGTCTTGTACGCGAAGCTGATCGGGTACACCCGGAGCTCCCGCCAATGCAGGAGGCATGGATCCGCTCCCATCAAGCCAGGCAGCCACGGAGTTGTACGCCAACTTCGCCTTGTTGTGCACCCACGCTCGGTACACCTGACCACCGCTCACCGATCCGTCCGAATGCACTACATACGACACGATCACGGCCAGGCGATCTTCCCCTTCGTTGAGTGAGGTGAGATCCGTTGAAAGCTTCTCGGGCAGCATGGGAAAGATGCCTCCTGCGGTGTAGACGGAGGTAGTATTCGTGCGGGCATGGTCATCCAACGCAGATCCCCTGCGGACCATTGCATCCACGTCGGCTACAGCCACGAGCACCCGCACATCCCCGCCACCCAGATCCTCCGTTACGGTAAGCTGGTCCAGATCTCGCGAATCGTCATTGTCTATCGAGCACCACGGCAGATCGCGTAGATCCCGCACGGAGGCGTCGCCATCGCGGGCAGGCGCGGTGAAGGACGCTACCTCTTGAAGCACCTGAGGAGGAAAGTCTGGCTCCAGTCCTCGTTCCATCATCACCCGCCGTGCCAACTCGTGAAGATCCACATGATCCACATGATAGCCATTACCCGATGCGTTCATTGCTTACCCCCTTAGCGCCGGCCGGCAATTCCGAGTGGGCGGTGTCTTTACGGTGGTTGTTCGGGATGCAACGGCCGCGATCCTGCCACATCACAGGATGCCAAATTCGGCCCAAAGTGTGCAACTTCCACGCGCTGCACAACACGTATAGAAATGGGAACCTCGCGCCGGCGACATACGTTTGGCCTTGCGTTCCGAGTATACTAGATAGGTACGGAGTTCTAGCCGGACTCTGACGATACTGTTCTTGCGTGTACACGCCTGACAATTGACACTCTATCACAAGCGTGGATAACCGATGAACCAATCCCTGAACATGAACCGCCGTGAATTTCTCCTCTCCGCTGCAGCAGCCTCCGCCGGAATGGGTCTATTCGTGGAAGAACTGAACGCCGAAGCCTCGGAGGCTTTTCAAGCAGCGCAAGCAGGACCGCCCGTAGGCTGCGCCGTCATCGGCTTGGGTCCCCAGGGGCGGGAGATCCTTGCTGTGTTGGCCAAAATTCCCAACGCATCCGTACAGGTGATTTGCGATACCTACAACGTTCCGGGCTTTGTAAAGCGAGCTCAGGACATTGCCCCTAAGGCCACCTTCGTTACGGACTACAAACAGGCCCTTTCGAACCCCGCGGTTAGCGCCGTGTTCGTAGCAACTCCATCGTACCTACATAAGCAGATCGCCCTGGACGCTTTGGCAGCGGGCAAGCACGTGTACTGCGAAGCTCCCGTCGCCACCAACCTCGACGACGCCAAGGCAATCTGCCAAGCCGGAGCTGCAGCAAAAACGGTGTTTCAGCCTGGCCTCCAGAACCGCTCCAACAAGATGCACAACCACGTTCTGAACTTCGTGCGATCCCAGGCGATGGGAAAGGTGGCCGAAGCGCGGGCATTTTGGCACAAGAAGACGAGCTGGCGCTTCGCAGCGCCTACTCCAGATCGAGAGAAGGAACTCAACTGGCGCATCTCTAAGGCTACGTCCCTTGGCCTCCCTGGTGAAGTAGGTGTCCATGCTTTCGACGTGGCGAACTGGTACTTCAAGGCGCTTCCGGTGTCTGTTACAGCCTTTGGCGGCATCTACTTTTGGAACAAGGACGGCCGCGATGTGGACGACACCGTGCAATGCATTCTGGAATACCCCGGCGGCATCCGCTTCCTGTATGACGCCACCCTGGTAAGCTCATTCGATGGCAGCCAAGAGGTATTCATGGGCTCAGACAGCGCCATCCTGATCCGCGACCAGCGTGGATGGATGTTTAAGGAAAGCGATGCCCCCCTCCTTGGATGGGAGGTCTATGCCACAAAAGACAAGATGGGCGTGGGTCCGGACAGCACAGGCACAGGAGTTGCATTAGTAGCGGATGCCACCAAGCTCCTGGCTGCCGGCCAAGAGCCGGCCAAAGTAGGTGCCGACATCACCAAGAGCGCCCTCTATTACGCCGTAAGCAATTTCCTTGCCAACACGAAGGGCGCTAAGCTACCTGCCGCCACAGCGGAAGACGGGTACGCTGCCAATGTAATCGCAGCCAAAGTGCAAGACGCCATTGCTTCCGGATCTAAGATTACGTTCCAAAAGGAGTGGTTCACACTGTAGACAGACACGTTCGTGCAATTCCAGGTACAGTGCCACGGCACAAGAGCTTTGCACATTTGCAGATAAGACTTTATAAGGAGCATCAATGGATATGAGCGAGAACCAACAAGGCACTACGCGCCGCGAATTCCTTCGCAAGGCTGCCGTAGCGGCGGCAGGAGCGGCAGCCGCCGTGGCAGCACCTCCGGCCAAGAGCTCCGTCTATTCTCTGGCACCCGCCCGCGTCATCGGAGCCAATGATCGCATCATCATCGGCCACGTGGGCATCGGCGGACAAGGGGGAACGCACCTGAACCTCCTCAAACAGAATGCCGGCCCTGGCCCCGACAGCCTCAACAACAACACCGAGCAAATCGCCGTATGCGATCTCTATCGGCGCAGGATGCGCGCCGGCCAGAAGGCGCTCAATCTCAAGGATAGCCAAGCGTTTGAGGACTACCGCAAGCTCCTGGAGATCAAAGATATAGATGCGGTGTGGGTCACCACATCCGACCAATGGCACGCTCCGATTGCCATTGACGCCATGAATGCCGGCAAGCACGTGTACATCGAGAAGCCCATGTGCAAGACCTTGGAAGAGGCCTTCGCCATCTATGACACGTGCAAGCGCACAAAGCGCGTTCTGCAGGTGGGCTCCCAAGGCTGTTCCGATCCCAAATATAAGGCCGTGGCGGAGCTCGTGAAGTCGGGCAAGTACGGCAAGCTCGTGATGGTGCAGGGAAGCTACAACCGCAACTCACTGGACGGCGAATGGAATTACTACCACATTGACGAAGACGCCGGCCCCCATGCTACCGGAGACGCCTACGTCAACTGGGACGTGTTCCGCCGCGGAAAAGGACCCAAAGAGTGGGATCCGGACATGTTCTTCCGCTGGCGCAAGTGGTGGGAGATCGGCTCCGGCCTCGTGGGCGACCTATTGCCGCACCGCCTCCATCCCCACTATATCGCCATGGGGATACCCTTGGAAGGTACCGAAGGCTTCCCCTTCCGCGTAGCCTCCTTCGGCGGCCTCTACGTTCAAAAGACGAACCCGGTCACCAAGAAGCCCGACCGCAACGTGCCGGACTTCATCAACGTTATCGCCGACTTTGAGGGTGGCCCCTCCATCATGGAGATGGTCTGCTGCATCAACGAACAAGGCTGGACGGACACCATCCGCCTCAACAAGGCCACCATTACCTTCCAAGGCGACACGATTGACGTGAAGCCCGAACGCGTCTACGCCGACGAAGTGGATGCCTATTCCGAGCAAGTGCCGGGCGGCGAACCCATAGACCGGCATCAGCGGAACTTCTTGGACTGCATCCGGAATGGAGGCACGCCCAACTGCGGCATTGATCTGGCCGTGCGGGTACAGACGATCATATCCCTGGCAGAGCTTTCATACCGCAACGGCGTGGCCATGCACTTCGACCCCAAGACGCGCCGCGCGTGGTTCGGAGCTCAAAAAGACCCGTACTACGTTGCGCCGGTAATCTAGCGCGCTGCGTTTACGAGCGTGGGCACGCTCCCGGCCACTACGGACGGCTGGGTACGTGCCCACGCCCTGAGATATTTAGGCAGTGAAAGTGATTGCATCCTCGGTGCGCACGCGGGCTTTCATCTTCGCCTGCGTCTGCCTGCTAGCATGCGGAGGACAGCGTATGGCAGCCGCGGAAGAAACCCTCTACACATACGATCTTACACACTTGCTCCGCCGCGACCTTAGCGACCCCGCAGTACGCCGTATGGTTTGGGACGAGCTGCAACTTGTAGCCTCCGTGCAGGGCATCGTGAACCGCCTCAAACCAAGGCTCTACGTTTTCCTCGTGGGCCGGCGCGGGAGCACCGATCGCTTCTGGCTGGATCAGCTCCGGACCCCGGGTGCATGGCTGGCAGATCGCAAATTGGTCCCCATCCGAACACCGGAAGCCCTTATTGCCACATTCCGCCCTGCCATACGCGGAGCCGTTGTATGGGATGAAGCCGTTCCCGCCACCTCCAACGTCGCCGCCACGGCCGCGGGAGTGGAACGAGCCGTGGTATTGCGCCATGACACCGCACCGGGATCCCTGTACGACCGCCTCATCCTCTCCGCGCGGGGTCCCGAGTTGCCCGTTGTCCTCCGCCTGTATCAGGCGGACGGGGAGCCCCTTTTTACGGGCCGGGGCACGATCCCCGGCACGGGCCTTCCATCCACCGGGAGCGCTAAGTGTGACGCCTACCTCTGGGCGGTGGAACGATACCTCAAACCGGGCCGCTGCAATCCAACCGTCCTCGGATACTATCCTGATGCGTGGTGGCTTCAGCATCCAGGCGATGTGCCGGCAGAACGCACGCTCCTGAGCAATCACGATTTCCTCATCGCACGGCACGGCTTTCTCTTCGATTTGACGCCCTGGGATGACGAAACGCCGGAAGATGACCCGCATCAGCCCCTGGGAGCAGACGCACGCACCCTGCGCGAAATTCTGCGCGCCGCTTACACCGCCGCGCGCGGTAAGATGATCCACGTATGCGGCTTCCCGCCCTGGGATCAAAAATACACGGACCACACCCGCGGAAAGCACGGCGGGGTAGCCACGGAATGGCGGTATGCCGAGATCCTATCCTGCTTCAACGCCTATATGGACGCCGATGCAGCCGGCCTCCACGCTATGGCAAACGCATCGCTATACCAGCACTATCCGTTGGCGCCTTCGTATCCGCAAAAGCACCTTCCCACAGAACGAGATCTCATTCGTCAAGGGTACGTCGTGCAAACCGGCACGGGCCTTGAGGTAGCCCCTAAGCCCTATGTAGCCTTCTATGTGGGGGATTACGATTCTGCAGCCTGGCTCTACCAAACGCTGCCGGAGTTCTGGAACGACCCGGCCAGGGGTACGGTTCCTCTGGGATGGGCATTCAACCCCGTGCTGCAAGAGCGCTTCCCTGTGGGACTTGCCTGGGCACGCCGAACGGCCACACCCAACGATTACTTCATTGCAGGGGACTCAGGCGCAGGCTATCTGAACCCTGGATATTTGGTGCCGCCGCGCAAATGGAGCGGCCTTCCTTCCGGACTGCCGGCGTGGGAGGCATTCAATGCAGCGCTTTACCGCAAGTGGGGATTATGCCTTACCGGCTTCATCATAGACGGCAACGCGCCGCCCATGAGCCGCGAGGTGCTGGAGGCTTATGCACGCTTTTCACCATGCGGCGTAGTAGCGCAAAAGATCCCCCCAATGTCCCTTGTACGGGGCGTGCCCTTCCTCCGCATGGGACCTGATCTCACCGGTACATCCGAACAGGGTGCAGATACCATCGCCGCCCAAACCCCGTCCAATGCCCCCTCCTTCGCCATCTACCGCACAATCCTGTGGTCACCCTCCGGGCATAAAGCTTTGGTGGATCGCCTGCATCAAATCCGTCCCGATATTCAAGTGGTGGATCCGCACACGCTTCTCCTGCTCGTGAAGACGTACCTCCAGAGTCACGCAGGGGGAAAATAGCGCCACGTGATACCGGGAGCGGTGAATGCGGAATCCGGCTCTCCCCTGGTGCAGAGCGCCATCAACTTCAGCGAAGGACGCCGGCCGGGCGTTGTGCAAGCAATCCTAGATGGGATCGGCCGCACTCCCGGCGTTGTCCTGGCCGATTGGTCCGCCGACTTTGATCACAATCGTATGGTGGCTACTATTCTCGGCCCGCCAAATGCGGTGCTGTCGGCGATACTTGCTGCTGCGGAACCCGCCGTGTCCCTCATTGACCTCCGTACCCACCACGGAGTACACCCGCGCATCGGGGCCATGGATGTAGTGCCATTGGTGCCCATCAGGAATGTGTCCGTGCCGCACTTGGTGGAGCAATCATTGAGGTTGGCGCAGGAATTGGCACGCCGCTATGGCCTTCCCGTTTACCTCTACGAGCGATCCGCTCGGCCGGGGCGCCCCTCCGCGCTTCCCCAGATTCGCGCTCGGGGATTTGACGCACTCGTCGGCACCCAATTGGACGGGACACGCGCGCCCGATTTCGGCCCGGCCAAGCTGCATCCCACTGCCGGCGCCACAGTGCTGGGAGTGCGCGAGCCGTTGGTAGCCTATAATGTGCTCCTCGCCGAGGCCGATGCCACCGCGGCCCGCAACATCGCCGCCTCCATCCGCCGAGAGCGGGAAAGAATTCCCCAACTTACAGGAGTGCGCGCATTAGGTGTGCCGCTTCCCTCGCGCAGGATCAGCCAAGTGACGATGAACCTTACCCGGCCGGCAGCCACTCCGCTACCGCCTATCTTCCGTTACATAGTGGCCCGGGCCCGCGAGGCAGGCGTTCCGGTACTGGCGAGCGAAGTCATCGGATTGCTTCCCCAAACGTGTTTGAACAACGAGCGCCCGGAAAGCATCGCCTGGCTCAATTTCAGAGAGACGCAGGTGTTGGAATACTGGCTGGAGCGTATTCCCTAGCACATGCCCGCCCGCAGGCTCCGCTACCGCAATCGGCCACGGCTGATTATGCTTGATCCTCGTCCACAGCTTGCGCACCCATGATGTGGAGGTGCCCTCCGGGAGCCGCTAGCTTGGCAACCTCTTCTGGGGTTAGGGCCGGAGCATCTGCCACAGCCTCCTCATCATCCAAGCGTGTTGCCTGGGCGCCAGGCAAATGCATGGCCCCGGGACTGGCCAGTTCGGACACGCTGATCTCTTTTTTGGGAAGCTTAGCCAAGGCCTCCCGGGCTTGTGTGTAGTTGGGATCCAAATCCAAAGCTGCCTGGTAACAGATGCGGGCCGCCTCGGTGTCTCCGGCCATTTGATGGGCGCTCCCCAGATTGTAGCGGGCCTTTGGGGAATCCGGCCTAATCTGCACCGCTCTGCCGAAGGCCCTCCGAGCCTTCTCGTAATCGCCTTGTCGTGCGTACGCTGCCCCCAGATATGCAAACGTGTCGTACGCTTCGGGTTCCAAAGCTGCGGCTTGCTGAAAATCCCGTATCGCCTCATCCAGCCGCCCGGCCCGCAGTGCGTTATACCCGGCCTGACGGAGTGCACTTGCCTGTGCGTTCATGGGGACCTCCTCTCCGGGAACCACCTGCCCTGCTCCAACTATTGGCATTATAGAGGGCTTCCCTGCGCACGTCAAGTCGCCTATATCGGCATCCTTAAGGCAGATGCGTTCCCGCATTACCAAACTGGAGCTTCGCAGAACTGCGCTCCGCACAGCAGCATCGTGATCCCGTCCTAATATCGCATTGTCTTGACACACGATGAAGTCGGCAGTATACTACGGTGACACTGCTGAGTTCGCTAGGGCGGATGGGTCCAGATGGCAACAAAGCGCGTTACGCTCGCAGACGTTGCGAGGGCAGCCGGGGTTTCTCCTACTACTGCCTCCTTTGTGCTCAATGGAAGGCCCGCTGCCATCCCGCCTTCAACCCAACAACGGGTCCTCGCTGCTGCGCGCCGCTTTGGGTACCGGCCCCATGCCGCAGCCCGAGCGTTGGCTACCGGTCGCACCACGCGCATCGGTATCGTGTTGAATGCCCCTGAGAGCTTCGGAGCCGGAGACACCTACTTCATGGAAGTGCTCGCCGGCATCACCGAAGGCGCCCTCAAGCACAATCACAATCTCCTGCTCCACGCCGCCCATTACCCAGATTGGCGCTCGCTCTTCTCGGATATTGTGGGCGGAGCGAGTGATGGCGTGCTGCTGGTAGGGCGCTTCGCCGGGGATGAACTTACTCCCGCGCTGCTGGAATACGGCTTCCCTGCGGTATGCCTCTCGTACCATATTGACCATCCCCGCTGCGTGAGCGTGGATGGGGACAACGTAGAGGGAGGCGCATTAGCCGCACGCCACCTGTTGGAACTGGGGCACCGCACTTTCCTCTTGGTTTATCCTGGAGATAACGTGTCCTGGGGCGCCGAGCGACGGTGGGGTTTCGAGCAAGAGCTGGAAGCCGCAGGGATAAGTCCGGAAGCGGCCGTGCGCCTTTCTTGGGAGGAGAATGCGCTCCCATCGCCGAACTGGGTACACGAGGCTGTGACCTATTATGTGCGACTGGACCCCCGGCCCACCGCCGTGGTTGTTTGCGACGAGCGCCGGGCATCCATGTTTGCCGAGGCGCTCCCCCAAGCAGGCATTCGAGTACCGGAGGATTGCTCCGTCGTGAGCTTCAACTCCACGGAAATCAGCGCCCGTTGCCGCCCGCCTCTAACCTCAGTGTGGCAGCCCCTCCGGCAGATCGGCGCTACCGGAGTGGATCTGCTTATGGATCTCATCAAAGGCCGCGACCTGCTCAGCAGAGCGGTGCGGCTGCCCGTACGCTTGGACGTACGCGGCTCGAGCGCCGTGCCTGGCAAAGGACGAAACATGGCGGCTTGATAGAGCGCCGGCCGCCAAATACTAGCTGGAAAGGAGAAATGAAATGGGCAAATCGCAGGTACCTGCTGGACTCGCCATAGCCGTGATTGTGATCGTGGTGCTCATCGTCGGCTATTTCTTCGTGAAGCAGCTCATGCCGCCCGGCAAGGTAAAACTCTCGCCCGAGCAGATCCAGAAAATGCAGCAAGCCCTGGGCCAGCACGGCAAAGGCGCCGGAGCGCCTGGCGCAGCGCCCACCGGGGCACCGTCGAAACCCTAATAGGGCACACGGGGCCTCGCGGCGTGCGTGCATCCGCCAATTCACAGCCGCCCGAGGCGCCGTATGTTAAGTAAAGGAGCATGAAAGGTACAATGCAACACCGCAAAGGCTTTACCCTGATCGAGCTGCTCGTGGTGATCGCAATTATCGCCATCCTAGCAGCCATACTGTTCCCCGTCTTCGCCCAGGCGCGCGCAGCAGCCCGCACGTCGGCGTGCCTCTCCAACGTTAAGCAACTGAGCCTGGGCGCGCTCATGTACGTGCAGGATTACGATGAGTCGTTCTGGGCATGGAATTGGAACTTCTTCTGCAACGGAGCCAATAACGGCGCCCCGCGCGACTCATCCGCCTTCTGGGCACCTGCCATCTACCCCTACGTGAAGAACACGGGCATCTACCGCTGCCCAGAAGACATTCTCCAGTGGGATGACATGTGGGCTGGCTGCAGCGATGACGGAGGCCGCCGTGATATCTTCGGGCCCTTCAACCCCAGTACGGGAGCAGGGTGCAATGCGTGGGAGGGATGCAACCCCAACTACGTGTCGTACGGCGTGAGCGAGTTGCTGGATAGCGACAATTATGGGCACAGGCTTGCCGCCATCCAGACTCCTGCAAACTTCCTGATGCTGGCCGATGGCGCATCTCAGCTTATTGACGTGTGGAACGCCAACTGGGTCCTCCAGAATGGTTCCTGGGTAGATCCGGGCGGCTGGGCCCATCCCGACTGGATTGCCATTCGTTCGGCGGCCGCATCCCAGAGAGAAGGTTGCTGCATCATGTGGGATTGCTGCCATAATGCCCAGTACTACATCAACACGTACGGGCAGGCCAAAATGGAGCAATCTGCACGGCACCACGGCGGGTCCAACGTAAGCTTCGTAGATGGCCACGCCAAGTACTACCGCTGGCAGAACCTTACCTGGCTCAACCTTACTACAGGCGGGCAGTACTAAGGCTATCGCGGCATCTGCCTGAACTCGAGGGCCCCTTATTCCTAAAGATGAGGGGCCCTCACTTTTGAACATCAGCGGAAACTTACGTCCTCACCTATGTTTGCCGCCTATTCTCCATGCCGGGCGCTTCGCCTACAATTGCGTGTACATCCAGACTAGGCAGCCGCGGCCCCATGCGCGCCACAACTTCTGCAGCAGCGTGCGCCCCGATGCGACCGCACTCAGGCAACGGCAAATCCCGCGCCAATCCGTACAGGAACCCCGCAGTGTACATGTCGCCTGCTCCCGTGGTGTCTATTGCGTCCACAGCGCGAGCAGGAACCGAATACACCTGGCTCGCCCTGCGAATCAGCGATCCTTTTGCGCCTAGGGTAATCACTACCGTATCCACCCAATCAGCTAAAATCTCAGAGGCGGCAAAAACATCGCCGGCGCCTGTTAACTCGCAAGCTTCGTCGCCATTGCCGAACACTACGTGGGCATACTCCTGGATCAGACGGGCCAGTTCATCCCTATGGCGCAGGACGCAGAACGTATCCGATAGGCTGATGGCAACACGAACACCTGCACGTCGCGCCTCGGCCAAGGCAAACAGCACCGCCTCCTTCTGGTTGGGCGTGTCCCATAGGTACGCAGTAACATACAGATAGCGCGCAGAGCGAAGGTCCTTCACGTCCACATCGCCGGGCACCAGATCGCGCGATCGGCCCAAACAGGTAGCCATGGTCCGCTGGGCGTCCGGAGTAACCAACACGGCGCAGACACCGGTGTCCCCGGGCTCGACTCCCAGGTTCGCCTTAACACCTCGGGCAATCAAACCTTGCCGGTACAGATCGCCGAATTCATCTGCGCCCACGTGGCTTGTAAAGCAGGCTTTGCCGCCCAATAATGCCACTCCGAAAGCAGTGTTCGCGCCAGAGCCTCCCGGCTCTCGGTTCACGATATAAGGTGTAATCTGGGGGAGTAGGTGATGGAGCAGATCCCGATCTATAAGGCGCATGCTCCCTTTCTCCAGACCAAGTTCGGCGAGCACCCCTTCATCTACGCTCGCTTGCAGATCAAACAGCGCGTTGCACATCACGAAGACGTCCAAACTCATGAAGACCTCCCATTCCGCCGCGGTCATCCCGCGGGCGCCACGTACCAAAGGGTACCCCAACGTGCACCTGAGCAAGTGTGTGCCGGCAAAGACGGGTCCGTCGTCGTGTACAATGAGGGAAAGCCGATGAGCGCGGCCCCTCCCAGAGGCGGGAGCCTGCGCCAATCGGGGGAGGTTCATCCATGAAGCGCATCTTATTCGTCGCGTGGCTTCTCCTCATCGCTTGTGCGAGCACCTGCGCCCAACAGGGGCCAGGGCCCATGACCTTCATCCATATCACCGACACGCACCTAACTGCCTCAGCGAATACGGAACCGTTGGCGGATCTGGTGCAACGCGTCAATGCCATGGCTCCCCTGCCGGCCTTCGTGGTGGACACCGGAGATGTTACGGAAGCAGGCCGCCCCGAAGAGTTCGAGCGCTTCCTACAGGCCATGAAACCGCTTGCCGTGCCCTTCTATTGCGCTCCGGGCAACCACGACGTGCGATGGAACCCCCTGGGTAAGGAGGGGTTTGCCAAAGCGTTTGGGAAACTCACCCAATCCTTCGATGCAGGGGGATGCCACTTTGTGGTGCTGGATAGCACGGTGGTTCTGGAACACTGGGGGCACTTTGACAAAGTCGAACTCGATTGGCTGGAGAAGGATCTTAAAAAGATCCGCCGAGGTACTCCCGTATTCCTGTTCTTTCATCATCCCGTCGGGCGTCAACCCCGCCAAATAGATAATGAGGAAGACCTCTTGCGGCTCATCGCCCCCTATAACGTGGTCGCGGTGTTCGTGGGGCACGGACACGCAGATTTGCAATGGACCGTTAACGGCATTCCGTTCTTCATGGCACGCGGTCTCTATCAGGGATCTTTCCATCAAGTAGAAATAACGCCTTCCCACGTACGCGTGTATCGCGTGCGCAAGGAGGATCATTGGAAGCCCACCATCATCGCGGATCTGCCCACATCAGCTCCGCCTCGCCCCCGCATCTTCTTCGGATGGGACGACCCCAACGTGTCGGTCCTGGAACGCAGGCAATTCCTGGCCGAGCTCCATACGGATACCGGACCTATCACAGATGAGCGCGTCCGCGCGGAATATGCGGTGGATAACGGCCCGTTTGAGATGATGGAACGGGACTTGCGGCGTTTTCCGGGGCGGAAAGGCCCTGCACCGGGGCGATTCATGGCCCGCTTTGACACAGCTCCCCTTGGAGACGGATCGCACATCCTTACGCTCCGTTTTACCGCCCCAGACGGAACGGTCTTCCGGCGGGAAGAGCCCTTCTTGGTGGAGCGAGTGAGCGGCCATCCCAAACAGGCATGGGCCTTCGACACCGGGGACATCATTCAGTCTAGCCCGGCGGTGAACGGAGGATCCGTATTCGTCACCTCCTTCGACGGCCGCGTGTATGCTCTGGATTTGGCCAGCGGCAAGCGCCGGTGGGCTGCTGCTACGCGCGGCCCGATCTACGCCTCGCCATTCGTGGCAGACGACACGGTGTATGTAGGTTCCCTGGATCACTACTTCTATGCCATAGATGCACACAGCGGACGCGTGCGGTGGAAGTTCGACACCGGCTCACCCATCTTCGGCACTGCCTCCGAAGCCGCGGGGATCGTATGCTTTGGAGGCAACCGTAAGATCTACGGATTGGATGCCGCCACGGGCAAGCTCAAGTGGAGCGTGGATACCGGCGGTTTCTTTCAAAGCAGAGCCGCGGCCATGGACGGAGTGTTCTTCCTGGGTGGCTGGGACAACGCGGTCTATGCCGTAGATGCGCAGTCCGGGACCGTGAAGTGGAAGGCGACTATGGGCAGAACGAACGGCGGGCGGGGCACCCTCTCCTTCTACTACAGCCCGGCGATCGCCTCACCGGCCGTGGGCAACGGTCGCGTGTACATCTGCACGAATGACGGCCTGCTCCATGCATTGGACGCGGCGACCGGCGCCGAAGCATGGTCCGTGCGTGCTCCTCAAGGAGGAGACGTCTTTGGGTATTCCTCGCCCATGCTGCAGAACGGCCGCATCTACGTGGGAGGTCTCGGGGAGGCCGGCCGCGGCGATGTATATGCTTTGGATGCGGCCTCCGGGAGTTTGGTGTGGCGTTCCTCCACGGGAACCGATCGGTACGATGCGTCGTTCGCGGCAGCCGGGCCCTGGATGGCCATCGCCTCCACAACAGGCATCGTAACTTGGCTGGATCCCGCGTCGGGCAAGGTGGCATTCCAATACCGGCTGGACCCAGGCTTTTGCTTCAGCACACCCGCCTCTGATGGGGTGCTCACCTGCATCGGGAGTTTTGCAAATCGCGTCTACGCCCTGCAAGTTCCCGAAGCACCCCATTGATCACCAAGCGCCGGGATGTAGCAGGCCCCACAGGCATCTTTGCCCGTGGGGCCTGTTGTCGCGGGGACTTCGCCCCAGTGTTCAGTCATCACCGGAGCGCACGGAGTTCGAGAGGTCAATCGCGGCCGTGCTCGTGCCCCAAATGATGTTGTCCGTCCAGATGGGGTCTGCAGCAAGAGTGCCCGTACCCCAGATGATATTGGTGCCCCAGATGATATTCTCGCCCCAAATAATGTTGAGGTCCGTCACACCCGACACACCCCAGATGATGTTCTCGCCCCAGATGATATTCTGGGTGTTCACGCGCACGTTCCCGGCGCTATCTACGTAGAGCGTAGGGCTGAGCGCAGGGATCGCCGGCGTGGCGGAACAGTTGAGAGCAGCAGGGATATCCAGATATCCGGCTCCGTAGGTACACGGGTCCCAGCTTCCATCCGGAGCGGACCACCGATCGGCAGAGATCATCAATCGCGCCTTGATGGTGTCCGGTGAGAGCGTAGGATCCTTCTCCAGCATGAGCGCCGCAGCCCCGGCCACTACCGGCGCCGCCATGGATGTTCCCGAAAGGCGATAGTACGGGCTGGATGCGTCGGACCGCGGTGCGGTGCAATATGTGGAGGGCGGAACCACATTCTCGGGGTAGGTGTTGACCAGATAACCGTCATGCGCCGACAACGAGATGATCTGGTTCCCTGGCGCCACGATATCAGGCTTCAGAACGAAGTCCAGCCGCGTTGGCCCCCTACTGGAATAGGTGGCGATGGTATCGTGGCTTCGCATGCCGTCCATGGAACGCATGGCGCCTACGGTGAGTACGTACGGGTCGTTGCCCGGCGATTGGATGGTGCCATAGGCTGTGCCCCAACCGTCGTTATCCGCCCCCGGTGTACGCGTTGCGTTCTTTCGGCCCATGTTTCCGGCAGCGCAGACTACAAAGATGCCGCTCTTCCAAGCCTGTTCTACTGCCTGGCAGAGTGGATCCGTAGTGTAGCTCTCACCTACCGGATGCCCCATGGAAATGTTCATAATGCGGATGCCGTAGTCGGTGCGATGCTGAATAACCCACTGGATGCCGGCAATCACACCGCTTACGGTACCCTGCCCCGTCTCATCCAACACGCGCACGTTCACGAGGTTCGCCCGTCGGGCGATACCGTAGAACGTACGGAAGCAATTCGGTCCCGATGAGGCGCTTCCGTTGCCGGCAATGATGCCGGCGACGTGCGTGCCGTGCCCGCATTCGTCCCGAGCGGAATTAGCACCGGGAACGAAGTTCGCCGAGGCGATCACGCGGAAACCCTTTCGGCCATCCTTCAGATCTGGATGATGCTGAATGCCGCTATCCACCACGGCCACGGTCACTCCTTGTCCCGTGAGGCCGAAGTTGGCGAAGGCCACATCGGCACCACTGGACGACACAGTGAACTCATCGGACTTCTTCACCATCTCGTCGGATGAGAGGTGTACGATAAAGGGAAGAGCGGCCAGCTTTGCCAGGTTCCTGGACGGAACGGCAAGTGCCACGCTCCCGATGACGGGTAATCTGCGGCGAATATCCGCGCCACAGCGGCGGAGGGCAGCTTCTTTGTCCGGCGAGATCTTGCCCTCTAGCCGAGCAATCACATAGGACCATCCGCTTTTGGGAGCGGAGGCCATCTTTTCGATAAGGAACCGATCGCACTTTGTAGACGGTGCGTCGGCCCGTGCAGCGATGGGGCTCGCTCCCACCACCAGGAACAACACACACGCGATGCATACGCTGCTCCAGATGGCGTCGGCTGCCTGAAGAGAAAGGGTTTTTTTGTTCATGTGCGGGATGCTCCAAACCTCGGTCTGGTAGCTCTTCGGCAGCCAGGCTGCCACCCCGCCGAAGCGGGAGAGGCCCTATAGCTTTGCGTCCCGTCCTTCCGAACGGTTTGCCGTTATCGGAGCATCCGTGCGGCGTCTCTTCTCCGTTGCTCGTAGTCGTGGATGTTCATGGGAGGATGCCGAAGCATCCATCCATTGAGCCATCCGGTTGCCTGTGAAGATAGGCGCGCTGGGCCCCGGCAACGCCGGGAGATTGCGCCCGAGGTTCCGCACTGCTCAACGAGGAGATGATCCGTACCGGTCTCTTCCGTGAGGCCCCGGTAGCGATCGCCCTTTCGGCGGCCCGGCCGTCTCGATGCATCCACCGAGACCCGTAGGCTTTGCGTCCCTGCCTTGCGACAGGTTTGCCCTTCTCGAGAGCTGCGCAAACCATGCACTCCCGATTGTCGGCACGCACGGGCGGCGTGATTGCTGTGGGAAATGCCGGATTGCGCAAAAGGGGATACAAAAGAACCCCCTCTCACTCACAACAGAGAGGGGGTCTTAAATCACACGAAAATGGCCGAATGGGAGAAGGTACTACGCCAGGTCGAGCCCGGCAGCTAGGCCGCGTCTCCCTGCTCGGAAATCGCCACGGAGGCGCTCTCCACCTCGGCGAGGGTCCGCAGGTAGGCCGCTCGCTGTTCGGCCTCTTCCCGCGACATGCATTGAACCCAGGAGGCTCCAGCCAGGAGTTCGGGCAAGCTCACAGGCTGCCCCATGCGTAGGGACGTAAGGATCCGTTCCTTGCGCAGGAGCGGCACCCCTGCACGGAACCTAAAATCCACAATATACAGCCGCATCCAAACCTCCGACGCATCCGCAGCACACCGGTGATATCGGTTGCATAGGATCAACGATTTATCAATTCCGGCACAGAACAATCGCACCCGCCCATCGTCCATAAGCATGGAACGAAGGTCGCCCACCATGTAACCCAACTCGGGTGACGCCGTCCATACCAATGGCCGGGAAGCCATTGCACCTCAGGAGGCGCCCTATGTATACACGATCGCAAAGCATACCACTCGTCGGCACCGTTCTCGGTTTGATGATCTGCGTGAGCATCGCCGAGAATATCGTCGCCAAACATGGCCTGCCGGGTTTTATAGATGATGCCCTCGTAATTCTCACCGTTCTCTTGCTCTCCACGCCGTGGGTGATCCTTGCAGCAGAAGATCGCCCGCTCCCCAACCCCATCTCTCATCGTCCTGCCCGCGTGTTGGTGGAGATCGTCAAATGGGCGTCTTTTGGCTTCGTGTCCCCCATCCTCACCCTGGCAGGTGTGCTCGGGATGGTCCTCGCCTTCTTCGCTGCCCTCCGTGGATAGAAGGGACAATTAGCCCTTCCATTGCAGATCCCCAACACTTGAGACACAGCAAATCGGGAAATGTTGCAAGCACAATTGGATTGGCCGCCGGCGGGAAACCGCACCGGCGGCCGGGAGGGGAGGCGCATGGTCCTAGCTTAGGACTTTTGGGCCTTAGCGCGAAACACCTCAGACACGGTCATGGCCCCGGGCGTTCGCTCCAGCAGCACCACATCCAGACCCGGCTCCACGAACCCTTCTTGGAGCACACGCAGATACCAGCCCGAGCGCCCATTCTCTAGCACTCGTTGTATAAGGCCAGGCAGCCCCCAGCGTCGCTCCAACTTCCAGCACGGCATCCGCGGCTTGGTAACCTGAAGGCGGCAATCGCCGATGCCCAGGATGTCGCCGATGCACACCGTGTCTTCTGTTAAGCCGGCTATGGTAAAGTTCTCGCCGAAACTTCCGGGGCCCATCTCTACGATGCCGAGTTCGCTGCGCCATTGGGGATAATGATCCGCGGAGTAGGCCAGCACTGCCTGGTCTGGACCGCCGTGGTGCACGAGATCCGCCTGACGGTCGCCCTCTAGATTGAGCTTACCCAACCAAACCGGGCCGGACACGGCCTTCTTGACGATGGCGCTGCGCCACCGACCGCGCGTGGGTTCGGTGGCGTTTGCACTTCCTCGGGTCACCGGGCGCCCTACCTGAATCCCTACAAGCACCGGATGTGTCATAGCAGTTCGCCTCCCATACATTGGGAAGGGTACCTCACCCACGTGAGAAACGCGGCCATCAACGTAAAGATCCCCTGAACCACCAGCGTGATGGTAATGTGGCCGGCGTCCGGCTGAGGAACAGGAATGAGCATTTTGAACCAGGCGCAGGCCACTGTACTCCATGTGACGAGCAGAAAGAGCGCACGGGGGGCAAAACGCAACTTGCTTGCGACCCATGCCGAAGCCGCCGATAGCAGCGCCAGAATCGTGACGGAGGATGGCACACCCACAATGCGCCGCTCACTCACCCAGTAGTCTTGCACGTTCCAGTACGTGAGCGCAATCGGGGCAAATATACCCAGCGCCAATGAGAGATCCGTTTGGCGCGTAGCGAATACCCACAGCGTAGGAGCAATAAACAGGAACGGCGCCTTCCCGATCAGGCCCCCGAAGTCGCCCAAGCTGTCACCCACGTAGAAGAAGACGAGCAAATCCAGGCAAAGAAGCACGAAAGGCCATGCAGATAATCCAGGACGCGATGGCTCATCGTGAAACGTCGGAGCCTGTTGCCAGCGATGCCATCCCCAGCCCAGCGCAAGCCCGCCCGATAGCCCGAGGCCACACTCCACTACCTTCCACCAATCCATGTACGGCGCGGTGCCGGGCAAAAGGCGGCTGCCCGTAAGGTTCACCCATTGAAACAGGGGAAAGCCAATGCCGCATCCCAGAGCGCCAAACAGGGAAAGGCGCACGGCAGCTCGATCCTCCTTGAGACGGGCGAACAGAAGGAGCACCAGCCAAACCGTGGTGAGAGCTGCCCAGGCTTCGGGCCTCGGACGTCCGGAGCCGCCGCTAAAATAGACGAGTTTGGGCACGTTGACCAACCAATAGGCCGGAAAAGCCAATGCCCAAGCGACGTTGAAGCCCGTCAGCAATTCGCCGGCGGTGTATCGCCTTCCGCCCAAAGCCGAGCCAAGAAAGAGGCCGGCCAAACCACCCCATTCCGCGCCCTTAACGGCTAACCCAAGGTAGCCCCACAGTGCGGAATCCGGATGCGCGGCAAGAGACGCCGTCTGCATATACGTCTCTTCCCCACCGATGCTGAAACCTAAAGCCCCAGATGCCGCGATGAACCAAAACTGCGCCGGCGTAATGGGGCCTCCCGTGCAGAGCGCCAGTGCCATGGCCACCAGCGCTCCGGGAACCATTGCCCCCATTGGACCGCCAAATTGGCCCCGTAGGCCCCAGCCCAGGCTCATAGCCACGCCCGATGTAAAGATGGCAAGAGCCGGGTTGGCCCGGGCGCCCTCTGAACCTTCCAACCGACGTATTCCTGATCCGGCCATTTGGGTCTCCTTGCGCGATGAACTCTCCATACCGCCAGCTCTGCCTTTGCGCCATTTTGTTCGGATGCCTTCATCCGCACTGGACGGAAGCCCTGGCTACCGATCGCCTCATTCCTCCTCGGCGTGCACCAGGATCACCAGGTCATTCACGTTGGATTGCGTTGGCCCGGTTACCACAAGAGCACCCGCCGAATCCAGCGCAGTGTAACTATCGTTGTTATTGAGCGCAGAAACAGGATCCCCTCCGGCGGCCTTCACACGCCCGACCGTAGAACCGTCCACAAGCGCACCGGCAGCATCGGTTGGACCATCCGTTCCATCCGTCCCGGCTGCCAAGAGGGCCACGGTCCTGGGCTCCTCCCCCATCGCCAAGGCCGCTGCAAGGGCAAGCTCCTGCGCCCTTCCTCCCCGGCCCGCCCCGCGCACGGTCACCGTAGGCTCACCTCCCAGCACCAAGCAGTGCACGCCACTGCGATTGGCTGCCTGGGGAAGGTCACGCGCGATCGCTCCCATGAGCGTCCCTATCTCCCTGGCCTCCCCCTGCATCCAGCGTGTTAAAAGCAGAGGATTAAGCCCAAGTTCTTCGGCACAGCCGCACGCAACGTCCAAAGCCAAACCGATATCCCCGATCACCTGGAAATCCACGTAAGGTTGCGGTTCGGATGCACTGCGCGGTGCATCGAGAGCGCGACGTACATTCTCCGGAATATCCCTCGCCAAGCCGTACCGTTGCAACACCGCCCATGCCGATTCGCCGCCTTTTGCTTGGGGAACACACGGCCCCGATCCGATGGCGCCGGGAGGATTGCCAAGCACATCGGAGACGGCCAAACAGAGTACGCGTGCAGGCGCCGCTGCTCGAGCGAGTCCTCCGGCCTTAATCCGCGAAAGGCTCGCCCGTACGCGGTTGACCTCTTGGATTGCGGCGCCGGACCGCAGCAGCAGATCCGTTACCGTCTGCAGATCCTGAAGCGCAACTCCTTCCACCGGCAACTCCATGAGGGCAGACGCGCCGCCTGAGATTAGGCAGATGAGCAAATCCTCTGCGCCGGCATTCTGGGCGATATCCATGATTGCAGCTCCGGCGGCTAGGGATGCCTCGTCCGGTATCGGATGCGCCGCCTCAACCACGCGCACGTGACGCGTCTCCACCCGGTGGCCGTACTTTGTCACCACCAATCCGCCGGCGATGCGGTCTCCCAACACTCGTTCCAGCCCCGCCGCCATTGCAGCCGCTGCTTTACCGGCCCCCACAACAAAGATGCGGTGAACGTTTGCCAATGGAATGCTTCTGTCCCCGGCACGCAGCACGCCGTCTTCCAGGCGCAGCGCCTGCTGCACTAAATGATCTGCCCGAACACTGTTCAAGACGCGCGCATAGATCTCCAGCGCAAGCGCCCCTGCCCGATTCCGAGGTGTTGCTGTTACGCTCAATTGATGCATGCCACTTTTTCGCCTGTGCAAGGTCGGTCAAAAGCCCGTTCGCGCAGGACCCCGCCTTTTCCTTCACCGGCTGCGCAGGCTCTTCTTTCGAACGCACGGTACCACGCGTTTGGGGTATATCATGGGAGGCCGATCCCACGGACCAACGGCCGGCGCTCCCTGCCCGGGATCGAACCGGTAAGGGCGCCACGAAGCGGGCACATGCCATGCACGAAAGCGCAGAGCCTCCACAACCCAAGGATCACGCGCACAGGAGCCGATCGCGCGGAACCAACACTGCCGTGGGATGGGATGGGGGTGTTGCGGTGATCCTGAACCCTAAGGCTGGCCGTGGGCGGGCCGGGCGTATCCGCCGCAAATTGGAGCGCCTTCTTCGGGAGCACGCCCAAGGTACGCCCTGGACCCTGGTAGAAACGCAGTGCCGGGGTCATGCCCGGGAATTGGCTGCTGAGGCGGCTGCCAACGGAGCCTCTGTGGTGGCTGCGGGCGGTGGGGATGGCCTCGTGGGTGAGGTAGTCAATGGCATTGTGGGAACTGCAGCTCGCCTGGGCATCGTCCCCCTGGGCACGGGGAACGATCTTGCTCGGGACCTGGGGCTGGCCGGTGGTCTTAATCACGCCGTATGGACCCTGTTCCATGGAACGCCGTGGAGCATGGATCTGGGCAAAGTAGACGGGTGGTGGTTCGCCAACGGAGCAGGTTGCGGTTTCGATGCCGTGGTCGCCCAACGCGTGGGTGCCGGTTACCGATGGCTGCGCGGTAGCGCCGTCTATGTGGCTGCGGTTTTGGATAGCCTGCGAACTTTCCGCGCCGCACACTTCAGTCTAGAGGTAGACGGCCGTGCACTCACGTTGAAGGCTATGCTCTGCTACGTTGCCAATTCCCGTTCCACAGGCGGCGGAATGCGCATCGCCCCGAACGCACGGCTGGATGACGGCCTCTTAGACCTTTGCATACTCACGGAGGTGGGCCGAGTGGAATTCCTAAAGTCGTTCCCGCGTGTGTTTCGGGGAACTCATATTCACCACCCCAAAGTCCTAATGCTGCAAGCACGCGACGTTCGCCTTGCCACCGATCCGCCCCTGCCCGTTCTTGCAGATGGGGACGTAATACAAACCGCACCGTGCCGATTTACCGCAGTTCCTGCAGCCGTGGAGGTGCTGATCCCATGACATTCGATGCCGTGATTCTTGCCGGCGGCCGCATTCGTGGCCCAATCGCCCGGGAAACGGGCGTCCAATACAAGGCATTGATCCCGTTTCAGGGGTTTACTCTCCTAGAGCGAACGATGAGTGCTGTGCGGGCCATAGAACAGGTTCAACATATCGCCGTCATTGGCCCTGCGGCTTTAGAAGCAACTGCCGCTGCAGCCGGTGCGTCCCTGTTCGTGGAAGAAGGCGCATCTATCCCCGAGAACCTGGAGCGCGGAGTGCTTGCGCTGCAGCAAGCGCGGGGCGGCCGGCATGCGGATCGGCTCGTTGCCGCTGCATCGGATCTTCCGTTCCTTTCAACAGAGGCAATTAACGCCTTTATACGCAACTGCCCTGCGTGCGCCGATATCTGCGTCCCCGTCGTTCGACGCCGAACCTTCCAGATGCGGTTTCCGAAGGCGCCGGCCCGCTTCGTACGCCTTCAGGATGGCGAGTATACCGCCGGATGCGTGTTTCTGCTCAATCCTGAAGCATTGATCGCAAGCAGACCCCACATTGAGAAGATTTGCAACGCACGCAAGAACCAAACCGCCATGGCAATGTTGTTGGGGCCGCTCTTCATGGCGCGTTTCGTCACACGCCGCCTCCGAGTGGAGCACATCGAGCGCCGTTGTGGCCAAATCCTCGGCAAAGAGGGTGCGGCTGTACTCGATAGCCCACCCGAACTCGCCTTCGATATTGACGACGTAGAGGATTACCGCTATGCCCTTACAGCATCCGGACGAACCTGCATCTAACAATCCCTCGGTGCCCCGATGAGCGCCCAGGAACATCCGCGGCTGCCACCTAAGCGGCTGTTCGCTATGAGCGCATTCTGGCTGGGCACGAACTTGCTGTGGGGCGCCTGGCTCATGATCATCGTGCCAAGCCAGATCAAACGGATAGATCCCCGTAGCTACGCGCAATCGGAGGGCTTTCTACTGGGATGGGGTGCCATTCCTGCGGTGATTGTGCCCATCGTGGTGGGCGCACTCAGCGATCGGTGCCGTTCGCGAATGGGAAGAAGGCGCCCCTATATCGTTGCAGGTGTCCTGGTGAACATCGCAGGGCTAGGCTTAGCCTACCTCGCCGGCCTCCATGCACTGTTGTGGCTCTACTTTGTTGCCTATTTGGTAGTTCAGGTGGGCAACAACATCGCCACCGGAGCGTATAGCGGTGTGATCCCCGACCTGGTCCCAATGGAGCAGCGCGGAGAAGCCTCGGGATGGATGGCCGCCATGTCCCAGATGGGGACCTTGCTGGGCGCCTTCTCAGCAGGCATCCTGGTGGATCGGGGAATGTTGGGAGTGGCGTATCTGGTGATTGTCCTCGCCATCCTTATCTCTGCTGCAACCACGGTTCTCGGCACACCGGAACCGACTTACCCTACCCTCCCACCCATCAACTGGAAAATATTCCTTAAGGGCCTCTGGGTAGACCCGCGCCGCCATCCTAACTTCGCCTGGGTGTGGATCACACGCGCGCTGGTAGTGATGGGGTTGTGGACAGTTCAGCAATACTTGCAGTATTATCTCAGTGATCGCCTCGGTTCGGCCAATCCCGAACGGGATGCCAGCTTCATCCTGGCCATCGGCCTTGTGTCCGCAACGATATCCGGCATCCTGGGCGGGAAGATCTCGGACCATGTGGGCCGAAAGCCGGTAGTCTATGTGGCCAACGGCGTCATCGCAGCCGTGGCCGTGCTCTTTGCATGCGTACACACGCTAGAAGCCGCGTATGTGCTGGGAGGGTTTTTCGGGCTGGCATATGGAGCGTATTATAGCGTGGATTGGGCTCTGGGCTGCGATGTGCTGCCCAACAAAGAGCTGGATGCAGCTAAAGATATGGGTATTTGGCACGTAGCGATGGTGCTGCCACAATCTGTAGCGCTGCCCATAGCGGGAATCGTTTTGGAGAGGATGGGCAAAACCATGCTTCCCAATTCAGCGGGCGTGCCCACAGCTCACTATTCTGCGGCAGGGTATACGGCAATCTTCTGCCTGGCAGCCGTGTACTTTATCGCAGGTGCGTTGTTCCTCCGCAATGTTCGCGGAGTTCGGTAAGGGGGGCCTCATGAAGAACGACCCTGCCCATCATCCTCGCAATATCGGATCCAAACGTCGGCGCGCAGGGAACGGCGCCACGCCGGCATCTTCGGCAGAGCCCCTACCCGAAACGCCTGATGCAAAGATGAGCGCGTCCTCCCTCACGGCCAGGTGGGTTAGCGCCATCGTGGGCATCCCCGTGTTTCTTATCCTCTGCCTGGCAGGTGCTACACCGTTCTGTGTGGCACTCATCGTGGTTGCCGGCATGGCGGCCGTGGAATTCTGGCGAGCAACGCGCCAAGCATCTGTGCGCGTGAACCCCCTCCCCCTAGTTGTGGCAGCAGTTTCCCCAATCATCGGGACCCCCATAGGACGGTTCTGGATCTGGGATACGGAGGCGTACCCGGTGTTCGTTCGCACGCTGATCCTGGTCTTTCTGGCGACGTGCCTGTGGGAAATCGTGCGCGCAGCCCGCACGGGCCATCGTGAAGTGGCACAGGGCGTGGCCTACGGATCCCTCGGCGGAGCGTACCTGAGTCTGTTTGCCGCAGTGGCCTGGCTCAGGCAGAAGCCCGTAGAGATGCATGGTGGCCTGGCGGCCCGTTCGGATCCCTCTGCGCTTCTTGTTCTCCTTTTGTTCTTATGCGTATGGGCTACGGATAGCACAGCGTTCTTTGTAGGCTCCCGGTGGGGCATGCGGAAGCTGGCGCCGGTACTTTCCCCGAATAAGACGGTGGAAGGAGCTTTGGCAGGCGCTGCAAGTGCCATCTTGTGCGGCGCAGTATGCGGGCGCATATTGATGGATCGGCCGTTTTTGGGAATTGCCATCGGAGCGATCGCAGGCACTATTGGGCAGGCGGGAGATCTGTTCGAAAGCGCAATCAAGCGGGAATTGGGCATCAAGGACTTCGGAGCCATTCTCCCCGGGCATGGTGGCGTGCTTGATCGCTTCGATAGCGTCCTCTTTGCAGCGCCGGCCCTTCTCACCCTGCTGCAGTGGTACTATCCCTAACCATCCTGGGAAGGCTCCTTGGGCTGCTTGATCCGGTACCGGAACGTGCAAGTGCGCGCGCCTTCCATAATAGTTTGGGCTCGTTCAAGCTCAACGTCGGGGTTAAAGCCCTGGATCAGGGCAAAGTCACGCCTGCACGAAAGGAGGCTCCCCAGCTCCGGCATGTCCAGGGCCCGGTATAACTCGGCGTACCGGCACCGGGTGACGTCGAAGGACAGGCGCTGGTCGTTCGCTTCTAAAATCTGCATTTCTAGGGCGTCATCCTGCCTCCAGGCCTCCAAGCCTGCCAGGAAGTGCGCCAAGGTGCATCCGCCCATCTCCCCGGCTAAAGCCGTTCCCTGTTCGCGTGCGATCCGTTCAATGGTTCTGCCGACGACGGCCAGCACACGCTCCCGGCCGAACTCCTGGGAGAGTTCCTCGATCAGCGGGCGTAGAATGCGCGCCTCAATCTCGCGACGCTTCAGCACACCCACAGCGTTTAGGCGGTCCGGCAATTGTGAATCCGGCATGGTGTTCCTCCTAAGAGTCAGCTTGGCCCCTCCTGGATGGTAGGCTGTGTGTTCCGCGCCTCGTTACGGTACAATACGGGCATGACGCATACGGACGCACCCATTGCAATCGGGGTTCTGGCCCTACAAGGAGATTATGAAGCCCACATTGGCATGCTTCGGCGATTGGAGGCAGAAGCGCTACCGGTACGCACTCCCCAGGAATTAGCGCACGTGCACGGGCTCATTATCCCTGGCGGCGAGAGCACTACCATTGGGAAGCTTATGGAGCTCCACGGCCTGGCGGAACCCATTCGACAGCGGGCTCAAGAGGGCATGCCTCTCTTTGGGACGTGCGCAGGGATGATCCTTCTGGCCTCACAGATCGAGGGGAGCAACCAATTCCGGCTAGGCCTTGTGGATATAACCGTGGCCCGCAATGCCTTCGGGCGGCAGATAGAGAGCTTTGAGGCGGATATCGCCATCCCCGAGATCGGCTCGGAACCTGTGCGCGGGGTATTCATTCGGGCACCCTATGTTACCCGGACGGGGCCTGGGGTGGTGGAGGTTGCGCGCTTCCGAAAAAAGATCGTTGCGGTGAGATCGGGGCGGATTCTGGCAACAGCGTTCCACCCGGAACTCACGGCGGACACACGCGTCCACGCCTATTTCTTGGACATCGTACGGCAGGCTTCTCTATAAGCGAACCGCCCCTACCGATAATTGCGGTACGGGCGGTTCGTTCCGGAAGGCGCTCTGCCGGTATCCCATCACGAGTCGGCCATCTGCGCGTCGAAGGGGATTAGTCCTAGGCGAGCCGCCCGACGGAATGCTTGTACCCTGTTGGATACCTGCAGCTTGTCGTATATGTTCGCCAGATGGAAGTCTACCGTGCGCTTGGATACGTAGAGCATGTCTGCGACTTCCTTGCTGGATTTCCCTTCGATCACGAGGCTGAGCACCTCGATTTCCCGCTTCGTGAGCTTGACCGCTTCCTCATCCGGTCTTCGCTCGGGCATAGCCATGCTGCTCACTCTCCGTAGCTCCTTTCCGGCGGGTAACCCCGGCGGTGTGCCAACTCCGTCGGCAAGTGATTCTTCCGCAAAGGAGCTCCGGATTACCATACTATTGCCACCCGCTAAAATGCGGGCTTTACGTCGGCAAGGCTACGCCCCTGCAATAATGCGATCTACCCTCGAGGCTAGGTCTCGAAGATAGGCCTCGTCCCCCCCGGGCAGCTCGCACGTCATGAAGCCATGATATCCCACCTCCAAGAAAGCGCGCCGCACCTCGGGCCAATTTACATCGCCTTCCAGCAAATTCACAAACTGCCTGGGACCGCGCCGGAAGTCCTTCAAGTGGACGCGCTTGATCCTTTTCCCCAAGGTGCGAATCCAATCTTCCGGCCAAGCGAAATCCACCACGTTGCCTACATCGAAGTACGATTGAACCCACGGGCTGCCCAGCTCATCAATGTACCGCGCAAATTCCAATGGGCTCAGCAGAAACTTATTCCAGACCTCCTCAACCAGGATCATTACCTTGAGGCGTTCGGCCACAGGAATCAAGCGCCGGATGGCTTGCTGCGATCGCTGGTAACACTGGATATAACGCGTTTCCGCCGTGACTATGCCCGGCACCAGCAATATGTCGTCAGCGCCCATGCGATGAGCGCTCTCCAACGCGGCCTGCACCTGCTTCACGCCGGTCTCCCGCACCTCCGGATTCGGGCTTGAGAGGGGGGCGTCCCATCCGCCATAGATTACCGAGTGGATGCGAACGGAGGCCGCTTCCGCCGCCTTGCGCATGGCCTCGCATTCTGCAGCATCCGCGATGGGTGGTGCCTCCACCCCATCAAAGCCGCAATCTCGAACGAGTTTGAAGCGATCTTCCCTGCTTAAGTTCCCGGGAAGCATTCCCCAAATGACGGCCTTCTTTGCCTTCCACGCGCCCGAAGCAGCGCCAGACTGCGCACCCGATGCCTTCGCCGCCAGTCCCATCGCTGCGCCAGCCAGCAGTTCCCGCCGAGTCATGCCCTGCCAATCCATCGCCATCGTAGGTTCCGTTCCTTTCCCGTGTCTACGCGCCTGTATATGCTATACCCCAAGCTTAGGCTGTACCGGTGGAGTTGTCTCGTCCAGCCGTGCCGTGCCCCGGCGTTCGAACTTATTCCACCCCACGGCGCTGCCCCGCACTGCAGTTACCAGCGAACGCAAGATCACATAGTACATCAACTGCCGATAGACAAACCTCTGAAGAGCCAACCACGGCAGCAGGCTCCAGCGGCCGCGATCCATCGTTAAGGCTACGGCCGCCCCAAGCATCTCCACACCGATCATGAGGGCCAGATACTCCAGGATGCGCCAAGCATTGCCCACGAACAGAGCCCACACTACCGTTACGTCCATAACCGGCGAAATAGCCGGAAAGACGATCTGATATAACCACAATGAGGGCAATGCGATCCACCCAAATGCGCCGTAGTTAAAGAGCGCATCCCGGTGCTTCCACAGGTTCTGAAGAGTTCCGAACGCCCAACGGAAGCGCTGGCGGGAGAGGTTCCGAAGCGTCTCTGGCGCCTCGGTGTACGCTACCGCAGAACTGTCGTTGAGGATGCGATAGCCGGCGCGGCGGATTCGCCAGGTAAGATCGGTGTCCTCGGCTAAGGTTTCCGATGTATACCCGCCTACTTCCTCCACGGCGGATCGTCGCCAGGCGCCGATAGCCCCAGGTACCACCGTTATGCAGTTAAGGAGCTCATAGGCCCGGCGGTCGAAGTTCTGGCTGGTGATATACTCCAGCGCCTGCCAGCGCGTAAGTATGTTACGCACATTGCCAACGCGCACATTGCCCGACACAGCCCCTACGGAAGCATCGCGGAAATGGCGTACCAACAACGGAATGGCAGAGGGCGTAAGGATCGTATCGGCATCCAAGGCCACGAGGACCTCACCGGTAGCCTCGCGAAGGCCCAGGTTCAGTGCCGACGCCTTGCCGCCATTCGGTTTTCGCAAGCAGCAAACGCGGGCGTCCTCACGCCAGCGCTCCCGAACCACCTCGCACGTGGCATCGGTGCTGCCATCATCCACCACAATCACCTCTAAATGGGGATAGCGGCTTGCCAAAACGGCCTCTACCGTCCGCTCAATGACGGCAGCCTCGTTGTACGCAGCAACAAGCACGGACACGCGTGGGTGGTAATCGTCGGGCGCGAGGAACGCACGCCGCCGCTCGCGCCGCCTCTGCACCAAGGCCAAAATCGTGATGAAGAGTTGCCGAGACACTCCCAACAACACCGAGAGCGCGAAGAGCGTGGTAAGCGTGCGCTGGGCGACGTACGAGGTCTCAAAAAGCCACTTATCCACTCCTACCAACAGCTCTTCACGCCCGCGGATGGAAGGGAAGAGGTCCTCCCGCGGGAGGCCGCGCAATTGGGAGAGGGTTATGAACCGGAAGCCCGCCTTCTTGAGCATTTCGATGATGTGGGGCAGAGCAGCTACCGTCGCCTCCCGATTGCCGCCGCCATCATGCAAGAGGATGATGCTGCCCACGTTGCGATTTGCCCACACACTCTGAACGATGTCGCGCCAGGTGCGCGGGAGGATTTCGCCATTAGGCCCCTTCTTTGTAAGCTTCCAATCCTGGGGATCATTCATCTCTCCCACCGCCAGATACCCCAATTTGGAGGCGAGGATCACGGGTTTGAGTTCGCCGCCGGTCCTCGGCTCCACGTCAATGGCATAGGGCGGCCGGAAGAGAGTTGTGGAGTGGCCTGTGATCGCTTCGATGACGCGCTGGGTCAAGTTGATCTCCAGAAGCGTCCGTTGATCACTCATGAGGGCCAGGTTTGGATGGGTATACGTGTGGTTGCCGATCTCGTGGCCCTCATCCCACATACGTGCTACGATGCCGGGGTTCTCCTCCGCATGCTTGCCCACGATGAAGAAAGTGGCATGTACTCCCTCACGTTTCAGAATATCCAGGATGCGTGGGGTATAGAGGGGATCCGGGCCATCATCAAAGGTGAGCACTACCTCCTTCGGCCGGTATCCATATCGGCGCACCACATAATCCGACGGGTACTTGAGATAGGTTTCATGCGTAATCAGGCCGCTCCGAGGGTCCCGCGTAACAACGCGCTCGCCCACGGAGGGTTCGGCCAATACTTCAAGAAGCTCGCCCTCACCCTCGAAGTCCACCTGCGCCTGTTTTCCATAGCTGATGGTATTCAGAAGGCCCGTGTCAATGAATGGGCCCATATTCGTGGTGAGAGCGGACCGGCCGATCACGGACCACACTCCGGGATCTTCCGCGCCCAAGCACCAAAGCGCCACACCTCGCGGATGTGTCCCGCGCACCACCTGCCATTGATTGTATGCCGTGGTGGCATCCAGCATCCAAACCACGTGCTCGGCGCCCCCATCATCGTAATAACGATAATATGGGTTTAGGGACGCAGGGTCAATCTTCACCTTGGCAATGTCCGGATCCTTGGGATCTACCGACTCGGCAGCCTGGATTACGGCAGCCTGGTACGTAAGGCTGGCGGCGTCCTTGTTGTCACCCTTCGTCCAATCGTAGGCATAGCTTCCGATACCCATCACGATCTTGTTGGCAGGTACACGAGCCAAAAGCTTCTTCATCTCGCGCTTTGTCCACGAGATTCCGGCGATGGAACCTGGGCCCGCTTCGTCACCGGGCGAGTGTTGATCATAGAACATGGGGATGAGGAAGTTGTTCCAAAGGGCAAGGCGCTCCAGATCATACGCTTGGGATTCAATCTCAATGTCCTGGCTTACCACCAAGCCATCCGGACGGAGCCGTCGGCTCAATTCTGCCATGAACTCCGTCAAGGCATCGCGGTCATCAGGATCCACCTCCTCAAAGTCAATGTTGATGCCCTGCCAACCTCGGGCCAGCAGGTAGCTTCGTAGGTCGCTGATGAACGCGGAGCGCACCACCGGATCGGTTATCAGGTTATGGACTGCTTGGGTAGACCAATGTCCCTGCTCTGCCCCGGGATAATTGGGAACGTAATTGTTGAGTACCGGCACGATGGGAAGATGATGCATTCGGATGAAAGGCTCGATATCCAGCTTATCTTCCTGCGTACGTGCGTCGGAGAACCCAACGCCGTCTGCAGTTAGATGCAGCCACTCCGGCAGCACGTGCGTAAGCTGGTCTATGTTCCTGCGCAGGGAAGCGCGGGACGTTTCCTCCCAATTTACATAGAAGCCGGCCACAATGGGCCGCCGTGTTTCGCCAGGAGCTGGGGGGCCGTAGATCTGGCGCAAGGCAAGGTCATTGGCCCGGGCTGCGGCCTCTTCACGCTTATGCTCTCGCTCGATCTCTTTGGCAAGCTTACGTTTGTCGCGCTTCTGGGCGTAGCTTCTGGCGCGCATCTGGTGGGCATTGGCGACGGGATCCGCATTGCCCGTGTCGCGTGCTTCCTTCGCGCGGGGAAGCGGCCGGTGCGGTAGCAATGGCAATGCCCACAGACTCACCACAAAAACGACTACCGCCACGAGCAAGATGGATGCCAGGATGGCCGCCACGCGCACCACCCAATACCATCGCCGGCGCGTTTCGTCAAAAAACACCGGCCGAACTGGACCGCCGGCTGGCGTCATTGCTGCTTCTGCTCCTTTTTATCCACTTGGTGTTCCCTTTTCCCGGCGCCCATGGCACCTCGCGCCGGCAGAGACACGACGATCTCTTTTCATAATAACCGGAAACGTTGCAAAAGGGTTCCCACCGGCCCCAGGCCGCCATCGGCAATCACGTGGTGAATTCTGCACAGGCCATGCCGAAGTAGGTGGGAGCCTCGTAGGAGAGAAGCGTACCGCGCATGCCACGATAGGTCACAGCGCCATGCAACATTAATGTTTGCCAAAAGCTATCGGGCATTGCCGACGCGACCCAATCTGAGCGCCAGTGAAGGAGCCGACGAAGGTCGTCCTGTTGTATCGCGCGACAGTAGGTCAAATCATAGGAACGCGAGTAGGGCGAAAATCCATAGGGTCCTCTTAGGGAATGACCGTGGCCCTGGTCCCCACTGCAGATCAGTGCAATGCGCTTACCGCTTTGCTCGGCGGCGACGGCCGTAATGCGACCGAATGCCACCAATTGCCTGCGGGGAAGGGAGCGGGATGGACATACGATCACCACGCTGGGCGGCCGTTCCCACTGAGCCCCCATGAACCAAAGAGGAACCAACGAACCCCAGTCCAACGGCAATTCGGCCGCAGGCTCTCCGTTGGGAAGATAGGCGGCTTCGACCATGGGAATGCGTGCTTGGGCTGCTTGCACGGCCAACGTATGGGCGAATTCCCTGTCCACAGGAAGGCGGCACGACACCCTGCCCCCATCCTCGCCATCGAGGTGCCCGGACACATACCGTGACACGCTCACGGAGATGAGCCCCTCCACACAGATGCCGTGGGGCGTATAAACTACAATGGTCTCCGGCTGCTCGGCCCGGCAATGACGGCCTAACCGCTCCAAGGCAGCGCGCGTGGTAGCCATCCGTTGGAGGTTCCCGTTCGCGAGTTCCGGTATCAGCTCGCCACTGTGGGGTGCAATGCATGCCCAAACAATCATCAGGATTGGCCAAATGCGCGCGAGGAGCTAGCCCTTCTCGGCTGGGACTTGCTCCCCGGCCTCCGTACCCATCATGGGAACAAGCGCGGCCACATGCCCCTGGATGCGTACCAGTAGGCCCTGGACGCGGTTCAAAAAGTAATTGTACGCCATCACCGATGGGATCGCTACCAGTAGGCCCAAGGCCGTGGCACTAAGCGCCTCGGAAATGCCCGCAGCCATCGTTTCGCCACTAAGGGCGCTCCGGCTCATCTCTTGAAAGGCGCGCATCACCCCAAGGACGGTGCCGAACAGGCCAATGAACGGCGCGGTGCTGCCTATGGTAGCTAAAGTGCTGAGATAGCGGCGCAGCCTGAGGCGCTGGGATGCCACCGCCACCTCAATAGCGCTCAGCGCTGCGTCGGAATTGCCGGCCCCAACGGATCGCGCTGCGTCCACCACTCGCGCCACAGGAGCGGGTGCGATGCGGGGGTCCTCCGCAGCTTCCAGGTCGCCAGACTGGAAGGCGGCTCGTAGCACCGTAAATGCGCGATCTTCCAGCCGCTGAATGCGCCCAAGTGTGAATGCCCGTTCCAGCATGATCCCCACCGCTAAGACCGAACAGAGCCCAAGCGGCCACGCAACAATCCCTGCCCGTGTGAACAACTCCAGCATGCCTATCCTCCTTGGGGTACGCCTTTTATAACGGACGCATGTAACCCCTAACGCGCCAAGTTAACGTACGCGAAGGTGCCCCCGCTATCCTCTGCGAGTGCCTTAAGCAATTCCATCCCCTTGAAGTGCTCTCCCAAGCCCAAGGCCAACGTTTGTATCTTAGCGTGCCCGGCATTCATGCGGAATACCGCCTCGCGTAGGAGCCCCGGATCTGTGATCCCATCGGTGGGTTCGCCATCCGAAAGCACATAGATATGTGTGGCCGTCTTCTGAGCCAAAGCGGCCGCCAAAGCCCCCGAAAGATTGGTTCCGTCTCCCAATGCCACAGAGTCCACCCATAGCATCGCACGAGAGATGTTTGCCGCATCTGCGGGCACCATCGAAGGAGAGAAGGGCTGCACCACGGCAGCAAACGTGATGATGTTGAACGTGTCGCCAGGTTTCAGCTCGGCCAAGGCCATCTTAAGTGCCTGTTGAGCCTTACTCAGCTTACCTCCATCCCGCATGGAGAGGGACGTGTCCAGCACATATACGATGTGCACGGCCGCCGATGCACCCTGCGGCGATACTCCGAACACACCGCCCCGCCCTTGAGCCTGCCCCTTGCCTCCACCGCCAAGCAAGCCCGAAATACGCCCTACGGGAAGACCCACCACCCTTCCAGGCAATCCCACTCCCACGCCCGGACCTAACGCTCCGCCTATGCCTAGTCCCATGCCCGTGCCAACGCCGGGAAGTTCGGAACCTATCCCTGCTCCGCCCTGGGGAGAGTGCGCCCCAATGCCTCCGCCGCGCCCGGCTCCTATCCCCATCCCCTCTTTTGCCTTGAGCGTTGCAATCCCATTCACAACGCCCCAGCGGGCGCCGATCCCTGCACCCACAAGGTAGCCTACACCGCTTCCTATGCCTGCACCTTCGCCACCCCGCAGACCTGGTCCTACGCCGGGCCGCTCTTCTTGCACGGTTTCGCCCGCAAGGGGATTATCCACCGAAAGAATGCGGCGGCCACCTCCGCCTCCCAACGTAGAAGGCAGTCGAGGCGTGTGCACTGCTCCCGCACCCAATCCCCCGTAGAGTACATCCTCAGGAGGGCGTTCAGGGCCACGTGCGCCGCCCGTACCGCCCAGCACATCGCCTGGGGCCGGGGCACCACCGGGGATTTGCAAGCGTTCGTGCCGCATCTCCGGGCGAAAGCGCGGGGCCCCCGCCATCGGTGTCCCGGTGGGTGAGCCAAGCATGGGAACCTCATCCTGCACCTCCGCACCGGGTGGCAATACAGGCCGGCCTCGAGGTAGAGCGGCCTGTGGCGCGGCCCCCACATCCCGAGGGCTTGGCGTAACCGAAGCCACCTTCGGTAGATTCTCGGCGGCTAAGCCCTGGGCCGGGATAGGAGCACTCTGTTGCGGTGCCCCCTGAGGCACAGGCGCCTCCGGAACGGCCTGCGTTTTGTGCGGGATGGCCAGAGGCACAATGGCACCCACCGGCATGGGAGCCGGCGCGGGCTTTGGTGGTGGAGGCGTTGCCTCGCGAGGCACCGGTTTCACCTGCGGTGGCGGCTCTAGCGACACCTCAATCGTGGCGGGATGCGGCAGGGGAATGTGGATATCGAACGAACGGTACTCCAGTGTGATCCAAAGGTGTAGCGCCGCCGACACGAGCAAGAACGCCGGAAGCCAATACCAGCGTTCCGTCCAGAGCGTTGTCTGGGGTTGGGCGCTCATGAGGAGTCCACACCATCCGTCGCGAGAAGAAACCTCTTCATTCTAGCCCATGCGCCGGCACTCCGCAACCCGCAGGAGTACCGATGCCGCTTCCGCCCGGTTATTTCCCCTTCCGGGCAAACTCCCTCAGATAATCGGCAAGTGCCAGTGCTCCCTCCAGTGGAAAGGCGTTGTACATAGACGCCCGGAAGCCGCCCACCGACCGGTGCCCCTTCAGCCCCACCATCTGGCGGTCCGCCGCACCCTGAAGGAATTCCTGCTCACGAGAAGTGTCCCGAAGGCGGAAGGTAACGTTCATGATGGAGCGATCCTCCTTCGCCTTCACCGTGGGTTCGTATACATCGGGGAACTCATCGAGCGCCTCGTACACTGCCTGAGCCTTCTGCCGGTTCACGGCCTCCAGCGCGCCCACGCCACCTTGTTCCTCGATCCATGCAAGCACCAGCCCCACAATGTAGATCGCTACCACAGGTGGCGTGTTGTACAAAGAGCCTGCTTTCGCATGCACGCGGTAGGAAAGCATGGCGGGAAGGTCGGATGCCGCCTCTTGCACAAAGGATTTGCGCACCACAACCAACGTGACACCCGCAGGGCCAAGGTTCTTTTGGGCTCCGGCGTATAGGAGTGTAAAGCGGGAATAATCCAACTTCCTGGCCAGAATGTCGCTCGAGGCATCGGCGACCAGAGGAACGGTGCATGCGGGCAATTCCGGCCATTCTGTGCCCTCGATGGTATTATTCGTGGTAATGTGTAGATACTTAGCGCCAGGGGTCAACTTTAGATCCTTCGGAATGAAGCTGAAGTTGCCCTCCTCGGAAGACGCCGCAACGTTCACGCTGCCGAAGTGCCGAGCCTCTTTCATCGCCTTTCCGGACCACTCCCCGGTGTGAACGTAATCCGCCACACCTCCATTGAGGAAGTTCATGGGGAGCATGGCGAATTGCAAGCTGGCGCCCCCTCCCAAAAAGAGAACGTCATAATCGTCTGCGTCAAGACCCAACACGCGCAGCAACCGTTCGGCAGTGCCAAAGTGAATTGCCTCGTATTCTTTGCTGCGGTGGCTTATCTCCAGAATAGACATGCCCGAGCTACCAATCTCCAGCACGCCCTGGCTCGCCTGCTGCAGAACAGGGACCGGGAGGATCGCCGGCCCTGCCCCGAAGTTATAGACCCGCCTCATCATGTTCGCCTTTCGTATTCCGGAACAAAACGCGCTACATTGTGCGGTTTTGCACGATCAGATTACCGGCAGGGACGTGCGATTGTCAACACGGGGTCGGGCGGACGTTCCCCAAACAACGCCCAACAAAGGCGGGAACGGGGTAAGGCAACGTCATATGCGGTGCAAAACTCGCGCCCGCTAGAGCGGAAGTGAGCAGCTTCCATCGGCTGTGGCAGCTTTTGCACGTTCGTGGGCCGGGGTAGGAATTTGGGCGAATGAGGGCGTGAAACTGGGGGACACGGGGGCAAGGGGGCACCCACATGAAAGAGCCCGAGGTCCTGGGTGTTCCCGCAGACTTCGCAGACCGGCTTGCGTTCTACCATTTCAGCGCAGGAGACCCAACGAACCTTTCGACCCCTTGGGTCTGATCCCGCGCCCCATCGGCAGTGCACCGCTCGCTCCGCGAGGCCCTTTCGGGCGGCCCTCCACGTCTCCTGATCCTGCTGGGCCCTCTGCGGGCTTGCGACCTGCCTTGCGACACATCGCGTACCCGGTTTAGGCCTAACCGGCCAGGGTTCGCTTCATCGAGCCATCGGCGGCGAACATCCCTGAACGCTCGGGCTCCGGCGCATTGGGGAGGATCCCGCAGCGCCATGATGTATCATAAAGCATCAGCCCGGATTTGTCAAGGGGTCCCACAAACTTTTTTTGGGGCAGTTTTTGCATTGGGGTCCTCTGCTGCCGAATGGGCGCAGAGTTGGCCAGTGCATGCAGAAAGGGTTGAGCCTAGCATACATGTCTGCAACGATCGCCGGGGAGGACTGATCCTGTTGGTGAATGAACGAACCGGCCTCGGCCGTGGTGGCAGCGGGGCTCGCGTAGCCGTAGCATTGATGGCTACGGCTGCCGTCCTCCTGATGATCGGCCTGCGGGTGCTCCACCTACACTCCGATCCCTACGTTCGCATTGATTGGGATACAGGCATCCTAACAGACGAGGGGTTCTACCTGCACAATGCGCGTAATGTGGTGCTCTTCGGCCGAGCCAGAACCGACGAATTCAACAATATGCTCCTCGCGCCCCTTTGGCACGCCGTTCAGGTTGCGGTGTTCACGGTTTTTGGCGTAGGATCCCTTCAAGCGCGGGGCATCTCGGTGGTGTGTGGGCTCCTTACCGTCCTTGCGCTCTTCGTCATCCTGCGTAAGCAGTACGGCTTCCCCATCGCGCTGATTGCGGCGCTCTTGCTAGGGCTCGATCATGTAAGCACACTGTTCCAGCGCCTGGCCCTTCTAGATGTGCCCTCCGCGTTGCTGGCCGTGGCCGCCTTCGGATGCTACGTTCTTAGCGCTCGAGGTCCACATCGCACGGCGTGGCTTGCTTCTTGCGGCGCGCTCATCGCCCTCACAGTCGCCAATCGTACGCTTTGCATCTATCTTATTCCCGTCCCCTTCGTAGCACTGGCGGCAAGTCGCGCCAAAGGGCGGGAATACCTAGCCGTCGCCGCGGGCATTGCGGCAGTGTTGGTGCTCTACACCATTCTGTGGTACCTCCCCAATCGAGGCGAGCTCGCCCACATGAACCATTATTACCGGACGGTTCAGGTGCAGCCCAGGTCGTGGCACCGCCTTCTGGGAAACATCAAGCTCGCGTTCCTAGGTGAAACCTATGGCTCCTTCAGCTACCTGTTTCGCCATACTCCGGTCGCGTTTGCATTTGCTCTCTTGGCCCTCGCCGCAATCTTCCCCACCGGTTGCCGTACGCAAGGGGAATACCGCGCGGTGCAGAATGAGGCCGTTTGCGACGGTCCCACGGTGTACCTGGCAGCTTGGGTGGTCTTCGCGTGGGCGGAACTGGCCGCCAGCAACTATGCTCCGGATCGCTATCTGATCACCATGCATCCGGCACTCTTCGGACTTGCCGCGGTGGCACTGTGGCGCCTCCCAGAACTTGCACGCCTCCTTGGTGCTCCCGGATGGCGCGCCACGCTCGCCCGAGCTGCCACCGTTTGGTTCCTTGGATACCACGCCCTGGAGGCGGTGCTTCATCGCGGAGGTGTTCTTCCGCCAAATGCCACCTATACTGCCCTCTACCTAGTCCCAACACTTGCCGCACTGGGCGCCGCGATCTGGGGAAGGTGGGGAACCGCCCCTCTATCCTCGGTACATCACCGCCTCATCGTCGCAGGCGCCCTTGGCATATGGGTAGTGGTGAATTCTTGGTGGTACTCGGATTGGCTGGGAAACCTGGAATACACCCAATACCAGTTCAACCGATGGCTGGTGCGCAACCTGCCGCGCAACAGCGTACTGCTGGGCGATGTTGCGCCCGGTGTTACAATGGACACGCCCTTCATGGCGGTGGACGTGCAGGAAGGGCTTTGCAATGACCATAAACCTGTGGAGCGGTGGGCAAAGTATCCCACGTACATCCTTTTGCTCGACTGGGTGTGGAAGGAGCCCTACTGGATCAAGCGGTATCCCGCCCTCGTCGCGCCCAGAAGGCGAATGCGCCATGTGCGCATCCTGCGGTGGTGGATTGGCATGTATCCCGCCGCACGTGTTCCGCACTCCCATGGGACGGAGCCAGTATCCGAGCACGCTACGGAAGCACCACCGCATACACGTCCGCATCGGAGTTGGATGCCTCGGGGATGAACCGCAAATAGCCGGGAGGATGACTCCGGAAGACCATCAGAAGGCGGTCATCTCCCGGATCGGCGATCTCCGTATGCTTCTGGGTGAACAGAACGTAGCGCACTCCTGTTGCGCGTAGAAGCTGCACGCGCATGTCGTCCGTGGTATTGGGGAGCAGGAACTGCCTCCACCTGCCGATGGCTTCCGGGAAATCCGGCGTCTCACCCCAATGGCCGGCATTCACCGGATGGCCCGTAAGCCCGGGCGCAAACGCAGCAACCGTGGTATCGGCAATGGCGACCTTACCGTCACGCGTAAGAGTGATCCAGGGTAGGGGCTGAATGGGCACTCCCTTGGGAGCGTTCCTCCGGATCCACTCCAATGCGGCAACCTCGCCGGCGTACATGTAGGGCCGCTGAATGCCGCTCTGCGCTCGATCCTGGGCGAATGCTGCCGCATCCCGAAGCAAAAACCGCACATTCGTGAGGGAGGTCAGAACGACCAGAGATCCCAGGAGGGCAGCAAACGTGCGGCCTTGAGCAAACCCCAAGAGCCGGCGGATGCCCACTCCTGCCAATGCCGCCAAAGGTAGGTGCTCACCCATGAGCAATTTCCGCTGGAAAGGGAACGGAGCGTAAGGCAGAGCAAAGCCCACTATTGCCCACACACAGAACAGCCACATCCCGTCCGACGTGCAGGCGCCGGCCGAGGATCCGGACCCGGCTCGCGGCGCAAGGCAATACGCAACCCCAACTACTGCAAGAAGCAACACCAATCCATACCCCAGCGCCGTATTCGCGATGGGTGCGGAGAGAGTGGGCACCTCTGCGCGCTGCGCGAACACGCGTTCCGCGTAAAGCAGATACGCCATATACCCCGTAGAAACCGCGGTGGCAATCGCCGTGACCAACGCCGGAATCAGCCAGGCAGCGTCTAGCCGCCGGTTGCGAAGCATCATGATCGCGAGGAACACTCCCCATACGGCCGCGAGCGTAATCACGTCATACGTATGGATGTTGCCCAACAGAAGGCCACACAATGCGGCTGTCCAGATGGGCCGAGCCGATGGCCACTCGTCGTGCGCGCGTAGCAAGCACAACATCGTGGAGACCATCAGCACCTGCGCCATAACGAACAGCGGGTTCAGGTAAATCGAAAGGAATGTGATGGCTTCAGGTTGCCACACATCCACAGGACCTGTAATGCCGGCCTCATGCCACAACCCGGGCAGCCACCCGAGCCCTGCAGAAAAACAAACCAACAGAAAGGCCGCCGTCCTAGCACGTTGATCGCGGATCGCCCGTTGCAAGAGGCGATAGACGAGGCCCAGCAAAAGGATACCCAGCACGACACGCACCGCGTGCCACACAGCGATCGGCGGAAGATGCAAGATGCGGGCGATGGTCCCCAGTGCGAAGAAGAACAGGTTCACTTGCCGACCGATTTGGGGTTCTGTGGTGAACAGATTCCGTTGGAAGAAGGAGCCATCGGCTGCTTGGCGCAACCACGATAGGTACACGCACCCATCATCCAGATTGAACGCGAGCCATGAGAACCGGCCCAGCTCTGGGCGCGCACCCTGAAGAA
>Ga0078972_1000863_pt1 | contig 123381 bp, 127 predicted proteins | sample YelNatPaOPGAMG01_FD_67568 | JGI IMG/M metagenome (GOLD analysis project Ga0078972, IMG submission 67568) | Hot spring thermophilic microbial communities from Obsidian Pool, Yellowstone National Park, USA - OP-RAMG-01 (SPADES assembly) (version 2) | ecosystem: Environmental > Aquatic > Thermal... | reverse complement strand
CTTGTGAACCAGTGGTTCAGAGACGACGTCGGGTATTTCTCCTGCTCAATACGACGCTGGCGATTGCTGGGCGCTCGAGCTGCCTTGAAACCGGAGATCGAAACGTGAAAAAAGCGTGATTGTAGCATGCTACGCGGTACGAAAGAGGAAGAGTAGAGGATTGTACGTATGCATTGGATGATGATTTCGGTTCCTTAACGAATCCTCTCAATGAGGTCGCAAATCATCCAGATTCCGACGACCGAACGAATTCCAGCCGCAAAGCGTCGAAGGCGCCATATCTCAAAGAGACGAGAAAGAATCCTAAAAAATCTTTTTCACCCGTAAGCCCATATTGATGCAACATGAATTCGTCGCTGTCCATTTTATGAAACGTTCGGAAAATATCTCAATTCAGGAACAGCGCTATCAATTCACGGGTCGATTTTATGCTTGCACGATGATTGCGAGTTGACCGCGCTTCAGTATTAATCAAGGGCTAGCAAACGAGAGCCGGCGCGCCTCAAGTCAAGCTCGGCCGTCGTGGACAACGCCCCGTGCTAGCGACTCATAGCAAACCGATATCCTGCAAAGGCTTTACATGGAAGATACACGACTGACACAAAAAACTGCCTCAATTGCCGTTCGCTGTGTTGCAAAATGATATTGCCGATGTTGTGGAAGAGCGGCGCTACGCGATTTATCACACCTCGTCTCGATAGTCTCTCTCGTGGAGTTCTATGCCCGCTCTGTGCCTGCAGTGTTCAAGCGTTCTCCGTGAAACCCTCCAAAACTTCGATACAGATCCAAGTCTATGAGCTAGCTGCTGGGATATGCAGCAAAAAGCCTTTGGAGATTGAACGCCCGTCCATCGAATAGTCTTCCAACTCAACTCTGTTCCGTCGCCCCGCTGCATGGCATCACATGCTTTTTCGCAGTCTCCAGCAGGAGATCGAAATCACAAAGCTGTATATCGTATAGATCGTAGAGCACTTGCCTATTGGATATTTGCTCTTTACTGGACAATGGAAGGAGGACTGCATTCCTGCTTCAGGTCCGTCATACCATAGTAATCAGATACTCGAGGAACACCGACAAGAAGAAGGCTATGCGTTCCGCGCCAGAAACCGATATTCTCAAAGCGCGATTGAGGTCAATGATAGAAAACGAACCGTTGATGAGCTTATGGAAAGCTGAAGCGAGTATAGAAGCCATCATGGGCGTCTCTGTTATTCAACCGCTTGTCCGTGTGGACCTGTAAACTCTAGGAGCCTGGCACAAAAGCGTCCTAGTTCAATCACGGCTATCTTCCACCGAAATTACGACTGGAGAATTCCTGGAATGTCACGATCGATATGAAGCAAAGTGACGTCAGTTTGTTTTGCCAGTCAGTGAGACTTCGTCCGAGCGATACGGTCGGGGCGTATATGGGTACTCGCGGAGCAGGGGGTCCGTTGTATGTACGATCGAACTCGAAAAGAGCTAAGGCATCATCATCGGCTCCAGCTGCAGTGGATATATTTGACGGCCTCAGTTTCGCTCGTAGGGAAGGCTCATACAACAACACCCACTTTGCCGAATCATTGAAGACCCTTCTCCCCACGTCTGGAGACGTCTTTCCAGACGACAACGCGCCATTTCACCATTTTTATTGCGTGCAAGCTTTTGCCGATGCTATTGGGAGGTAGAGTTGCTTTCCATTGCTCCATACTCTCCGTGGTTCAACGTCACCGAAGGAGCGTTCTGTATCCTGAAACGTAATGATCGCGCCACTGGGCGACTCACAGAAGCTTTCGGCACGCGACCAGGACGGTGTCTATTCCGCCTTTGTGCCGCAAGCGTGTCCCCCTCAGGGAAGGTCCACACCAAAGGGCACTAGGAAGTGGGTTCATTTTAGAAACAAATACGGGATGAGCTGTGGTTTACACTTCAGAGGTTTGGGATAGAAGAGAAGGCAGCGGAGCGCTTCGACGATAGAAAAGCACGGAGAGCTGACAGAACAGCAAATGGCACCGAGGGCACGTATTCGAGGACACCATGCATTGGCAAGTAGAACCAGCGGCAAGACAAGCTTGGAGTTCGAAAACCGAGACTTCAACATTTCCATCAAAATCAGGAGATGTAGGGTGCTGAAGACGAGACTCGAGGAGTCGACGCGATCTAACTTCGTGGTACAGCCTCACAAGCTCCAAGTGCGCAGTGAGAAATTGAAACCGATAGCAGGCCAACCGTGAAAAAGGCTGGGAAGCGCCTGTGAATGTTCATATATTGACCCTCCATGGTCGTGGGGCATTGTTTGTTTCACCGACGATATCGACGTGTGGATCGTATGCGCGTCGCTGAGACACCTCGGTATCTTCTCTGCCGGTTCCAATGGAACCACATCCATGGTTCGGATCTCATGCGACTTCTTTTACACAAACTCTAAAACGGTCGACATGACGTTGCCTCCGGTTATGTGGCGGCATGCCGAATACGGAAAGAAGCAGATGGATTCCAGCGCGAAACTCCTGAAAAGATCCAACTTGTTATTGCAGACAAAGCATGGGTAAGCAGTCCGCCTCTTTAACCTCAGCGAAAGTATACAGAAACCATGCCATTCAACCGCCGAAAAGTACTAGGCTAAAGCTGGAGATATTTCCAGGTTCACGGCGAGCGGGTCGCTCCGGTTGAACCTGGTCACTAAAGTGCTCGCTTCTCCAGTGTAAGCAGCATATGGAAGCTCTGACCAGAAAAGCGAGCAACAGTCGTTTTAGAAAAAATCATGTACATTGGCCCTGCACACGAAACAAATAGGGAACCGAATACCTTGACAGTCCGCATCAAGGCCCACTAAAGAACGCCTCATGAACTGCGTATTTGCGTACAGCTTTTTGAGCGCTTCGCTCGAGCGCAGGCGGCGACCCCTCGAGCTGCGCTCTCGTTGAGAATCTCGGCTCGCGCATCGTCCATGGATTTCCGGGTGTTATATGCTTGTGTCTAACGCAATGTACGTTCTGGTGCCGTGTTCACTCAAAGCTGCGCAAGCTACTCTCCGGAATCGAAAAAAGAATAGTACGTTTGTGCGGGCGAAGCCCGAGCAGACCAGGATTCTCGGATACGCTCGTCGTTCACCGCGTGCTCGCCAGCGCGTGCAGCTGGCCTTGACTGCGCCACCCTCGGTCGCGTTGGCTCGCGACGTGTCCGATCTAGTCGGGAATACACCGATTGTGGAGCTCAAGAAAATTCCGGAAGAGGAGGGGGTCCAAGCGCATATACTATGCAAGCTGGAGTCCATGGAGCCCTGCTCGTCCGTAAAAGATCGGATCGGCAAGTACATGATCGTCGAGGCTGAAAAGCGGGGCGACATCCAGCCCGGAAAAACGGTGCTCATCGAACCAACATCAGGCAATACGGGAATTGCCCTGGCATATCTCGCTGCAGCTCGTGGTTACCGTCTGATTCTGACGATGCCAGACTCTATGTCCATAGAGCGGCGAATGGTGCTGCGCGCTTTCGGCGCCGAAGTGGTACTCACGCCAGCCGCCAAAGGAATGAAAGGAGCTGTTGCCAAAGCCGAGCAGTTGTTTCACACCACTCCAAATGCGTACATGCTTCAACAATTCAATAATCCGGATAACCCGAAGGCGCACTACGAGACAACTGGGCCTGAGATATGGGCCGCAACCGGTGGCAAGGTGGATGCTTTTGTCGCTGGAGTCGGGACCGGTGGCACGGTTACTGGTGCTGGCCGTTACCTGCGCGAGCAAAACCCGCATGTCTATATCATGGCGGTAGAGCCGGCGGAGTCACCGGTGCTCAGTGGCGGCCGACCGGGCCCGCACAAAATACAAGGCATTGGAGCTGGTTTCGTTCCAGGAATTTTGGACACCAAGATATACAACGAGGTGAAACAGGTTACGAGCATGGATTCAATTGAAATGGCACGACGTCTCGCAGTTGAAGAAGGTCTTCTGTGTGGTATCTCCAGTGGGGCTGCTGTGGTTGCGGCGCTCGAGCTTGGTCGGCGACCCGAGATGAAAGGCAAGAATATCGTCGTCATCATTCCATCGTTCGGTGAACGCTACTTGACCTCGGCGCTCTTCGACAAGCAACGTGAGGAGGCGTACAACATGGTGGCCGTCGAGGTTGAAACCTAAATGAACAAAGGTCGTATCGCTTGGTCTCGCAGTTTCCAAGTAGGAAAAGCAATAAAATCGCCATCGGGTGTATCTTGAAGGCTTCTTCACAGTGATACGCCCGAACCAACGCGCAGTCCAGATGATGGTCTATGGCCGCGTCAACGACGAGTACATAGATTTTCATCGTGAGAAAGCGAATGGCACGTGCATGGACGGGTGTGTCAAAGCCAACGCTGGTACGCTCAAAACGAGGCCACTTGTCGACCAAGTCGCTATCCGCTGGCTCGTTCTGCGAGCTGAAACCAGCAACGGATCGCTCTGGCGAATTGGTTTGCGAGCAAAACTTCAAACGACTTGTCGGGCGGGAGTCGTTTCGGACGATCGGCAAGCCCGAAGCCGCTTCCAACGGCTGGAAGACGCACCGGCAACGTTTGCGTCGAGACTCACCGTGACGTAACAGATGCAAGGAAGTACTAAAAAAATTATGGCAACCCTTGACAAGTGAGTTTCGTGCAGCGGAAGTCGGAGCATGCTCGAAGCCCGCCCAAATGCCGCTGCACGATGCAGAACGCAGCAACGCGCCCAAAGCGCAGCGCTGCAGCGCTTCTCCCAATAGCCGGCGAATGCCACATCCGGGAACAGGTCCTGTCCATGGATTCCGTAACACCATTGGAAGCAGGTTCCATACGACTAATAAGGTAGAAGAAATGTGCTTCGGGTGCTTGCGCTCAGGTCCTGCACGGCGTGCATCTCTGTGTAGACCACCAGCACCGGAACGACTCAGCAGCTCTACAAGGCATCTTCGCGACCTGCACAATCCCTAGTCCTTGGTCTAGCTCCGATGTACATAGCGTCCATGTCACTACCCCATGCATCAAAGATTGCATCCTGGATTCATTCAAATTTTTTGGGCGCTTAATCGTTCACAGCCACAAGGGATGCCCAGTTGCGCGTTGGATATCGGCATCCGGGAGATCGTCTGTCGTTCCGCAGCATCGCTTCAAGGGGCTCACCAGCCAACAGGCATGCTTCCCCCCAGAGATATTCGTCACTCGATCCCCCGGATATCAAATACCAGGCGAGCGCGCCTGCTCCAACGCCATCAACGCATACAGACCCTTTTGAGTCAAGAAGATGTCAGTCAGAGCTGCCACATATCGCCAGTAGAACGGAAAACGTCCCACGATCACGGAGGGTAAACACTTTTCCACTTACAAACGACTCCCAGCCTTTTCTGACTGGTCGCCTGCGATCGGATTCGATTGATCCGGGCACACTTCGAGCCTGAGAAGCTGCGCCCCAGAGCTGGATTACATCAGCTGTGCGAGTCTCGTCTTCAGCACCACTCCTCGTCTGATATGGATGGCGGCATTCAAGTCTCGGTTCACGAATTCCATGCGTTTGTTGCCTCTGGTGGAACGCACCATTGCAAGTATTGCTCGGACTCATGTCCCCAGTGCCACTAGCGTCTCATTATCGTTCAGTCGGGCAAACGCATTTTTTCTCGCCTATCTCCCGTTTCTTCTTCGCTTGCTCTTCTTCGCTCGATGATCAGCGAGAAGACGTTTTTTCCGTTTCTTCTCCGGTACTCGGCGACACCGAGCCTCCAGGATCCTCGAATTGCATGTCCATACCTTTCCCTTGGATTTTTTATTGCTTCAAGTGGACGCACTTTGACCGTATCTGCTAAAAGTTGCGAAAAAGCATACAATGAGATGCGCCTGAATGTGGCACATCATTGACGTGAATCACCAGCATGCTTCAACGATCGAGCGCGATCCGGTGCGAGATTGCGCGGGATGGCACATTTTCTGCAACAGAGGCGCTTTTTCGGCCAGCAATATCCTATCGAAAGCACTGCGACAGGCAGGCAGGCAGGCAGGCAGGCAGGCAGGCAGGCAAGCAGGCAGGCAAGCAGGCAGGCAGGCAGGCAGGCAGGCAGGCAGGCAGGCAGGCACAAGTGTACTGGGTTCCGTTGACGACGACGACGACGACGACGCGAGTACTTCGGAACGCCACAGGACCTCGGGTACCAAGTTTAGCGCGCGTGGTCGACCACCGGCTACCAGTGGGAATATATCCACGAACGTCACTTGGGAAAGTTTGGCTTCGGCACATTAGCATACCCGTTTTACTGGCTGAACGGGTTGTTGAGACTTTTGCACACTGCGCAGTTTGGTCGACCACTGCACTCAAGAGCCTTTGCTGGGTTACCAGTTGCGTTATGTAAACGGCAGCTGGTAGTAGGCCGTGTGAGTTCCTCGTTCTGCGGGCAGAAAATGCCGGGCAACGATTGCAGGCGTGTGCGGCGGGAGCTCTCGCGACTTCGCGACACACCAGAGTGGCATATAGAAACAGTTCGCCAGTTTTTAACAGTGCTCTCGGATACGGCACAGCTTGTGGTCGGCGGGGATAGGAGCTTACTAGCTGCTTTCGTCAGCTCTTGCGGTTTCGCGTTGCTTGATCGCTGCTTTTCTGCTCTTATTGGACACGCGGGGGACGGCATTCCTCCAAACCTTACCCACGAACGCCGACCACTTGGAGGTACCCAGTCTCGTATCCATGAAAGGCTCCTGGCGCCGGCTTTGAGCCACGCGCACACGATTCTCAACTGGTGCCAATCGGATACGTTGCATCAGGTGGGTCGCAGTGCCCTGCTCCAACAGTTCTGCAGGATATTCGCCGCTGCCGCTGACGCAAACTGCGTCGAGAGCAGCGCCCTCTGTCTCGGCACGATTGCCGCATGTGATCGAGAGTTTGCGTTGCTCATCGTCGCAACGAGTGGTATTGTTCAGCGTTTGGATCGCATCCTTCAGGAAACTCCGTCAAAAGAGTTCCTGGTCAAGCCAACGGCAGCGCATCGAAATGCATCGGGCACGGACGCGCCAACACCGAAACTGAAGTTGCTCGGTGCACATCGTGTAACTGCTGCTTGTCGACGGCTGGTAGCAGCACTTGGCCTCGAGCGTCGCTACGGTGATCATGGACGAGCGGCGCGCGAGCGCATCTTCGGCAGGCTCCCGAACTTGTTCCGACGACCTCGCCCGCACGGTATCCGGATACTCACGCTGGACGGCGGCGGCGCCCGAGCTCTTGTCTCGATTGAAATCCTCAAAGAGCTGGAACGACGCACCGGACAACCTATCCACCAGCTATTCGACCTCGTTGCTGGTACCTCAGCCGGCGGTATCTTGGCCGTGGCCCTCTGCATCGCTCGCAAATCCCTCGCAGAGTGCGAACTTCTCTACAGGGAGTTTTGTGGCAAGGTTTTCAGCACGCCCACCAGTCGAGCTGTTCGCTGGTTGGGCATGGGTCGCCTCCTTTTCAGTCGTGGCTACTACGACAGCGCGGCGCTCGAGCGCTTCTTTCGAGCGTTCGCCGGTGAAATGAACCTCATTGATTCGCGGGCAGTAGCGCATATCGCTGACGATCCGCCGTGCGTATTCTGTGTCTCGACGATTGTAAGTGAGAATCCCGCGGCCCCGTTTCTTCATACAAATTACGCCCCGCCACCCGAATCGAAGCCGAGGTATCGATATGCAGCCCACCATCGCGTGTACGAGGCCTTGCGCGCGACATCAGCAGCACCGACCTACTTCGACGCTTTCCGCTGCGGCAGCGAAACGTTCTGTGACGGAGCAATCCTGGTGAACAACCCGACGGCTATTGCGTGCCACGAGGCCAAGCTGCTCTGGCCAGACCTACCGATTGATGTGTTGGTAAGTGTTGGAACCGGGCGTTGCGATCCGCGTCTCGTGAGCGAGCCAAACCAGCGAGTAGCCACTGCCGGCTCCAGTGGTGATAGCATCTTTGAGTTGGCGCGCACCCTGTTGAGCAGCGCGACCGATACCGAGGCTGTGCACCACGCGATCCTGGATCTGACGCATGGACGCGATATGTATTTCCGTCTGAACCCCGATGTAGCGCCGCTGAGTATGGACGAGTCCCGGATAGAAAAGCTAGAGGAACTCGTACAAGTTACCCGAAAGTATATTGAGCAGAACACGAAACAATTCAGCCATATTGCCGAGAAACTTTCCGCGGGAGCGGCCCGCAAAGAGCATTTGCGCGCGGCGCTCTGAGTGCCTTTGCCGCCACACCGAACGACTCGGTGTACAAGTCTGCGTGGCAGACGCCAGGAGCCGAGCGAACCGTGAACTGTCGCTATGTAAGTACATATATAAATGCGAGCGGGTCAACACGGCGGGGGGCATGACGTACGCGTGCCCGAGTCGAATCGCCGATCGATCGAGCCGCGCGTTCAGCACAGCAGTTGTCGTTCAACAACGTCTGCCGTATTGCCTGGTTTAGATGCGGAGATATCACGCAGGTCTTGTCTCGTGGGAATGCTCTCGTCGGGCTCGACACGCTGTGCCGACTTCGACGACGCGGTTTCGGATGCCTTTCGGAAACACAGCACATTGTCCGGGCAGGGCGACGTCGATATTTCGCTGCGATCAGTTGATGATCTGTTCGAGGAAGTCGAGATTCTGGAGCGCCTGCTCGTCGGCGATTTGCTGCTGTCGCAGTGCGATGCAAGCTCGTGTCAGTGTTTCGAAGGGCTCCAGCTGCGCGTCTGGAGCGGCGTCCGCCCTGAGCTTGTCGTTGTCTGCGGCATTGGGGTGATCCGGATCGATACCTCGGTGATGGAGCCATAAGCGTAGCGCTCGCGTAATGTGACCCATTCTTGCCCAAATAAAGAGCGTCAAGTTGTAAACCACGGCAGTATGATAACGAGACTTTTTGGCGGCCGTCTCCAGCAGACCCAGGATCGACTGACTGCATGCGGTGCCGCTGGTGAGTGCAATCAAGGCCTCCGCATTCGTAATCATCCCTACAAGGTATTCATGCATACCCTGCGTCGCAGCTGGCAACGATGCGGCACCGGCAGCCAGATGCATTCGCGCTTCAGTGAGGCAGGCGCGTATCGTCTCAGGCGCTTCACCACCGTGAATAGCGCACTCTGCCTGGAGAATGGCGTGGCGTGTTCGCAAGTGCATGTGCACCGCTGGATCCCAATCGATTTCCCCGTATTGTGACCAGAACTTGCGAAGAACTTTCAAAGCTTGCTCTCGAAATCCCAGATGCAACAGCGCTTCGCTGTAGCTAAGCAGCAACTGTGCGTGAGCGATCTGCAGTGTACGCCGCCAGTCATCCACCAGTCCCCGTAGGAAGCTGATACTCGTGTCGGCCCATAAATTCCATCCACAGCGGCGTCGAAATTCGTGATAAACCGACCAACAATCATCCCATCGACGAACACACGCTAGGGCAGTCGCTAATGCAGATGCACAGAGCAGAGCACGTGCCTCGGAGGGCGCTGTTTTCCATGCCCAGACCACGCCACGATCTCCTTGGGTAAATCCCAGCTTTGTCATTATCAAGCTCGAGGGTGCTCGAGCTTCCGTGCATGTCGTTTGGACGTATTCATGTCGATTAGTGGGCAGCTTCTCGTTCGCGCTCTCATCGAGGGGTTTGCTCGACGCGCGCAACTCGTCGAGACCCCGTGATCGCACCTCGGGGTCATCTGGAGACGTCACTGATATTTCTCGCCTCGCATGTCGATCGCTAGCCAGTGACGCGTTCACGTGACCCACAGTTGACAGCATTTTCTCGTTGAGGGCTCTCAGTAGACGAATGGCAGCATTCCAGTCACCTCGCTGCATCAATGCCTTTGACTGGTAGAGCACGTGGGCATCACCTCGCGGTGCACCGTTCCTGGGTGTGTACCCTGTCCTCGCGCAGTGCGATCGAGTGTCGACACGTTCTGCGAGCCGCAGCGCGTCCTCGTGGCGGTAACCAGACCCGTATGTCTCGATTGTGGAAGCGGCTACACGCCGATCACCAAGCAAGAATGCGCCTATCATTTTCAAGTATGCCGCCTGAGGAGATCCCGAGAGTTTCTTGAAGTGCTCTGCGGAGCGGCAACCTCTGCGCCACTCTAGCAACGTCTGGAGGATTTGGACTTTCCCAAGTTTGGCTGAGAGCTGCTCGTCAGATAGGGGTGTTGCCTTCTGCAGCAGACTCACCAGTGGCGCTACATTGCATTCCCAGTACATCTCCGCAGATACTAGATCCTCGCTGTTTCCAGAACACATCCATAAAGATACCAACAAAAGTGCTGGCTCCAGGGCAAGGGCGGCATCTGCAGTGGACCAACCAAGGTCCGCCGGCAAAGTTGTTGAAAACATCATGTCGGCGTCGTCACCAAAACGAGTATGCGGCTGCTCTATCTCGATGGTCGGTGTCGGTTCTAGCATTCCGACCAGACGGAGCTCTGCAGCGCTTCTCGCACAACGAAAGGACGTCTGCGCTTCGAGGAGACTTTCGAACACGTCCCCGTTGAACAGCCTTAAAAGTGCTCGGTTAAAGTGGATGATTGAGGTTTGTCGCCAAAGCGTTACCAGCAAGCGACGCCTCTCTTCTGCGGGAAGCTGCTCTGCTGCCTTACGAAAAGCGTGCAACTTTTGCAAACAGGTGTGCAAGGTGCTATTGAGCTCGCGAAGCCTACGCTCATGCGCAAGCACGACCCCTGGTGTCCTTGTGGTGCCCCGATCGAAGAGCTCTTCAAGCGCGGCTGCTCCCCTGTTATGGTCCAGCACAGCCTCTTGCCACCACGCCCCGTTCATCATCTGTCCAACCAGAGTTTCCGGAAAAGTACGGAGAGCGGTGCTTTTTCGCAAGGGAATCTGCGCCGAAAGTCTCCGTCCCCGAGATACAACCGTATGCCCAGTTGGCGTTGTATCGTATTTTTTTCATCGACAAAACGTTTACTTAGGCCAGCGTTCTCCGATTATGTACATTTTTCTTCTTACTTTTCTTGTGTTTTTTTCAGTGCACTGTAAAGTATCCATCAAACGCCCTGCTTCCAAGCTCCATTACCCAGACTTTATTCTCGGATATTCTGGTCGTTTCACACGTCATATTTTGTGTGCCTACTACCTGCCTTTCCGTGTCCGCCTTTGCACCTTAAATGCTGGAGCAGATAGTTCATGGAGCTGGAACAGCTTTTCTATACCACAGAGGGCATCGGCTCGAGGTGTGCTTCACCCGACGTAGAATCGGATCTCGTCGTCAGTTTGTGCTTGGACAGTCTGCGGATGCAGGCTTGCCTTCGCTGCACGACACGCTGGAGAAACTTGGCTGTTAGGATATCTTCTGGGAGCCACCTCTCCACTTCGTGATCATGCATCGAATGCGTTGTTGTCGGTTGGCTATGCGGGTTTGTGCTTGACACCCACCACAGTGGGTAAGCGCAGAAAGCGCAATGTGCCCGTGTGCGTATCCGATTCGCTGGACCTTCCGACTAGAAGGTCGATTTAGATGCACCCTCCACGGGGTATGTGAACGCACACGCCACCATTGCCTCCTGCATTCCAGTCGTTCATTGCGTATCTGCCGCAGCGCTTGCATAGAATCGAAAGTGCATTAGTCAAGGTCGATTCAAATGCGACCTTTATCTTGCCGGACGCGTGAAGCCACCCTAAACCAATGGGAACAGTCTACAAACCATCCTTTCAGCGGTTTCGTATCCGCTCCCCAAACACATAGGCGGGCAAGTCGCTTATGTCAGCTTCGACGGCGAACATGCTGTCAGCCGTCTTCCAAAGTATCCGCCGAGATTGTTTCCAAAGTTGAGGTAGAAACCAAGGTAGACGATAAAACTGAGCCCGAATTCAAGGATGGATCCAGGGTTTGCGCCCGAACCTGCAGCCTTGTTTCGAGAGCAGCGGATAACTACTTCGAATTCTCGTCATCATTCTCTGCTACTGCCTCTGCCCCTCCGTTCGTTGCGGTCAAGGTCCCTGGAGTGGGCTTCCTTCCTCGTCGCCCAAACATTCGTGTTAACCCACTTTCAGAGCTTCTCCGGAAAAATTGGACCACTTAGGCGGGCGTGGTGTGTGGGGCTTTTAAGATAGTTGATCTTTGATAAAAAGTTTGTGACTAGTTTGCATCCCGCTCGGTGAGCGCACCAAGGAGATCAGGCAGTCAACTGACGCGACGCGCATGTCGCCGTTGAAGGGAAACGCGATCGTAATCAGTAGCGTTTTGTTCTAACGTAAGACTTGTATTTGCATTGGAATCGTAACAAAATATATTGTTTCATCTCAGTCGTGTTTCAAACCTCAAGTAAAAACACTCGAGTGTTTATTCGCAGAATATAACAGAAGCGTTCAAAGAGTGTTCTTTTTCAAAAAAAACTAAAAAAGGAAAGTTATGAAAAAGCAAGTCCACGATCTTGGAGGCTCAGGGTCTCCAGCTGCCAGAAAAATAAACAAAAAACAGTGCCGATTCCAGAAGAAATGGAAGAGAAGAAGAACCGAAAGGGGGATGCCCTAAGTCGAAGGCTGCGCGGGGAAGACAACTCTACGACGAGATGGTGGTGAAAACCTGTCTTCTTGAACATATCAAGGATCCCTACAGGGAAAAGTTGCGAGATGCTATAAAAAAACGTGTCGACTCGTACTCTAAGTGTATCGTCAAGGCGTCGTCGGGACTGATGCATTTGGTAAGGGAGATCTACAAAGACGTGACGTACATGGAAACGGTCGAGATTCCGGACGTGTTTTTCGATAAGACCTTTATTCCTCACCTGATGCTTGGTACAGCGGAAGCGCAGGGGGAAAATGTGCTAGTGCATGCCTTGCACGAAAAACATCCCTTTTACAGCTTCAACGGTACTCGATACAAGTGTGACCGGGATATTTACGACTATGGGGCGATGAAGTACCTCATGAATCTGAAGAACTATTTGACAGTGAACCTCGAACGTTTCATGATACGCGCCGTGTTTGCACTCTACTCGGGCATCTCTCGCAAAGGAAAATGGGCGATTATCAATGGCATCACGAACGATCGCAAGCATGAAGATGAGGTCGAATTTGTCGACAAGAAGGCGTCAAAAGAGAGCACGAATGAAGCTTCTGTAATCCGTGCGCTTATACAAGAAGACCGTGCAGTCATGGGGCTGGTGAATCCAACAGACAAGATATCAAAGTTGAAAAAAGGTAAGGAAAGATACTATCGCCTCATCCTGTGTTAGTTCGCGTTTCTGGACCGAGAGCTCGAACGCAAGGCGGAAATAAAGCTGAGTGAGGAAAAAAAGAAGAATGGGAGAGACGGAAGGCTGTCCTAATGGGGAAGCGCTTCGACGTGGTTCCATTATGCAACACCAAGTCACATTTTGTGACTATCGACTCTGGCGTCCCTCATGGCATCATGAGGGAGATCTGTCCGGAGTTCAATGTTCGCAGGGAGGACTTCACTGGCGAAAACCGGGAGACGCACTGGAAGAATATCTTCGATTTCAAACGTCTCAAAACGAGCAAACAAAATGTATTCACTGGGATGATCGAAACCGATGGAGTAGACTTGTGTGCACACAATCGGCGATTGAAGGCAGATCGTTTGGTCCCGCCCTCGGCGAAGCATGAAGATGAGAAGGACGCCGAACCTGCCACACTGGAAGTGCAGGATGACGACCTTGTCGTTGACGCGGCGAAGCATGAAGAAAACAAAGAGGAGGATCATGCGACGCAGATGATGCCGGATAACGACCTTGTCGTTGACGTGACGAAGGATGAAGATGGGAAGGAAGCGGATCCTGTGATGCAGGAGGTGCAGGATAACGCCTTTATGGTTGGCGCGGCGAAGCATGAAGAAAACAAGAAGGCGGGCCCTGAGACACAGAAAGTGCAGGATAACGACCTTGTCGTTGGCGCGGGCCCCGGGAATACGAATATCATAACCATCGCAGCACCGAAGCGTGCGGAAGATGGTACTGACAGCAACTTGCGTCAGAAAGACATGCGTCTTTTGAGGTTCTCGAGAGCGATATACTATCGAGAATCGGGTATAACGAATGCAAGGAAGAAAATTGGGACGTGGAATGCAGGAATGAAGGATCGCCTGGAAGCTTTGAGCGAGGTGACGAGCCGCGGAGCGGACTTTACAGCTTTTCGGAAATTCGTGGAAGATCGTGTTGCCCATTGGGATGCGCTGTGGGAGGAGTATACAAAGCCCGGTGGGCTCGTCTGCGATTGAATCTATACAGTGGGAGGCAGCGGGCGTTTGCCAATTTTTTCAATCAGCTGAGCGCCCTCAAGGAGGATGAAAATCAGAGGCTCGTAGTAGCGTACGGAGCAGGGCGATGGAAGACCCAAAAAGGGACTAGGCCAGCTCCAACGACAAGAACGTACAAGGAGTGTGCACGGCGTTTCGTTACGATACCAGTAGATGAGTTCCGAACATCGTATACACACCAAGAGTTGGGGTGTACACTTCAGAGAGTCGAGATGGAAAAGTGTCAGCGGAGCCCTGAGGAAATAGCAAAGTACGCACCGCTAACAGAAGAGCGAATGGAAAGAAGAGCGAAAGTTCGTGGACTACTTGCATTAGTGAGTACAACTCCCAACGGCATGAAACGCATGGAGTTTGTGAACCGTGACTTAAATGCCGCTATCAGTATAAGGAAATGTGCGGTGCTGGAGAACTGAACTCCAGAGTTGACACGAGAGAAAACTTTATTGGACAACCTCTCAAAGTGGAACTATATGAGAAACAGTTGGAAGCAGTAGTGGGTGGCCGGTCCAAGAAAACTGAGAGGCGTCTGCACGGCAGTTCAAGACGCTATGTCTAGGGCACGGTTGCCGCCACTACTGTACACCGCTGGCGACAACGTTTTTCTTTCGAAAGGCGTTTGTTGTTGGCGGTGATGGCGACTCTCACCCGAGCGTCTGTCCGCGTGCCCGTAGCGCAACAGGCGGAAGTTCTCAGAGCCAGCGAAAAAGATAAGCAAGTACGGAATGAGCTCGCACGGGCACTGCAAAATATATGGCAAGGCGGCAGTATAGTCCTGGGCCGTTTCCTTCACATCCAGCGATTAAACCAACGCTGGTCGCGTGCACAGCGGGCCCCAAGTCGTGTGCCGTTGTCGACCGGGCAAGCGCAAGGAACGTCACGTTCTAGCACACTGGGGAGTCTCCAGCAGCCGTGGGAGCCGCTTGGAGCACCACCGACAGCGTTTCGCTTTCTGAGTGACCTCGTCTTCTACTGGAGCACAGTAGGAATCGGTCGCCAAACACCCGGAGAAGAGTTTTGTGACCTTTTCGAGTGCACCATAGCTACCGGTGATCGCATCCAAGTGGCAACCCTATCTTGGAAACAGCGACTATTGGAAACATTGCTCTATGCCACCATCGACTCTTTTCAGCTGCTTCTGTACTGGCTCCGGGTAGCACTGCGTCGAGTCGCCCGGTTCTTGGAGCGTGACTGGTACTCGCAATGTCTCTTGAGTCGCGAGAGACGCTGCCGAGTAGCCAGTACCTTACGTTTCGTAGACACTTGCTGCGCACGTCTGCAATTGCTACAAAGCTCCGATCGCCATGCACTGGCACTCACGATACAGTGGCTCATGCGTGTGCATCTTGCACTGTTCTATTTGTATGGGCGCTACTATGACCCAGCGAAGAGGCTTGCTGGTGTGCGTCTCGTGCATATTGGGCGGTCAAGGGCGTATTCACCTCGATATGATGCTCTAGGTCTTTTGCTCATCGTGCAGCTCGTCCTCGAACCCATTGATGTGTTGATGCAGCGTCCAGCATGGAAGCGAAAGCTCCGCGTGCTTTTCAAATGGGCACTTGAGCTGTTTCGCAAAATGTATGCCAGTGTATCCACCTCGAAGCGAATCGCAGGTGATGGCGTCTCGCAGGCTCGGCCTCAGATGGTGACCGCTGTGCACACCACAGATCGATTCTCGGGCGAAGAAACCGGGCTTCCTGGCTCCAGAACGACAGATCAACAGCGGTCATGGTCTGTGGTATCGCCCAAATTCGAGCCTGTACCCACTGCAAGGCGAGCGCGAAACGAGTCGCGACACCGCTGCGTGCTCTGCTTGGATCAGTGCCAGGACCCCACATGTACTGCCTGTGGACACGTCTTCTGTTGGATCTGCATCCTGGACTGGGTGCGTCAGCAAAACTCTTGTCCAGTTTGTCGTCGAGAGGCACAGTTGAATGACTTACGTTGCCTCTACAGCCTCGGATGAATTCATTGTATGCCTAAGCGTTCCGTGCTCGTCGGATCGCTGAAAACGCCCTAATATGACAGTGTCTAACCTGACGGTGATTGCACCCATGCCAGAATTGAGTGGAACAGGTCTTCCAATGTGGACGTAAACACGTACGAGAGGATCGATTCCAGTTGTCACCAACGCAAGCCATTGCAGGCGTTTTCTGCGACTGCTTCCTTTCTCTCTCTTGTATCGGGTATCAAGTACGTCGGTCTCCCACTGTCCCTCGAGCTACGTTGCCAGAAGTCGAAGGATGCTGGTAGCAAAATTAAATGAAGTCCCGATTACGCAGTTTCCGGTCGTTGTTGGCGCAATTCATGTACATGCGGGAGCTTCGATCTAAGCGCCGCATATTATTTTCATCTTCTTTGCGTGCTACCTCGGAACGCGCTTCGCCTGGATTTCGTCGGGTGTAACTAAGCGTGGACCACAGCGCTCCTCTAGGACTCGCCAAGTCAAGCGCAAAAGTGTACCTGATTGTTCAGCGCATTCTCTTGACGGGCACAGAAGGCCGGCCTCGATGCCCGCTATGTTTCCGCGTCTGATGCCGTTCCGGAGATTGCAGGCTTCTGCAGAACAATTGCCGCAGCACGTACTCTGTCCGCTGTAGGTGCAAGCGCACACTCTTCCATTCAGCTGAGGTTTTGTGGAAGTCCATCGTATGCATGATGGGGCAAGTCGATCCATTCCGATCCTTTTATGCTCTTTCCAAAGCGATGACGCACGCTCCAGTGAACGCGATCATTGCGATGACTGAGGCCGAGTCTGGTTCGCTTTTCAATGAAACTAGTATCGTCGAAATTCTCTAAAGGCATACCCCGTGGAATGCATTACTCTGCTGCTCTCGGATGCCATTTGGTTGGCGATCTTATCGAAAACAGGTTTTCTTTGAACGACATCGATTATTTGACTTGACGAATTCACGAAATGATCGGCATGAATTTGTGAGCAAGTCGTCGTGAGACAGCACCGAGATTTTTCCATTCCCGCCAAGGAAGCAGCGCGAATTGCGGCGTCTATGGGTCGCCCTGAAACAGGTAAATCAAAAAGATGAAGATTGCGTGATATGAACGTGCAACGTACAGGGAAAGGAAAGGAATTGACTCTTGAACGCGAGAGTTGCATAATAATAACGGTCATGTCATGAAATCTGGTTCGAGAGCGAAGCGAATTAACTAGTGTCTGCTAACGTAACAAATTCAAGCTGCAAACAGTCGAAAAAGTCGCTCCGAAAGAACGCCGGAGAACCCTACAATCATCCATGAATCCGTATGCCCCAGTTGCGGCAGTCGGAATGATGAGAGTGTGTATCAGAAATGTTCGGAGAATACGTCGAATGGCTGAAACAGGGCGAGCACTTCAGTGTAATCATCTAACCCGACACGCTTACAGATGACGCGACGACAATGGCCAAACTTGGTCTGATGCGCGCTTTTGTATTCATGGATATTCTACTCGAACCCCTTTGCAATCCTTTTCCATCTCATGCGCGTCGGTACGCCGGCAAGCGTCCAGGCTGTGGAACGCATGCTCCCATTTTAGGTTCAAGCAGCATGCTTTGGGATGAAAACGCGCCCGTGAATCCATGATGAGCAGTAGAATAGAAAACTGAATAAAGGGAATGGCTTTGGCTGCAGACCGAACGTCCGCTTGAAGAAACCCACATGGAATTGGTATACAGGCCCACGAAACGGAATTTTATAGTGCAAAATCAAATATTCGAATCAGACTTCTCCCACGGCGTCGCTGCAGCAGTCTGTAATCAGGGACGAAACCACGGCAACTCCCCAGATCCGTCTGAGCTTCGACATCCCCACAAGAGGCTTGCCTTCCGAGACGGAATTTCGATCTATCCAGCATCGTCATATGCGCCGCCGCCGCTATGGCCGCTATCGCCTGCAGAGACATGATGGCGTTGTGGTGCTGTGAACTGCTTCAGCACGGAAAAACTGAATGGAATCATCCGGAAGCGAAAACAAGTTGCTACGTTCGTGCCGAGAGCGCCACTTGCAGTTTGAATACAGGCAACGCTTCTGATGATGTTTTGCTTGCGGCAACATGTGCCATAACCCCGGTACCACTGCAACGTGGGAGAAATGCTTCAAACTTGGACCCTTTCGAGACACGATCTCCGAACCCGTTTCGCCAGTTGAAAGTGGCTGTGCATCTTTTGGGCTCGAAGAAACATAGAGAGTCAAGAAGCTGCACTCTCCGTCGGCAAAGAGACGAACAAGACATGCATACGAGATCATAGACGTTGCATAGTCTGCAACATTGCTGCCTTCGTTGGGCCCAAGAGGCGAATCGCTGTATGGTCCGACACCGCAGTTGCCATTCGTTCAACGTTCTCTGCTAATGTTCTGGACGCTGCTCATTCGCTGTCTCTTTTAACCTGAGGCTCACTCTAGAATAGGAACTGTACACGTGAGTTTCGAATACGAGGGGTATCCATCCGCAATCGCTCCCAAGGTTCTACAAGACAACTGGCAAGAAGAACCTAATACGTAACGTTCTTCCGGACAGCGTTCTTGCTCGGTGCAGTCAACGCCCGCTGTGCTACTATACTCTGTGACACGCAACGAATAAATAAATAGGCCTGAAAAGGCGATTTCTATTCTGGTGTCGTATGCAAGAACACGAGGCTCGTCTCGCAGCTGAGTATACCTCAGTGAACGATAGTCTCGCTGACGTCGATTCCAAGGACAGCTTCACAACGGAGACGCCGTCTAGGTGCACAGGAAAAGCTTGTCCAGTGAGCCCATGGTGACAAGCTCCCCAGTTCGTCGTGGAATCAGTGACCAGCTGCGCTATGAAATAACCAGTCAGCAGCAAAGAGCCAAAGCGGTTACAAGTCCAGAGCCGAGTGCTCGAAATTGCTTGACAGGGTGCTCTCTCGTGCCTCTGCCTTCAAACGGCTCCTGCAGTCACTTAAAGTTAAGGAAGCAGACTGAGTGAGCTCCAAAAGCCGTGCGTGAGGCTCAGGGAACCGAAAGTACCCCATCAACCGAGACGCACCTCGTGCGCTACAGGCACCGGCTGTAGGCAAAGAAAACTTCGTTGAGCAACGTGCCTGCGCTAGGCAGTCAAGCGAGCAGGGAACTTTGCCGTCTCCACCTCTACCGCAGCCGCCGTACAGCAGCTTGCTCTATATGAACGCTACAAGATAGCTAGCGCGGAGTACCCATGCGCCAAGGTTGCCGCAGTGCCCCTCAAGGTCACCACCGGACTGCTCCGAGATGCCGGAGCAGCACGGGATTTCTTGCAGGCGCGCAGCGTACACGTTATCGCGTTGCTACCACTCCAGGGAAGGCTGTTTCAGGGCGGACTTGTAGACGGACCAGCACAGCTTTGAACTTGACAATCCCGTGAAGCAAAGGTGCGTTTGCGCCGATGGGCACCAGGAAAGAATTGAGCCTCAGCGAACGCAAAGTCGTGGTAAACGTTTACGACATTGTCGACCTGGCAAGCACAAACGACCGGCTCTACCGGCTTGGACTCGGGGTATACCACACTGGTGTCGTTCTGGGAAGAAGGGAATATGCGTACGGTTTTAAGTGGGGCCCCGGGACGGGAGTTTTCTATACGACACCTCGCTGTGCGCCAAACGCGCGCTACCGTCAGAGCCTAGAGTTCGGGCCGATTATCGTAACAGCAACGGAGGCGAGAGAGCGCTTCCGAAGAGTTTGCGAAGAGTTTACTGGTTCGAGCTATCATCTATTGGACAAGAACTGCAACACATTCACCGCTCGAGTTGTTTATGATCTCACGGGCCAGAAACTACCGTCCTGGATCAACCGAACCGCCCGTTGGGCATCGGTTTTCCGGTGCTTGCTTCCTCCAGAGCTAGCGCAACCGCAGTCCGTGCCGAGTGCAGAGATGCTGCCCTCAAGTCATGCACTGGAATATCGTTCCATGTTATCTGGTCCTCCGGGGACGGAGGAATGCTCCGATGGGGACGCGCACAGCGGAAGCACGCTGTCGCGGGCGAGCACGCCCCCGAAGGAGGACTCGCAGCCCTTGCCTCCTCGAGTTGAGCTGAACGAGATCCTCCAATAAGGAGACAATCGCACGCTGCAATATCTACAAGTAAGTCAGAAAGGCTGATGGATTTCAAATTTTTACTTTCCTGCACGAAGACTATATGAAAAACGTGCTCACCAGTGCCGAGGAATGTCTTGAGAGAAGCTGTTTCGCGACGCGCGCAGTGGGTGCTCGAAACGGGCCGTTGATGTCTTGTAGATGAAACCGGCAGCACATGGATCCGTTTTTGCAGGTCTCCGGAGAGTATCTGTGCAGTGCCAGTGCGCTAGTGCATCGTGCACACGGATACTCGTCGCTGTGTGATATATTCAGACTTGTGTGCTTCCACGAATCGCATCCTACTTATGTGTGCTCCGATTCTGTTCTCTGCCCGAGCTTGCACGATCGCACGTGCAAGCACTTGGCAGGGACACGTTTACAGCGAGTACACAAACTTGGTCTCGTTTGTGCGGAAGCGATCTCGGTAACTTCTGAGCGCGGCGCTCGAGTGCATAGAGGTCTGTTGCGCCGAGCAAGTGCTGCAGTCTCGAGGACAGCGCCCCCGGACTAGCACGGTCGTTCAAATAGCTGGTGTGTCGGCGAGTGTTGGTAGAGGACAGGTGACGCTTGCATGCCATGTTCGCCGCATTACACTTGGGAACTTGAAACGACGACACAGGTACGTTGTTCTGCGGTCACGATCCGGATACGCTGATATAGGCCTGCTGGTTTTCCAAGTCTTTTTCAAGAGCATGCGCTCTAGAGCACGCTCCTTACCAATAACCGAACGGGAATCTCGGGGAGAGCCGCAAACGTTTCTGTTTTCTTCACTGTAAAGTTATGACCTCGTTATAATCAGAGCGTTAAATTTTGGAACATCTGTACCAGCACATTTTCTTGATTCGAATCGTTTCTCTTACAAGTATTCAACAGAAAGAATGTGTCATGTATGTTGGGGAAATGTGGCGGTAAGACTCGATGCTCGCACCGTCAGCTTGCGAGGAAATGGTCTCATGCGTTCAAACCACTCATTCTGGGGTCAGCAGGTAGATGAACTACCCAATTCGTTGTCACCACACAGAACGTCTTGCGCTGAATAGGTAATTTCCCAAACCCTGTTTGTAAGGCAGTATCCTCGCCAATTCATTTTACTCTGGATGCTCTCCGAGAAATCGTGTAGAAAAAGCTACTGAATGTGAAGATGGCATATTGTTGAGACGAACTCTGATAAAGAGACACGAATGGGCGAAGAAAGTATGCAAGCATCTCTGCAACTCCTTCGTGCAATGAAAAATACTCCACTGATGTCGCACTGAAACACGAACGCGTAGTGTATGAAGGGCTCGTGCTCGTATCACTCTATCAGAACATATTTGGTACAAATGCTAGTCCTGGATACGGACGCCCAAAGAGGGGCAAAGCGCTATTCATAAAAAGATGAGATGTAGGACCCCATCCAGAACAGCACAGCTTCCTACTCGATGGCGCCTCGCCCAGCTTTCCTCGCTTTGGTGTATCTCGTGAGGAACTATTCCTAGGGGTTCCAGGCGCAGGGCCCCCCGTCGTCCATATTTTTCAGTAATCCTTCCATCAAACCTTTCGACGACAACACTGCCTATGCTCGGGACGAAATGTGCAATACGATCTTGTCGTAGAATCATTGATTTGCAGAAACACGTCCCAACATATCTCGACCTGTCGCCGCGCCACATCGTTGATCGGAATTTCCACTGCGCTCGTACCAGAAAGCCTCAAAACAACCACAAAGATTAGAAGCATATGCGGCCAATGACGAACGCTTCATGGGGTGCACTCTCTGGGTATTCTACCCATCGTAATCTCGCATTGGTGTTCCCGAAAACTGGGGACGTATGTAATGTACTCATGGGCCAATTGATGAAGGCAAAAGACGAGCTGGAGCCGGAAGAAATCAAAGCGGTAGCGAGCTCCGAAGTGATGTCGCAAGAAGAGCGAGAATCACATCAGATCGTCCAAGCAGCACGCGTTAATCTCGGCCTCGGACGGGCAGACGTCGCATCCAAAGGACAGTCGAACTGCCACAGATACCCAGCTTGCATCTTGCGCTATTACGTTTTCCTGAACAGAGCTTACCAGAGAGCAATGCAGACTCCCACCCCGAATCCGAATGCCTTAGCCTCCGAAAGCGTCTGTTCGATGTCATTCCCGTATGTCAGATAAAGGTCTATTCCGTCACCGTTTACAGTCGTGCACTGAACTGTATGGCCTTCTCAGAAAGCGACGGCCCGTCTCTGCGTAGAAGCATGAAGGATTCGACCAATTGCGCGATGAGCAGCAGCAGAACACCTTCAATGAATCTCATAGTTACAGAGGAAGTTGAAAGCTGTTCACACGTAAAATGGATCGATGAAAAGTCAGTCTGTATGTAATTGATGAAAGCTTGGCCTGAATTGAGCGATGAGTTTCATTTTCAAACATTCAAGGTAGATGAAGAGGTGAAATCCGTTTCGGATATGGATCACGGATTGAAGGGCATCATGGCCGTCGCCATACCTTCAAGTCAAATGGATGGAGATACAGGGCAGAACTGAAAGCAGATGAATTAACAAGACTGTTCCATTGCTCAGCGTCATAGAGATTTGGGGTTGATGGACACAAAGAGACGTACCAACATTTAGAATCAGGGCGTCCGGACCGTCCTCGACGCATTGAGCACTGTCTAGAGCAGCAAAATGCGCCGCACGCTGCATTTAGAGCGCACATGATTTTCCAAATGGTCTAAGCGAATGAGCTTTGGCAGGAGTACTTGCGACCACGTCTGTGTAGCCAGCATTTTGGGTTGTATGGAGATATCACGTGTTCCTGAACATGTTCAATGATTTAGAGAATGATGTGACCCATACGCGCCGTCTTTCGGTAGTAGGCTCAGGCTCTGAATGTACAGACGCGTGCGGCAGCCGTACGCCTTCTCCTTCGACGACAGCATACAAAGAGTGCAAAAATCGATTTTGTGCGATTCTAATCGATAATTCCAGTTGCGACTTTAGCGCACAGTGGGCACTCGTGCCCGCTGATACAGGCGGGGAAGTAGAGAATGAAACAGAGGCGAATACAAGAGATGATGCTCGGTACGCTGACCAGACGTCAAATGGCGAGGGAATCGAAGGCAAGAGACAGGGTGTGATGTGATCTCACCAGCAACCGAGCGGAAAAGCACTCTCTGTAGCCGCATTTTAGCAGCTCGATCAATGTCCGGAAATACCTCGTGCTTCTTGAGCATCTAGCGGCGCTGCGTCTAGCAAAGTTTCAAGGGAGTCTTTTCGCACTCTATTCGACATTGTGCTAAAACGTTGAAGTGCTCGAAGTGAACTATCAGTTCCCAAGCGAGATCGCATTCGAATCCCGCCCGAAGCAGGGTCCTGATACATGGCGGTTCAGTAATCCAGAACGGCTGGGGCGCCTTTTACGTACACCGGGCACAATTTTTACGTGCTGTTGGCATACGACTATGATGTTCCACTACTTGAAATTACTGAGTATATTCTTAATCGCTCGTAAAAGCACATGGTTCGTTAACGAAGGTGAGCCCCTTCCCCAGGGCTCGCCCGTGCAGGACAAACACGCGTGAGCGAACGCCACGCTCTACTCAGTTCAAAATGGAGTACTGAACTGCTCGCTCTTTTCCTGCAATTGGATCTTTTCCAGAACTATTTTCTGAATGAGCAGCCCCAAAATTCGAAGAACAGCAATGAGCGCCTAAGGATTTACAGCTAGTTCAAGGAAGCTCCGTCGTTGGTTCCTACTGGTTCCTTTGAAGCTCTGCCACTGGAATTCGGTGCTTCAACGAAAGTAAGATGATCGATTCGCCACTACCTCGAGCACGAGCTCCCAATACAATCGACATTAGCATTCAATTCACACGCTCTAGCCTAGACTACTGCACTTTCCTTGCACATCCCATGCTCAAATCTACGATTCTTCTTGAATCTTCGACCATTCTGTGCCAAAGCAGCTCGTGGGCACTGCGCTTGGCACCGCTGGATTGAATACCAAAAAATCAAGTACTTTCATTGGGGACTTCTTCACAGGCGCATTCCGAAACTGCACTGAATATGCGACGCCAAATAATCGATTCCACTTAAAGGACAAATCCATCGCTGTTTGTGAGCATTCAGAGAACCGCATTCGACAGCAGCATGGCATCAAGTACGGATTGTATGCTCCCTGAGGCCCCCATCTCTCCTGTTTGAATGGAAAAGTGTCTTCGACTCCGACTTGAGTCATCGGAGAGATCGCTTCCAGTGGAGCATGCGTCACGGCTTTGCATATAGGCGTATACACAGACAGAGAATTCTCGAGTTGTTTTGCAGCCTGGATTTTCCTTCCGGTGTATTCTTCATCAAGGACAAGACGGTACTCCGCAAATCATCTAGTAACTTGAATAGGATGCGCTTGCGTGTGCAGCGGGCAGCGTACCCGCCGAAAGGATCGCGCTGCTGTTGCCCGTGATCGTTGGTAACCGCAACAGGCGCGGAATCGGAGGCCAGCATCGAGCGGAGCCTCCTGTACCCGCCACAGGCACATGTGCCGGGCGATGGAGCAGGCGTTCACGCGCATCAGGGACGCCCCCGGAGGACGGATGTGCTCGACATGTGCGAACACCAAACACAGTCAAGTGTCACCGCTGCGATGAGCGCACCGATGCTATATCAAGTGAAGATCCTGATGGCAAGCGACCGAAATTTGTCGGCGCTGCCTGAGCATGAATTGCGTCGTTAACAGCTGGAAGCAAAGAAATCGGTACATGAACGCTGCCATCGCCATGCCCGGTTTTGTGACAAGTCAGCTTCAGGAACTAGAGAGTCCGACGTTTTGAGCCAGAGATACGAGAGCGAAACGGGTAACAGTCGCAGCAGAAGCGCGTACAGGCGAGTGTTGATGACAGTGCGCGGAGACTCCAACCTCTTGTGTGCAGGCCCGAGTTAAGGACGTGAACCTGTCCCACCATAGTCCGGTAGGGGTAGAGCACGGACGCAAGGACGTGCGTTCGTGGCAAGCAGGTTGGGCGTCTCGTCGAACGGTGCAAGTCTGCCGCGCGGAACGAGTGCGACCATTTCCAAGCGCCTCTTCCTTGCCGTTTCCCGCGGACGTCGTACGCGGGACGGCTGCCAAAAATAGAATCGAACAGGGACTCACGGGGACTTGAACCCCGGACCTCTCGCACGTTCTTCGGTAACTCCCGAAGCGAGCATTCTACCCCTGAACTATGAGTCCCGTTTGTTGCTAGCGCCAGCGATCCACCTGCATCAGCACATCGCGACCGCCGGACTGTAGCAATTATTTGCGATATTCTATATATAAATGGTTGCGCTACGAGCGATGGCGATTGCGCGCGATTTTTTGCGACACATGTGTATATTAAGGACAGATTCATGGGTGATGCTTACGGTATTTCACCTCAACGGGGTTCCACTCGCAGATGCGTGGAATCAAGAGTGGTTTCGTGCTTAACAGCAACCACGTTCGAAGCGCGTTCATTAGAAGAAATAGAAAACCCAAGGGAAAGAATCGTCATCGAAGCGGCGGATCGAAGAGGGTCGGTGTCGTCGGGGTTTGACAAGGAAACGAAATAATCCTCTCCTCGCCGACCATCGAGCAAGGGAGAGCTACTGACGAAGAAAAAGAATAGTGGGGATTGGCGAGCAAAACTTGTTCGCCGTAGAGGACGATGATGAGACTAGAGTGGCACAGAGGGCAAGTGTTTGAGAAATCCCTGGACTGATGCATTGCACCAGAGGCATTAAAGTCAAGGAGTTCATGAACAGTTACTTGAACGCCGAACGCAATATTACACGATGTAAGATGCTGAAGACGAGAACCGTGGAGCTGACGCGAGCATTTTTGGGGCGCAACCTCTCAGGCTCGAAGTGTACAAAGAGAAACTGAAAACGATTGCAGGACGCTGGTCGAAAAAGGCTGGCAGCCGTCTGCGGGCGGATATCAATTTACCCTATGGTCGCGATATGTCTTCGCTCCGCGAAGCAAACAGGCACGGATCAACTGGCGGGTCACTGGAAAGTGCGTCCGCGAACGGATACCAGTTGCGCATGGCCGCTCTGGTTTCCTCAGAGACGTTCTCGGTTACCGCCACCGCCCAGGCCTCTTCAAAGTCGGACAGAAAAGGATGGACGCCTGCTTCGCAGAGTCGCAACACCCCGCGCTCTAAATATGCCTTATCGCCCGTTGCGGTGGCGAGCGCGGTGACGCTGGCCAAGTCAGTAGCCCCGCGTCGTTCAAAGAACTCGTGGCAAACTTTCTCAACATTGTTTCCGTGCAAAGTTTTCACGACCGCATCAAGTTCTACTTGCGCAAGCTTCGCTGCAGACGACGACCCCCTGATGGAACGTGACAGACGTACGAGCAGACGAATCGCCATCGGCGACAGCGTCTCGACCGTAGTGCTGCCCCGCAAAGCCGCAACGACCGCTCGGGCAGCGAGCGCATAACGAGCACTCTCCACAGCGACTTGGAAAATGATATCCAAGAGCTCTTCTGATAGCTCGGAAGGCTGCGTGGCCTTGAGTATTAACGGAAGCGTCAGCTTTTCCGCCTCCTCCAGAGGTGCCGCGTGGCTGATGAGCATTGTTCCGTCGGGGTCGGTCTCCATCCAACCGGGAGTGCGCGGACGGCGAGATGCTCGTTTCGCTGTGGAGGTCTCATTGGTGGACGCGCTTGTGGTAATGGCACCCGCATGAACGCGGAGCCGTTCCAGACGTGCTGTAATGTCCGCGCGATTGCGATGCAACGCAAGGTAGCAACGTGCAGCGCCGCGCACTGCGCGTTGGTAGTACTCATGCTGATGAAGACGATCTTCCCAGCGAATGAGATCCACATAGGCTGCGATCGTGGATTTCCGTAGACAGTACGCATGAAAGTCGTACTCATCTTCGCGAAAGTCTGTGAAATGCCGCAGAACTGCCGTGTAGTATTTCAGCGCACGATCGATGCGGCCTTGTGCAAGCGCTGCATCCGCGTAAGCTAGTTCGAACCACATGACCTGCAAATTGTACAGCGCTTGAACAGGAGGCGTCTCTCCATCATGTGTGAACATCAAAATCAGCTCCATGGCACGATCAGGTATGCCGGCTAGCAATGCGTACTCAGCTGCGAGTGAGTTCAGTGCGCGATCACGCACGTCCAGGGATCGTGCTCGCTCTGCTGCCTCGTAAGCGCGGCGATATGCTCCAACAGACCGCCAGATCCGCGCTATCGCGGCTCTGCATTCAGGCGAGTCGGTGAACTGTTCTAGAAAGGCGATAGCGCGTTCAGGGTCGCGCGATACCCGCATACAGTGTTCTGCGGCGAAAATCGCGGTCGCCTCATTATGAACCGCAGCTGGGACGTTACCGATCAGTTCGAGAAACACCTCGTCGATGACGCGCTTCTTCGCATCATCCTTGTAAAAATTTTCTAGGATGCGAGCGAAACTAGGAACCTGGGCGATTTCCAGAAAATGATGCATGAGCTCTTTGACTCTTTTTCGGAATTCATCGCAGGATCCCTCCAGGTGGCGAAGCGCTCCTAGCGCGCAACCTAGCACAGGCGCCTCGTCAGGGGTGAAGCACTCTTCGCCGGCGCTGTCGCAAAGTTCCCTCGGGACTGCATCATACAGAGCCACAACATCCCGGCCCGTCGTATCGTTTCGCACAATACCCTCGAGGTACTCCGCATTACTCGGATTTCGGCGCAAGAGTTGCCAGTAACACCTGTGGGCTCGCTCATGATCCCCGATCCGCTCCGCTATACGCGCAGCGGTGTGGAGCGCGAACGTACGATCGAGGATTTTTCCCTCCTGAATGCAAGTCTCGGCGTACTTGAGGGCTTCCTCACGCATATCCGCCTCTTCCAGCAATCTCAGGCGGTACTCGTACGCAAGCGAGGCTTCGGAGACGTTTGATCCCTCTGTGCCGAGCTGGTATTTGGCTGCGATGCGTTCCCATGCATCCAGAACCCGTAACGCTTCCTCGTGACGGCCCAGCAGGTGGTTTGCAACGGCAAGTCCCAGCCAGTTTAGACGCAGCGTCGGCCGCTGCTGAAGCATTTGCTCGCGAGTTCGGAGGAGCCCCTCAAAGTCCCGAATGTGCGCCTGAAGCGGAGATAGTTCGCGCAGCAGTTGCGCATTATTAGGGTCCAACCGGAGCGCCTGCTGGTACGCCTTGGCTGCCTCCTTGTACTCTCGGTCGTGTCTGTGAAGAAGTCCTAAAATATGCCACGCAACTTGGGACCGAATATCTTGCCGGAGGCCGCGCCTGGCGAGCTCGTAGGCCTCGTCGCGTTGATCCAACGCTCGCAAGATGAGACCTTTCATCGCGAGTGTCTCTCCGTGGTCGGGCACTGCACGCAAGATCTGGTCAGCGATCTTGTTTGCCTTTTTGTACTGCTTGATTTCATAAAGTCGAAACATTTGTTTGAACAGCGACTGCTCCTTTGTGGGCAGCGACGGCTTCCGCCCCTGCGCTGACCCAGCACCCGCGGCAGACACCGGAGCCATCCGCTGTGAGTGTCGTGCTCGTACTCCAACAGTTGATCACGTCCTCTGTAAGTAATACTCAAGATTCTTCCCCGAAGAAAATCATGAACAGAGCGCTGATCACTGGACGTTAGAAACTTGATCTTGTCAGTAAGCAGGGACGTGCGTAGAGCCTATCGCGCTCTGCTAGGGTACGGAATTCTCGGCAGACGCCCCGATCAGATGATGGCGTCGATACCCTGAGACACCCACATGTCCATATTGTCGCATTTATTGTTCGAGGCCAGGCCGCCGTCGATGCTTGTACCACGGGCGAAGACCGCCTCAGCGGTATCGCGAATTCGGTGATCCCCGGTTCGTGTAAGAGAGACGCTGTACGCCCGCAATGCTCGTCATCCGCAGCCTCGATGTTTACGCGCTGTGAAACCGCTGTCCATCACCAATGATCGTAGGCGATTCGCAGATAGGTCGCTGTGCGTGTGGATCCGCTGCACTCGGCCCGAGTTGATGCGCTCGTCCCGACCACCCCAGGTCGATAGCTTCAAGGGCTGCAGCGCAGTCCAGTGGCTTTTGGTTGTTGTTGGAACGGGCCGTTTCAGCGCTACGCTGCGATGTAATCGAGCACCACTGCATAGCGAGACGCGAGGCAATACGGGCTCCTTGCATGAAAAGGTTTAGGCGCATGGGTATAGCGATCTCCGTTTGTGGACCTGTGCATACACCCATGGATTCATGGAAGCAGGTATGAATGAGGTGCCGGCCGCGACCTATGCGGAGGAGCAAAAATTTTTGCGCACTGGTCTGGGCTCTGCGGTCGTTTCGCTGCATGTATTTCGTCGTGTTGCAGTGGTAGCATGCAACGCGCCGTTTCTTTTAAAGCTCGTCAAACTCAGTATAAGTCGAAATTGTTCCAACAGAATCGCCTCAAGTCGCCGTGCATTCCGGCCGTTTGTATCGAATGCCAGTACGATATATGTACGCGTCGTCCGTGAGCATTTGCATCCAAGCCACAGATGGATTGTGCTTCAGGCTTGGCATTGGATTACGCAGCAAGATAGCACACGAGAAGCCATTTCAGCTGCTAGGAATCGACCGAGCCCCGCAGCTCGTCAAGTGCTTGCATTTCGCGTGCGCAATGAGCCATCATAAAAGGTGCCGAGATATCTGGCGCATAGGCAGCCTCGCATGCCCAGTAGCGACATTGAAAAAATACCAGCGGGCCTGTGATCACCTCCCAGATGCCTTCCAGACTGGTATTCGCGGCCGCAACATCAGTGGCCTCCGCGAACAGAAAATGGAACAAGCGCAAAACAGTTCGATGACCGGGCTCCCGTACAGCCTCGCAGAATCACGTCCATGCGGAGGAGCACCTGCCACAAGAGCATTTCGCCACAAGGGCAGCTCACATTCGACTTGCAGTGCTATTTGAGCCATTTGGGGGTCGTTGAGCCCCAACACCTCCGTGCATCGAGACCCAGGTTTGAGCAGTTGCACTGGCAACTGAACGTCGACGCGGCGATCGGCGCCAGCGGATGCCGCGGGATGCGACGCGCCCGCAGATGCGCATCTGCGAGAGGCGGTGCACTCGGCTTGAAACCCCGCAGTCTACATATGCAACAACCTCTCCTCCATGTTGTGCTTGATTCGGGGACAGCATACATTCTGGAACCGCACCTCAGTGTGCCCAGAACTTTACTGTAGCACAGGACTCTGTGAAACGCTCACAGTACAATCCTCGACTCAGAGGGCTCGTTCGAAATATGGCGCCGGCTCTCTCGGTAGTCGCAGTTTGGCGAGCAGTCGAGTTTCTGTTGCGCTTGAATTATCAGCGTTTCGAGGGAGCGCTGTCTGAACGATACGCATGCTTGGAGGCTGCTGCGTCAGTAATCGAAATACGTACTGTGGCTCTTCGTTCGCTCGATGGGTCGTACGCGAAGACCTCGTCCGAGGTAAGCCCAAGAGCACCGGAGAGCACGCGGCTTCTGCAGGTACGCATCTTTGAACACGCCGCTCGATCGATGCAGCAACGGCTACGAACTGGAGACCGTGCCCGTGACACTCTCGGAGTGGTGCTGCTGGTGCACGGCCTATCGCCTTCGGGAAACCGGGATGCGCGCATGGAGGCGGTTGCGCGAGCTTTGGCGAGTCTGGGGTTTACTGCGGTTATCCCCGACTTTGTCGAGTTTCGAGAGTGTCGTATGGGCCAGCAAACACTCGATGAAATCGCTTGGGCAGTCGTCGCCGTTGCGAAGGCTTTCCATCAGGAATCTATTAGTTTGTTCGCGGCATGCGTCGCGGCAGGTTATACGCTTTGCGCTGTTTTGGGTAGTGGCGAACACATCCGACAACGGGTTCGAACGATCATGTGCATTGGCCCGTACGCCGAAGTTGAAGCGATGGTCTGGTGCGCCATGTCCAGCGACTCTGCCGATGACTACGGTCGGAATGCGATCTTCTACAATTTTCTTCAGTATTCTTCGCTGATCTCGGAAATCGAGCATGCAGGTAACGCAGCCAACGGACATGGATGGATGTCGCAGCTACTCCACGCGCTTCGTCTCGCTTTGGAAGACTCGCATTTCCTCCGAGGGAGCACGGAGGCAGCGATGCTACCCAAGTATTTCAAAGAGCTGCGGGATCGGGTACCACATAGTTTCGACACTGCAAACGACGCTTCTGAAGATGCTTCGAGTACGAGGACAAGTCACGTTCAGAGAGTTTTCGAACGGTTCCAACTTGACAAAGAGTTTCGAGAGCTGCACACGAAGGCGATGCTCTCGCATCCGGCAGTGCAAAAGTTGATCGCGTCCTGCCAACCGATACGAGTCGTTTCCCGGGAACCTATCGATTTTCCCATCCTTCTTTTGCACGGCGAATGTGATAATATTGTTCCCTGTCGGGAAAGCCGCAGGCTTTTCTGCGCTATGATGCACAACAAGCTCTGTACGGTGAAGCCCCTTATTGAGATAACCTCGCTCCTCAATCACGGCGACCGCCAGCGTCTGAACTGGTTCACAGACACGCCGCAAATTATCCGCCTTATTCGTCTGTTTGCGCAGTTTTTCACCTGGGCTGCACAGCCGCGAATTTCTGTTCCGCAGTCGCATTCGAGCTCTGCGAAGAACCGTACAGAGTCACGTTTGCTGCAACCGCGCATCATCCGATCGCGTTGAAGCGCAGCGTCGCTTTCCCACGGCGAATCGCTCCTCTTGCATAATGAAGAACTGCACGACACAGAATGCTTTCGCACAGAACAGCTTCTGGAAAACCGACTCCATGCGATGGAGTTAGACACTTTCGTTATTCCCTAAAATACAGGGTTTGCAACTATGTCATGCGTTATCCATCCGAGCTCGTTTCTTGGTCATGGAGCCGAATCCTGCCCGTGCATTCACCACACACCCGAGACAAGTGCCGTCGGCGCTGGCTCCCGGATGCTAACGAACCACGGATTGTTGGCGCGTTTCATTGCTCACAAAGGAAGCCCGTCAGCAGATGATGCCCGATGCGTATCGAAAGCGCCTCGTCCATCCCGGCCTGTGTCGAAATCGATTCGCATATTGTGCCATTAGCAGAGCAGTTTCCGCTGCCCACTTCCCCGACAAACATGCTCCGTAATGAGGCAGATGTGCGTGCATCGCTAGCGACTCGAGCGCGTCTCGCAGCTTTCGCTGTCCACACATCAACAAGGCGCCCCAGCACCGGGGCTGCTCCGCAGGTCACCACAGGGCTCTGCCGTCGCTTGTGGAACCCTTGTTCTGAACCTCGCTTCCATTGAAACCACAGCGAGCACCCGAAAATACCCAAAACATTTCACAAATGAATAGAGGTCCGCGGCGATAGTGTCACCGCCAGGTCGCTACGAGTAGAAGCGGCTACGCTGCAACACAAGCGAGACTCCGTCGAGAGCTGCACGCCACGGCCCTGAGGAAATAGTCGGAGACAGACGCCACTAACAGGCACTTCGAATACTGGAAATCTTGTCGATCCATGCCACATTTACGCCTAGAAAACATCAGAAGCAGTTAACGAGTGAGCACATGGTATGTAACCGGTGCTTGGTGCTTGCACGCGTTTCGCCTGTATGTTGCAGTGAAGCGCGGCAACGCCGTGCGTGCATCCAACTGCTAATTCTGATCAGTCTCTATGAGACGCTTCCAGGCGAGGCCTATGTTGCATCCCGTAGGGCGCCCCGCTGGATGCCATGAATGCCGACGCGTGAACGTCCCTGAATCCAGCCCGAGGGCTTCGTCTGCACCTACCGTTTTGATCCAGAAGAACCCTGGACACATTCTCGAGTGCGGCATCGGAACCAAGATCCGACTGCGCCGCGTCAGAATACTATAGAACACTGGGCTGCTCGCTCTGTTCCTGCCTTGCGATATGTTTCCAAACCTTTTCGATATACAGTCTCGACATTCACATTGTGGTAAGCGCGGATGACGGATTCATGTGCAATGCTAGGATTCATGGTCATGTTTTCGAAGTGGCTGATTCGGCGCTTTGCAGCTGGGATTCGTTCTGTAACCAGAATCGTGATGAGCCGCAAACCCATCGAACACGAGTTCCTAAAATAACCGATATCGTTCGCCAATACATACGTTTGTGCATCCATGCTCCTGCTCTCCGCATATATAGCATGCTCGGATACAGCATTCTTCAACTGTTCGATCTTTCCGTTCCGTGGTAACTTTTGGGAAGCAGGCAGCAGTGCGCAACATTGTGTAGAGGTGAAAGTATACTCGACTTGGTCGCTGGACGACATCCGCACAAGCTTATCTGGAAAGTTCATTCACTGACCTTGTCACGGCACATGAAAGACTCCTTTCGAAAGTCAAATATGCCTCTCTTCGGCGCCAGCGACGAACCGGCATTCGGCAGAAGCATTGTACCGCTAGGGCACGATGCTCTTAAAGGATTTCGCCTTCCCCATTTCCATGAAACATGGTCTTGGACTCGGAGCCCAGTCGTCTCTCCCATCGCTGCTAGTGTAGAATGCGCCACTGTTTAGAAGAAGAGAGCGTTGATGGATGGAAGTTTCTTGACTTTTCATGCAGCATGGATATTCAGTGTGGTACTTGTGCCATCATGCACATCAACGTGTCCCGCAGATCCTCTATCGACTGGAAGAAAGTGCGCTTGTAAATGCAGCGGATAGCGTACTCGGGGCAGGTATCGCGCCGAAGAAGCCTGTGAGCTTCGGTATGGAACCGGGCACGGAAACGGTGCAGGACACCGAGGCGAGCCTTCTGTGCCCGTCATAGGCGTGCGCCGAATGATAAACCAAAAGCTCGCGTGCCACAGGGCGACTCTCTCAGAGAATAGGGTGCGATGGACCTAAATGAGTACCTGACTATATTCAAGTGTGATAGCTGCGAATAACGCACCGAGGCTGCATGCATAGGAGATGACAATGGAAGGCGATGCCTAGATATCAACTACTGTCTGTGCATCAAATGCGGCGACAAAAGCCGGAAGCAGCGAAATCAGGAACTGAACGCAGCCACCAACACCGTTCGAATCCTGACAACGGAGCTGAAGACAAGGGCAGACCGACGAACGTAAAGCCGGAGATAAGACAAAGGAAAACGAAGCCGTCCCAGATAAAGCTCGCAAAGGCTGGTCGTCATGACATGAGGAAAAGACCCAAACTTTACGGTGTACGCTCGTGTTCGCAAAGTGGGCCCGCTCCATTTCATTCTGATAGGGGTGCAAGCGACCTCTGGTCCAGACTTGAGGCAGATGCGCGCGATTGCCAGACTGCGTCTCATGAACGCAGCGTATTGACTGTGGACGTCAGCGCACGTCAAGCTCCGCTCTTAAGACGGAGAACGCTCCCAGCTCTGGCTGGGTATTCGGTCCGAACGCAGATAGAAGACGCTCGTCACGTACCGCTCGTGATACCTTCGCGTGAGGACGTACTTGTGCACATGGCGCACATTTGCGGATACCCCGCTGGGAACTATGTACAAATGGTTCAGGGTCACTGTAACAGGTCTTGGAGGGAACAAATCAACCTCGCCCCGCTCTCGTCGCAACTGTTCTTCTATGAATTCGTTTGGAGTCATCTCAATTGGCAAGCGAGGAGCCGTTTCCTCGCCAAGCAGGACAGGCAGCGGCGGTGGCTCACGATGAAAGCCCGACTCGATACCTGGAATTGCGTTATCATAGCTGCCAACAGGGCTCTGTTCCCGCCGGAAGACCTCGCTCGCGCGCTTCGTTCCAGGCAAGAAATCATCCTGTACCAGAAACTCGCCAAAGAAAGGTTCCACCCGAATGAAGTTGTTCACATTACCGTGGGCATCCCGAGCGACCATTTGCTCGGGCGCATACCGCCACTCGCCGTCTACAACATACTTGTACTGATAGTCACCAGGTTCTAGATTAAGGAGAATGTAAAAGGCGTTCCCGCTCCGATGCAGTGGATGACGCCGCTTCCACCCGTCAAAGGAGCCCGCGACTTCCACACCCGCAACGGCGCCGTGGTGCCAGTTGAATGCCACTGGAACCAGGTTCCGCTGCGGGACTTCTAGGAGCTCCATTTCAGCCAGCTTGGTTTCGGTATCCTCGAGCTGTGGTGTGTGCACGACGCCGTGGTCCACAGAGCGCCTTGGTGGCACCTCGGCGCCTCCGTGCTCTCTCGAATCACTGCCTAACGCAGGAGGGAGTTGCATGCCGCTCGGCAGAGGAGGCGGCCCCGAGGCAGACGCTTTCGCTTGGAGGGCGTTTTCACTCATTCCAGAGGTTTCTGGCACAGCCCAGCCCGGAGCGGCTCGTGGTACCCCACCACTAAAGTAGGACTCCATGCCCAGGCTTGCGGGACTGTGCGGGCTGAGCCTCGGGCTTATTGCCGCAGGCGCGGCGCCTACGGAGGCCGCAGCAGCGAGTGCCGCAGCACTCCGCTCCGACAGCGCTGCTGAGCCCCGTGTGAGGACTCGCGAGGCCGCGGCGGGTGCCCCTGGACCACCCTCTCGAGAGAACGAGTGTCCCATAACGCCAGCAACGGCAACTCCAACGTTGCCAAAACCGTTGTTGCTGCGGGACGCACCCGTGCCTACAAGGAACAACGTTGTCAGTCGCGCGCGATTGGCGTCTTGGTAGGAACGTTCAAAGGAGTCGGATGCCGGCAGGTGATTCCCTTTTCGATGACAAAACGTTTCCATGAACCATGGATCCCAGTTTGCGGAATGGGTATTCGTAATCGAAAAAAAAGGTTCATCATGCGGCAACAACCTGCATGTTCCATGAACCATATATCCTCTCGGATACACTGGTCGTTTCGTGCGCTCTATCGTGTGCCAGTTGTCTGCCTGGCTGCACTCGCAATAGCAGTCATACCGCTGGAGCAGATGCAGCACGGAGACAGAACCGCTTTTCCATACCACTGAGGGCTTCGACTCGATGCTTGGTTCATCCGAGACCGGGTCGGAGTACATAATCATTCTGGGGGTCAGCAAGCTGCTCAGAGAGGCTTACTTTCTGCGACTGCGCGAATCGACATGCAAGGAGACCACTGCGACCAGGGCGATGCCCAGACCCAGCATACCCAATTCGTGTCCCAGAATAGATTGCGTTGCGGACGGCTGCCCTGATCTCACGAAAGGACCCACCACTGGGAGGCGCATGAAGCACGAGTCTGGCGGACTTGTCCGGCTCGCGGGACCTTCCGCCTAAAGGATGAATTTTCGACAATATGGAAACCGCTCTCCCCTTTTAACGTGTTTCGCAGAGAAGGAAAGAAATTTTTATCCAGTTGCAAGGTTAGAGGTTAGTCTCTGTCCATTTTTGTGTATAGCGCGGTTGATACGCGCACCTTGAGATCCAGCAGGCGTGAGATCCGACGTGCATCTCGCCCTTGAAGGGAAACGCGATCCTAATCAATAGCACGTTGGTATGACGTACAGGTTGTATTTGCATTGCATTTATCTCATTTTATAGTCTTTCAATTCAATGCTTTTTCAACCTTCACGTTGGTATATTCATGTGATTTCTCGCGGTTTCTAACTGAAGCGTTCAAAGTGCTCTCGTTTTAAAAAATAAAAAAAGAAATTCATGGAAATGGGAGTGGAGGACCCTTGAGGCCTTATGTCGTCGGCTGCCGGAAAAAACGGAAAAGAGTCCCGAGCCACGTGGAGCATGGGAAGATGTAGAAGCAAAAGAATGAGGTCCGACGCCAAAGGCTGCGAGAAAGACGAAATTACGACGAGATGTCGGTGAAAGCCTGTCTCCCTAAACATGTCAAGGATCCGTACAAGGAAAAGTTGCGAGAGGCCATCAGAAACCGTGTCGCGTCGTACTTGACCAATGCTCGTCACGCATCTTTAGGATTGATGTATATGGCGAAGGAGATGTATCGCGACGTGATGGAAATCAAAATATTCGAGCTTCCGGACGAATTTTCCGACAAGACCTTTATTCGTCATCTGATGCTTGGCACAGAGGAAACGTCGAGGAGAAACGAGCGAGTGCATGCCCTCCACGAAAAAGATCCCTTCTACATCTTCCACGGTACTCGATACAGGATAACAGTGATGTTTACGAAATCGGGGCGAAGAAATACCTCACGAACCTGAAGAACCATTTGACAATGAACCTCGAACGTTTCGTGATACGTGCCGTGCTTGCATTCTACCCGGGCATGTCTCGCCAATGAATATGAGCGATTATCAATGGCATAACGAACAATCGCAAGCATGAACAGGAGATCGAATTCGTCGACAAGAAGACACCATGCAGGAAAAGGTGTAAAACTTCTGTAATCCGTGCGGCGATTCAAGAGCGCCGTCCGGTACTGGGGCTGCTCAACCCATCAGAAAAAGTAGCAGATATGGGAAAAACATTATTCTCTCATCCTGCGCTATTTCGTGTTTTTGGACCGAGAACTCGAACGCAAGGCCGAGATGAAGCTCCGTGTGGGAAAAAACGAAGAGTCGGAGAAACGGAAGGCTGCGCTTCTGAGGAAGCGCTCCAACGCCGTTGCGCAATGCGGCGTCAAGTCACACATTTTGACAATCGACTCCAGAGCCCTTTTCCGCATCACGAAGGAGATAAGTCCGGTGTTCGATATAAGCAGGGACGAATTTATGGATGAAAACCGAGTAACTCGTTGGAAGAATATCTTCGATTTCAAACTCCTCAGAACGAGCGCGCAAAAAGTATTTACGGGAACGATCGAAAGCGATGGGGTATCCACGTGTGTTCACTACGGGCACCTGAAAGTGTATGATCCTTTTCCATCTTCCATATGACCCTCGGCGAAGCATGAAGAGAAGAAGGAGGCAGATCTTGCGAGGCAGAAAGTGCAGAAGAACGACTTTGTGGTTGACGCGGACCCCGGAAACACGAACATCATAACCATCGCAGTACCCAAGCGTGCGGAAGATGACATTCACGGTAGCTTACGTCGGAAAAACATGCGTCTTTTGAGGTTCTCGACAGCAAGATACTATCGAGAATCCGGTATGATGAATGCGAGGAAGAAAATCGAGACATGGAATGCAGGAGTGAAGGATCACCTGGAAGCTATGCGCAAGGTGACGAGCTGCGGAGCAGACTTTCGAGCTTTTCGGGAGTTCATGGAAACTCGTGCTGCCCATAACGAGAAGCTTTCGAACGAATATGCCAGGCCCCGGTGGGCTCGTCTGCGAATGAACCTGCTCTGTGGGAAGCAGCGTGCATTCGCCAAATTCTTGAATCAGTTGAGCCCCCTCAAAGAAAACAAGATCCAAAGGCTCGTAACGGCATATAGAGCACGACGCGAGGCGTCAGGAGAAGGCAGCACACCAGCGCCATCGACGAGAACGTACAAGGAATGCGCACACCGTTTTGTCACAATACCGATAGACGAGTTCCGAGCGTCATACGTCCACCATGATCTGGGGTGCACAATCCAGAGAGTCGAGATGGAAAGGTGCCAGCGAATTCGTGAGGATATCAAAAACTTCGGAGCGCTGACGGAACAACAAATGGAAAGGAGGGCACAAGTTCGGGGATTTCTTGCATTGGTGAGTTCCATCTCGGGCAAAAAACGTATGGAGTTCGTGCACCAAAACATAAACGCCGCTTTCAATATCAGGAGATGTGCAGTGATGGAGAAGAGATCTCCGCATCTGGCGCGAGCCAACTTTATGGGGCAGCCTCTCAGGGTTAAAGTGTACGAGGAGAAGTTGAAGCCAGTAACAGGCGGCCGGTCCAAAAAGCCTGGGAGGCGTCTCCACGTCAGTGTATAGACATGTACGCTATCGACGTGATGTATGTACGCATGTATGCCCGATATGCCGGCGGCTTACGACTCATGCAGCGTAGTGTGCGTTGCAGGGACAGAAAAAGCGACGATGGATGAGATCTGACCAAAAGAGAGATATAATCCTTTGGACGAAAAGCGTCTTGCACGGCGGTGTGCCTAAGACATCGAATCCACTCCAGCAAGGGCTATCACGAGCAGGGATAAAGACGGCTTTGCTTTGCGCGTGTCGCATCTATCGCGCTGACGCTCGTGTGGTCATGACGGTCACTGCTTGCATGCGATGTCGGCTTCTGACTCGATATGTTTACGGACGGGAGCGTGGTATCGTGCGTAAACGGCACGAGAACCCCGCGCAGCTGATATAGACGGCTGCAGCGCTGGCGAGATATGCGCACGCATGCCGTCGATGCGTGTCACCGGTCGCATTCACCGGCGATCGACGACCTACACTCTCAGTGGCGTTGCGCCAGTGCGCCGTCGGTGCAAAGCACGGCCGACGCACGTCTGCGCAGGGTATGCGCTGTCCGCATGCACACGCAAGCGAAGTGATACGCTTCGGGAGACCCCAGCTGCCCAGGATGCATCCCGTGGAATGTCCAGGAATACGCAGCAAATCGGAACGAATGCCTCCATTTGACATGGAACGACAAACGTTTGTTTGCCTTTTGGGAGACAAGAAACGCCCAGCATCCTCATCGCAAAGATGCAGTCAGGAAACTGTTTTCTGGGCGGAAACTGGCTCTGCGTACCAAGGCTGCACATGGGAACACACTGCGTTGAGTTCCGCAACAAGATGCTGGCTGGTGGCGGTCATGAGGCCTTTGCGAGTCGCTTCGCGCGAGACAGCATGCGTTTCTGCTGCCGCGCAGCGCGTCGAGCCTTCAGTGATGCTGCGCGTTCGCGCTGGCGGGCCTCCTTTGCAGCAGACTGCGCCTGCAAGCGCGCTTGCCATGCGCGCGCGCGTTTCACTCGTTCTTTCTGTTGCCGCTTCAGCGCGCGTTTCAAGAGCCTAGGATCATCCTTCACTTTGCAACCCGCTGCGCGCTTGATTGCCTTCTCCAACTGATGCGCCACACGAGCTTCCTGTGTCTCGGTTGCCAACTGCTTCTGCTCGCTGACTGCTTGCTTGACTTGGGCCAGAGTCACTTTTCTCGAATGACCCCTAGGCCCTTCTTCGTCCATCGTCCGCGAGAAGCTAATGCGTTTCTCTTGTGCATCACTGGTGTTAGCACTGGTTTGTGCACGAGGCTCAGCGTCAGATAACGCAGTTTGCGCGCCTCGAGGCATAGTTCTTGAGTTTGGTGGCATGCAGTCCGCTGAAGGCTGCTCGATACCGGCATTGGCGCTGTTTCTCTCAGCCCTGTTTACGCTCATCGCAAGTTCCGATGGGGAAAGCTTGATCGAACGCCTCCTTTCTTCACCAGATACTCTAGTCTCCCCGTGACTACCACGCAGCTGGGCATTTCTTCGCCGTGCTGCTGGATCCTTGCGAGAGCTCGTTCCGACGGCGAGCGCGTCACGTCCGTCAACGTCGTGTCCGTAGCGTGTCCTCGCTGGGATTGTGCTGGCAACTTCCTTCCAGATCCACTCGTCTAGTTTGAGCACGTCAGCCCCATCAAGAGGGCTGGCGCTTGCTGCCATGCTGGGAACGACTGACACTTATGGCGCCTCCACAGAACACTAAACCAGTCTTTGCTAAACGCTATGAGAAATCCGTACCGCCTTCGTCTCCGAGCTTCCACGGCTCGAAACTTCGTCAGCGCTGTAAGTTACGTCCACTTCGTGCGGCCCTCTTCGCGAGTGCTTGTGCGTCTCACGCACAAGAAAGAGGTGTACGGAAGCAGATGCGTATATCCGACAAGACTCTTTCAGAAGAGAGTTGTTCAGGAGCTGATAAACTAAGCTTCAAAGCTTTGCTGCTGCTTCCTTTCCAGTACACGCCACGAAAGAAGTGTCACAGAGGAGTCTGTCGAAAGATGGCAGGACTCGTACCGACTGGCGTGGTGGAGCGGGATCCCGGGGCACGGCCCCCCAGCGAGTCGGTATTGCGCGATCCGGCAACACAGGCGGACGCACAACAGACGCGCTTCACACATGTACATGACTGGAAGGGTGTTCAGGGAACCCGTCGATGATCACGCGACTGAGATCAATGGCTCAGAAGACAACAACCGAGGCGTTCTATACAAACATCCAGATGAACTCAGAGGTGCACTCACTGGTTGGGACAGGCTGAACCTGCATTCGCTACACTAGGGGATTACCAAGCCCGCAGCGGGGTCCGCTAGACCGCCTCGACAGCTACCTGGGTTTATGCGCTCTAGTCACGACACTTTGATCGAGACCTTTTCGAGCAGAGCGCATCTCGGATGCGGTTCAAATGATTCGCCGATACCCGACTCGTCAACGCATTTCAGAGTCTGCAGGGACGGCACGGCACCCGTACGGTCGCATCGCCTTGAGTGAGCTCGAATGCAGATCAGTATGGCTATCGGGACAGGAGCGAGCGATTTGCTTCGCCATTCGCTTGGTAAGCGGCATCGCCGATCAGAACGCGATATGCATATCGAGTTCTCGCATCATCGAATCAAGATGCTCGCTATGATTTCGTCGGGGAATATGGCGATTTGCGGCAGGTGCCACCAGCGTCGTGTTGGAAAAAGATGAACGAGTACGTATCCATTTGTTCGATGTGAGGCACCTTGTGTTCTAGATCACTCGTCCACACTTATTCTGAGGTTATTTTGAATCCAAAAACGAGTTGCAAGCGATGTCATTCGGCGCGGTTGCATCTACTAGACCATCCATAAATCTTTGTGGGTATTGCATTTCCGGGGTGTCCGCCGCAGACGCAAGTACGCCGCTTTGATTCGTCCGCTCGAACACGGTGATCCATCGATCTGTGAGCTAGACACCACAAGTCGATTGACATATGACTCCAGACGGTACGTGGTTAGGATGGAACGCTGGGCTATTCGCTCTGTTCCTGGCTCGTGATTTTTTCCGTATTTTTCTGATGCACAGCCTTGGAATGCGAGATACAGCAATAAAAACTTTCGGACGCTCATGCAATCCATGGATGCTCAGCTGTCTTTTCGGCATGACTCCGCCGATTCTTTACCACTAGATTTCGATACAGTACCGGAATCATGATGATGCGCAATGCCCTGCAACCAAGATTTGTAAAATGAGCCATATCATTATCCAGTGCTTACGTAAGAGTCTCCAAACTTCTCCATGCCTAATAGGTCGCTCGCTAAAATCACGCATTCTTCAAGTTTTCGATCTTTCTCTTTCAAGGCAACTCGCGGGAGCAGCTAGGCTCGCCACTGGATTGAGGAGAAAAAACTCAACTCTATCTTTTGGCGACTGCTTGACGCGCTCAAGTTGCGTGCAAACTGTACTTGTCCGACAGAGTAATCGATTCTGTTCGAAAGATAAATCCTCCGCGCTTCGTGGCCATCGACGAAACGGGATGCCTTACCAGAATGATACCTCTCAGGTGATATTCGCCCACAGGCTCCGGTCTCTTCTGTTTGTAATGAAAAGGGTATTGGACTGGGACTTCAGTCATCGCAGTGATCGTCTCGAGAGGAGCGTGCGTCCCCGTTTCGCGTGACAACAGCAGAGACGGATCATAAATTTCTTGACTTGTTCTCCAGTCTGGAGTTGCTTTCCGGCACTTGCTTCATCATGGACCACACCGTGTCCTATACATCCTCGATCAAACGGAACAGGGTGCTTCTGCGGGTGAAGTGAGCAGAGTACTAGCAAGGAACATCACCCAGAAGAAGCTCTTGATCGAATGTAACTGGCCAGGTACCGAAAAAAAAGCAGAATATCGAGGGCGGCTTAGTGTAACGGCCGAGAGCATTCGCTAAGCGAAGAGGCAAGCGGTCACGTGCCACAGGATAGCCCTCAAAGAAGGAGCCATTAAGGGCATATGCGAACACCTGATCACATCCAACTGGCACCTCTACCGAGAGCTTACCCAGATTGAACATTAGAAGAAGAATCACATTGTCGGTGAAGTGTAGATCGCCACTACCGCCAGTACATGAAATGCGACAACAACAGTCCGAAGCAGCAAAACCAGGATCTGAACACTGGAAACAACATTCTTCCATAGCGGATAGCCGAACTGGAGGGACAGGAGCGATCGGTGAACGCTACGTAGCAGATACGAGAGAGGAAACTGAAGCCGTCGCAGAACAAGCCCGCATATGCTCGTCTTGATGGTCGCTGGATGCTACACAAACTATAGAGTACAAGACCGTGTCAGAGGTCCCGTTTCATTTTTTGTTCTGACAGGAGTGGAACCCGCTCTTGAGGGATGCCCCGGTTCCCAGTTACCGCGTTGCCGTGCTTTCCGCCTCGATGGAGTGCCCCGCGGGTTGCCGTCCGGCCGCCGTACGTGTTCGTGCGCACGCAAATGGCCCCCGCCAGGATCGTCGCGCGATGCGCATGCATCGACGCGTGCGTGCATCTCGGCCTCGGGACGCATCCCGAGTGCTACCAGAGATTCCACTTCCATTGAGCATTTTGTTGCATACGCTGACACAACACGATCGTGTATCTGTTGGGTGTAATACTGAACAGCTATTTCGCTTTGAAACATGCCGTGCAGCTGTGCGTCTGGTTGCCAAAAGTCAAAGAATGGTGGCTCTACTCCGTCCATTCGGGACCACGTGGCGGACTACTACGGCAAAACGCTTCAGTCAAGCGCCGACCTAAAGACGAGCGCTTGCAAGCTTGCCGCGGCTGTCCCGGAGAGCCATCGCAAAATCCTGGCGGATATCGCTGACGAGGTCCTGGAAAAGTTCTACGGTTGCGGGTCTACGCTCCCCGCTGATGGATCTCTCGAGGGCGCAACAGTCCTAGATCTGGGCTGCGGCACAGGTCGCGACGTGTACCTCGCTTCAAAGCTGGTTGGCGAGCATGGTAAAGTCATTGGGGTGGACATGCTCGATAATCAGCTTGAAGTCGCCCGGAAATATGTAGAATATCATGCAGAAAAGTTTTTCGGTAGTCCGAGTCGGTCGAATGTGCGCTTTCTCAAGGGTTTCATCGAGAACCTAGCCACTGCGGAACCGGAAGGTGTTCCGGACTCCTCGGTAGATATCGTGATAAGCAACTGTGTTTGTAACCTATCGACGAACAAGCTGGCGTTATTCAAGGAGATCCACCGTGTCCTTCGCGACGGAGGTGAGTTGTACTTTTCCGATGTCTATGCGGATCGCAGGCTGAGCGAAGCTGCCCAACAGGATCCGATCTTGTACGGAGAGTGCCTTGGCGGTGCGCTCTACTTGGAGGACTTCCGTCGCCTCGTGGCTGAGGCAGGGTTCCGCGACGTGCGTCTAGTTTCGGTTGGTCCCGTCGATGTAAGTGATCCGCAGCTACGGAAGCTCGTACCGGACGTGCAATTCTATTCGTGCACGTTTCGATGTTTCAAGGTCGCGACACTGGAGGCAACCCGAGAAGACTACGGCCAGTCAGCCACATACTTGGGCGGGATTGGGGAAGAATTCAAGCTCGATCGCTTCTTCACGTTCCCCAAAGAGAAACCTGTGCGTGTGGACCGCAACACCGCTGAGATCATCCGCCACAGTCGCCTCCATCAGTGGTTCTCTGTGAGCGCAGAGCAACAGCACATGGGATTGTTCAAAGCAAACGATTCTTACGCGTTGTTGCACGCACCACTGAGTATGCAGGTTGAGCAGCTTGTCTGTGAAGTGAAGAAAGGATCCACCGATACCTGCTCGGAACAAGCCTCTGCAAATGGTGCCTCTTGCTGTGCGACAGGGCGACGATGCTGCTGACCAGCGCACAAACCGATCGCGATGTCACCGGGCAGGTAATGCCAAAACACCTCACATGTCGTAGTTTACGGAAAGGAAAATTCTCCAGCGATGCATCGAGATGAAGACTCGGCATCGCAGCGGTAGCTCTGAAGCCAAACTTGTAAACGCTGACTTGCAGCACGCTGAACATATTGCAAATTTGGTGCCATGGACACCACCGTATGAATACTTAAGGATGCGGTTTCGGCCCCACAGCGCACAAAGCTCACAAAGACGTCACCCCATATAACCACCAGCACAGATCGCAATCGATCCCGATCGCGTATCGACTTGTGCGTTGAGGGAACACGAGCGAGCGCGTAGACGATAGTGCACCCGCGGAGGCTGCGCGATTGGCCCCGCGCAGCTGGATCGCCAGCGGCGGCTGGCCGGCGCGCCGAGCCCTCCACTGCAGCGGCCTGCGAGATACTGGATGCTGCCGGAGCGACTACCCTGTCTGTAAAAGTGCGCTGCGTACCAGCGCTCGCAACAAAGCAAGCGTTTGTGCACAGTCTCGCACGAGGGTGCTCATGCGTTTGTACACCCACGGGATGAAGGGTCAGCTTTATAGGTGCGAATCCGTGGAACGAGAACACGCAGGCAAATGGAAGGCTGGGTGGCAACAGCTTCCGGGGCTTCTCGGCTTCATCCAGAGTACAAGCCGCCCGCATTGTAGCTCCCGTTGGCGGCGTGGACTGAAAGATCCGCGAAGATCCATCCGCTATGTTGGAACCGTAAGCACTGTTCGGCGGAGGCTCTTGTTGAGTACCGGTGGGGGCTCAGGTTCCGACGAGCAGGATCCAGGCCCCGAACCCGAGCAGCATAAAAAGAACCCGCTCAGGCAAGTTCTTGGCTATGCGGATACACGTGTTTTTAAGGATCCGTCGGGAAAGAAGATTGTGCACGGTGTTCGCGTACCCGAAACGGGCGAGTTCCTTCGTGTGCGCTATCCAGCACACGTGGAAATACCCGCGGTAGGCGAGCGAATGTTGCTTCTCGGGCGCTTCTCTTCCGATGAGAACGGCACGGAGATTTTTGAGGTTCTCGACGTGCGGTTTGTATCTGACATGGAGGGCCCGTCGCGCCCCGTTTCGAATAACCGTCATGTTTGGGATTTTCGCCAAAACGGCCACGGCTTGCTTTCCCCGTACGCTCTGGTGGGAATGGAAAGGAACACGTCTGGCCCCGCCAGCAACGCCAACCAACAGAAAACCTCTAAGACACCTAACCCCGAAACAGCCAGCAATCCAGAAGGGCCTGCATCGAATCCTCCGGAGCGTCCTCGTGACGAAAGCGAGCGCAAGTCCAGCGAGCCGTCAGCATCTCAGCCGTCCGACATCGCAGAACGTGTCAGCGCGCAAGCCGTTGAAGCAGAGCGTCCGTCGCAGAGCAGCCTCGTTCTGCATGGAGACACTGCAGGCAGCTCATCTGACACCAAAGCAAGCAATGTAGCAAGTAGCGAGCTCCCGCCAGCGCAAGAATCCCGGGAAGTCGAGCGTTCGACAATAGAGGGTACGATCAAGAGCATCCTCTACAGGAACGCGCAAAATGAATTCGTTGTATGCGTACTATCCACCGGTGAGAAAATTATTGGATCTTGCGCAGAGGACGTGGACTTTCTCCTCAAACCGGGCGCACGCGTTCGCCTCCGAGGTGCATGGGTTACGCATCCAGTCTATGGCAAGCAGTTTCAAGCCGGAAAAATACGTGAGAGTGCGTTCATCGCCGAAAGCGAGCAAGACCAGGGACGTGTGTCGCTAGTGGCACTCAAATCGTATCTGGCATCCGGTGTTGTGAAAGGCGTGGGCGTTAAGATGGCCGAACGCATCATCAATCGCTTTGGTGAAAGCACACTCCACGTGCTGGACACTGACCCTGCCAACATGCTGACACAGGTCGAGGGAATCGGTCGCGTCCGAGCAGAGCAGATTGCGACTGCGTGGAGAGCCCAGGCGCCGTTGCGCGCCCTGATGCTCTTTCTGAGACCGTACGGCATCGGGCCTGCGATATGTAATCGCATTGCTCGTGCGTATGAGGGTGACCCCGATCCCATTGGCCGCATTCGACTGAACCCGTACCGACTTGTGGAGGACGTGCGTGGTGTCGGTTTCAGAACGGCGGACCAGATCGCTGCAGGCTTAGGTATAGATCCCGAGTCACCTGAACGGTACGCAGCTGGCCTCCTTAACGTGCTTCAAACGGCAGAAAACCTTGAGGGCCATAGTTTTCTCCCGAAGAGCGATGCTTTTGACCGCGTACTCAGACTTCTTTTTGGAACCAACGCTGCTGCTTCCGATGATGCGAACCTTGCGGAAAGGCAAGCGCGATTCTCACAAGCGGTTGAGGACCTGAAACGTCGTCAGGCGCTGGTTGTGAATAATATCGGTGGCGACGAGGAGCCTCACCTGCTGACACCGAGGATGGACAGAGCTGAGCGTGGGATCATAGAGCACTTGAGGCGGCTCTTCTTCCACTCGAGGAAGCCGATCGACTCCAGCGAATCCGCACGGCGCGCAGCCGAAGGACACGTCAACCGCGAGCACATCCTTCGGTGGATTAACGTGAACTATCCGACGCTATCGGCGGCACAGCGCGAAGCGGTCTGTGTTGCCGCCGAGCAGCCTATCATGATTCTCTCAGGTGGACCTGGTGTCGGCAAAACGCATACCGCTACGGCCATTGTGCACATGTGGCGTACGCTGCTCGGAATTGAGAACGTCCAGCTGACTGCCCCCACGGGCCGAGCTGCGAACCGCCTGGGCACTGCGGCCAATGTTTGGGGTAACGCGCGCTGTGCCACCATTCATCGGTGCCTTGAATGCGATAGGCAAGGGAGGTTTCTTCGAAACGAACACAATCAGCTCAATACGAAGGCAGTGATTGTCGATGAATGCTCCATGATGGATGCCCTGCTGGCACATGCGCTCCTCCAGGCGATTCCGAACGGAGCACGCCTGGTCCTCATCGGTGACGCAGACCAGCTGCCAAGTGTAGGTCCAGGCCGTGTCTTTGCGGATCTTTGCGAAAGTAATGCGTTTCCCACGATATACCTTCAGGAAATCTTTCGACAGGCCCTCAAATCGATGATTGTTCGTGTTGCGCACGAAGCCCGGAACGGCCGCTACCTCTCGATGCCCCGAGCAAAGACTCCCGCCGAGGCGCTAGAGCTTGGGCGGAAAACCGACCTGGTCTTTCTGGAAGCAGCTGATCCAGTGATAGGTCTGCAGTTCCTACTCGAGCTGTGCTGTGGTCGAGATAACGAGCCAGAGGGCGAACGCAAGCCCGTGCTCCCCTTTGACCCGCTCAAGGAGATCCAGGTCCTGTCGCCCGGACACCGTGGCGTCATAGGCGTGCGTAACCTGAACCTTGAACTGCAGAAACGCCTGAATCCCACTCGACTGCCGCTCTCAAAGCAAGCACGGACGTCGGAAGTGTTTCTCCGCATCGGTGATCGGGTCGTGCAAAATATGAACAACTACGACAAGGGCGTTTTTAACGGAGAGGTCGGCACTGTGATGCACGTCCCCGACCTCGACGCGATCGACAGCGACAACGATCAGAGTAGCCAGCTTCTGGTGGAATTTCAGAACCACGACGACTGGGTCGCCTACGACTATCCCATGGAAGCCGCCGATCAGCTGCAGCTCGCCTGGGCCATGTCCGTGCATAAGGCCCAAGGCGGCGGCTACCCGTGCGTTGTGATACCCATCTTTATGACACATTCGGCCCTGTTGACTCGGAACCTCTTCTACACGGCTATCACGCGAGCTCAAGAGTTATGTGTGGTTATCGGGAACCTGACGGCCATTCGGATGGCAATTCGTAATGAAATCACTACAAAGCGCAACACGAGCCTCCTGCAACGCCTTGATGAACTGGAACTCGACGCGAAATAGACCACACAGCGAAGATCTCCGGTTTAAACGATAAAACCCTTGATGAGCTTGATCACGAGTCCAAGAGCGGTTTCTATGACGTCGATGGCATACCGGCAGGCTGGGAGCACACAGCGGTCCCGTTGATGCACGAACACCACAGGCGCCGCGGAACGTCTCGCCGCACAACGTCGAGCGCGCGTTCTACCGGCAACATGAAACACCTGACGAACGTCAAAGGAAATCATGCGCTGGTGCTGCGGCTCGGCAGCTGGATCTGTACCAGTGGTGGTGCCGCGTAGCACGCCGTACGCGGTCCACGACTGGTGGCGAGCGTGCGGAAGCGAGCGAGCGTTAAACCGCCCAAAGGACTGCGTCTGCGTAACGCCTCCAGGGGCACTAGACCTCACGTCCACAATTACCAAGTTTCAGCAGTCCCGTTTATGAAAGTCAGCGCGTACCCCTAGAACCGCTTCTTCTTCTTGGGTTTGTCCATGGACCAGGGTTGCAGACCTATCTTGGGGTAGTGGTCCTCGGCGCGACTAAAAATGCGCAAAACCGCCCGCACAACGTCGTCCAAACGTGCCTCTTTTCCCGTTACAGGTATGGTCACTTTCTCCGCAACCTCGTTACCGGGGAGGTTTTTAGAGGCCTCGCTCAGTGCCTGCAGGTTCGTGATGACGTCGTTGAGCTCCTTGACATCCTTCATCAACTCGTCCCGGATCAACCGCGTGCGCTCCAGAAGCGCGTCGAGATCCTCGATAGAGCACCCACTCTCTAGACAAATCTGCGCCTGCTTCCGAACGGTCAAACGCTCCTGATCGTCGACAGACATGCGCAGTGCACCGGAGGCGAGTGTGAATCGGGACGACGTTCCACGGCGCGTGAGCTGCGACAGCGCACAAGTTGTAGCGTTCACCTTCGGGCGCACGAACGTCAGTCCTGTACTAGGAGTCAGTTGGAAGCACAACATAGTTCCCAGCAGCGGAGCCACAACGACAGCGTTATACGAAGCGCCTGCTCTGACGACGTCGACGATCATGTACGAGATCCGAGGGCGTCGTCTCGGGGCGAGAGGCGACGCGAGTCGCGCGCACACCACCGCCGCCGCGGCGCTGCAGCGGCAGGCAGCACAGCGCGCTCCGTATCTGCGTGCCGCTGCGGCGCTGCGATGCCGCTGCAGGCACCACCAGCGTGTGCCAGGCGGATCAGCAGCGGCGCCCTGGGCAACGTGTCTTCCATATGGTGCGTTCGCCCGGGTACGATCCATGCGTCTAGCGAGTATCCCTTGTACTCAGATTTTCTGTATGTTGTCAGCGATGAGAGACGCTTTTCTTATTTAGATAGTTCTACGTTCCGCAAGGCACGGATCTGTGGTCTCGTCGGAACTGGGGAAAACGCTGTGTTCAAGCAGATAGATCGTGTGTCGGTCTTCTGTTAGCCTCTCGTTGGGCATGTGATCGAATCCTGATCGCGCGCGCGCGCGTGCTTAACAGGTAGGCCCAAACCTGTGGAGATGCGTTGACCGGTGACCGACACAGGCTTGTGTTCAGCTGCTGGACGATGTGGCAGCATGGGCGCTCTTTCGACTGGGAAAAGAGGGATGCGTGTCGGAGGAACGCAGTCTCGTGTAGATACACCCGTTGCTTCTGGAGGCTGCAGTATAGTCCAGCGCCGCGTGCTGGTCGTTTTCGTGGACGGGGCTGTACGGGGCTCGGAAATTGTCCACCAGTCGCTGTGTTTGTGCGATCGTGCGCATTTGCTAGGGAAGGAAGCGGATCATCGGGGGCACGGGCCGTGTCGATCGCGAGTCGATTTCAGGACATGCGAACACCCGCCCAGAACTTTCATGAATAAACCAGTCTTCATGTGCGAGCTCGGAGCGTCTAGCAGACACCCGGCCTCTATTCAGATCGGGGCACGAGCCGTGTCGAAGTGATGCAGGGCTGCAGTCTCGTTCCGCTGACCCGCACCACGACCCGCGAGCAGCATCCATCACGGGAGCGCTTCTCAAGCCGACGCCTCCAGAGGTACGGCAGGCACTCGTCGCTCAATAGAACGTACGAAACGACCGATCCGTCTGAGAAGAAGTATGGGGAATGGAACTTGGGTGCATCGCAATGGGGGCGTTTTCGGAATGCCAGCAGCCATTCCTGCGATCTGCGAGACGCGAGCGCAATGATCTCGCAGCGCGCAGCGCATTGGGCGAGCGCTGCAGTTCGTGAATCCGAGTCGCTCGAAGCGTCTTGGGCGAAGCACTTGCCACGGAACCTATGCGAGCGACTTTTAAGTCAACCGCCTTTCTGCAAGTCTACGGTGGTGGTACGACTCCCTGCAGTAATCGTCACAGGCTGAGGCGACAGACTTGGACTTTGGGCCGACGGCGATCTGGCTACAAGTGCGCCTCCGTTGCAGCGCTCTCGCTCACACAGCGGACTGAGTACTCTCGGAGAGAACTTCTTCGAGCTTTTTCATTGTTGCCGGCAACCGCTGTCTTTGCCTATACGGCAGCGATGACCGTGCAGCAGGCAGCTGCAGCTGTCGCGCCGTCGACGACTGGTGCACCGGCAACCGCACCCAAGACGGGTGCTGAGATACCAGTCGCACCGTTGCCGTATCCATATAATGCCCTTGAGCCGGTCATTGACGCCAAGACGATGCGTCTGCACCATGATAAGCATTTTGCGGGATACGTGAGCAAGACGAATGCGGCGCTCAACGAGGAGCAGCGGAGGACGTTTCCGGCGATCCTGAGCCGGCTCTCGACGATATCGGATCGGGCGTTGCGCGAGACTGTGCGGAACCAGGGTGGCGGCGCCATCAACCACCGTATTTTCTTTCAGACCATGCGCGCACCGGTAGCGGATGCCCAGAAGAATGTTCCGGACGGTGCCCTTGGTGATGCTATAGCGCGGCAGTTTGGATCGTTTGAAGCTTTCCAGAAGGAATTCAGCCGGGCCGCGAAATCGTTGTTTGGTTCCGGTTGGATTTGGCTGTTCGAGCTTGGCAACTCAACGCGCCGAGAGTTGCGGATTGGGACCTTTGCGAACCAGGACTCGCCGCTCATGCAGGGCAATTTGCCGCTGCTCGGTCTCGATGTCTGGGAGCACGCCTACTATTTACGCTACGGACCCGATCGAGGTGCTTACGTCGATGCCTGGTGGCGAGTCGTGAACTGGCCTGCTGTGGCCAGAATCTTCGAGTCCCGTCAGCTGCCGTAGCGCGGCGACGAGTTGGCGCTCGAAGCGCGTGGGACTTTGCTTGTCTTGTTCACGAGGAAACGCTTACGGCTACACAGCGGGGCTAGCAATGAAAGACGCCCAGCGGTCAGCCGCGTAGGTGGTCGTCTTCGTGCAGCAGCTACGAAAGACGGCTTGCTGGTCGAGTGTGCCAAAGCGCACCGTGCAAGAACGCCGGAACGACGAAGCAACTGCAGGGCGGCAAGATATGGCGTCCTGAGGTGCACCGGCGCTCGTCAAGCCGGTGCCAACGAGCGCAATCTTCAATAAGGCCCCCGTATAGCACCCGCGCAAACTTTCGCTGAGCGCTTCGAGAATATGAGAGATGTTTGGGCTTGTGCTGCTGCACAGCGGCTCGATGCGGAACGCGTTGTGTGCGCAACGAACATCGCCTCGCTGCACACGGAAAGAACAACGAATCCAAAAGATGTAGCGAACTGAACGTGATCCATGCGAATATTAACAAACTAAAATGATGCTAGATGGATGACACAGCGCGCAGAGGCTGCATCGCCAGGGCCGTTGCGCGCTACGTATCCGGGTAGCGAGGTCCGGGGAAATCGAAACGATGTCTTCCGTCCCTGGAAGCGTACGGGGTATAACCCGCCGCTGGGGCGCGGCTTAAACCCAGTTGGACATCAAAAGGGACGCGTCCGATGAGATAACTCGGGCGAACACGCGGACGCTTGGTTCACTTGCCACTTCTGATGAACACCAGCCTATGTAGGCTTTTTCTGCTACTGCTTCCGATGGATCTCTCTTATTTCAGGCCTTAAACGCGCAGATCTGCCACGTGCCTCCAGCTCTGTAGTCAACCGTCGAAGGGTACTGGCGGCGGCTTTGAGGTCCCGATTTCGCAGCTTCCGGCTCTTGGCGACGCATTTGGTGCATAGACGGGCGTGCCGATCGACACTTTGCTCCGATTTATCAATTGCTTTGTATACAGCTTCAATGCACCTTTCGCAGCGTTCACAGTGAGCTTTGGTCAGGTGTTTTCATATGTCCATGACGCTGCTTCTTCCTGCTCCGAGCGTTCGCAAGTCGTGCATGAACGCGTGCTTCTCTGCTCGATCTATGCCTTTGCCGGGCACAGAATGCTCCGCTCGGTACCGTTTGCAATTCGGCATTCGGTGATGTCGCCGAAGATCACGAGCTTCGTCTGGGCATTCCCGTCGGCGAGTATGCTGTTCGCTGCACGCTCGGGCGTGTGCCTCTTCACTCGATAACTCAAGATCCGCTACCTCGTACGCGCTTCGTTTTCCGCGCACGCTTCCCATAGGACATGACGATGAGCGTGACGGACTCTGAGGCACCTGAACCACTCGTGGGCATCGTGTCCATACGTTCCACCGGCGTACAACAATGCGGACAAGGCTTCTGGGGCTCCCTTCTGCTTCGCGCACTCATCGGGCCACTCTGTCATTCGTTTATCTCCGCAAACACGAAGATGAGAGGCGCGCGAATACACCTCACCATTGTTGGGGCAAGTCGGACGACTGGAAACTCGTTGCTCAAACCCGTTGCCGATAACCGCAAGTGGTCGGATTACTCTTCGGATCTCACGCAAAAGCAAGCGTAGAGGTTCTCTCTCCCTTCAGTCAGGCTTGTGCAGATCACATTGAAAGAAAACCAGTTCGCGAGACAACGCATCCGTATTGCTCGTTGTTCCTTCGTAAATTTCCTGTTCTGAGCAGGGGCACGTCTGGCCTCAGACAGATCCTTAAGCCTGCAGGATCTTCGCAGTTGCTGACGATGGATACGCTTGCGCTGGTGGTCTCGGCGGAGGACACGACGTCTCCTCGTGGTCGTGGTACTGACCTCTCGTTGCTCCGTTTCTCCTTCCCATTCGTAATTTTCCTCGCCTTTTGCCGCCAATTGTTCTTACAGCGGTTCGTGAGCGCCTTCGAATGTACGAGCGAAAGGTGCATAGTTCGCTTCATACCGTCCTTGGTCTTCATTCGCTGCGCATCTTTTTCGACACGCATGCTCTCCGATGGACGCCTCTGTCCTGCCGTTGGACGGGCAAACCCGTCCACAACGAATGAAAAAAACAGAAAGATCGAGAACATGAAGAATTTGTATTTAAAGACCGCTAAAATGAATCAATGAAGAAGCGTCAAGGCTTGTACGCGTGCATTGAATAATGGAGTCGAATACGTTGCGAACCCGCGGTCGCGGGCCTCGTGTGCCATCTTGATGACGGTTGCGTAACGAATTCCAACCGAAGAGCGTGTAAAGAACTACTCGGAAAAGTCGCTCAAGACTCCAAAAATCGGCCTATGAACCTATAAGCGCTCGTCACCAAACTTGCAGTGTCGAGCCTCTGCACCTAGGAAAAGTTCGGAGAAGCATCGCAAAGCACGAACGTAGCGTCCAGTTCGGCGCCCGTATACCCAATTGGACACGACTCAGATCTGTCAGGTTTGATCCATGAAATCCAATCTTCAACGCTTTCTCACGGTACACGCCAAGGCGTCAAGCTGGTACCGCGGGCATCGCGCGCGGTAGCCCAGCGCCCTGCACCGCGGCACGCCAGCGAGGCGCTGGTGGCAGTGCGCTGCTGCCTACGTGAGGCGGCGGCTGCACCGCTGCACCCGTTGGGCTGCGCGATCGGCATTGCAGCGAGCGCCCATTATCGGTGCGGACGCGCGCGCACACACACGCATTCGCCAGGGTGCCACGAGCCGGTGTTACCGAGTACCGGTGCGGCGACTCGACGCTTGTACTGAAGCCTTCGTATAGGCGCGCGAGGTGAACCAGGCCGATTCAGCCCATATATCGCGTAACCTTGGCCTCGGTCACTGCTTTTTTTCGGTCTCTAGGGGCAGTGGTGAGAGCGGAAATACGACGTTCGCGGGCTGCTCGCAAGCGTTCGAGCGTTTGCGCTGCGTGCCTCGCCCAGCAAAGCGCGCACACCAAGCCGTGAGCACCGCCCCTCGAAGGTGATCATTAGCACTGCGCTTCCAATCCTACGCAGTTTGGTTTGAAAGCGTGCGAATTGAGGCGAAAAGAGCGACACTCGAGGTAACCAGTGACTTGTTATTCTAGGGACCGCGCGACGGAACCGACGCAACTCTTGCAGCGAACTCGTGCCGAACGGCATTAATTGCGGACGTGCTACGCACGCAACGACTGGGGGCGCTCTCCTTTCAGTTGGTGGATAAATTCGAGTGCTGAGCGACTGGGTTTTGTCACATTGTTTGTGAACTCGTCGACGTGTGCGTTCAAGTGGCGAGACACGAAGCTACCTCTGCACACACGCACGCATACCATGCGGCAATTTATACCAGTGATTCACGGCTCGTTGGACTGGATTGCTTTGGAGGCATGCTCGCTCGCCTCACCGAAACCGGTCACATTACCACATCAGCGGCATCGTGAGCCGGCTGCAGCGGTTGAACTGCATCCAAGCGCCGCAAAATTGTACAACTATTGCAGATTCAATGGAATCCCCGGTAAGCAGCTGGATTCCGTACCAGAAGGCGCAAGCGTCGCTGAAGAGGCCCATGTCGCTGTATACTTGCAGCCGATAACGCCAGTGACGGGCGAGAGGCATCGTGCCCGTGCACCGCTTCTTGTGGACTCGCCGCACTCTGGAAGAATCTATCCGGTCGACTTTGAATTCTATCCGGAATTCACCAAGCTCCGCCGAGGCGAGGACGCCTACGTCGACCGTCTGGTCGCGCCTGCGTTGCACAGTGGCGCTACCGTAATCGCTGCTCTCTTCCCTCGAACCTATATTGACGTGAATCGGCACGAGAACGACATCGATGTGGAGCTGCTAGCCTCGCCATGGCCGTACCCAGTGAGGCCTTCCGAGAAAACCGCTCGTGGTCTGGGTTTGTTGCGGCGCTATGTGATTCCCGGCGAGCCGGTTTACGCCCCCGGGAAGCGTTTAACAGTCGAACAAGTTCACCATCGTATTGTATCTTATTTTGAGCCCTATCTGACCCTAGTCGCGAACGCGATAGATGCTCTCCACTCCGAGTTCGGTGTTGTCTACCATCTAGACGTACACTCGATGAAATCCAGGGGAAATGCCATGACGCCGGATGGTGCTGGCGCTTCGCGTCCCGATGTTGTGGTCGGTGACCTGCGCGGCCTGGCATGCGAACCAGAATTTACGCAGTTTGTCGTACAAGCGCTCGAGGCCGAGGGCCTTAGCGTCAGTGTCAATAAGCCGTATGCTGGTGCCGGCATTCTACGGCGATTTGGAGCACCTCAGGATGGAGTGCACTGTCTGCAAATAGAACTGAATCGAGCGCTCTATCTGGACGAGGAGCAGGTGGAATGCCTGAGCGATGGCCGATTTGAGCGGCTGCAGAGCGCGCTCGCTCGCGTCTTTGCACGCGTTGCTGACTGGACGCTGAAGCGTGCCGCAGAGGAAATGGGCAAGCCGATCTCAGAGCAGGACACGGAAGCGGACTTTGTGCGCCGCGTACTTCCGTCCGTCGCGCGGCGCTTGCGCAGCTCGGGAATGCGCGTCTCGGCGAGCCTTCTGGAGCCACTGCTGCTTGGCGATGCCGACGGGGGTCATGAGTCGGACCCTGACTCTAATGATAGTCTCGACAGTGATTACGAGCAAGAACCGGAGATTTCGGAGAAGCAATCCCCAAAAGGCTTGTACTGCATCCCTTCCTGACGGCGGACGCTTCGCCTCCACTGTTGAAGCGCCGGATACAGGCATCGTGGTGGACACCTACCGGTGCCGGTGTTTGACGTGGATGGCGCAGCGGCAGCTCTGGAAGTCGTCGTACACGGGACTGCTGCCGCGCTCGCACCAGGGCGCTGTCCGACGAGTGCACCGCGTCTGCTGGAAGTGGCGGGCTACTCGCTTTGCGCCGGGCGCTCATTGTAAACGCGTGCTTACAAACAAACAAAAGAACGATACAGACGTGCCTTTTACCTCTCTGTCCGACGTACCGAGCAGTTGGACCAGCGCATTCGCACGCAACCTGAGACCTGCCTTGACAAAAGCCGTGTCGCACGCAGGTCTGCGAAGTTCCAGCACGGATCTATCCCGATGCTATCGTTCCATGTGCTGGTACTGGAAGCTGTTTGTAGCAGCAACCAGAACGTCTCGGGTGCCAGTGTATATGTGGTAGTCTGGTCAGGGGATTCGCGCGGAGGTACTTATTCAAAGTGCCTCCTTAACCCACGAATGACCACATGACGACTATTCGGAAAACGAGCGCAAGCCTCAAAGCGTCTGGGCGTTGGGACCACGCTTCCTCCCTGGCCCCGTGGCGACGTTCACAAAACGGCGGTTGTACTTTGCTCTCAGGTTCGCTCTTCCGCGGGGCTTTTTAGGTTTCTCCTGCTTCGCCACTTTCGGGGTTTGTGCCTTGACCTTACCCGCACGCGCCAGTGATCCGTGAACCTTACCCATTTTGTAGCGAGTTCCAGTGCGCTAACCAACTATACTCGAGTGCCACAGAACCTGCGCGATAGCGCAACTGGTGCGCTTCCGCTGGTCCAGTAGCGCGGCGCGGCGTATTTGCCTAAATTCAACAAGTCAATTGACTTAAGGATCTGTTTTCGGCAGTGAGCGCTGGTGCAGCGCAGAAGCGCAGCGTATTTTCCCTAAATTCAACAAGTCAATTGTCTTAGACAAGCCTGATGGTGCGCGACGTTCTCCGAATCGACGTCGGTACGCGCACCTCCAGATCCGGCAGGCATAGGACACGATGAGCATGCCGATTTCAAAGGGAAACACGCGACCCTGAACAATTGTCGATTTGCCGGGAACCAGCAGACACCACGTTCGAAACATACACTGTTGCTGGTGCCGCGTTCCATGCAAGACGACGGCATGGCATGACAGCATCAAGCGTGCATCTCGAACGGACGCGGTGTATTTGCGTTAGAGGCATGGCATAGACTTCGACCTCGATGGTGTTCCACGCCCAGGTACGTGTCGTCAAATGCATTTTCGTGGTTTATACCAAACGCGTTCGTAGTGCGTTCATTTGAAGAAATCAATATAATCCAACGGATCTGGTAAGGACATTGGAAGTCGAGGATCCTCGAGGGCCGGGGGCCTCAGGCCTCAGGCACCGGAAAAGCAGAACGAAAAATCCTCTCCTCGCCGACTAGCGAGCGAAGAAAAACAAGCGATGAAGGAGAAGAAGATGGGTGGTAATGGGCCAAAAAAGGTGTCCACCGGACTGGGCGATGATGAGACTGTCGTGGCACAGCGGGCACAAGTTCTAGCGATCCTCGCCATGACGAGTTCAGCCAGAGGCAATAAACACAGGAAGTTCGTGAGCCGCGACTTCAATGCCGTCATCAATATAAGATGATATGTAGTGCTGAGGACGAAACCTGCGGAGCTGACGCGTGCGAGCTTTGTGGGCCAGCCTTCTCGGCTCGAAGTGTGCCTGGATACACTGAAGCCGATAGCATCGGGTCGGTCAGAAAAGTCTGGGAGGCATGTGCACATGGGCAGATATATTTACCTCCCATGGCCAGAGCGCGTTTCCCGTTATAATGGCCGTGTGTATGAAGGACTGTTTTCTTAGGGCTCGAATGGATACCGAATTCGTAGGGCCCTATCGTTCGCATGCGTGTCTGAACTAGCCCTCAACACCTGTATCAGCTTAAAATCGGATATTGTATTGCTCGCTCAGCGTCTGTCTTGCGATTTTTTCCTAGATGCATTCGATGTACAGCCTCGACAATCAGATTGCCGGAATAAACGGCCAAGCATGTATAGTACGTGATAGGATGCCCGGTTGCTTTTTCGAAGTGCCCCCGTTGACGCTGTGCCGCTGGCGTTCGTTACGTACCCGGAGACTCGCGATGATGTGCGACGCGTTCCGATCAGTGATTCCCAATATCAACCGGTTCCATGATCAGGTTCATATGCACAAGCCTGCGTGATACTCCGCTCCTGACATGTTGGACGCGCTTATCACGCATGCGTCTCTTTTTCGATATTGTCTGTTTCACGACAACTCGTGGGTGCAGCAACTCGTGCCGCTGGATTGACGACGACGACGACGACGACGACGACGAAATAAAAAACTCCATGTCGTCCCTTGGCGACCATACAGAAGCTCATGCACAAAGTTGTACGGATTTGATGGTGTCCAAATCATCGACTCCGATTGAAAGACAGGTCTGCCTCTGCTTTGTGGCCGCCGCCGCCGCCGAGCCGGCACATGACTGACGCAAAATACCTCCCAGGGCGTGCGCTTCCACAGGATGCCGTCTCTTCCGTTTGCATAGAATCGGGTGCTGGGCTCGCACTCGAGCCATCGCAACGATCGCTTCCAGTGGAGCGTACGCCAGCGTCTTGCACGAAACGGGCGTAGATGGACCTGAGGAACTCGACTTGCTCTCCAGCGTGGATATTCCCTCCTGGACTCGTTTCGTGATGGACAATATCGTGTTCCACCAATCCTCTATCGAATGGAACGGCGAGCATTTCCATGCGTAGCGGGCAGCGTTCTCGAACAGAACGTTGCGCAGCAGGCGCCCGTGAACGTAGAACGCGACCCCAGGGTCGGCAAACGAGGATGGGATCGAGGCGAGCCTCCTGTTGCCGTCAAGGCCACGTGGGGAGCGATGAACCGAGCGTTCACGCGTCACGAGGCAGCGATCGGAGTGGCAGCTGTGGTGAACAGTTGGCAGCATCTGACCACAGGCACGTGTCACTGGTGCGAGAGGCGCACAGCGACGCTGCATACAAAGAAGACGGAGGCGGCCTCTGACCGCAGGCACGTGTCACTGGTGCGAGGGGCGCACAGCGAGGCTGCATACAAAGAAGACAGAACTGGCAAGCGCGGTATCGATTGCAACTACCGTCTACGTATGGAAAGCGTTCACATTAGCCGACTGCGGCGTCGTCGGGGCTTGAACGTCGCTGCCTCGCCCTCGATCGCCGACCTCAGCGAGCAAGCATGTGCGTCCGGATGCTGCCGTGTCCACTCGCCGCGCTGCGACACGCTTCGATGCCAAACCGGGTACTGTGCCCCATTAGAGCCCAATCAGCAACGCACCCAAAATCTCGCGGATGCTGCGCCCTGTAGGCTGGAGTCGGCCACAATGCAACACACCAACCTGGATGCGCTCGAGCATACGTGCACCCTTGGTGGCGTGCATCGGAAACGTCCACTGCGTATTTAGACAAACCTCAAATTCTGAGCATCGAGACAGGCCGAGAACTGCCAAAACATCGTAACTTGCAATGAAAGAAACCGTAATCTCTCGGCTGGCTGCCATCGCCAATCATCGCGCATTCCGGGATAATCTCATAGGCTGGGTCCCCGATGCTTCTCAAAGAATCCGAGCCAGGTACCAAGTGCGGCTGGCGCCAGATGCTCCATGGCCGGGGCGCCTTCATCGCACAGCGTGTATGCAGCGACCGCACCGGCGCTATACGCGCCATTGCTGTCGCTCTCGGCAGGCACTAGGCACACACGATAGGACGTATGAAACGACCAGAATATCCGAGATGAAATATAGGTCATGTAACATGGAGGTAGGGGTTTGACAGATACCTCACCTCGCACTGAAAAAAAAAGCCAAAAAGAAAAGAAAAACGTGCATAATCGGAGAACGCTGGCCTATGGAAACGTTTCGTCCATGAAAAACATCATTAGCCAGCGGACGCAGACGCCACAGACGTCCGATGTTTCCTGCTTTGATTCGTGGTGCAGCGCGCTTCTCTGAACGTCTTCGGGGTGACTTGAGAAAAAAGATGCAGCACCAAGCCCCGAAGCCGCTGATTCTCATCGATATGGACAACACGATTGTATCATTTGATGACGCGTTCGTGAAACGCTGGAAGGAATTGGATCCACACGCCGACGAGGCCCTGATTCGGAAACGGCAGCACTTTGAACTCGAAGAAAACCTGCCACCCGAAGCTCGGGCAATAGCGGAGAAAATCATGGGGGAGCCCGGGTTCTATGCCTCGTTTCGACCACTGGAAGGAGCTATCGTGGCCCTGCGCGCGATGATCGACCGGTCCTGGGAGGTCCGGCTGTGCTCGGCCCCGCACCCGCTACAATGGGAAGACTGCGTGCGAGACAAGTACAGCTGGGTCCGCGAGCACCTGGGTAGCGATTGGCTGCACCGCATTATGATCGTGCGTGATAAGACCTGTGTTCGTGGTTCTGTGTTAATCGACGACAAACCCAGTATATCGGGGTTCTATCCCGATCCCGAGTGGCTCCACGTCGTTTTCGATCAGCCGTACAACCGCGACGTGGAGGCGCGAGCGCGCCTGAGTCACTGGTCCCAATGGGAAGAAGTGCTTACACCGATCCTGAAGGCTCAAGGGTTTTCTGTTTAAAGAAACGGAGATGAATGGGCCCAGCTGGCAACGTTTGACCGGTGAGCGAGCCGGCTCTCCAGCTAGATGCCAGATTAAAATCGGATATTGTATTGCTCGCTCAGCGTCTGTCTTGCGATTTTTTCCTAGATGCATTCGATGTACAGCCTCGACAATCAGATTGCCGGAATAAACGGCCAAGCATGTATAGTACGTGATAGGATGCCCGGTTGCTTTTTCGAAGTGCCCCCGTTGACGCTGTGCCGCTGGCGTTCGTTACGTACCCGGAGACTCGCGATGATGTGCGACGCGTTCCGATCAGTGATTCCCAATATCAACCGGTTCCATGATCAGGTTCATATGCACAAGCCTGCGTGATACTCCGCTCCTGACATGTTGGACGCGCTTATCACGCATGCGTCTCTTTTTCGATATTGTCTGTTTCACGACAACTCGTGGGTGCAGCAACTCGTGCCGCTGGATTGACGACGACGACGACGACGACGACGACGAAATAAAAAACTCCATGTCGTCCCTTGGCGACCATACAGAAGCTCATGCACAAAGTTGTACGGATTTGATGGTGTCCAAATCATCGACTCCGATTGAAAGACAGGTCTGCCTCTGCTTTGTGGCCGCCGCCGCCGCCGAGCCGGCACATGACTGACGCAAAATACCTCCCAGGGCGTGCGCTTCCACAGGATGCCGTCTCTTCCGTTTGCATAGAATCGGGTGCTGGGCTCGCACTCGAGCCATCGCAACGATCGCTTCCAGTGGAGCGTACGCCAGCGTCTTGCACGAAACGGGCGTAGATGGACCTGAGGAACTCGACTTGCTCTCCAGCGTGGATATTCCCTCCTGGACTCGTTTCGTGATGGACAATATCGTGTTCCACCAATCCTCTATCGAATGGAACGGCGAGCATTTCCATGCGTAGCGGGCAGCGTTCTCGAACAGAACGTTGCGCAGCAGGCGCCCGTGAACGTAGAACGCGACCCCAGGGTCGGCAAACGAGGATGGGATCGAGGCGAGCCTCCTGTTGCCGTCAAGGCCACGTGGGGAGCGATGAACCGAGCGTTCACGCGTCACGAGGCAGCGATCGGAGTGGCAGCTGTGGTGGTGAACAGGTGGCAGCACCTGACCACAAGCACGTGTCACTGGTGCGAGGGGCGCACAGCGACGCTGCATACAAAGAAGACGGAACTGGCAAGCGCGGTATCGATTGCAAGTATCGCCTATGCATGGAAAGCGTTGACATTAGCCGCAAGCATCAAAGTCAGGGCTTGAGCGCTGCCGATAGCATCCTTATACTGTCGACAACGGAAACAGAGGGGAAGGAGTGACCAGCGTTTTTCAGGTCGGACACGAGGGAGAGGATAACGAAACAATCGCAGAACCCCCGCCAAGGCTGGTATCGATGCCAGTGGGACGCGACCCAGATTTCAGAATGCAAGCCCGAATCAATCGAGTGGACCCATTCATTTTATCCTGACATGGGCGTAACGGACGCTTGTGCCGCATAGTCATGCTTTCTGCGGTATTTTTCTTGAAAGTTACACCGCGTCAACGATACCGCGGAATCGACACGCGCTTTCATAGAAATGAGCCGTTTTTGGCGCATGATAAACACGCTGGTAGACAGATCCCACCAAAAAACATTCGAGTGTTCATATGCGTGCACCTGCATATGATCTTGCCGTGAACCCGCACAGTACAAAGCACGCTCGCCGCCTGCCAGGTATCGTTTCCGAGTGCCACTCAAGTCGCCGAGGACATGCAGGTGCGTACCTTGTGCCGAGCTGTTCCCGCATTCGCTGCAGTGCTACGCATTGCTCTTGAACCTCACTGATCAAATAAAGAGGATACGCTTTGCTCCCGATGGATGCGCTTGATGCAGTCACTGAACAGTATATCCACTGGTAACTGCACGATCTTGTTGCCACTCTTCCGCTTCCGTTCATCACTTACGATGATTGAGTTCGTAACAACGACCTTGTCGATCGCAGACTCGCGAATGCGATCAAGCGCTGGACCACTCAATACAGGGTGAACCGCGTACGCGTGCACTTTCTTCGCGCCGTGGTCTTTCAGAGCCTTGGCCGCCTCAGTCAACGTCCCAGCGGTGTCCACCATATCATCAATGATGATGCAATCACGTCCGTGGACTTCACCAATGATGTGCATCACGTGTGCGACATTGGGCCCGCTCCGGCGCTTGTCGATGATCGCGAGCGACGCATTCAAGCGCTTGGCAAACGCCCGAGCGCGCTCCATACCGCCAGCATCCGGCGAGACAATGACAGGATCCACGAGGCCGTCAAAATTATTTTCCAGCAGGTAGCTGACAAAAACCGGAACTGCATACATATGATCCACAGGGATCCGGAAGAAGCCCTGGATCTGCCCAGCGTGGAGTTCGAATGCAAGCACGCGATGCGCACCGCTCACTTCGAGAAGATCCGCCATCAAGCGAGCGGATATGGGAACTCGAGGCGCACACTTTCGATCTTGACGACCGTAGCCAAAGTAAGGCATCACAGCGGTGATGCGCTTCGCCGACGCTCGCTTCAACGTATCGATCATGAGGAGCAGCTCCATGATGTTGTCATTCACCGGCGGCGAAGTTCCTTGGACGACGAAAACGTCCTTACCCCGTACGTTCTCTTTGATCGACACATAGATCTCACCGTCGGAGAAGCGCCGAACATCAGCTTCCATCAGCTCGATCTTTAGGTTGCGGGCAATCGCAGCAGCGAGCTCGCGGTTCGAGTTCCCAGCCATGATACGTAATTCATAGTTCAACGCTTGATCCAGAGCTGCACCAAGGTGTTCTTCATCCTGAACCGGCTCGAGTTCTGTGCTCGGGTAGCCGTTGCGTCCGCTGGATAACAAGTCCAGTGGCGAGCGTCGCCCCACTCCTCCTGGGCTTGTGCTGCTGTCGCTGCGCAGCGCGCCGGACTCTGCACTCGTGCCAAGCGAGTCAGCGCGTTCTGAGGCCTCCGTGGTGCTCACTATTTGGTTCGGTTTAGGAGAAAACAAGTTTGAGTCGGTCATGATCGTTCAGAACGCACCGAAAGTGCCCTCGGGGGCTCCCAAAGCCAGGGCTGGTGCACCAAGTGTCGATACCCCCTGGACGCAGCGCCTGTGCAGCACGGCGACCTGCCGCGCGACTCGTCCAGCGCCTCTGGGCGGCATGCCGTCGGCTACCACGACGTCCCGTGAGCTGCTGCTGAGGCGCTTTCGTGAGCGCCTGGCTTTTCCGCTGTGCAAGTAGTCGTTGTCGAGAGGCGAAAATCCAGTAGATGTCTTTACTCATGGAACTTGAAATATGCGAGAAGAGTGAGGCTTGCGCGAGACCGGGGCGGTTATGGTGATCAGCTCGAAGTTCTGATCGAGGAGCGCAGCGTCCCGAAGTGACGTTGCGGGAGGCACTGCTGTCTACGACGAGCGGTGAAACGTGCGTACGTGCCCGATGCGGGGTTCCATCACGCTATACATGAGCTCTGGAGCGGTGCATAATCGAAAAGCGGTGTTTCGTCTGTTGACCAAAGCTCGACAAGTACCGTTAGACTAGAATCGTAGCAAACGGGAGCTGCTCTCCGATAACCTGCCTGTCTGAGTGCCGGTGCCGGGCCAAGTGGCGAGGACGCGCTCCTGCGCAAGCGCGGGTCGTGCATAATGGTCTTCTATCTCTTCTGAGGACTGCAAGATGTTTGCGAGCGAACGTATATGAACCGTGACATGAGGTCGGGAAATTTCTTTCCAGAAAAGCTTGTTCTGCGTAGCTTCCGAAATCACATCGGAACCACAGTCTGCAACGAATCGTATAGGGCGCGATGAACACGCCCCTGCGACTCGTCGTTGGATGCAGACCAGGATACCCAGATTGCGATATGCTGTTTGTACGGCCAGACGTCCTAGACATTCAACAGGGCTCGTTGCCCAGTTCCAGACTTTACAGCGCCGCTCCAGTGCATTACAGGAGAAGAGCGCTATTGAGTGAACGCAGCACCAGAGATCAGCGTTAGAGAGTGTCAACGGAGTACCGTTATCTTGAGAGTGTGATGCATTTTGGAGCGCCTGTCCCTGCACGCGCTTTTAGTTTCTGTTCGTTGGTTCGCAGGTATTCAAGAAAAAGAATCTATTGTATGGATTTGAAAAGGGTCTCACGAAGGCCAGGGTGTGTCGCTGATGACCTCTGCAAACGACCGTGCGTACACGAGTCAGTAATTCTACCGTCACCGGGCGGATGAGTCACACATTTCGCAGCATGTATCCTGAACGTTATGCACCCCAAAGAGAACGTATCTTGCCCTGGCGTGGCAGCTGCCTCCTCGTCTGTGTCTACTGCTGCGCACGTTTTCTACGAATCACCACCATGGAGGCCTCACAATATGCCGTGCTCGTACCGTTGAAACGAACGCTGAACAAGGGACTCGAATGGGCCAAGTAAAATAGGGCGCCTCTATAGGCGACGGTCGCGCGTTTTGCATCACAGAATCGATTACGTCTTGAGACGCAAACGTTTATGCAAAGAAACAATGGCGCTCCTCTCACTGGATCAGCCCTCATTCCGGAGATAGTGTAGATCTGCACACGGGTACTCAGCGAGAAGCGAACCGCTTTTCGCATACCGCAGACAAACAGGAATTACAACAGCATCGGCGTTATCGACGATTCAATCGTAGGGTCGCCGACAACTCACACCAAACGGACGGGATCGTCCAATAGCTCTTCCTTCGTCGAAGCACGTCTTGGCTTCTCCATCCCATATGCCTCTTTCCCGTTGACAGGAAACGTCACTTTCCACCAACCGCCAGGACTCAAGGACGACGAAGCTGTAATTCGCGGTGAGCCGCCTCTCATGCAAGCATTCTCTTCCGTGTTCACCCGAGTGGAATGCGCCCTCTCTGTTGCCAAACGCCATTTCTGTGCTTCCGAATCCATAGATCAGCTCTTCGCATCCGTAATATTGAGAGATACAGGGCGCCGTGAAAAATTTTGTAGCATTTTGCAGGACGAAGGCTCGCCAGCTTTGCTCAGTTACAAGCACCTCGACGAGCAATTTGTCGTTCAGGGGTTCCGGATGCAAGGCTGCAACCGGTCCGCATTCCTCTAGAGATTTTGTGCACAAATATTCATGCGATAACAAAACTGATACTCGGGACAGGAAATACAATCTGGCCTGACTGAAGGATCAGGGATTTGCCGAGACGCTCGCCATATTATCTTGAAGCGCTGGTACGCCACCCCTGCGGTCGGTACATACCTTATGCAGACGCCATATATATAAGGCAAACCGCAGAAACTAAAACCGTACGCGGTTCCATGTACCGAACGCTACATGAGGCGCACTCGTACCCGTCGTCGTACCCGTTTAGCCAGTTCTTCTGTAACCTTATTGGACCAGAAAAGCAGGCACTGATGGAAGAGCTTCTTGGCGTAACGATTCAGGTGAACGAAGAGCTGCCCGTGGAAGCGCTCGTTGTGGATTCTCGTTCGGAGCGATGTCGCAACCAGAACAAGAAATGCGTCAGATCGTCGGATCGCCTCGTTTTGCTCTCGACCTCGAATTCGTGGACGTTCTACCAAAAGGATAGTGGAAACCTGACGTCAGTGTTTCTAGTCTCCTTGCCTGACCTCATTCTCCGGAACTGAGTCTTCCAGAGCATATACGGCTGACTCCTAGAAAGCTTACGTACTCTGATCCCGTGTCGAGTCCAGCGCACCTGGACTTGACGCCCTCAGTGGTACGGCAAAGCCGTGCTGTCTCCGGGATGCATCCGCACCAACGGTCTAGGCGCTAATGCGGATGCGGCAAGGCATGCGCTCGGCCGACCATAGAAGGTATAATACGACCAATCCATGCGAAAGGAAGTACACTTAATGGAACCTGGAGGTGGAGTGCGTCATAGTGGACACTTTCCCACAAGCCAGTACCGATCTCGGAGTCTGCAACCCACGGTCAATGGAAACGTTTTGTCATCGGAGAGAACATCGCAGCGGAGCGTAACGGCAGCGTCCCATTTTTGCCGCAACGGGTACCGGGAGTGACTTCAACGAATATTGGCGCCTGGTGCTCACTTCGTAAGGCTGGCTGGTTTCTTGACCAGCTCTGCTTTATTCCATCTATCAAAAGCACGATCAAATGGTTACAGCTCCAGTTCACGGTGGACTGGCCGAGCCAGTGAACCGGTACGGGAACCGGCTGCCGGTGGAGGCACTCTTGAGCCGCCCGTCCGTTGCGGTTAGCAGCGCGGACTGCACGACGCTTCACCGCATAGCGGACGGAACCCTGTCACCTCTTACCGGGCCGATGAACGTCGATGACTACGAGAGCGTTCTCGAGCGTGCGTGCATCGTGCGGCACGGGGAAGCCTACGCCTGGACGATTCCCATCTTTCTACCTGTTGACGCAGAGGATGCCGCCAGAATTAAAGTCGGCGATGAGGTCGTCCTTCGTGACGAAAACAGCGTCGCTATAGGAGTCTTGACCGTGGAAACGATATATGAGCGCGATCTACAACGTTTTTTACGCATTGTTTATAGAACGGAACGCACAGATCACCCGGGCGCTCGACTGTGGACAGGTGACAGCCGGCGCTTCAGCCTCGGCGGCTCGCTGTGTATGTTTGAACCAGCACCCGACCCGCGCCCGTTCGCCTCGTACATCAAAGGACCACTACAGGTCCGAGAGCTCATTCAACATCGAGGCTTCGAGCAGACAGTAGCATTCCAGACGCGCAACCCACTGCATCGCGCGCATGAATATGCGCTGGTTCACGGGGCGGAACAGTTGCTCTCCGCGCATCCCGAGCGATACACGGGCGTGTTTTTGAATCCGCTTGTGGGCGAGCTCAAGTCGGACGATGTACCAGCGACTGTTCGCATGCAAACGTACATCAATCTGGTAGAGCAGCGCGTGCTTGGCCAAGGTGACCAAAACGAGGACGTCTGGAAGCGAGCCGGACAGTCGTTGCACGAGCAGCTGCATCTGGTGGGCCTCGACATGCGCATGTTCTACGCTGGACCCAACGAGGCCGTCATGCACGCAATCTATCGACAGAACCTGGGTTTCACGCATTTCATTGTAGGACGCAAACACGCCGATGCCCCGTACGATGATCAGACCCCCATTTGGGATGATTTTGAGGCCCAGCGCATCTTCCGCAGCCTGGGTGGCAAGCTGGCGATTGAAGCGATTCCCGTGGGTTATGCTGCGTATTTTGAAGAGCTAGGTCGTGTCGGCCTGGTTGAGGAGCACCCAGGAATGACACCGGTTAGTATTAGCGGTACAAAAATGCGCGAAACGCTTCGAGCAGGACGCATTCCCGATAGTCGTGTCATGCGCGAGTGTGTTGCTCGCGTTCTCATCGAGTACTATCGCAAGGATGCCGATGATTCAGCGACGCCCGAGCACGTGCATCTCTAGCGGAGAAGGCGGAGCAGCAGTGCTGGCGCATGGACTGCAGCAGCGCGCTGTCGTAGCGGACGGTGTATGGAGAGCCCATCGTGTGCAGGGCGCTCTCGCAGCGAGACGCGTCATCGACGTGGATTCATTCTGTCATGCACCGGCACGTAGAGGTGCCTCAAACTTCTCTGTGTGTGTGTGTGTGTGTCTATGTGTGACTGCCGAAAAACGGTAGCAACTTTGCAAGGATATTCCAGCGAATACCTACGCTTCGGGTCGGTCGGATCGAATCGGATGCCGGATGCCGGATTCGATTCGACGCCTGAAGCAACCTAGGCAAGGAGCCCGTCCCCGGCATCCCCAAGGTTGCCTGGAGCCATTTGGACCGTGCCTTTGAACAGGCGTCTCGCTCTGTGAACCGGTGGCAGTGGATCGGTGTACTCTCCTATGAGCGGTCATGTGAAACGACCGAAGTTTGGTGTTTTTCGGGCATGGTCGCTGCATACGGCAGCAACGGTTGCAAGAGCGATCACAGGATTTCACTCGGAAGCATGGACGGTTGAACTGCACAGTCGTCATTAGCGCGAGAATGAAAGCGACGTGAAAAGAGGACATCACTTTTCGATCAGCAGTCAGTACGTTTCGCCAAGCGCCAATACTACAATAGAGGGATTGCGCTCCGAGACCGTGCTCGAGCCCGAGTGTCTGCGGAGCTGACTTTGCCACCGTGGCATCTGAAGCGTTTACATGGGCTCTGTGCGGTCCAACTTGACGTATTTACGAATCGTAGATTTCGTGGCTATCCGCCGCACGCGGGCAACTGTCGTGACAAACGCTCTCTTTGAGAAGCTATACATTCCTTCGGCGCTTCGGTCCACAAAGTTGCTGCCGTATGGGTACACTCGGCTTGGAAAATGAGACCCTACATGTCCGAGGCGTTGTCACCTGTGATAACGCGCTTGTCCACATCAGCATCAGCGTGCACTTGCGCAGCGACTTTTTGCGAATCCAGATCCCGTGTCTTTCTTGTAAACGTCAGCGAGCGTCGACCATGATCCCCCAGCAGACGCTAAGCGGTCGTCAAGAACCACAAAGTTCATGTCCGATGCAGCGAATCCACGCATCGTACCGGTCATGGATCCTTCATCGAACGTTGAGCATCACCGTGCAGCAGCATCTCGACGAACTCATACCAGATTCGTTTCCAGGCAGCATTGGCGTCGCTCAGTGCGGTTGCACGGTCCGAGTATCTGCAGTGCTTCACACGCGCGCAGCGTGCGTTCAGCCCAGAGCTATGCGCTGCACACCAGAGGGCCATGACAGGTGCTGCTCAGGAAGCGCTGCTTTTCACACCAGCCTGAGGCGAGGCGGCTTCTTCCGCCGACAACCGTATCGATCGCCGATAGAGACGGGTAGGGATACGCAACAAGCGCAGCGGAAACTCCACCCCACGCGCAGTAAAATCTGCAACGTAGAGCTCATCTTCGAGAGCTTCTCGCGCGAGAAGCGTCCAAGGCCCTGTCTCAGAGATGCGCCTTCGTCGATCCCACATGATTTCCACGTGCCCCGACAGGATCAGGGTGGCGTGATGCGACGGTACACCTCGTTTGTAGATGTAGAAATCAGCCGATCGCTCTGTCAAGTCATCTGCAGAGGCAGCACTCAGCGGTATCGAACGCCGAGCAGCGAGCGTATGGTGCTCCTCTTTGCTACCGAAACTGCGTCCGGAGGATCGTCCCGTGGCGGCGGCAAAGTCCAGACCCCGACTGGCCATCCACGCAGGGCTGCTCCCAGCACTGCGCGTGCCGTCCAGGTCCCATACGGTGACCTCAGGCGCTTTGCGTACAGAAGCATCGTCGTCACTAGCCCCAGCAGTATCGGAGATGGCATCTCGGTGTGAGGGCTCGTCCTCAGCCAAGCCGTTGATAGGCGCTCCGGGTCGGTCGTATTCAGCGATGGTGCAATTCGCCAAAAGATGTTCCAGTTGATGAAAGCTCATTTTTGATTCCCCAAATTCTCGTGCAAAGTTGTTCGCCAAGAAGGAGGCAATAATGGACACCTCGCCGGCCGTCAAGTGCGTCTCGTACCGGGGCGTGGAATCCAGCATCCGCAGCAAATCCGCGTCGATGCGGCGTTTGCGTACAACGACTTCATCCCGCACGTTATCCCGATACACGTCCGTTTCATCTACAATTTCTGACTGAATGATCTCCTCGATCACATCCTCGAGGGTCACGATGCCGACGGCTTCGTCGGAGCTGCTCCGCTGAACGATCGCGAGATGCCCGCGACCCGTCTTGAACTCGTTCAACAGCACGTTGAGATGCACATCCGCAACGACTCGACGCAACTCGCGACGAAAGAGCAGCAAGATCGCCGATACCGGTATATTATCGTCTGGGTCAATCAAAATGAGATCCTTCGTGAATATGACACCCGTTATATTGGAGCGCTTTCCAAGGTAGACTGGAATACGTGAGTGTCCCGACTGGAAGATGCTGGCCATGGTTTTAAAGTCCAGTCGATCCTTGCCACTCAGCATGAAAACCTTATTCAGCGGCGTCATAATCTGCTCGACTGTTTTGGCAGCAAATTCCAGAGCACCGCTCAGGATCAGGCCCTCCTCCATGGTGATCTGCTCAGTGCTTGCCTTGGACGCTGCTGCCGCGTACGTGGCACCAATTGCACCGGCAACAATCGAGGCCGAGTCCCGACCACCGATGACGCTCGCCTCTGGAGGACGGGCGATAATCCGCGCATCAGCCGGTGAAGGTGAAACACCCCGCTCGACATCGACGAGCGCGTCTGCAGGCGCTGTTGACCATGCGTCCAGCTTGCTCGACATCGCATCCGCTGTGCCGGTGACTCTCAGCGCGCCCGACTCCGCTTCGCTTTCTGGAGTGGGATTCTCCGTAGACGCACGCTCGCTGCTCGACCGGCTACGAAAGGCGCGTCTCATCGCATCCTTGAGCGACTTGCCGTGTCCCGGAGCAGTTTCGTTCGAGCTTCGCGGATGCTCCCCAGTGGAAGTTACCGGTGAGTTCTGAACACTACCTCGTTTCTTTCGACGACGGCGTCGCCGTGTTTTGAGCGCCTTCCGCTGTCGCTCGGCCTGCACTGTCTCAGCTGCAGCTGCGATCGCATTATCTCTAGTTTGAATGCTGAGAAGCGCTTTGAGGGCGCGCTTATTGTAACGCGTAATTGGCTCTGTTCCGAGAAAATAGTCAAGAATGCGGCTTGTGGGAAAGGAAATCGGGGTGAGCACGATCATGAAGATTTTCACCAGCCAGACCATGGCCGCTCCGATGCGTAGCCCGAACCGGTGGCAGATAGACTGGGGAATGATTTCGGCGAAGAAGAGAATTGCTAGTGTGGAAATGACGAAGCCGATAAGGCCGCTGGTTAGCTCCGCGGTCAGAATAGAGAAAAGCGCATTCGCAGCTGTGTTTCCGGTAAGCAGCGTGCAGAGCAAATAGTTACCGTGCTTGCGTACGCTCATGACTCTTCGCGCCTGTTCGCGCTCACGAACCGTTCCCGACTCTGCGATTATGCGTAAATCGAAGAGATCGAGAGTGAGCATTCCCAGTGTCAGGCCGGCAAACATAGCGGAGAAGCAAACACAGACGATCGCGAACAAGACACGCCATACTTCTACCATGACTGATGGAATCTGGCGGTGAGGAGCGATGTTCGCTGACAAAGACAAAGACGATGTCGAAGATGAAAACGCGGGTACCTAGACCAGTGGTGCACGTCGCGACGGTGGAGCGGATGCAGGTTCCCGGCGCTGGTGCTTAGCCAGCGCGCAGCGCTTCCGTTCCGCTAGTCTTGCTCGTGAGCAACGTTCTCAACGTCTCGCTTGAGGCGTATCCAAGAACATGACACGAATACGCTTCTGAGTACCCGCAGGAGCGTTCAACTTGAAGGTCACGGAGTTGTAGAAAACAGTATCACGCAACTGGTAGATACCCGAAATGATGAGCGTTATCAGCGCCAATTTTTCTACACAGTTTCCGATCAACGGACGCTGCGCCCTCTGGACTGTGATAAAGCCGATCGCTCCGATTACTTTTTTACTGGACAGAGCGTTTCTACTGGCTATCGATACCGGACTGCTGGATGGATAGTCGGATTTCGGAGAACGCGTCTATCATGCTACACGCTACGTTCAAGTTCCATGACCCATACTTCGCCAAGAAGATACTGAGAGACGGTCGATTATGTTGGACAGAGCGTTTCTACTGGCTATCGATACCGGACTGCTGGATGGATCGTCGGATTTCGGAGAACGCGTCTATCATGCTACACGCTACGTTCAAGTTCCATGACCCGTATATCTTCTTCGATCGCCGCGGTGCCTACGCATCCATTGAGCGCGTATTCGGGGCGCTCGCTCCAAGTCCTCACGAATGATTCATTTTTGTGGTGAAAAAATCCATAAATATGACAAAGTTGCATTCGGATCGATTCGGTCGCCTTTGGTCGGATGCCCGGAGCTCCTGCCCACGAAGCAACCTGTTTGAACCACAGGGACGAGACCAAATCTGGCTAAACGCCTTGACAGGTTTCGATAGCAACTGCACGTCTGGATGCCGGCCGCCTCGCATTGTTCCTAAAGGCTCTGGATCCCGCTACGCTTTAGAATCCCTACGCAGCCTTTTTTTGCATACCGTACGCGTGAGCGGTCGCACTTTACCCACTGGTCTGCGGATCGAGTGCTTCATGATGGATTCTCTTGCACCCGCAAGGTACAAAGGAGTGCTAGGAAACCGGAAATGTGGTGATCTCCGCACATGTGCCTCTTTCGCATGCATTCTTGGATCTCTCTGGATACTTGCTGACTTGAGCGGAATCCGGTAAGAACGTCCCCGCGGTACGTTGCATTCTGGAATTCCGATGTGGATGTCCCAGGTGCGTCTCTGCTACCGTTATCCATTGGACTGGCGATGTGCGAGCGACTTACAACTCGAGTACGCGTCGCGGCGACGCGTATGGTACATACCGACATCATGCCAACTCGGACGGGAAGCGTCGATCACCGTCAATGTTCTCTGACCAGAAAACGTCAACAAGGGATGCTATGCGGTGCGTGGTGCTCGAGCAGATCCGGAACGCATTTCGACGGCTGCATGCTCTCTGGACCTCGTCCCGACCAATAGCTTGCGACGGGAAATTGAGGTGTAGTACGGAATGATGGACGTTGTGCCACATACCGATAATTATTTTGCAATCGGGCATCTCTGGCTACAGAAAACCATCGTGCATCCTTAGAAAACGAAGATCGACGGATTTCCAATGCGTTGCCGAAATGCCGGCACGCTGCCGCTACCCATCGTCTGCAGTTTGGTTCCTCTACGTACGCCACTCTTTTTCATTTGCATCATTTCAATACTATCTAGGGAAATGCGATCCCGATGCAGAGAAGCTCCAGCTGCCGGGCTCTACTCTGTGGCATCATTTCGAGCGATGTCCGCAGACTCGCCGGTGTGCGATCTCTGCCGATACCCCTGTACTGGATCGCTCTACCCATACGGGGAAGATTCTGTCATTTCGCAGCCCAGTCCGATATTCTCCGCCGCAACGAAGGTCAGATGCAGCGACCCGGTGGGTTCAGAGCTTCACTCATGCGATTGCTGTGGCGCTGGATACGCTGACGCGGCTTTATCATGCGGAGTTCCGATGGCATATTGATGCCTTGCAGGGCATCGACTCGCGATGCAGCGGGTCCGCTGGTATGCAGGCGCTCGAAGTGTCGCCGCTTCCGCCCTACAAACGCCGAGCTCGCCCCGAGCGACATGTCTCCCGGATGCAACGCGCATACGCGGGAATGATAAGCGCAGACTGGCATGCACAGGGCTCTGTACCACGACCGCGTACAGAGCAAGGTGCCACAGAACGGGGCGCTCGAGCCCCGGCTGTATCGCACAGACCAGAGACGAATGCATTCAGTTTGTACTGTTTCAGTGAGTGTGACCAAAGTGATCACGCAGCATGGAATCGTCGCCCCAGCGCTTCAAGTCCTGGGCTCGACCAGGCGAGGTGCTTTTCGCGACTCGTTCACGAGGAATCCATATCATCCAGGCACTTGCATGAGGCACAGGGACTCTGCGTCAGCATCCAAACTGGACGAACCCTCTCAGAGCAATGCCCCGTTCGTGATACAGCTCGCGTAATATAAGTCGGTGAGTCATACCAGCGCCCCGCTCATGTGCAACCAGCGTCTGGTGTGGGAGCATCAACCTCACGCATCCACGTAACGCTCATACCTGCAACGGAGCGGACGTATCATCTATCCCTTGTATCATGGGACATATGAGCTGGAACTGAAGCTGCGGATCGCCGACAGTGCGAACGAGACCCCAGCGCTCTTGCTCAGGTGACTGGCGCAGGGCCACAAACAAAGCCTGACTCCGCGGACATCCGCTACACCGTGCGATCCCTCTGTCATGTGAACGGAGTCACGTACTCGACTTTGTTGGAAATGGGACGCTCCGGTTCGTGGGTAGGTAAAGAACAGAGCCTCGCCTACGCCGAAACCGTGTTTTACGGGGTTCCAAGTAAGCAATGGACTACACGTCGTACGTACGGTGTACAGCGCTTCCAGTCGCGCACGAGTGTGTCTGGTCGACGCGGTGTGAGCAGCGGTACCCGCCACGCCACTCGACTAAAGTGGTACGTTCAGGCCTGTGCCGAGGAGCCGAAGTGTCCCACTTGTGCGGGAAAAAGCGTGATTGAATGCCCTGTTTGTGGCGGGAGAGGCGTGCTGGGGCGGACGATTCCGTGTTCATACTGCAAAGGTCGCAAGCAGATAACGTGCCCCGTTTGTGTTAGTGACCAATACGAGGCGACCTGGGAAGCGGAAACAATCGAGACGTCTGATCCTGAGTTAGAATCGTACTTGCCAACAAATGCTGATGAAAGAGTGCGCGCTCTCTACCGCTCCCACCTCGACAGCTTGCGGCGAGAACGACGGGGCTCTGAGACTCCAGGAACTCAGAGCCCCTGATACCGATTTGAGTGTTGTGGCGAATCGAGGCTGAGACCAGCGTCCTGCTCCAGGGACCTCATGTATCGGTGCTGGGATATTCGCAGAACGAAACATAATGGACAAATCGCGTTAGGAATATGTCGAATTCGTCATGATGCCTCTCTTATGCATTCGAGAGCCAACACGGGTGTCCACGAAACTCAGCGCGTCGTTGGCATCAAAACCTTATGCCGAGAATCTCGTATCGTTACATCCTCTGGATGCTCCCCGTAGACTAGGAAGTGAGAAAGCTTGCGTGTCATCCCAAAGGTTTCCAGCCACGCTTGCGTGGCTCTGTGCCTGGGTTGTCACTGCGATGTCTCCGCTGACGGGCGTGGATACCAAACGCATTGCATTCATACTGGGTGTCCAATCATTGGACAGTTCTGAGCAGAATCTGAAGCGCGGTGCTTGTAAGCGCTCTTCGGCAACCTTGTGTATGCGGTGCGAATGCGTCATCCGACAAATGACTCAAATTTTGAGAGCACTTTCGGAGCAATCCAAAAAAACAGGACACCAGCACCATATACGGAGAGGAAAATCGCCAAGTGTGGTATGGCTAGCCATCTCTGGGATTGGTGATGTCGCTTAGGAGACCGTTGATGGCGTTGTTGTTCGGAAATGAAAAACGCGGCTGTGAACAGAGTGGCGGCTCCGTAAACCGCGCTGATCAGGGCGCCAAGTAGACGGACCTCCCATGACAGCCGAAATGGCCTGAATCGCAAGCCGCTTACACCAAGAGCGATCATGCTCCATTCGGCCCCAAAGACGAAGGATGCCTTGCCCCAGAGTTGAAGGCGGGGTAGTTCAGCGATCAGCAGCAGCTGGGCACCGACAGCAGTCATACCTACGAACCGCAGGCCGTCCAAGGACTTTGGCGTGTTCCGTAGCGCGACCCATATCGAACGCATCTGGGGACAAAATGCATCGTATTGCCGGGGAACTAGCGCGAGAATGAGTAGGCCCTGAAGGAAACCTGCAATCGTATCCGTCGGGAAATGTACACCGAGAAAGACGCGAGCCCAGGCTGTAGCCAATGTCAGCAGTGTCGCCGAACCAACGAATACGCAAGACAGGAAAAAACTTTGAGTACGGCTCATATGCGTTGCGGGTTTTGTGCACCGAAAAGCACGAATCAGGGCCACGGGGTATACCCAGGCGCACGTGACTCCCCTCGATGGGAACGAAGACGTTCGGTCTCTCCGCAGGGGAACGGCACGCTGTTGCATGTGCGGCCGGCTTCGCCAGATAAAGCGCTTCGGAACTTGAGAGACCAGACTCAATACGAGCAGGTGCATATTCCAAACGCAGGCTTGTCTGCAAAAGCCGGCCCCGCACAAGACGAACGTAAAGAGAACACCAGCTTCCACAGTGGTGATGGCGGTGAGCGCAAGTGCTAACCAATACCGCAGACGACTTTCAACGCGACGTTGACACCAACGCAGACCTGGATCATCCACTCGACGCAGGTGATTCTCCAACTTGTCGCTAAAGTGGAACGTACGTGGCTGCGCTTGGTCGTCTGGTGGCGTCTGCTGAGGAACCATGAGAGCCGGTGAAGTGCGACCCTTAGCGAACCGGCGCTCCTTGCTTGTTTCAGTGCGAAGCGCTACACTCTTGTAAGTTCGTCTATGCAACCGTAGCTGGTAAGAACTGCGGCTGATGTCGCTCTGGCCGTTGTTTTATCCCGCAGGGCGACCGCGGCGTACTGACACGCCACACCGCTGGCAGATCGAGATCGATCAATGAGCTGCTCGCTCTATACCTGCATGGCTATTATTCTGAACTTTCCTACATGCACTGGTTCGGGATACAAAGTGCAGCTAGCAGTGCTTAGGGGTTCGTACGTAGCTTTGGAGTTCTCGGAAGCCAGTTTCAAAGTGCTTCATTTGACTCGTTTTCCGATGGAGTTCGTTACGTCACCGGCATCAGGGCCATTCGCCGCGCTGTTGAACGAGGATTCGTAAACTAGCCGATATCATGATCCAAATCATTCGCATGAGCATAAATTCTTCCAGCTTCTTTCCGTGTAGCATCTCTAATCACACATGCTTCAACTGTTGAATCCTTCTGTTTCAAGGCAAGTTGCAGGCGCAGCGACTCGTGCCTCGGGATTGAAGAGAAAGAAAGATCGACGTCGTTCATTGAGGACGTGATGAATAGATCATAAAAAAATGACTGAACTTGTCCCGTCAAATAATGTATTCCGCTTGAGAGACAAATCATCCGATCATGCTTACCATCGGCAAAACGGCGCTCGACACGTGCTTACGGCCTCTCAGGGGATACGCGCCCAGAGGCTACCGTCTCTTCTGTTTGCATGGAACAAGGGACCTCGGACTCGGGCTTGGGGCATCGCAGCGATCAAGTCCCGTGGAGACTACGTCACCGCTTGATGTGAAGCGAGTGCAGGGGCATCGAAGTTTCTCGACTTGTTCCCCAGCGTTGATGTTCGTTCCGATACCTGTTTCATCATGGCCAATATCCTGTTCCGTAAATCCTCCGTCCGATGCAATAGCATGCGTTTGCGCGTGCACCAAACTGAGCACTCGCTCAGCAAGTCGCTCTGAGGAAACCTGCTGTCGTCTGGTACCGCATCAGGCGGGGCAAGGGAGCAGCGCATCGAGCGGAAGCTTCTGAATCCGCCGAGGTCGCGTACGTGGCCATGAAGCATGCATCCACGTGCCACGGGGCAGCGCTCGGAGGACGAAGCGTTCTGGTAGACATATGGCAATACCTGACCTCGGCCAAGTGGCACCACTGGAGAAGGCGTATCCGGCCTGTATGCTACGAAGGTGAAAATGGCAAGCGAAACGTAGTTCGTAACTTCTGTCCGGACCTGAAAGGCGTAGGCAAAAGCCGGAAGCACCCAGATCTGAGCTTGAACGCTACCATCAGCATCCTTCGACTATTGACAGCGGAGCTGGATTGATAGAAGAGACCGGCGGAAGGTTAAAAGCCCGGGATCAGAGACAAGACAAGGATGTCATGGCAGGAAAAAAGTCCAAAAAATCTAGTGCTGCTGAGCGTAGGAAATTGGCCAAGCAGTCGCGTGACCGTTCGAGTTGGCCAAGCTGATGCGTCCACTTCCACGCTGACACGGTTCTAACAATGACAGCAAAACTTGCAAGCTACTGTTCGATGAAGCAGCTCGGGCGATTCAGTCGAGATAGCCCGCGCAGCATGAACCGGTTTGGCTCATCTTGTACAATATGTACATTTATAGACGCACCTGGCCGATAAGGACAGTTCGTATGCAAGACCCATGCGCGTCGCGTCGGTACTTCTTCGACGCTATGCCGCGTCCGCGCTGGGCCCGCTTGCGTCGTCGTCAAGAGCGTGCTGGAGCAACTGAACCCGTCGTGCCGAGTGTTTCCACGGTTATCCGGGTGACTCCGCGCTACAAACCGTTTGTGCTTCGACATCCTCATCTAATTTTTGTGGCTGCGCTCACGGGAGTTGTCAGTGGTGTATACCTTTTCGGCGGTGCGGGGTCCACTGAGCCACAACGAAGCCGGGTACCACGCGCTCCAGCAGATTCGACGGAACCGGGTAGGCCCTGATTCGCTTACCGTGCGAGCGTCCCAGCTGATCTCGGCGAGCGAAACGGCAACCATGGTCGCAGAGCGGAATAAAAAAGGCACAAGCGGGGCCGCTGCCACCTATGTTACCAGAGCGAAAGCACTGCGAATGCTGCAGCTCTCGCTCAGCGACTTTCGCCGACTCTGCATCCTAAAGGGCATATTCCCACGAGATCCTCGGAACAAGTTCGAGGGGCCGCGGCGGACATACTATTTGAAGAAGGATATCCAGTTCCTTGCGCACGAGCCTTTAATCAACAAGTTCCGTGAGTTGGCCGCCTTCCGACGCCGCTACCGGCGAGCGCTGGCGCGTGGCGAGTTCTCCCAGGCGGCTCAGGCGGCCAGATCGTCACCGGTTTATTCGCTCGAGCATCTAATACGCGAACGCTATCCATCGTTTACGGATGCGCTTGCTGAGCTTGATGATGCGCTAACGATGGTGCACACGTTCGCCGAAATATCTCGACCGGGCAATGGGCGACGCGGTGTCAGTCGGGGGCTTTTCCCCCCGGCACGACTGGAAAATTGTGCGCGGTTAGCCAGAGAATGGCAGCTGTTTCTGATGCTGCGACCAGGTCACCTGCGCCGCCTATTTGCGAGTGTCAGAGGTTTCTATTTCGAAGCTCAAATAGAGGGTGTACGGATACTTTGGTCGCAGCCGCATCGTTTTGTTCAGTATGTGCCGCCTTCGGTCGACTTGAAAGTTATGAGCACGTTCCTCGAGTTCCATGAGGCACTGCTCCACTTTGTGCTGCTTCGACTCTATCGTCGGGTCTTAGGGGTCGAGTACCCGCCGCGCGTCGATCGCAACGCAGAGTCGCGCGGGGCGCTTCTCCGCGAAATGATGGAAGTTCGCACATTGGCGCAGTTAGGGCCTATTCCAGAGTCAAATTGCATCGATGTACCGCTTTCGGTTTCGCGCTCGAACAGGGACTCCACGGATTCGAACATGCACGACAGCACAGGCGCTCTGCGACTGGCAAGCGCGGGAACGGGCACAGGAGCAGCAGCGTCGCAGCAAGTACAAAACGGCACCGATGTCGATGAAGAGGCGCTGGAAACGGTCTCCAACCAGGGGACGCATTCTCCCGAGACAACTGCTCCGCCGCCTTCACTCGTGGACGGCCTTGCCCAAACCGATCATTCAAGGGATACGCTAGCGAATCTCTTCCGGGGTCTCTACTTTTACGTACATCGTGAGACACCCGTTCACATCTTGGAAATGGTACTCTACGCCTGCGGCGCCGAAGCCGTTGGCTATGAGAGTCCATGCACGTCAACATCGCCGCTGACTATTGATGACGATCGTATTCACTATGTGATTGCTGATCGTCCACTCGAAATGCTGCCCAGCAGACGCTTGGATCGGGAGTATATCCAACCTCAATGGGTATTCGATTCGATCAATGAAGCGTTTCGTTTACCAACATGGTTATATCGCGTTGGGCGTCGCTTGCCACCGCATCTGAGCCCGTGGGAGTCCGAACTCGAGGAGGAGACACGTCAGCGACTCCAGCATACGGATGCAGCGAGCAGTGCCGAAGTGCAGCACCCCGCATATCGCCTCTATTTGGAGCGCGTGAAAACCGGCGCCACCAGCGTTCCTTTACCCAAAGAATTAGCATGGCTTGAAGAGCCACAAGCATCTGTGGCTTCCGGGTCTGACTCGCATACCAATCATCTCCAGACGAATCCCGAGATTGCAGCGTCCCAGAGACCCCTTGATGCTGTCGATAGTGACCACGAGGCGACGCTGGACGCCGCCGATTCCGATTCCGATGATGATGGTGATGTTCCTGAGTATACCAAATCGAAACATGCGGGCACGACACCCATTGCCGTGGAGAAGAAGCTCGCAGAGCAGCGTCATCGACAGCGAATGCTGCTCAGTCGGAGGAAGCAGCGGCTGTATGACGAGCTCGTTGCGCGACAACTTCAAGAGCAGAAAACAGGAACATCTGCGGCACTGGTGAAACGCCCACGACATGGACGCTAATTGCGTATTTCGTGGCCGATAAAGAGACCCTGACGCTGGAACATTGGACCCAATGCCTCCTATCCATCAACGCATACGCATTAGCGTTCAGGGCGCTCCGGCAGTGACCAGAAGCGCATCACTTGCATAGCAACGCAGCAAGCTAGGACTCGTGATGCGTCCTCGTCCAGCGCTGCGTTCCCGGCGGGACGGGACCTGGCCCTGAACACGTGCAGTAAACGAGGAATCGGATTCACTGCAACAGACAGAGCGATATCCAAGCTTGACAGTGACCGGTACGCGTCGCATGGGTGCAGCCAGGTCGCCTCTGCGGGGCACGGCACAGCACGGCACGGCAACGCTGGGTCTGTAACGGGATCAGTGCCGCGTTACTCCGTCTTGGACGACTACGAGACACCACGCAGTTTCCAGTACCAGCCAGAAGTGTCATCGCTGCGGAACATGCTCGCAGGGAAAGCGGTAGGCCCCGCAGATGAACCGGCGTAATCCCAACGGGATAAAACCCAAAAAGCGCTCAGTTAAGATAAGAATCATCTGGTTTCCGAACGAATGCGACACCGTGCGGGTCGACGACCTCAGCACAGCAGGGCATGGTACGACTTGCACAACGCGAACCGTTCTCGTGTCCAGTCCGGCAGGCTGTCAGGCAGAGGTCGTATACAACGCGCTCGTCGTAAAGCCAGGTACCCTTTTCCATGCATCTTTCGCTGCTACAACCGTGCCAGAATGAAACGAGAAGGATGTGTCAGGCTATCTCGAATGTAAACGCTAGATTTGGGGTCTCTTACTCCAGTTATCAACACCAGATATTGCTTACTATTTCATCGACTGCATGCTTTTCCTCTCGTAAATCCGACGTACAATACACCAGTTTCTCCTTTGCCTCCAGCACCGTTTTCATGAGTACAAGCATGCTCAGTGTAGTGTTCAAGTGACCAGCTCGCCACTTCGTATTCCAGTCGACGCATGTCAAGCACAGCCAAAAGCTACGCTCTTCGCATTGCTTACCATTTTCATCTTGTTTTGCCGATAGACTCGGTGCGACCGTCTCAGCTGCAACACTTGGCTGTTCTCATGGGTCGGCGAGAACCGCTTCCCAGAGCGCCGCCCTGTGCCATATGGAGACACGCTTCATCCTTCGGTACATAACGAGTACAACAGGCTCGTGGTGATGCATTCCTCCGTCTCCGCACACGCCTCAACATTATACGATCAGGGGCTTCTTCTGGGCGATTCCCGTGGTGCGTATTGTATCGGGCGCATACGCAAGCACACGCTGCCTTTTTCGACAGAGGTTCCAATAAGCACAATGCTGTTCACCATGAAACAAGTAACAGAAGCGAAATCCAAGTCGGAGAACAGGTCGAGAAAAATGGATCTGTCTTCGCTCTCTCGACGCAAAGCAGTCATGCACGCTCTAAAAAAGCCGTCGCTGCGATGACTCGGGTCCAGGTGCGAGACCTTTTTTCATGGAAACAGAAGAAACAGGAGCCACTGGAAGCATATCCCGCGAGGGGTATCGAACGGCCGTCGAAAGCAGACGAATCGATGACCACTATGAGAGAGGTTGATTTTTCTCCCGGACGAAATAGAGTATTTGACGTGGCAAGTTCAGTGAACGCATAGGTGGTATGCGCGTGTGAACAAGTTATCAAACGATGACGTCGTGTTTCTTCGTCGTCAATCCGGCTGCGCACGTTGCTGCACCCGCGAGTTACATGTCAACAGAAAGATCGAAGACGTGAAGTATCAGTGATTTGAGTATACTACTCGCGATAGACGAAGAAGAATACAAGTTCGTGTACAAGAATTGGATGATGATATCGGTTGTTTTACACAAGTTTGTCCCAGGGCGTCGCAAATCACCCTGATGCGAATGAGGGAACAATTTCCTGCTACAAAGCGTCGACGGAGCCATTTCGGAAAGCGCGCTTCTGAGCATCCTGAAACTATGAACGAATTCGTTAGCGCTTTTGACTGCACTTGCAACGTCGAGGCTATCTATCTAAAAAGCTTCTGTGGAAAAACGCTGAAACAGGAACGGAGCGAGGACTCGCGTATCCCATTTTTATCCGACACACAAGTGGAGCACGCGTGCGCCATCTGCCGGCAGTAAGAGTCGCGGCACCCAAGGACGCCACAGGATCGACGACACCAGCGAGTCGGACGCTGCCTTGTTCCAATAGCTGATGCTGGAACATGGCACAGACCAACACGCACAACGAACGCATTCATAAAGCCATGCAGGAATCCAAACACACTTACACTTGCGTCCAGGCGTATTCCAGTTGTTGGCGAAGCTTCTCCGGCAGATCCGGTAAGAGTCGCGCTGGGATCAGCAAGGCCGCCATGTTGCCAAGGTCGGTAAACACCCGACTGGCCTCCAACGTGAGCATGAGATAGTGAACGCCCAGCGATCCTCCGGTTCCGGTTTTCGAGCCAATCATTCGCGATACCAGTTGTACGTGCCGGAAACGCCACTGCGCCATGCCCTCGTCGAGGTCGAGCAGACGGCGTAGCACCCGATGCGGCAACTGGAGGTAGGGCGCTTCCCGCTCGTAGAGCATGATGAGGAGCGCTGCGGCCATCGCTTTGAAACTCATGCGTCTTTGGCCGCGCTCCACCATTTCCTGGTGAACTTGTTCTTCGTACACCGAGCGGTAGAGGTTGCGCATGCGACTTAGTTCTCGGTAGGCGCGAGCGCGGTCTGCGCCAGCGTGAATCTCACGGTCGATAAACGCTCGATCGAGGGCCAGCATCCGCTCCGTTGCCTTACGGTACGCGTCCCAGAAGTTGAAGTCGGCCTCGGTCGTGACGACAAACGGCAGTCGCTCGAGCCAATGGTTAATCAAGTCGAAGAGACTGGGTTCTTTTTCTGCATCGCTCAAAACGGCCTGATGCTCCTCCGACAGATGCAGTTTCCAGTGATTTGAGATGCGCTGTTCTGCGCGGACACCGAGCTTCACTTCGAACAGCCGATACTGCCATGACTGGAATCCGCTTGCTGGAAACAGGTAATCTCTGAAAGTGAGAAACTCCTGCGGTGTCATGGTTTCCAGAACGCGGATCTGCTCGACGAGTATTCGCTGGATTTCCACCATGCGATCCAGACGATGCAAAGCGAGATTCATCATGCGATTTGCGTCCACAGAAACCCTGAGCTGAGCTCTGACTCCATCGGTTGCCATCGATTCGGCCAGGAAAAGGGCTCGCAAGCTATCCAGCTCGTAGATGAGTTGTTTGAACCACAGCTCGTATACCTGGTGCACCGTAATGAACAACATTTCGTCGTGTGCATGATCGCCAAACCGCCAACTGATCGGATCTTGGCAAGAAAACAGCCGATCCAGTTTGAGATAGGAATTATAGTAGAGCGGGCGGCCCTTGCGCTGTCGAATGTACGCGGTGCTGCGCTGGTCCCGTGGTAACTCCATCTGAGGAACAGGACTTGTTGCTGCGTTACCCGCTGGCGCCATGCAGCCCAGAGCCGGCGGCGAGTCACCTGCTCGTGTCGAGGTCCAGTGCGACGCAGATGCACTGCTCTCCGAAACGGTTGCAGCGAGCTTCGAGCTAGCTTGCAGACTGGATGCTGGGCGCGGTGGCCACATGGCCACAGGTGCCTCTCGGCGCCATGCCGGGGAGCGTGCTGCCCTTCTCGGTAGTGTGCGAGTTCGACTCTCCGCCAGACGGTCGCCAGACAAAGGATCAGGTGCGCACTCCAGTGCCGCACGCGGCTCCAAGTCGCCACAAATGCCGCCTTGACAAGCGCGCTCCGTGAATAACGAGTTTTCACTCTCCGTAATACTGCTACAATCTAACCAATCGGCCTTGTTGCTCCCGTTCCATGGCTGAGAGCTCCCCAATCCTCGTCTATTGTCAAGCGCATGGACGGGGTCACGACTCGCCGGAGAGGTCTCGCATTCCGCAGTACACCCGTTGCAGGTGCTCGAGTCCGATCCGTGGGCAACGCACATCCCCGCCAGCGCTTCGTTCGCTTCGTCCGTGTGCTGTATAGCAACAGGGCCCGACAATGCGGACGCATCCTCGGAAGTTTTCGAGCCGGTGACGACGAGTACTCCCGCGTCGTGCTCCGTTGGGCGTGTTTCAGTACCCAGAGGCGTCTCTTGTGGACTAGTCGATTCTAGAGGTTCTTCCATTTCGTCTCCGTCAGCGCACAGTTCCTCGTCTTCGACATCCCGCCAGTAGCCCTGATTCAGCTCCTCGGGTCGCAAAGGAGGTTCCGGAAGCACGCAGTTCGGCCGTTCTTCCTCAGGTGCTCGGCGAGACTGCTCCAAACAAATGCTTCCTATGCCAGGAAAATAGTCCTGTTCGTAGTCTTCTACGGCAGGCTCTTTCCCGCTGCTAGCGACGACGGCAATTTGTTGGTCATGACGCGCAGCGGACGCGTTGCAGGAGCGGGCAGCACTCGCAAGGCCGTGACAGTTCCTTAAACGACTTGCGTTCCCATTCACCGGGGTCGTCACGTCCTCAATGCTGTACCCGAACGGACACGGCATGCCTTCCCCGAACGGCGCGAGCCCTAGTTCTAGTTCAATAACCAACACGCGTGTTCGCGTCGGTAGAACACTCACCCCGAACTGCACCGCGGAGGAAGCGTTTCCTTGGCACTGGACGCCACCACGAACCTACCCTCAAACGAAACTCGTGCAAGTCGTGTTAATATCCAAGCTTCGTTCTAGGGCAGCGTTCTCCAGTGGGATCTAGTACTCAGGAGTCGTCTACAGCGTGAAAGACGCCCGTGCTGTGCTGGGTCGCAGGCCTCGCTCACCAACTGACTGTAAAAGCCTTCAATGAAAGCCCTGGAGTTAGAAACGCCGCCGCCTGTGAAGGAAAGCGGCCCGTTTGCGGCACTGGGCGCGATGCGACTGGCCGGCGTGTCGGCACGCGAGGCCCTCGTTCGCCAGCATCGCGACTGCCGCTGTCTCTGGACGCTTCGCTCCTGGCGTACGAGTCATGCAGCGTTTCTCCTGCCTGAGGGCATCTCTTTTTTATCCGTTATGGTACAGGGTCATTACCCTGAACCGGAAATCCTGTATTGCACGATGGATATCCGTTTCTGGGGATGCTTTTGTCGTTCCATACGATTTGTCCAGGTGCCGGTAGCTACCAGCCATGGATCCGCGTCGCTCCCGAGGGCCTCACCCGTGAGAGCTCTCGCCAGCCTGGCGATGTGTTGTTGTGCACCAGGAGCCTGCGCTACAAAAATGTCAAAATATCGACGTGGACACCTGGTTTTCGTGTAGCGTGGTCGCATGTATTGGAGACAAATTTGGGATGCGAGCGTCGATCCAGGGTTAGGAATGCAGCGAGTCTCTCTGAGCAGTCCCAAGTTCAAGTTTCCCTTGTCGACGTTTGTGGTCAGTTTTTTGCTTGAATAGAGTACCAGGAAACATATGGTCTCTTGGTGATAGCTAGCAACCTCGCATATCAAGCGCTGCATACACAATGCTGGAAAGTTTCCGGTGCTCGCTCACAGAGGCGGCGAGCACGAATGTTTCCTGTCGTCCAATCCGTGCGCCCCATGGAATTGCGTGGTAAGCTGTATATAGCCTGGAGCGTTAAGACATTTTCGCGAGCAACGAACTCGTGCTGAAGCGTGCACGACTCCAGAATTCCTTCAGTCCTGAAACGCTCTCGGCACTGGATATAGATAAACAGCGAAGCGTGTCGCATGAGCTCTGAAGGGACCCTTCGGACTCCGAAGTACATCATTCGGGTTTGCCGATGACGCGTCATGGCAATGCCACCATCCGGTTCTATCCACGCCCGAATACAATGGAGCAGGTCTCGTAGGAGTCGGCGTCTCGCCGAAATTTGAGTCTGTTTCTGAAATCATCACCAGCAGACTTTGCGGGCTGTTTCTTCGACTGCATCCTTTATATCTCGCTTATGTCCGGCTTTGAATACGCCGGTCTCGACCGTCCTTGCATCTCCGATATCAGCAGTAGAAGGATGTTGCTGACTATGTTAAACTGCCGATTCCGTCGTCTCCGTTTTCCTTGTCAAAGCGTGTCGTGCACAGGCGGGAGTTGCGATCTACGCTCTGTGTGTCGTTTTCGTTGCCTTTGTGTACCAAACCGGTGCGCATTTCGCAGCGGTGACACTTGACTGTCATCAGGCGTTCCCATATGTCCAACACACTTCCTCTTTCGGCTGCTGTCCCGCGGCGACGGACGGCGTCATTCATTGCACAGTGCATTCCTTTGACGGGTAGAGGAGGCCCCGTTCGTTGCCCTTTTCCGTTAATGCCGGCAGCGCCGTATCCAACGATCACGAGCTATGTCCAGGTGATCCAGTTGGCGAATACTGTGCCCGCTGTACACGCAAGCTCGCGCCGTTCTATTCGATGGAGGAGTTGCGGAACGCGTAGTTGTCCATGATGAAACGAGCACTGTAAGGAATACTCATATTGGCTATCAAGTAGAGAAATCTCGATTCTTCTACGCTGCCATCCTGCGAATGGGTGACGCTCGCATCACCGGAGGCGATCGCAGCGATGGCTCAAGTCCGAGCCCAAGACTATCATGTATGCAAAAAGGAGAAACAGGAGCCTGTCATTGTATCTCCCAAGAGATGTATCGCGTTGCAGTCGATTTCCGATTTCTCGATAGCAACAAGGAAGAAGCATTTGTATTTCGAACAGAAACGATGATTCGATCTGACGCGTTCAGTCATTTTTTGGTATGAGCTCGTGAGGATGTCTTTATGGAACCACGTCGAATTCTTTGCTCATCAATCTAGAAGCGCTTTTTGCTTGGTCCACGAGATGTTTTGGAACGGAAGGCTTGAAAAATTGAAGAACCATGATATGAGCATGCTTCGTGAAAGGAAACGAGAAGATTACAGCCTTTTTCGTATGAGCTGGATCATGATATCGATTGTTTCACAAACCCATGTCCAAATACGTCGTGAAACATCTTGATTCCAGTGACCTCATGAAATCGAGCAGCAAAGTATCGAGGGACCCACTACCAAAACGAGGACTGAAAACCACGAACAAGCGTATGAATTCGTAAACCCTTATTGCTACATTTCGAAGCCAAAGGCTTGTCCACCTAAAACGTACGCAAAAACCTCAACGCGTTTACAGAACGAGCAGTCCAGTGTCGCATTCTCGCCTGACACGAATGCAGCGTAAATGAGCTCTCCTGCTCGATCACAGGTCACCCGCTCGGCGAGGCAGTACCAATGTGAAACGCTGCATATCCAGGCGAGGCGCACGAACGCGTCGCTCTGTCTCCTCGGAACTCTCGCTGGCATCCGACGTCGTCCGCTCGAGCGGCATTCTCCATGAACATGTATTTTTCTGTAACTTTTAGAACTTAACGGACGGTATCGAGATGTCACCTCTGAAGCGGCGCACGCATGCGCGTTCGTCCTACGTACCAGCGTGCCTCATTTGGGAGTAGAGGTTTCGAGACGCCTCGGGGCTGCCGCGAAAGACGCTACTGGGCTACTGAAGTTTCTCGGCAATAATTCTAAGCCAATTTTTTATAATTCTGAAGCATGCCAACCGTGCGAGTCGATCGAGTGGATAAACCCGTCGGTGAACGCAGTCCACCGGCCGGTGAACCCGGCTCTATCGTTGTCGGGTACTGGGACATTCGGGGACTGGGATCCCCGGTTCGCTGCCTGCTCTACTATCTGAACCTCGATTTCGTGGACAGGCGCTATGTGCAGGGCGACTACAACGACGACGTACCTTTCTCGAGGGACGCGTGGTTGTCCGTGAAACACCGGCTTGGACTCGATTTTCCAAACTTGCCATACCTCATCGATGCTCGTGGTGAGCACGCAACGCGCCCGATCGCCATCACGGAGACACTTGCGATTCTGCGGCATCTTGCTCGCACGTACGGTCACCAGGTGAGCGAGTATGCACTAGGCGCCAATGATCCATACGTGGACATGATCGCGAATATCGTCATGGAGTTGAATGGCGCCACAGCGCGAGCCTGCTACGGCTCCCAGTCTGCAGACCAAGCCATCCAGGTCTATACGGAAATGATGGTGCCCAAATTGGTAGCGCTAGAATCCTACTGTCGTCGGCACAAAGTTGCAGCCTGCGCAAAGGGCTCCGATCCCCGTTTTCTCTCTGTTCAGCAAACTGGCGGGTCTGAGCCGAGTTACGCGGACCTTTTCCTCGCAGAGCTGCTCGATCACATTGAGACCTGTTTGCCTGGCAGCTTGAAAGCGTTCCCGCATCTTTCGCAGCTGCGTCAAAACGTGCACGGTTTGGAGCGGCTGCAGGAGTTTCTGAACTCACCGTCACGGGCTGGTCTCGCCTGCAATAACAAGATCGCATTGATCGGCAGCGGAAGCAAGATGCCGCCTCCGGGCAAGCTGCCGCACCTGAAGCTCCCCGAAGAGGCCATCGCTGCCGCCAGAGATGCAGTTATCCTATCCAAGGATCGAACGGAACGTTAAGCATTACGAAAAGCGCTGCACATATCCGTAAGGGTCGATGACTTTGGACTTGCTGTTTTTCGGTGTAAATCGCAGATTACAACGCATAGAACGCACTACGATGCATGGGGCTCTCGACAGCTCCCAGCGATCGAAACGATTGAGATCCAGTGCCTGTGGCAGCGAACTCCTCTCGGCGGTCCATGAGCGCCAGCTGTCACCGACCGGCCAAGGTGCCGCTCAGCACTGGTACGTGTTGCACCACGGCAGTGTTCGCTGCAGCCAGAGCAACCTGTCAGAATGAGGTAGCTGTCGAGGACACGCAAGAACGGGGGTTTGTTCTGCTTCCAAAACGAAGTTCCTCGAACATGCGCTAGACGATTGACGTTCATCGCATGAGCAGTCCACGAAACAGAGGCACGGTGTATCCCGAAATACTGCAAATGCTTCGCCTACTGCCGGTGTTGCATCAGTGCAGGGCAGCTCCACCGTAGCTGAACACTTTCCAGGTTACAGTCAGCACTCGCGTAACAAGTTGGATCTGCATCAACGCTACAATCCCGTGCCCCAGCGCCTTTACGCTGCAAGCATGCGTACGCTCAAACGCGCCGCCCGCGCACACCCATGAATGGAGGTGAGCATTTGCCGTGTTCACCTCGAACAAGTGAGTGTCGCTTGTACCGACGAAAAGGTAAAACGATTATGGATTCCAAGCTTGCTTTCCTTGTGAAGCTTCCAGTGTTACCTGGGTCGTCGCTTGCGGGCGCACCGCGTTCGGCACGGTCGCTCGGTCTCTGTTTGACCACTCGATCGGGAGACGTGGCGTATGCCGCGGAGAAGCCTGTGCTGCTCGCTGGCCGCAACGGTGGCGTGCAACTGCGAGTACCACTTGGCCTGGGTGCTTGGTCTTTCGGTGATCGGTTTTACTGGGGCAGCTCTTCCGAGGAAGACAATACGGATGCGGTGCGGGAAAGCTTGCGAAACGGGGTCACGCTCATCGATACCGCGGAGGTGTACGGTACACCTCCGGGGCGCTCCGAGCAACTTGTGGGACGCATCGGTCGCCAAGTGACGGAAGAGGTTCTCGCAAATGCCGGTCCTGACTCGCCGCTCCCCGAAATAAATGTTGCCACCAAGTACGCTCCCTTTCCTTGGCGAACTGCCGGCTTATCGCTGAACCTGCTGGGATGGCTCAGTCGACCGCAGCGCCGGGAAACGGTGCGTCGATCTGTGCTGGGAGCACTGCGAGCTTCCATGCGCCGTCTCGGTCTTGAAAACATCGACCTGTACCAGCAGCACTGGCCTGCGTTTGTCGGCGAAAACGACGAACCCATCTGGGACGCCCTCGCCGAGGCCTACCACGAAGGCCTCATCCGATGCGTGGGTGTGAGTAACTTCAGCCCCAGTCGCCTTCTGAAATGCGATACGTATCTCCGCCAAGTCCACGAGGTGCCCTTGGCCTCAAATCAGGTGCAGTGGAGTCTCCTGCACCGAGACCCGGAGACGGTGCGGTGCCTGGATGCCACCGACGATCGAACGCTCTGCGAAATCTGCGCAGATCGCGGCATTCAGATTCTAGCATATTCGCCGCTGGCTCAGGGCCTGCTCACCGGTCGATATCGGAAAGGACGTCTGCCATCTGGCGTGAGAAAACGACTCGCTGCGTCCCTTGTGGAACGCGTGGATGTTCTGCTCAGCGAGATGGAGCGGATCGCTGCGAAGCGCCAGGTCTCGCTTGCGGCAGTCGCTTTGAACTATGTCATCACTGCAGGCGAGATGCGTGCCGCTGGGGAGAAACCGACGATAGCCATCCCTATTCCGGGAGCGAAAAACGCCTGGCAAGCTCAACAAAATGCACAGGCGTTGGGCTGGCGCCTTGACTTGGATGAAATGACGAAGCTGAGGCGTGCTGCTGATCAAGTCGATGCGAAACTGCCCTCGATTCCGCTCGCTCGGGAGTCGAATCGACGAGGTTTATAAGCTTCTGCAGATATGTTCACGATAGGATGCCGTGACGCTGAGCTGTGCGCAAGCGATACTCTTTGATATCGAATCTTGGGGCGTCATTATCGTGCTCTGATTGCCTTGGAGTATCGTTCCCAGTGCGTATGCGTACACGAAGCACAAACGTTGTTGCTGTGCTGTTCGACACCAGAGCGTTGTTTGCGGTGAGAGTTCCAATTTCTATATCCTCGCCGCTGGTTCCGTGCATCGAAAGTCTGCAGCGTTGCAGCATAATGCCCACGCTGACTGCTGAAGGACGACATCGAACGTTCGCTCGAAACAAAGCCGGTGGACGTTCCGCAAGTGCGGCATCCTTTCGTATGCTAATCAAGGCGTTCAATTCTGGTCGCAAAAAGTGATTCTTCGCATTGTTGATGGTGGAATCATACCATAGCAAGCCTCTTACCCTTGTTTGCCGCGCCATCTGGAGTTTGGTCTCCTTACAGTACACCACCTCCTGTACCGGACTCTGTTTTAATTTTCAAATCACTGACCGTTTCCGCGTGTTTCCGTGCTCGTGATGCGAGCGTGTTGTTCTCGAGACTTTAACGCGAATCGTACAGAATCGATTCCAGCACGCGTTGCAGGCCCGCGACGGAATACGCGTGCATGCTTTGCGGGATACGACACGTCCGACACCGTAGACTACCGCCACGCGACGCAATGTATCCCCGGTTTCTTTTGCGAACGCATGAGATAGGTTGGTAAATGCACGCTGCTTGCCTCTGCGCAATAGACATCGTTGGCGACCCCAGCGCCGTCTCACGTGCCCCTGCCATAGATCGTGTGCCTGTGCCATTTCGACGCCCAGGTACGCGTTCTGAGTGAAGCGTACAGAAAATATCCACTTCTGCTCGATACGGTGCGCAGATCGCCGTCATGGATTCCGGCGTTGTCATTGCACTTGTCGGTATGCCTCCTGGCGTCCATGATGCCCGCCTCCCATTGATACCTATCCCTGTAGAATCTGAGCAGGTACATTTGCATTGCGCTCAAGACTTTGGCTCCATTCTCTTGATGTAGAGGTACGGCGACGACCATAATGTCCTCAAAGCAGGGATCCGCACCCACCATAAAGTCTTTCTCGTCATCCACCTGGCACAGTTGAACATGCGTGTCGGTGCTCGGCGCTGGCCGAGGTTTACGAATATGCGCACAGATTGGTGTTCCGTCAGTCCCTATCGTCCTTGTAGACTTGTTTCAATGCTTGCTTCATAACCTACAAACCTGGAACGAGCTCCGCCAACGTTCTTTAGGCTTTGGCTCGCATGTTTCATACTTGCACGCAGAGACTAGCTCCTTTTTCGCCTGCTCCTTGATTTGGACTCGTTGCAAGCATGTGTTTACCATATTTCATAGCGGTTTGTTCCTTGCGACTCAGACACACTATGTGAACAGTGAGATCGAAACTCGCCTTCTCTATGGAGTTGCATGGATCGACTATTCCCAGAGTACCTCATCGTCACCGTGTCCGTCGCACGCACGCCCATGAATCGAAGCGCATCTGTCGACACCGTCCGGCTTAGAGGCTTTGAGCTCAGTTTTGCTTCATCTCCGTTGGGGTCTATAGCAGGAGATTGACATCACGATGCAATGTACCGTATGGATCATAGATGAATTGCCTTTAGTATATTTTCTTTTCTGAACAGTGCAAGGAGGACTGTATTTTTCCTTCATGTCGGTCAAAACGCAGTACTCAGATAACTCAGGAACAATCCTCGAATCAAGTATATGCGCACAGTGCCAGAGAGCCATATTTTTTGGACTGCTTGCGGTCACTGGTAGAAAAACGACCCGTTGATCAATCGAGGGAAAGTAAGGGCGATGATGGAAGCTGCCACGCGTGTGTCTGGTACTCAGCAGTTTTTCGTTTGGTCCTGAAATTTCTGAGATACAGTCCCTTGAAATTCCTAGTTCATTGAGCGCCACCTTCCACCGAAATCGCAACGATAGAATTCGTTGAACATTGCAATCGATGTGAAGCACAGGGACACCGGCTTGTTTTCTCAGTCGATAGGACTTGCTTCGGACGGAACCGCCGGAGCCTATATGGGTATTCGCGGAGCAGCGAACTGTTGTACGTACGACCGAGCCCGAAGAGAGCGACGACATCATCATATGTTCTAGCTGTAGTGGATTCGTTTGGCGGCCTCAGTATCGCTCCTAGACAAGGATCACAGTAAACCAGAGACTTCATCGAATCATTGAAGAAGTTTTCCCTGACATCTCGCGACGTTCTTCTATTGGATAACGCGGCATTCCAGCATTCCCCTTGCGTTCGCGCTTTTTGAGATTATATCGGGGTAGAGCTTCTTTTCAAACCTCTAGAGGATCCGTGGCTCAAACCCATCGAAGGAGTGTTTTCTATCGTACAACGTGATGATCGCTCCACTAGGAAAATCGCTGAAGCATGAAGCACGATACCGCTGGGGCGCATGTCGTTTCCCTTCCGCAAATCCCTTGCCCTCCAAGGGGATCCTCACGAAAGGGCATCTACCAGTGTCTCCATTAACAGAAATACAAATTCCAAGGAAAAGGTATGGACATAAAAGTCGAAGATCCTGGAGCGCCGTCGTCGCCAGATGCCAGAAAAAACGAAAAAGAATCCTCTTCTCGTCGAACGTCGAACGGAGACGAGCAAGCGACGAAGAAGAACAGGGGAGATATGCGACAAAAGCAGTTTGCCCGACGCGACAATGGCGAGACTGTAGCGACACAGAGGGCACGAGTTTGAGGACTCCTTGCTTGTATGAGTTCCATCAGCGCCTATAAATACATGGCGTTCGCGAACCGGGACTTGAATGCCGCCATCAACACCAGATTCTGTGTAGTCCTGAAGACGAGGCCCGGAAAGCTGTCGCAAGCCGACTTTTTGTGGATCAGCCTCTCATGCTCGAGATATGCAAGGAGCAGCTGAAATCGAGAGCAGGCAGCCGATCGACACAAGTCTGGGAGGCGTCTGCGCGTCGGCGTCTGTAGACGCACTCTCGAGGGCGGGCGGCGCGCCACAACCGTCCACCGTCGGTGGCAGCGTTTGCCCTAGCCACGTGTCGAAGCGCTGTTGTTTGCAACGTTCGGGTCGCGCATATTATGCGCATTCCAGTTGAAAACTGGCAAGAGAGCAAAGATTTTCGCGGAAAATCTGAAGTACATTTGATTCGGAGCTTTAAAGTCGGCGTCGGTGCGTGAACCGGTGGATCGCTTGTTCGTACGGCGCACCAGGTGGCGGATGCGGTTGGCGGCGGACCCACGAGGCACACCTTGGAAAAGCAGCAATAGATATACCAGGAGACGCCTCTCCGAGAAGGAAACTACGTTAGTCTGTGTGTCCGATAGAGTGGAGGTCAACTTCGGAGTCCGGCTCGGTCAGGCTGGGCTCGGTTCCGTTCGTCAGCTTGGCTGACGCAGAGGGACTCGAAGCAGGCGTTGTAGAACTGCCGGGACTCGGAGTGATTCTTTGGCAGAGTGATCTGCCATGAACCACCATGTCGTGGGTTCATGCTCTTCACTAGTGAATAGTTCTCCGAAGAACCCGCGGTTGAATCAAAGTCCGCCAGAAACTCCCCGGACTACCAGTCTAGTCTCAATCGCAGAAACGGATTCACAGGTAGCACCAGGTGACGCGTTGCAGCCGCCCAAACCTGTATCTGCACAGCGGCTGAGTACAGGTCGCAGACCGAGGACTAGAGCGTCGGACGACGAGCAACAACTTGCGACACCGGTCCAACGGAAACTGGAGGCGTCCGAAACAGTTTGGCGAAAGCGCGCCTCGAAACCCTCGTCTGACTCTATAAGACAAGCCATTGCAGATTTGCATACAAGTGGCGCGCTCAGTGAGCGCGAATGGAAAGAACTCGAAAGCACGGAATCGCTCGTTGGGGACCTTGAACGAGTGCTGCAACACCTTGAGACAGCAGCACCAGAGCGAGTCCTGGAAAATACAGATCTTGCAATGGTTCTCCACGAACGTCTGCCGCTCTTGGAGCAGCACCTGTCCGCGGATGAGTCCTCGGACAGATTTCCCGCACCATCGTGAGAATCCCCACATCCGTTTGGCGCCCCAAGTCGTGAACCCTGGTTATGATGGTCGTCATCGGCAGCGCTGAACGCCCGAGGAAGCAGTCGGAGACCAGCATGCTCGGAAGCGTTTGAAATTCCGCGACGATGCAGGCAGGGGTCCCTGCGGTTTGTTCCGTCGAGGGTATGCCTCGCGTTTTTCGGTGAACCACACGCGAGCGTATCACGCTGAACGCGGCTTTGCCGTGGTGAACCCACGTTTCCGAATGGCGTGTTTCGTTTCCGGTGTGCAATTGTTTGCGTCGTCCCTGATTCAGGAGACGGCAAAGGCCGGCTTTCAGGGGCCACCTCTCTGGCAACCGGACAGACTATGGACGCTCTCATTGACGTACTCGTGTTCCATATGAAGTTGGACTTGTCAAGGAGTCGGTAGAAATGCGTAGACGGCTTCACGACATCCTGCGTGTCGTTCTGGCTCTGCAAGGAATTTGCAACGACCCGCGTTTCTCGGTTAAGACGCGGCTCCGAACTGGTGTACTTGTTAAACGTACGTCCCGGAGCCGTTACCATTAAATATATCGGAAACAGCGCGCGTCGATGCCATTGAATTGCAACGAAGATAAAAAAACAACGCTGACGAGCACTCATGCAGGAAGGTTGTACATTTGGGCAGCTCACGAGTATCCACCAGAATGCTTCGAACCTGCAGCGATGCAGACAGTGGCGACGTGCCGTTCGCTCGGAAAACTGCGGCAATACCGCTCACCAACACCATGCGCTCCGAAAGCGGCATGTGAAGCTTGCAAAAAAGTCTCGTGGCTTGTGGCAACGCGCAGGTACAGACGGCATCCGCGCTTCTCGCTTCGACTGGCAGATTCGTGTTGTTCGCTGCGCGCTGAGAGATCTCTGGGAAGCGCCTTCTTTAGGATCTCAGGGTGCTGTCCGCAGCTGCATTTCTCAGCCCCTTTGAAAGTCAAGCTCTACGCAAATTCAGAAACAGCCAAGTATTCCAATCGCTGTGTCTTGGTCGCATCACAGTGACTGGTGCGTAGGCGCCCCCAGCTAAATGATCCTGTTTAGCGACAACTGGACACGTCGAGTCGATGCTGGCGCCAGGTCGGCGACGTCCTTCGGTGTGCCCACTGCACGCGCTCGGTTGCTGGATCGGAATTCTCCACCAGGCAGGAACGAGCGGGATCAAACCACGTTGTTTCAAGAAGGCGTTTCTAGTCCGCAACTGAGCCGCGTGGTCAGCACTCGCGCATGTGGGTTGTCATCGTTTTGCTGGAATTGCTTGCCGTTGCTGGTCACGCGCCACAATACTTTTCGTTGCGCCAAACGCGTTTCGAAAAACAAGCAAACTTTCGCCTCGACGTCTTTGGCAGTTACCGGTCGTTTCTGTGAAACCCAGAGACCGAAATTCGCTTTGGTCAGGCTTTGAACAGTCGAGCTTGCAAACTCTCGCATAGCAGCTCCCATAAGTTTCTCATTCCGAGATGCAAAGCCAGTTTGAAGGATCATGCGTCTGTTGTTCGTGCTGCGCCTTGAAGAGATCAAGTCGCTTGCAACCTATCGGAGCGCGTCTGCGCATGCGCCCTTGGCATCCACATACCTGATTCGCGATCGACGTTCATCATATTGATACCCATGTCAAGAATACAATGGACAGGTACTCCAAATCGGGTGTACACACAACCGTTTGGGCTCTTTCGACGATCGTCAGCGCTAGTCATTGCGGGTTTTTGGTCTGACTGCTTCTTTTCCACTCTCTGATATCCAACTGTACATCCGCCGACCGTATCTGGCCGTCGAGCTCGGTTGCCAGCGATCCAAGAATGTTGATACCCGCATTCAAGTCTCTGTTTCTCCCTTCTCGGGTGTTATGGATGAATCTCATGCAGATGTGGATGTTTCGATCCATGCTTCGCTTACCGGATTCGTCGTCGTTGTGTACAGCATCGGTGCGTCCCCGCAGCGGCAACACTTCCGAGTGGCCAGGGGTTCACATGCGTCCACCGAACATCTCTCAAAGCGCGTCACCTTGTGCTTCGAGGACACTTGCTTCATCGGTCGATCCATGCCGCTTGACAGGCGTTGAAAAGGTCCATCTTGATGCAGAACTCCGTTTCTGCACTCCACGGTGCCGTACCCGACGATCGCTGTTTGGTCTTGGCGATCGCCGGCTGCGAGGACGCTTTTCGATGCACCTGGAAGCGCATGCTGTTCCATTTCTTTAGAGGATTTGTGGAATGCGATCGTGTCCTTGATGAACCAAGCAACGCAGGAAAAATTCAGGCAGGATGACAACCCAGGAAATTTCGATAGGTCTACGCCCCAGCCGTGCAAAACGGTGGCGCGCACTCCACTAGAAGCGATCGCTGTGATCTCCCGAGTCCGAATGCAACACTCTTTCCCTCCCAAATCGAAGAGACGGGAACCCCAGGCAGCGTATCATGCGAAAGGTATCATGAGGCCACCAAGCGCCACTTCGTCGATGGCCTAGAAATGATGAGCATATACCCTTCGAGGAGAATCGGTTATTTGCAGTGAGCAGTTTAGTGAGGTTCCGGTGAGAGCTTCTGAACAAGTCGTCAAGGGGCAAGGTCGAGCTTTTTCCCTCGTATTGCTATTTCGACGAGTTGCAATGAATTAGAATGATCGAAAACTTGTACGAAGTGTGATCCGAGCATGCTCCATATAACGAAATGGGAAGATTGGATGCCTGTACGTATACACTGGATTATGATGTCGATTAGTTTACGAACGCTTGTTCGAGGGCATCTGGAGTCGTGACTCCAGTATCGTAAGGAATTCCAACGCCAAAGCTTGGAAGGAGCCACTCCGCGAAGACGACCATGATTCCTAAAACTATGTTTGCATCCGTGAGCCCGTACTGCTGCTTTCTCAAAATCGAGCCAGCAAATCGTTAAACGACGGCGGGATATCGCTAGGCAGAAACAGAGCGAGCAGTTCAGTTTCCCATTTTTACTTGAAACCGGTGCATGGTAGCATCCGGAACTGGACCCATGCCCAAATGCGTACAGGTCGGGTCCTGGGAGGTCGCGCAAGCACCACGACCTCGTCCTGAGCCCGAAACAATGCACTGCGCCCTAGCGAAAGCGTATCGTACGCGGAAACATGCCGTGCAGCGCTCCATTTGCCATCCACGGAGAGCTCGGATCCATAGAGCGTTTCCAACCAAACTGTCTGCAGATGCGGGTTCCTATGACAGTCTGCTTCGAGATACAGCGTTCCGTCATAATCCAAGAGCGCTTCGCTGCTGCATTCCGGATTCTAATCCAACGCCCTTCGCTGCCGTCCAGTGCATACCTATCTAGTTTTCTGAGGCGCCCAAAAAACTCTTGTCTGAAAGGCGAACAACTGGTAACGACTCGCTCCGAGTTGTACAGTTTCATAACGCGTCAGCCGCGCTGATGGTATTCCATCATCACTTCATCTATTGTTGTTGGCGCAAAGCAGCGAGAGCAAGTCCTCCAGATACAATGGAAAGAATGAAAGCGGCAGCCGTAAGTACGCCAGACGCTGACGCTAGGCCATCACTGCCGTGTTGAGACAGTGCTACCACGCAAGCCACAGAGGCCCCGGCACATATTCCCGAACCAGTCAGAAGCTGCGTCCGCGTCGGTACTGGTGACGGGCTACGCTCAAATATGCGCCGATCAATGCTAGATTCGATCTGTTCCATCTCGGCTTGTACGGCAGCTTGTCCCGCGGGTGACAAGAACGCAGCCTTCACTGATTCAAGTTCCGCTGTGGTCACCTTCCACACATCCTTCGTTTCATCCCGCTGAACACGCTTCAAGGGCGCCAGCTTATCGACACGCTCGAAGCGCGTTGCAGCGCCTGCCTCGCGCTCGTACAAAACCGCCGAGTCTTCCGAGCGCCCAACAGCGTGCAACGTTACGACGTCCGCCGTTCGACCAGTTGTGTCGAGACCAACGACCAAAACAACAGCGTCCTCCGAGCCTGGATACGGTGATGGAACTAGAGCAACATCTCCGGGCCGCACGACCGCCACGAGGCTTCTCGCAACGCCACGCACGGTGTGCCGGCGTCGAACGCGAAGCGCCACGTAGCGCGGCCTCGCAACACGAACGAACCCGCAAGCGTGCCTACGCTGACCCAGTGCTTCGTTAAACCTAGCGTGTGATGGAAAACTTCGACAAAAGATCGGGAAAACCGCCTTTGCTACTGGTAGAAACGCGAACATCGAAAGTGCACACGAGCCTGTGCCCGAACATGTCGCTGGTGTTATCACCCGCTTGCCGCTGGCTGGGGCACCCGTCGGCACTCCAGCGCGCGCGCTTCGCCTGCAGCGGCGCAGCGTGCGGCGGGCGATCTCGCGTGTGCCGCAAACGCAGGCACGTGATTCCATGATGCCGTGCAGCAGGTGCGTCAATCTTGTACTCTTGAGCGCGCTGCTTATGCTGCTCGAACGCCAGGGAAGAGATCATCGAGCATCTGAACACGTTCTTGCATATCTCAAGTTCAGGTCGTAAGTATCTTTTAGGAATAGAAGGAACACATGCAGATCCATCGGACGCCGACTCTTCCAGGAATCCCTCACAGGTTTTTCGTCCAGAGAGGCGCTTCGCGGGAGCAATGCGAGCCGCCAACGGCACCGCCGCTCAATTCCGGCGTACGACCGTTCCGGGGCCAACGCGCTGAACTGGACATCTTCGACAGCGCAAACGCTGCCAGTAAGCAGACCAGAGACCTCAGTTCCTCCTGTGCCACAATCGCGTCCAGTAAAGCCCAGACTACTCTAATCCGAATGAGTTCTCCCTCGAGATAGAGCCACAAAAAAGAGACAGCCTCCGCGCAGCGAGCTTCGAGCTGCATCGCGTTGGTGCAACACGCGCCTATACGTTACCCGTGCGGATGTCGTAGTTTCGTCTCCGACACGAAATCAGTGAGTCTGGACGAGTTTCCTCGGGCGCACCAGCATGACCATGGATCAGGTACGTGCCTCCATATCCTCCACACTCTTGACCATGGATCAGGTACGTGCCTCCATATCCTCCACAGTCTTGACCATGGATCAGGTACGTGCCTCCACATCCTCCACAGTCTTGACCATGGATCAGGTACGTGCCTCCATATCCTCCACACTCTTGACCATGGATCAGGTACGTGCCTCCATATCCTCCACACTCTTGACTATGGATCACCATCACCAGTCCACTGGGCCGGTCGGAGCCTCGCATCGATCGGAGCTGCAGCAGCCGACGCTTGGCGATCGTTGCCCTGCAGCGCGGCACGCGGCACTGCCGCCATTCCCATGGTCGATCCGAGCGTACGCGCTTCTGAACAAGCGACGAGCTCTGCGTTGACGTGCTGCGTATACGAACTCGCAGACTAGGGTGAATCAAACAATGAATAGATCAGGTGTGCCGTCGATCGACTGCGTTGAAAAAGAGGAGTGTTCGCTTTGTTTTGAAGACGTTGACTCTCCTGGTGGTGTTTGTGTTTGTTTGACTTGTTTGCAGTGTTTTTGTGCATACCGAAGACACGCGGAGCTTCACACCCGAAAGACGAAACATCAAGTTTTTGCGAACTTGCGAAGAGCACCGCTGGCGGAGGCTGATCGTCTCGAGCAGAGCACCCTGGTGCAGGCTCAGAAGGATGCAGCAGAGGCCGAGCGAGGCACAACAGCCACGTTAGCGCCTCAAGTTCTGCGAACGAGCGAAGGTTACACCATACAGGGTGCAGAGTCCCTGGAAGCACCGGTTCCTCCAGTGCGCTTGGAAGGTATCTACGACGTGGCTGCAAAGTGTTGGGTAGCTTGTCTTCGAGAGCCCGAGGCAGGGTCGGCTCGGAACTGGAGCTCGGATCTCCGCCCTGGGGCCTACCCGGCCTCACAGCTGGAAGCGTGGATAACGCTGGCAGAGAGCGTGCACGAAGCGGCGGCCATGTCACGCAAGGAGCAGGTGCAGGCATGGGAGCTGCAGTTGCAGCCGTGCGAACACACGCTCACGGTTTGTCGTTTGGAGGGAATCGACGTGGATACATCGCTCAGTCGTTCCACGGCAAAATGCTCCTCCTGCGATTTGCGCGAAAATCTTTGGCTCTGTCTCTCGTGTGGGCACCTTGGGTGCGGGCGAACGAACTTTGATGGCACCGGTGGAAAGAATCACGCATGGGAGCATTTTCAAGCCTATGGCGGGATGAACGCGGATCATGCTGTCGCGGTGAAGCTCGGTACCATTACCGCCGACGGCACAGCGGACGTACACTGCTACGTCTGTGACGAGCTCCGTGTAGACCCAGAGCTTGAACGGCATCTGAGCGAGTTCGGTATTGATATTCGTCGTGAGGAGAAGACCGAGAAAAGCCTGATTGAACTAGAGATAGAGCAGAATGTCCAGCTTAACTTGAAGGAGCTGGGATCCAATTTCTCGGACCATAATCCGAGTCTGCGCAGGATTACGGATCCCAGTCTCTATGCGCCTGATGTCGTCGCAACTGGAATGCGGAATATGGGGAATACGTGCTATATCTCGAGTGTGCTCCAGTGCATCTACGCGCTGGTATTTGCGCCCTATCGCTGGTATCAAGAGCCTCGTGCGCTTCCCTTCCCATTCAAGAACAAATCCTTGGACCGCCATTACACGAGGTGCGAGGCGGGCAGTGCACTGCAGTGCTTTGAATGTCAAATGCGTAAGCTAGCGGATGGCTTGCTAAGCCAGCGGTACTGGAAGCGTGAACACACTCCACAACGCATCGATGAGTTGGGGCGCGCCTCTGCAGCCAACATCCATGAGCACGAGCACGCGACGATGCCAAAACCGGTGAAAACTGGAGCTCCGGATCACGAGGCGCCTTCGAGAACGGCCGAAGCGCCCGAACCGGAACCTGCACCCGCCACAAGTGACGTTCAGACGCCAGCAGAGGGCGCAGGGCTGTTGCGCCGGTACCAGCCGCCCCAGGGCATTGCACCGCGAATGTTTCAGAACCTAATCGGGCAAGGTCATCCGGAATTTGCGACGAAAAGGCAACAGGACGCTCACGAGTTTCTCGAGTATTTTCTTAGTCGATGCACGGCGGAGGCTCGGCGGCAAGGAACTCGAGACCCAGCCCGCTTCTTCACCTTTCCACTGGTTCAACGAACGGAATGTTTGCGTTGCCATCGCATTGGCATGAACTCCACGGAAGCAACTTCCTTATACGTGCCTATTGCGTCGTCGGTCCGAGGTGCTGAATACTCAACGAGGAGCAAGGCGATCTCCGCGGAGCAGGACCAGGAATCCTCTGCGCGTGTCTCCCTGGCAGCATGCCTCGACCTCAGCGTTGCCAGTGAGCTGCTCTCGTTCCAGTGCCCGTCGTGTCGAGCATCGATCGGAGTCGCTGATCCGAATCAGGCTGAAAGGAGAGAGAGCCCCAGTCGGTGTCCACCTTTTCTTATTATGCATCTGCGACGCTTCGAGGCCGGTGAGGACTGGGTGCCTCGCAAGGTGTCCACCGCGGTGACCTTCTCAGACCCGCAGCGTGGTCTCGAACAGCGAGCCGACGGTACCATCGTTCTCGATATGAAACCCTGGCTCGTTGTCGACGAATCCGAATGGGATCGTCTGCCTCCGGAGCGTCGGATGGAAGCGGCAGAAGCGCCAGCGTCGGGCACACCGAGTGGGCGCGCCTTGACTCGGATAGACCCGTCTGAACGGCTCCTCATGGATATGGGTTTCACCTTGCAGCAGGCACGAGTAGCGCTTCAGGCCAGTAACCATGATGGCGAGCGTGCTATCGAATGGCTACTCGATAGCGCCAATTCGGCTGCGGCGAACGGCGCATCGACACCCGAGGAAGAACCGACAGCAAATACCGAAGCCGAGACATCCGCTGCGCTGGCATCCAGTTCCCGTACACGGTATGCGCTGGCGGCGGCTATGGTTCACCTGGGCGCTTCACTCCAGACGGGACATTATGTGGCCTACGTCTATCGGAACAAGCGCTGGCTTCTCTACAACGATGAAAAAGTTTTCGATGCTGGACAAAATCCCAGTGCTCTGGAGCAAGCTTTCGTGCTCATATGGCGTCGCGACGATGAAGCCTTCGATGCCACCTGCGTGGACTGGATGACATCCGATAGACTGCGTCTCGAATCGGATACTGTAGTGAGTCGGGTCCAGCCGCTGCACCCTGTTGCAACGTCCATGGACCAGCCCCTGCGCTTCGATGGAACTGTCCTGAATTGGAACACGACTCGCGGAGCTTCTGCGAACGAGGCCGCCGCGGCGCCAACGTTTTCCTTTGCGGAGCAGCTGGACCAGCTAATGAGCATGGGCTTTAGTGCAGACGCCAGCCGACAGGCACTTGAGGCCTCGCGTGGCGACGTTGAGCAGGCGCTCAACATGTTGCTAAGCGCCTAAACGATGAGCGGCGTGTCCGCGGAGTGCCGGTGACGGATACAGGCACGGTGCCGTTGTTGTTGTCGTAGTTATCGAGTGGAACGCCACTCATGCGGGTACCATGACAATCAACTTGCGCATGATGATGCCAGTGACGCCGTCACGAGGCATTTACCGTGCGGTTGTTTCCCCAGATCAAACACGAGTTCCGAATGAACGGCACGCGATGCCAGGTAGGCGTCGATCACCATACACAAGAAACGCGCAGAGCTTATGCGGACGCTTCAGCGCTGCACGGGACGGGATGCTTCTCTGGGCAGGCCGTGTTGCGGCTTGCGCTCCCGGGAGCAGACGGTGGCAAGGTGGCCAAGAAATTCCACAGGCAGCAGCTTCTGCTTGTGCTGCTTCTGCTGCTGCTGTGTTGTTTCTCTGATGCTCTGCAAAGATCGGCACATCCGCATCGTTGGACGCTGAGCAGTGAATTCCGGAAAACCTGTACTACCACAACTTGATCGTCCATGTTTGATATTCTCCCAGGAATACGACGAAGAGAATGGCTCCTGTATGTTGGAGACATGGCGCGGCATGCGCTGATGCTGTCGCTCGTAGCTTGCGAAAAAGAGCCTTACTTCTACAAGTTCGTTACGCAATGGTTAGCAGGTGGCTGAAGCACCCTTCGTTCAGTCGTTGTTCTGAACGTGGTGCACCCAGAACAGAACCTGTAAAACGCTACGTACAAGAATGTGTATTTTACGATCCATTCCACTTGAAAAATTCTCGATGAAATACAACGGAAGAAGCCACAAAAAGTGATGTTTCCTTACCTGTTCATACGAACGGCGATAGAGGGATACGGGTGGACAGGGCGAACAGCTCTGAGCTCCCAAGTTGCGTCTCTACGGGCATATACATGATCAGTGGAACAAGAAATGACTCTCGACCATCGATGATACATATGTATCCACTCATACGCGTTTCCCAGCATTTCTCAACCGACACGCTGCTAACGGCTTCAGCTTCTCCTTGTAGATTTCGAGCCTCAGAAGCTGCCCCAAAAAGTTGGATGGCGTCAGTGCACCGGCTCTCTTCTTCAGCGCCGCACATCGTCTGATACAAATGGTGGCGTTGACATGTCTCGTTTGAGGAACCCTGTGCGTTTCCTGCCTCTGCTTGAACTCATCACTACAAGGATTGCTACGACTCGTGCACTCTGTCCCATCTGCTGCTATGTCAGCTATGCATATAATTCTGTCGCAGAACCGCTTCGCTGGCTTTTCTCCATCTCGACCGTCAGAAGTGTACTGCCTAGCTCAACCTTTGAGCTTTTTATTTCTTCAAACGAACCCACTTGTTGAAGCTCTTCGATACGGGAACTCCCCGGATGGAGAAGGCCTCGCGGAAGAAATACGAAATATGCACCGCTCTGAGCGGGCCGAAAGCTTTCGCAATTCGTCCAGTTGAACGATCACTTCGTTTTACGATAGGAAACACTCCCTCGATGACGTCGAAGCAAGTAGACCACGGACGAACGAAAAGGAGCTATGCCCCTGAAAACAATCGGCAAGAGCTCGAACGCAATGGGACTGGTGAAATGACACGTTGTTCATTAGAGGAGCGTTGCGAGACATCCGGGAAAAGTCTTCAATGATTCGACAAAAAGGATGCTGTTGTACGAGCCTTCTCTACTTGCGAAACTGAGGCCGCCAAAGGAATCCATTGCAGCTGGAACAGATGCTGATGTCGTCGCTTTCCTCGAGCTCGATCGCACATAAAACAGGCTCCTTCCCCACGAATACCCATATAGGCTCCGGCCGTATCATCCGATAGAACGATCGTCGACTGAGAAAACAAACCGTCGTCCCTGTGCTTCATACCGGTCGCGACGTTCCAGGAACACTATAGTTGCGATTTAGGTGGAAGATGGCCGTCAAAGAACTAGGAATCTTTCTTGGACAGTATCCCGATGTTTTCAGGACCAAACAAACAAGCCGTTGAGAAACAGAGACGCCCGTGGCGGCCGCGATCATCGCTGTTGCTTTCCCGACAATGATCAACGGGTCGTTCTCTGCCATGAACCACAAGCACGCTTCAGAATATCGGTTATTGGCTCGCCGCACATCCACTTATTTCCTTGAACGCTCCTCAACCATCTGACTACTGAGATATGACTGAATCGAAGAATGAATGCAGTCCTCCTTGGACTGTTCAGTAAAGCATGTATATCTCCAAGGCAATTCGTCTGCGATCCATACAGTACATGGCATCGTGTGTTCGAGCGCCCGCTATGCACCGCCTCGCAGGAAAACCAATATTGCGCCCGAAGACGACTACACGACAAAACCCTCTCCCACGTTTCTCGCGTCTGGCTCACCGGTGAACTGGATGCCGGCAGCGATTGTTGAAAGCGCATCGACGTACACCAGAGCGGAATCCGGATGCGCGCTACAAGGACGTATGCCGATGATCGCGAAGGCGTTACGCGGCGCAGACACGCAGTGCAGCGCAGCCGCGCTTGCCCCGAGATCTGAAACGACGGCAGCAGCAGCAGCAGCAGCAGCAGCAGCAGCGATCATCCGGACACGTATCGCTGCGGCGGTCGACGGTGCAACGCATTGCGCTGTAACGCTGCATTTCGAATTCCCCATTGGGGAGCGCTGCACGCACCGGCGCGATTGATCGTATGCGTGCTCGTGTGCGTGTCAACGATTCAGCACGATTGCGTGTCAACAGAGGCGCGAACTACTGCGCTTTTTTGTATACTGCTGGAAGCGGTTGACCTATTAGCCGTGCTGACCAAGTTGGACGCAGCTTAGCCGATATATGACCAAAAACCAGACGAGTTCGCCACGGAAACCGCAGGGTAAGCGTAGTCGCAAGGCCGGTGGAAGCGACGCGTCGCAGGGTGCTCGTAGTTCGCAGGTGAACGCGAGCGCCCTTCCGAAAATGCAGTACCGTATAACCTTGACCTCCGGTGATATAACTCCAGATGGCGCTCGCTTCTTCGTGTATATTACTCTAGTTGGTTCGTTGAACGCTTTACCCGAGGTTGCACTGAACACGTCTGCTCATCTGGTTCGTGGTGGTTTCGAACAAAGCTCGAGCTCCTCCATCGCCGAGGCGCCCGAACTCGTGCCGCTCCTGAGATCGAGTTCTGAGTCATTCACGGTGCCTGCCGCAGAAGATATCGGCTCTCTGGACAAGGTAATACTGCGTTTGGAGGACGAAGCCGGTGACACCGACGCACTTGACGCACTTGGCTGGTTCTTGGAACGGGTTTCCGTCGAGAGCATCTGCAGCAGTCCAGGGGAAGCGTGCACCGAGTGGGCGTTCTCTGTCAATCGCTGGGTCAACCGTGACACAGAGCACCTCATCGAATTGCAGCGAGCGATGGCGACGGAGGTTTTACTGGACGACCGTGGCGCCAAAGTAGTGAAAGTTCGACTCGCCATGCACCACCTACCTAGCGAACCGGCTCACGAAGAAATCTATGTCTCGGGTTCGATCCCGGAACTCGGTTGCTGGAACGTGGAGCGTGCCGTACGCATGGAAAAAGTGTTGCCCGTGGCACTCGCTCAGAAAGAATCCGGCCGACGCAGCGTCAATCGGAATTCATGGCACGGTGATTGGGAGTACTGTTTCACCTTAGATCCCGATGCCGCAAGTGATTTTGATTACAAGTACTTTATTCGGAACCAGCGGACGAACGCCATGATATGGGAGCATGGACCGAATCGCAAAATGCTCATCGAGCGCATCGCAGAAAACCAGAGCGACGCAAATGTAACGGTGCGTCTGAACGACCAGTGGAATACTCCAACGCTCTGTCGCAAGGTATTGAATTCGTATCTCATGAATGGAATCATGAGCCCCTTGAGCAAGATCCTAGGCTCTTCCGAGGACGGTGTGATGGCTGCAGTGCGACGCATCCGGAACGAGCTCGAGGAGATGCGTCGCGAAAACAGCACACTGCGTAGTATGTTGCAGGCACGGTCTGACGTCAGACCTTCTGGGGCGCTTTCCGAGGAAGCATCGTTGGACACCGAATGCAAAGGCTCCCAGAATGCGAACGTTTCGGCGCTGGCGGTGCAAAAGATGAACCTGTCGCAGCTGTCATTCCAAGGCACGCAACCGGATCCCGCTCACGATTTGAATCGCGCAGGTTTAGCACATCGCCTGCGACATGCCCGGGAGCAAACGCAGCTGCTTCAGGCCATTTTGGAGCAGCTACGAGCGGAAGCTCGCGCCTCTCTCGACGCGACTGCGTCTATGATTCACACCCAGAGCGCGACGCTCTCTCAAGCAATCGAGCGGTGCCAGCGGCTCCGTGACCACAGCATGGCCATGTGGCGGAAAGAGTTCCACTGGCGTCGCAAGCTCTTCAACCAGGTCCAGGAGATTACCGGCAACATTCGAGTTTTCTGCCGCGTTCGTCCCGTGCTCCCTACGGAAAACGACCACACTGTGTGCAACGTGCTGGATAACGACAAAATCGCTGTACGGCAGAAGATTTTCGATTTTGATCGCGTATTCGGTCCAGAGCACTCTCAGGAGCAGATCTACGAAGACACGTCGCCGCTCGTCACCTGCGCCTTAGATGGCTTCAACGTTTGCATTTTTGCTTACGGGCAAACAGGCAGCGGAAAGACGTACACGATGTCCGGTTCTCCAGAGTCACGGGGTGTCAATTATCGGGCGTTGGCGGAGCTTTTCCAGCTTTGTGAAGAGCGAAGTGCTGCCTTTTCATGCCATATTCAAATTAGCATGTTGGAGATCTACAACGAGTCTCTTCGCGACCTCATATCCGGCAAGACAGAGACCCGCCTCGAGATCAAACTGGGTCCAGACGGCAAGCCCTATGTACCAGACTTGATCTGGATCCCCGTCGAACAACTGGACCACGTCTGGTCAGTCATCGAGGCGGGTACGCGGAACCGCTCTCAGGGCGCAACGCGAATGAACATTCATTCGTCGCGATCCCACCTCATTGTGTCCATCATGATCGAGGCCGTCAGTCGCAGTACCGGAGATAAGCTCGAAGGCAAACTGCACCTCGTCGATCTCGCTGGTAGCGAACGCGTCTCTCGTAGCGAAGCTGAAGGCGATCGTCTTCGCGAGGCACAACACATCAACAAGAGTTTATCGGCGCTCGGCGACGTATTTATGGCGCTCCTCGCGAAGCAATCACATGTACCGTATCGCAATAGCAAGCTCACGTACCTATTGCAAGACTCGCTCGGCGGCGACAGCAAAACCCTCATGTTCGTGAACGTAAGTCCAACGGCAGCCGACGAAACCGAGACGCTGAGCTCTCTGATGTTCGCACAGCGCGTAGCCAAGGTGGAGCTTCCGCGAGCTAGCAAACACGTGGAAAGCGCCCAAGTTGCCAAGTATATGAAAGCGGTCGCCAAAGCACAGGACGACATCCGAGCGCGAGACGATGAAATCGCGCTCCTCCGAAAGCAAATTGAGCAGTTGCAGCGGCCTCAGGTTCGCGGGACCTGTTCCAGCATCCGTTCTTTGCCTGGTACACGAAATGGCATTCAGGTCGTTTCCAACCAGCGTACGGTACTGCAGCGTGCGCACAGCAGCACATTGGCAACGACGCCACCAGATGACACCACCGCCAGCGACATTGAAGACGACAAAGAAAACTGCTTCGCGGGGCGTCGCGGCAGCAGGCGCTCAGCTCGCCTGGCACCAGCTGCATCGCCGCCAGGCACAAATACGAGGCACAGCGCCGCTGCGCTGCACGCTCTTCAGGGGTGCAATGCGAATGACGCGTCCACCACCGTGGATACCACAGTGTCATGCGTCGTCGACGGCGTCTCTGAGGTATACACAGCCGTCGACATCAATCCAGCAGACGCCGGCATCGCCACAAGCAATACGAGCGTCACCGAGCGGCAATTAGCCAGGGGCCTTTGCTCCCCGCTCGCAACAGCAAATCAGCAGCAGCAGCAGCAGCGCAACAACAACTCTTCGACTGGTATCGCGAATACGCCTGCCTCCAAAGCAACGTCCAAGCGCACCGGGAACGTCGTCGCCGTCGCCAACGCACGAACCAGTTCCGCGGTCACCGCTCTGCCGAGTTCGTCAAAGACCGGAAGCGCTGGCCCGCCGACTCCACCGAGTGCCCGTCGAGTTGTCTTGCGAGAGACTCGCGCCGACCTCCTGCGTCGCCAGGCGAATGAAGCAAAGCGCACCGGTACGCCCGCACGCGTCCGATACGCCTTTGGATCTCGCGTGGAGGGCGCTCCAGCGGCAACAGCGCACGCCTCACCGAACGTATCCCGACGGTAGCCGCTGCCCGAGGCCTAGTGCCTCATCCCACGCGCACACCAGCAAGCACAGCGTCTGTCTGTGCTTCGCGCTAGCATGGACACGTGCTGATGCCGGCACGCTTGCACTCGCGCTCGCCACGCTCGATGCTGAACACGACGCGTGGTGCGTCCGATGTCGCCATCCAGCAGTCATTCTCGCTTGCTCGCTGGCTTGCTTGCGCGGGTGCAAAGCAAGCGCAGCTCACGAGCCCATGGGCATACCGTTCGTTGCGTCATCGCCATCGCCATTGGTGTCGTCGCTGGGTCGCCACGACACCTGACCGGTTCGGGGCGAGGCAGTCTCAGCACCGAACGCGGTTTCGTGAGTCGCATGAGGTACGCTCGTGGACGCGGTCATCATACCCGATGAAGTCATCATCAACGACGACGACGACGTGCCGAAATGAAACCCCGAACGCGCCAAGGCATCGTTTCGCTCTATCCCAAACCCGAAACCGTCACCCTCTGAGGCGGCCATGGGGACCAACCCCTGAATCTCGTCCTCATCCTCAACATCAAAGTAGGTCCGAAGAATATGTTGCGACTTGAAGTAAATATCCTCGTTGACGTGGTTCTGCAGCATTTCGATTCTCTCGAGGCCACCGACCTGTTCCACCAACGACGCATATTCATTGGCAGGCTGGTGCAGGCGTTCCCGTTCGCGTTCACCCGATGCGAGAATGTTCTCGATGCCTTCGAGAACGACAATCAGCAGCTTGCTATCGTTCGCGAATAGCAGATCACACATCGGTTTCAAGCAGCCGTGCAGGACGAGCATTCGTATCTGAGCATCGGTTCCTCCAGCGGTGGCGTTGCTGATCGCCCAGGCCGCTTCGCGTCGCGTCTCAAAGTCGCTATTCGCCAGTAAGGAGATCAGGGGCGGTATCAGACCGCTCTGAATGACCGATTCAATTTGTTCAATCGTGCCGGCAGTGATATTGCTGATCGTCCAGCACGTTTCTTTGCGAATGAGTCGTTTGCTGGATGATAGCAAGCGCAGAAGATACGGGAGCGCCCCGCAATCCAAAACGACCTGTGTTTGTTCATCCGTACCCGTGACAATGTTGCCGATCGTGCGCAGTGCCGGCTGCTGGATGGCAGTGGACTCGTGACCCAAAAGTTCGATGACCCGTTTCACGACGCCCGAGCGGATGAGCGCGTCGATCTGAGCGTTATGCTCGGTCTTGTCATCGCTGACGTAGGACAACGCCCAGCAGGTGTCGACCAGTACCTCTTCGTCTGTGCTTTGAGCCAGCTGCGCGAGCACTGGCAAGGCAGCTAGAATGAGGGGCATGTCTGGTGCCGGCTTACCGCGACAGAAATTGCTCAACGTCCACGTCGCATTGCGGAGCATGCCTGGTTTGTGCTGGGTCTGGAGAAGCTGCAGCAGCGGTTCCATCGCGCCATGAGCAAGGACCAAGTCACGATACTGTACCGAGTCTCCGGCGATGTTTCCCAGCGCCCATGCAGCCTGCTCACAAACATCCTCATTAGGCGCACGCAAAAGGCGAACAAAGTGCGGCACTGCACCGGCCTGAACAACCACTGTGGTCTGCTCGGTATTCCCACTGGCTATATTCGTGAGTGCCCATGCCGCCTCGAACTGAAGCGCCGGAAACTGGTCGTAGCTCAAGAACTCGACAAGTTTCTCGACGGTGCCCTGGCATTCGATGACTTCTTGAATAGGTGGAGCTCGTTCGATGGAGAGAATACGGCGAAACTCGCGGACAGTGCGTAACAGCTGCTCCGGGCTCGCTCCAGCCTGGTAGAGTGTGTCTCGGAGCGCTGGCATGCTTGCCAGGATTTCTTGCCGAGAACGCGTCGTTAACAGAGAGGAGCTCGCTTCGGCCGATTCACCGGGAGCGTCCAGCATGCTCTCTACTGGTACAGCGCTCTCCGACAGTGACCCGGCGGCTTTCTCGCCGGAAACCGGTGCTGATAGCAAGTTTTCGCCGACGGCGGGCGCAGCACGTGCAGTTCCAGCTGCTGCTGCTGCTGCTGCTGCTGCTGCTGTCGGGTCATGGACAGCCGCCATGTCGCCTGGGACTGAAGCACCGGCCCGAGACGTTGCCTGCACAGCTGGGTGCTCACGACGCTTTTTCATCAGCGTCTCTTCGCGCTTCGTTTTCCGGATTTCCACCTTGTGCTCATCACGCTTTCGCCTTGCTTCGTCCAAATCAACAGCTTTCTTGAAAGATCGGTGCCTTTCTTCGATTCGAGCCCGCGTAGCCTGCATTCTGGGCGCTGTACAGCAGACCTCAACGAGCGGAGTGTACAGGATCCTGCGTTTCAAGGTGTGTCCACTGCGGCAGGTCCAGGAAGGGCGCCGCTCCGGTACGCAGGCCGCGCAATGAAGCAAGACGGAGCATCGCGGCGTTGGCAGCCCGCTGGCGCTGCTGGGGATCCCTCCCGTCACGTCACGTGACATCTGTACATATCTGTCATTTTATGGACACATGTCTACCTGTTACACGCACGCCCTCGACTGGCGATTCGATGCTACGTGTCTGGCGCGTATTTCTTTGCCTCGGTTGGGGGACACGTTTCCATTGACCACGGATCCCAGAATCGTGTCATGGATCGTCGCGTTCGGGACAGCGTCCACCGCGCTACAACATGCTCCCAGGCTCGACGAATCCCAACCCTATGCCTACGTTCGAAGATTCTCGTCCGTTCAGACATTCCATCGGATGCCGAGCGTGCCTTCTGCTGGCGAATATGCGCGCCCATGCATGACGTTTTCATGCGTCTCGCTTGCCGCACCCGCTCCAGGCCGCCAGAGCGCTCTCTGCACGCTCGTCCCGAGCCGTGTCGTGTCCAGTACCCGGGTCCCGAGCTCGTGCCAGCCTCGTCTGGTGGATGCGGTGCCTGACCTGGATCGTTCAGCGCTATCCGTAGCCACCGCTGGGCACATGCCCAAGCGCAAGCTGTTGGCGTTCACCCGCTGCAGCCAGACACGTGGAGCGCATGGTGTAGCGCCTGCCCCACTGCGATGGATATTGATAGACGGAACATTTCTGTACAAGTGAGTACCATCGTCGACGACATCCGCGCTGCCTACGCCGCCCGCTGGGTACGCGCGCCTGAATGTCGATGAGCGCTCGTGGTACCGCAGCCTCCGTGCGAATTCGAAGCAGCCTCGACAAGCTGCGAAACTGGTCTTAGAGAGTTTTGTTTGCTGGTTGACGGCTGAAGACACTCTAAGACTTGAACGCGACGGGAGCGTTGGATCTTGACCTGCTGTACACCAACGGCGTCTTGAGCGGGTTGCCAGCACGCGTGAACACGCCGCTGTCCGCGGTAGCGCAGACACAGCACCAGCGTGTATGTCAGCTAGTCTGTGGATCTGGTGTAAAGCGGGCAGCTATACGAAAGAATTTACGATTCACGGCCACCGAACAAGTCGTTCGCCAAAAGATGTGTGCGATTTCGACCTGTCGCGATAGTCTTTAGGTACGAGTCAGTAACAGAGACGTCCAACGTCGACGTGCTTGTTCTGGGTTCTTCGCACGAGTACAACGACCACAGCAGCAACTGCTTTTGAGGTATTTCGCAGTCGGCAGCGCTTAAGGTACTTGTTCGTTCGTGCTGCGCTCGCGCTTTGTCGAGTTGCAGGAGCGACGAGTCAGCCACCGCGTGGAGAGCGCTGGCCGGAACGCAAGACGCGGGATCGCTGCCAACGTGCCGACACACAGGGCTCGCGCGCTGCCTTACAGAGCTGTGAACGCTTGTAGAGGCCTCAGTGTTGCTTGCTCGCAACGAAATGGTTTGCGTGGCTGCTGGCAGGCCATATGCATGTTACGTGGTCACGTAACACCGAGTGTCGACTTGACCAGCCTCATTTGCACACGATATCGAACCACATTGAGTGCACAGGCAGGTTTACTTTCAGACGCTTTACCGATGAGACCGCTGCCGCATGTTCGCTTCCGGGCGATACGAAGCGAAGAAACTCGAACTGCGCTGCAACAAGCGCTTGCATAGCGTTGCTCCCTGGCAGGTAAGAGAACTCGGACTGGACACGTGCTTCGCTTTTTTTTTCCGTGGGGTAGGTGCAATATTCTCCCGCATCTGTTTCGGGATGCAGTGGACAAGCACAAACGGCACTCGCTGTAGCATGCACAGCATCCGAAGCACGCATCCATGTCCACCGGAACTTTGGTGTTCGGATGCCGAGCATCACCGTCTGACTAGACTGCCAGAAAGACTCGATACGCAGGGAACGCGCTGGGCCAGCTGTCTACGGTGCTTGCAGGCACATGAAGCGCAGCAGTCAGCCTCGCTTTGCGATCACTCGCTGAGCTTTCCTGACACCATGAAGAGCGCAGTACTCTCGTAAATGGTCTTCTCGGTGGTGACGGAGGCGTCAACAGGCCCGACGGAGCTTACCGCGACACCCTCATCCCTTTTGAGGATCCCGGGAGGGTGCTCGTAAATGGCCGTTAGTATCGGGCAAGAACAAAGGAGCGTCCTGGGCATCGCCCATGGTGAGTCGTACTCAGATCATCCAAGTCCACTGGGAGAAATCAGAGCTCGCTCCAACAAGGTATTCGAACAGACTGCGTGTAAAGAGAAGCCTCTGCCGCCAACAAATGAGGCCCGACACTTCTGCATGCATCCATAGCGCTGCATGATGACGAGAACGTATGCGAGCGTCTACTGGAGTGAAAGACTCGGCTGCTGCGCTTGCCTCGGTACGAACCCAAGCCGGGTGGAGGCTTCCGTCCGGAACCACGCTTGGTCTTCAACTCCCGGCTTTGTTCTGTTCAAGCGAGGTGCCTTTTTCGACATGTCGCCGAATTTCCGCGAATCCCATTGACCATATCACGAATATCTGCGACACGCTTCATTGCGACAACTTTGAAGCCGCTCAGTTCGAGACCGCTCTATCGCGCAATCGACGAGCCGCATTTCGCGGATAATATGCAGCGGCAGCGGCAGCAGCAGTTGCCTTTGAATTCACATTCTGTCTAGACCAGGTTGCTTTCTGGATTCTCCCCAAACAACATATCCAGTGGACGCTGATTCAAACAACGATTCGCCTGAATACCAACGCCCCGGGGCGCATCGCTGCTTGCGACGCTCTCGTCAATGCGTCTTTTGCTTGAGATGCCTCTCGATTCGAATCGCTGGATGCTGGGGTCTTCGTTGGCACGGGGTAACCGACACCGCGCCCCAGACGCAGATCCCGCGTCTCAGTGCGTGAAAGCGGCTACCTCATGCGCTCTGTCGAGATGCCCTGCCGCTTCGAGCCACAGACCCAAGTCAGGCATTGGCCCCGCCAAAAGAAAACAGTGTACGCTTCCTCGGGATCCGATCCAGTCGAGGCACTGCGTCCTTCACAATGCCCACAGAGCGCTTTCATCACATCACACAAAGCAATATTTGCGGTTGCGTCCACCAGCGCGATATTCCTGCATGCATCCGGCACCAGTATCGATGTTGGATACGGGGTTTCACACGGGATCTCCGCAAGTCGCTCCTATCGTACATATGCGCTGCTGCTGGGCTACCTGTGAATCGTGTCGGGAGGATGGGTTTGCTGTGGCGTGGCAATGCAGCACTCTGCTTGATGCTGACGCTGAGACAGAGCGCGCACGAGCGCTGCTAGCGTCGCGTTCACCACCGAAGGTCGATTCGTTCTCGAGATAGACAGTCGAGCCACAGCGCCGTTCAGTGCATCAACTTCCGTAACGCGACCCGCAAGCACATCGCTCAGCATCGAGTTCACGTTGCCGGAGGTTGCTTCGACAATCTGTCGAAGCCGTGGCCCGATGCTTGCGTGCGGCAGGCCAAACAGGGTCGCCACCTCCATTGCAGCGGACTCGGTAACCTGCCAGGCGTCTGGAAGATGCAGCAGCTCACCGTTTCGCACGCCAAGCAAGGTAGCGACCGCGTTGACACCGCAATTCACCGCCAATTTCTCCACGAAAGGTCGCTCGTCATTGGTTACAAGCGCTGGACCCAGTCGAGCGGCATTCAGCCAGGCACAGAGGCCGCGATCCTCATCCAGTAAGCGGCACTGTGCGGCGCTCAGATGCAGTGCAGGGCCCCATGGTTCAGAGCGCATATCATCCTGGAACCGCCGAGTCGCTCGGAGCGTCTCCGGCCGCAGCATGGTACCAACAGGGTACGCAAGCGCTGCTTGTCCGGTAACGACTGGTAACGCTGGCGAACTGGAAGCGTTGGGCGCTGGTGCCGGCAGCCGCGTTGCACCGACACCTTCGCTTGCTGGGAGCGTTCTCAGTCTCTCCGTCTGGTCTGCCGTGTTCGCGGCATTGCATGCTTCGCGAGAGAAGGCGTTTCTTGCCTGCTTCGGACGCGTCTCCATTGACGCATGCGAGTTACCCCTCACGAGCACGTAGGTTGCGCCCGCTCCGTGAATCTTAACGGTATGCCGTTCGATCCGCTCCGCTGCCAAGTAGGTTACTGCTGGTAACACAGCGACATCCGCAGGCAGCGCAGTCGCCAAACGAGCCACATGCCCGATGCCGTTGCAGAGGGGAACCACAACACCAGCCTCGCGATGACGCTCGAACATGCGTCGCAGAAGCGGAGCGACAGATTCGACCTGATGACTCTTTACGCAGACCAGCGCGAGGTCCACTGGAGTCTCTGCGAAGCGTTGTTGATCCACGACGTTCACTGCAGGAGGTTGCAGCGCACACCATTCGAGGTCTCCGGAGGCGCATGTGGCTGGTGTCTCGGTTTTGGAAGCGTGATACAGGGCGATACCGCCCCGGCTGGTGATCCACCGGGCGTTCTCCTCGGTACGACAAACGAGCGTCAAGCTTGAGAAGAAGCTCTGGGGACTAGCTCGGTACAGAGAGACAAGTTTTCCAAACAGCGTGAGTCCGATAGCGCCTGAGCCGACAACAGCGACGCGGGGTAGTCGACTCGGTGATAGGGAACAGCTCTGTACCTCCATGCACGTCTCGTGTTGCCAGCACGCTCTACACCGGGAAACCGGTGACGTTCCACAGGCACCTGCACCGGTGTGTCTCGAAATCTAGCAAACGACACCTTTTTTGATGTGTAGCGTACCAGAGAATCGACAAGTTCCACAAACACCTGCACTTGCCTGTGCCCAAACCCGGCCGATCTCGTTTTACGGTGTTCTGGGAACGTTCCTCGGAAACTGCCTCGCGTCTCGACAACAAAACTCCTCGAGACAGCCGAGCACAGCGCACACAACCACTCGCTAAAGTGCTTTATCGAAGCCGTGTGCACGTCGCAGCGCTCGTTGAGCAACGCAGTATGGACATGACTCCAGTTCGTCCGCCAAACAAACACAAACGTCGTTTCCGTAAAGAGATACACCGGCTGGGCGCACACGTTCATCGCAGGAGCGTGTCGGGGGCACTGGGTTCCCGTGTTCATCCTGGACGCCCTGCTTCCTCATGAACGCAAATAGCTTTCATTGTCGAGAAACGAGCGAGGTTTTGCGGTACCGTTATGCTTACCGGGCGAGTGCACGGCATCCCAGCGGCGAAAACTGCCGGAACGCAGTGAAGACTGCATCGGCCGGAGTGTTTTCTTCGATGAACTCAGGCTCGGTGGTGAATCGATCCCGAGTCGTACACTTTTACGGTACTGGATGCTGCCGGGAACTCATGAGATACGAGCAGGTCGTCTCTTCCTTGAGCACCAGTTTCCCGAACGCATCCGACCTTGAACGCTGGTCAGCTGCTCCGTATCCATACCGTTCGTTCCACGCTCGATCTAGAGGGATATCATGGGCTACTGATAATCGCTTGATGGTATACGATGACCAATCGCGAGGCATGTCGATGAAGGCCTCTCGAATGGACGCGCTCCTCTGGTGGAAACGGCCCTGCGCTGTAGCTCGGTTTCATGGTCTACATCGTCATACAACATCAGTGCTGCAGCGCAACGCTCGACCAGAGCCGATAGCCTTTATGGGCGCGCTGGTTGAGCACATCCTCGGCAAGCCTTTCGAGCGAATCGCTTAAGTAGGCGTTGTATCCCAGGATTGTACGGGAGTGCGCTCGGCGCTTCGACGCTGAGCACCCGCGATGCCAGCGTCATCATCAAAGTAGTGAACAGCAGTCCTGCGCAGTTTGATACCAGCGATCACCTACAGGAAATCGCCCAGATGACCCTTATATCTTTCGTTACGCCGAAGAGCGGCACGCGAGCATCCTTGGAATGAGAGCGACTCTCCCGCGGGCTTAAAAGTCCAAGAGTAGACATCATTGTTTAGTAGAATCTAGTCCAGCAGCGCTTGCCGGTGATGCAACGCACCCTCACGCGGCCGTCTATTGAAGGCTAGACTCTTTGAAATATGTGACACGCGCTCCTATAATTATGCAGCCGCAGATGCGAGGCTTGCTGGGTCGGAAGCGACATCCTATCTGTGTGAGTGTTGTCAACGGCGCGCATACGGTCGCAGGAAGCACATTCTAAGGTGAGCGATACGAGCAAGCCTTGGAGGGGGCATTGGCATGGGTTTCATTGGGTGCCGCACAGCGCAAGCAAGAGCGCTTCATGCCATTCAGATTCCTGCAGCGCTCTTGCTCCAGGATGATCCGGAACACCGACCGCACCACTGCACTGGTCCGAACGACCGCAAATCCATTCACTCGTGTTCTTTTTTGGTATGGGACGCTCTTTGTGCCTAGCCAGATACATACACAAATCATGATGCTGAACTGTGCTGACGGCGATGCTTCGACGATGCGGACGGGTTCTCTTCGATGAATCGAATGAGCTCCGCTGCGACAGCGCGGGACGTTTCTGCCACGGAACAGTCGGAGAAAAGCTCCACAGTCACATCGGCTTGTCTGTAGAAATGCTCGCGCTCCGAAAGAATCTCCGCGAGACGCGCGCTGAGTGCTTCAATTGCCGCGGGTTCAGGAATAGTCGAGTCCGCTGGTGCGTGCATTGTATTGGAGAGCAGCGGGCGACCCGCACCGCCCTGCACCCGTTTAGCGAGCATATCGGGCGTTCCGTTGAGGTACACAACGAGTCCCGTATGCAAGGTTCCCCAGTTGCGCTGCCGTAGTACAACGCCACCGCCAGTCGCAACCACTGTTCGGACGTGGCTTTGCAGCGACTCGAGTACGAGGCTCTCAACGTCCCGAAAAGTTTCTTCACCATCCTGAGCAAAGATCTCCGGTATGCTTTTCTGCAGCGTCCTCTCAATAATGACATCCGTGTCAATAAAAGCGTACTCAAGTGCTTTAGCGAGGTAAGCTCCCAGAGTGGACTTGCCAGAGCCCATCATGCCCACGAGGTACACGCTGGCACCGTGCAGTTTCTCACGGAGTTGCTGATAAACGACCCCGTCCTCAACAGTGCTAAGCACGAGGCGTTCCGAGAGCGGCACCAGCGGTGCTTTGCGCACGCCGGAACGCCGGCGGCATACCCCGACGACGACTGGACACCAGTCCGTGCCAGCGAGAGGTCTCGGTGTCGGACATCGTACACTTGGAGCTGCACGCTGCCGAGGCTGAGCACCCGTTACCACGAAACACAGCGGCTCCCTCGATATTCTGGACATTTTTGAGCTCAATGCCTCCGTAAGGTCTGTAGGCAAGCAGCCTGATTCTCGCCGCCTGCGCGCTGCCGGAGACGCTGCAGTGGATCGGCGGCGTCACGGCGCTGCTGGGGCGCTTTCCGCGCGCCGTTTGCCCGATATCGGGTGCAGCGCTTCCTCAGCGCAGCGTCGATAGTATTCCTGATCGACACGAGATTGACATTGAACAGCGGATGATTCACTGCTCGCAACACTCTTCGGCATCTAAGGAATCGTCATGCATTCCACATCGGATCTGAGAACTCCGTAAACGACCACTACGCATACGTTTCGTCGGCAATACCCGGCAGATCACCCGATTCCCCGGGTGCAGAGTGCGCGGCGTAAGCGCCCCGCTGGACACCAGTGCAGACTGCCTGAGTACGTGCTGTTGGTGCACAGAGGCTGCTGCGTACGCCACGTGCCTTGTTCCAGGTATCAGAAGTGCGTCCGACGGCCGCTTTAGGGTTGGGTATGACCAGGCTTTGCGTTTGAGAGGTAAAGAACGTCTTGACGTCCTTGTTTCTCCACTGTGAACTCGAAGAATCTGAACGAGTTCCCATATATCCACACAAGAAGCGAAACTTCGGATCTTTCGAATGAGCAGATGAAATCCCACCCGATTCCTAAGCACGTCGCCGACGATCAATACCTTCCACCCAGATATCCCGGGGGCATGGCAGGGCCCGTCTGGGGCAGGCAGCAACTTGCCTCAGTCGAAGACGCAGTCGTCGTCTGTGTGTGCCGAGGCGCGCGCCATCGGACACACAAGTGCGTCCCGATTACCATGCCGCCTTTCGAAAGCGCCCAAGTAGGGGTTTCTGTTGGCGAAGCTGCGCTCGAGTGTGCACACTTCTTTGTCGTCGGTGACAAGTCATGAAAGTGTGAAAATATATTCTCAAGGTAGCTCTTGCTCTCAACCTGTTTTGCTGGTGGAATGGATGTTGGCGGCACCACGCCGGCGCTGCGACGGTTGCCCTGGCGGCAGCAGCACACCCGCGCAGCACCAGGAAGTAGGAACGCTGAAGCAGCGAAGCGAGTACGGCAGCTCAATTTTTTCCAACAGCTATGGCAAACTGGACTCGTGCTTGTCGTACTCTTCTTCTGTGCAGTGCTCGTGCAGTTGAACGTTCTATACTGGGGCGTTCCATTTCGGACGCGCTTCTCTGTACCTCTTGCCTTCGTTTTCACCCCGAGAATGCCCGAAAACGACACGCTAGGCATTGTTATTGCCGAAGCGGAAGCGGCGCTGCCTTCTCTGCTCGTTCGCAGGCTATGGACTAGGCGGCGAACATTCGTGCCGCTGGAAAGCGGTCGCTCTCGTAACCCAGACCGCTGCATGCCGTCGAGTGACGGGCAAGGTCGCTGTGAAGCGAGCGGTACACTTAACGCTGTCCTGCACTGGGTACTGCCAGAGTCGGTCCGAAATCAGCAGGCTGGGACTGTGACGGTGGTTCTGACGATGTGGCAGGAACCGCATCCGCGAGTATACCGGCGGGCTAGGGTACCTGCGTTACCGCTCTGTGAGCAGCGGCGCAGCGTCCGCGTTTTGGCCTATCGTTCGAGCACTGAGCGGGCCATGCAAAGCCTTCTCACGTTGCCGCATTCCTTTCTGAGCGCTCTGAGCGTTTGGCGCTGGACCCAAAAGCCGGTCGGTCTCGCGAGTCGAGACGCTCAGCTGCGTAGCATTGAGCTGCTCCGTTGTGCTACTTTGCAAATCGTCCAAGAGGCACGGAGCACGCCTGTGTTTCGAACGTGGAATGCTTCCCGAAGGGCGGCTTTTCATTTTGCCGTGGTGATGTTGCGAACGGTAGCTCACTGGATAGGCGTCCTCAGCGATAATGTGATCCGTCGACTATTCCGTGACCAGCTGCTGGGCGGCCTCATTTCTCTGATACCGCTGGGTATCGGTGAGTGGATCAACGATCGCTTTGTTCGCTCGCATCCGCCAGTGCAAATGCTCGTGCGGCTGGAGCTCTACCAGTTTGCGGCGATGGAAAGCGCCTCCGCGTATGATCGAGCACAGTTTCCGTTCATGGAAATGGAGGACGGCTCCGCGACGATGCACTTTGAGTGGGTACTTGTGGGATGGCGGCGTTTTTTGCGGCAACACTACTTTTTGGGTACGCTGCTGGGATCCTGGATACTTTTCGGAATCTTCGCTTTACTGTATCTCACATACAAGATCGGAACGGGTATCTGGAGAGCGTCTCAGCCAGCGCAAGTCCAGCAATGGAATACGCAGTGATGTGGCTCGTGCGTATACGAATGTGCCACTCGACGATACGTGCAGGGTGCAACAACATTCCGCAAGGACCGGGACTGGACATCGAAACCGTGGCTTCCGCTCAATCCTGGTCTCGGAGATATGTGCGGAATCAGAAACGATTCGAGGAACGCTGGCCCATGGTGTGACTCGGTGGCTTGTTTTCCAACACAGAAAGGATGCTTCAGAGAGCACAGCGCTCTCGGAATCAAGCGGTGCGCTTGTAGAAGCAGTCGTTCTCATCGCGGCCTCGGTTCAGCGCACTGCATAGACGTGTACAGGCTACTTAAACCGACGAATGCAATACCTAGCTGCTGCTGCTGCTGCTGCACACAAGCTTATGTTTTTCCGCACGGAGAAACGTCTGGCAGTTTGGGTCCTGTAGCGCGTACGAGGCGTGCGCATCCGCTTCAGCGACCTGGGCTCAGACAGCCGCAAACCAAGGTAGACTGCTGTCCGCACTACATTCGTCAACCGCTAACGTGTGCTACTCTCCATAGACGCCAGGTGCGTCACAGTCTCAGAGCCGTATGGGTGCAAGAGCGGCACTGCGTTCTGGGCAGCAAGCACTTTCGACGAGCGCTCGCAGCCAGCGCAGCTGCGAAGAGTATCCTAGGGTTCGCGGCTCTGGTTCGTCTTCTCATATTGGCTGTGGACGTCGCTTCAGTGACCTACCGCAGTGTTCGTACGCGGAAAAACCAGCTTCAAAGCATAGCAGTTCGTTGCTGTGCACGATCTCTTTGGGAAACTTTCCCAAGGATAAGCGCGCTGCCGCACCTTCTCCGCTGATTACAAAATACGCAGCATTTTGGCTTTATCTCATGCACACAAGCTGGGCTTGGATGCGTTATCAGTAACGGTTGTCGTCTCCGTTGAGTGTCGACATGTACACACAACGGCTGTAGCCTTCCTGCAGTGTCGATTGGTTGCGTACAACCGGGTTCCGCTGGGTGGCCCAATGTTGTCACTCGTCAGTGTATTACCAACGAGGCCCGCTATGTGAACGCTTCCATATTCGAAGGCTCCCGTTCCGAAATTTTCCCCTTGAATAAGAATGCAACAGATCCAGTGATCTAGTGGTGATCGAGTATCACGCAGACGTTGTGGTCGTGTCCGATAAAAATAGGACGCTTCAGTGCTCGCTCTGCTCTTGACTTGCGACTGCTCGACATTTGTTCACATGTACAACGTCAACATTCGGAATCCAGCAACAAAAGCTAACGGATTCATATGTTGTTTTCCTGGA